>Ga0070761_10001381_pt1 | contig 15183 bp, 14 predicted proteins | sample HubBroMetageREF1_FD_66724 | JGI IMG/M metagenome (GOLD analysis project Ga0070761, IMG submission 66724) | Reference soil microbial communities from the Hubbard Brook experimental Forest, New Hampshire, USA - Hubbard Brook CCASE Soil... | ecosystem: Environmental > Terrestrial > Soil >... | reverse complement strand
GATCACGGGCACAGTGGCGCGAACCGCAGGATTGAAGCGCTCCAGGTGTCCGACTTGAGCGATGCGATGCAACCGCTGTGCCGTGCGGATGAGCTCGTCGGCTTCGGCGAGCGAAATCGCAAGCGGCTTTTCGATCAACACGTCGATGCCCGCCTCCATCAATTGCTGGGCAGTGTTTACGTGAAGGATGGTCGGCACCGCGACCGAGGCTGCCTGAACTTCGCTGTGCGTGGTAATGAGTTGATCGATCGATCCAAAGCTGCGGCAGTTGAATTCGCGGGCAACGGCGTCAGCCCGCGCAGTGTCGGGGTCTACGACTCCGACCAGGCGCACGGGCGCGCCTTCTTGGGCAAGCTGGTGGTAAACCCGAGCGTGGTTGCGGCCAAACGTTCCCACGCCAATCACGGCTACGTTGATGAAATTGTCGGTGGTCAGTTTTCCGTTCACAGTCGGCAGGTTGCCGCAAGACTAGTTGATTTAATCACAAAAGTGTGGAGGCGGGCGTCCTCGCCCGGCTGGATGGGGGAGGCGCCCCTCCGTCCACCGTACGACTCATTGCGCAGTCATCCTCGGCTCTGGGCTTTCTTGAGCATCGCGATCTGACCTGCGTGGTAGAGTTCGTGTTGGACGATTCCGCTGAGGTTATAGAAGAAGTCGTGATAGACCTCGGTCTTGCCCGGAACTCGTTCCTTCAGCCGCGAATCGGGGAAGGCTGCAACTGCCTTCACCAACTCGCTGTGAATATGCTTCGCGTGCTCGATCGCCTTGCGCCAGGCAGCCTGGCTGGTGTCCTTTACTGTTGGGAAATTCTCTTCCCCCTCTAGTTCCACCGCAGTACCGCCGATACGCTTAATAATCGCGCCATCCCATGCGGTAACGTGCAACAAGAGTTCCCAGATGCTGTGTGCACTCTTTATCGGATGAGCGGCTGCCATCTTGGCATCGACTCCATCGAGGATTTCGAGGACAGAGTCGCCGTGCCAGGCTTCTCCATCAAAGCCACGGCGTATTTGATCGGCCAGGCGGGCAGTTTCGGACATGTGATAACTCCACTCGGGATTGGCTGGTTTGCGCAAGAAGAGTATACCTTAATACACGGTATCCGTGTATACTGGACTTCGGTGATCCTCTCGTTCGGGGACAAGACGACGGAAGATATTTACCACGGTCGGGACAGTAAGGCAGCCCGCCGAATTTCGAGAACCCTATGGCCGAGAATCCAGATGAAACTGGACTTGGTGAACGCTGCTATATCGCTCGAGGACCTGCAGAGTCCGCCGGCGAACCGACTGGAAAGACTACGGGGCGATCTGAACGGTTTTTATAGCATTCGAGTGAACCAACAGTACCGATTGGTCTTCCGCTTTGAAGCGGGCAATTGCACGGACCTTCGGTGCACTGATTATCACTGAAGAGGAGACTCATGCTACCGCGGCACAGAGTGTCAACCCATCCCGGGCAGGTTTTATTGAAGGAATTTCTTGAACCGCTGGGATTGACTCAGGTGAAACTGGCGAAGGCGCTCAACATTCCCCAGAATCGCATCAATGAGCTCATTCGAGGCAAGCGTGGGATGACCCCGGAAACCGCTCTACTTCTGGCGGAGTATTTTAAGAACTCGGCGGAGTTCTGGATGAATCTGCAAACCGCACACGATCTCACCCGGGTGCGGGCGGAGCTGCGAAAGCCTTTGGCCAGCTCACGACGTCGTCCCCGTTCTGCACGTCGAAGTTTATCTCGCGCCCGCTGGGCCTAGTCTGCCACAATCGCAATCTCGGTCGCGTCAGCCGCAATAATAATCGCAACTCCGTCGAGAAGCAGGCATTTGCCCGCGTCCAATGCCAGACAACTTGCGCCAGCTTTCTGCATGGCTTCAATTGTTTTCATTCCGATCACGGGCACATCGAAGCGCATATCTTGATTGGGCTTGGCGATCTTGATCACGGTCAGCGCGCGGCTCAAGGTTGATGGATCCGATTCGAGCGAAGCCATGATCTGGCCCGCGCGTTCAATGGTTGCATCCGTTCCTTCCATAGCCTCGACCGCGACACAAGCATTCTCCGCGACGACTACGGTTTGGCCAATATCGTATTCCGCCAGATGGCGGGCTGCGGCGCGTCCGTAAGCGATGTTCTTTTGTTCTGTCTCAGAAGGCGCGCGTTTGGTGAGCACGCCGGGCTTAGCCAGCAGAGGTTCGAGAAACGAGGTAGAGTTTTCCAGCGTGATCCCTTCGTCGGCGAGGACTTTAGCGATGGCGCCCAGCAGAGAATCTGTGTTGCGGGTTCCGAGTGAAAGCAGAAGCTTGGCAAGACGCCAATCGGGCCGAATGCTGGAGAAAATCTGCTTATGTTTCACCTGTCCGGCCATTATGGCGCGATGCACGCCTTCGCGTTTGAAAGTCTCAATCAGCTTAGAAAGTTCTCCTAGTGAAAGCCAATGAACGGCAGCGGCGCCGCGGGTTTCGATCTCAGGAAAAGCCTCTTCCTTGATGGCGGCGACGATAACTTCGTATCCCGCAGCACGGGCCGCATCGAGAACAAGAAAAGGAAAGCGACCGTTGCCCGCGATGAGGCCGAGTTTCCCTCTGCTTTCTGGCATCGACCGCCAGTGTAAATGAAAAACCTTGGCGGAGAACGTGAGAGCTGAATGCTGGGTGCGGAATGCTACTTAATAACTCCACGCTCGGACTGTTCGATGAACTTCAGCAGCATCTCGACATCTTCCCCACGATCCGACTCGGCTCGCAGTTTTTCCAGAGCCTGCGAAGTATTGAGCTTCGATGCCAACAGAACCTTGTAAGCGTGGTGGATCTTGCGAATTCGGTCTTGGCTGAATCCGCGGCGCTCCAGGCCAATCGCATTCAGCCCATACGCGCGAGTATCGCGGGAAGCAGAAGTCTTGGAAAAGGGAAGAACATCACGGGTAATCGTGGTCCCGCCTCCGACAAAGGAATACGCGCCAATGCGGACGAAATGGTGCACCGGGCAGAGCGCACCAACCGTGGCCCACTCTTCGACCGTGACGTGCCCGCCAAGAGTCGCGGCGTTGGCGAGAATCACGTGATCGCCGATTGAGCAATCGTGGGCGACGTGCGTGTACGCCATCACCAGAACGTCACTACCCACGCGAGTCAGTCCGCCGCCCTTTACAGTGCCGCGATTGATGGTAACGAACTCACGAATCTGGTTGCGGTGGCCGATTTCCAGGCGAGTGGGTTCGCCGGCGTAGGTCAAATCCTGCGGCGGCATTCCGATCGAGCAAAATGGAAAAAAGGCATTATGGGTGCCAATTTTCGTTGGCCCTTCGATGGTCACGTGCGAAATCAGGCGACACGATTCTCCGAGTTCAACATCGGGCCCGACCACACAGTAAGGACCAATTTTGCAACTCGAGTGAATTCTGGCGCCGGGATCGACAATGGCTGTGGGATGGACTTTCATCTGCCGCGAACCGTGGCTCCTAGGTCTGAACTGTTTCCTGCGCAGATCTTTTTTCAGCGCGCGCCCGATCGACCAGCCTGCAAGTCACAAGGGCCTCGGCAGCAAGTGTGTCGCCGACGTAGGCAGTGCCTTCCATGCGCCCCGCATTGCCACGCCACACTTTCACCACGACCTCGATGCGGAGTTGATCGCCTGGAACCACTGGGCGACGAAACCGGGCGCGTTCAATTCCGGTAAACAGTACCAGCTTGGTGTCGCGATCCTCGACTTCGGTGAACAGCAGCACTCCGCCCGCCTGAGCCATGGCCTCGACGATGAGGACACCAGGCATTACGGGAAGGCCGGGAAAGTGTCCGGCGAAGAACTGCTCGTTGATCGTAACGTTCTTGATGGCCACAATTCGCTTCCTGCGATCAAGATCGATCACGCGGTCAATGAGCAGGAATGGAAAACGATGTGGAAGGATTCGCTGGATCTCAGTGACGTCCAGCGTGATCTTGGGCGCGGCGGCCTCGGTTGTGGTTTGAGCAGTTTCGGTCATTCTGTTTCTCGTTAACACAAAAGCGAAAGATGAAGAGCGAAGATTATACTGTACCGCGCGCTGCTGTAGTCTTTCAGAAAAGGATTGCATGCTTAAGAAAGCATCAAGAACAACCGATGAAGCCGCCTCCGAGATAAATCTGGCGAAGCGGTTGCGCTATTTCGAGGAACGAAGCGACGCGATGGTTCAAACCGTTCGTCAACTAGTGGAGACGGAGTCACCCAGCGACAACAAGGACGCTGTCGATCAGCTGGGAACGCTGCTTGCCGGAAGATTCGAAGCTCTCGGCGGCCATGCGAAGTTTCATCGGACGCCAAATTTTGGCGATCACCTACAGGTGGACTTCGCGGGTACGAGAAAGGTGAAACCGGTGCTGCTTCTCGGACACCTGGATACCGTGTATCCGCTGGGCACGCTGGCAAACATGCCGTGCCGCGTGGCTGAAGGACGGTTGTGGGGGCCGGGTGCGTTTGACATGAAGTCCGGGATCGCCCTCATGTTGCACGCGATCGAGGCGCTACGCGCCTGGCACGAGGATGTTTTGCCGAGGCCGCTGACCGTTCTTTTAGTTTCCGACGAAGAAGTCGGCAGCGATACGTCACGACTGATCACAGAAAATCTCGCAATAAAATCCGCCGCTGTGCTGGTGCTCGAACCTTCTCATGGGCCGAAGGGCGCGGTGAAAACCGCTCGCAAGGGCATTGGAGAGTACGTTCTGAAAGTTACCGGCAAAGCCGGACATTCAGGACTCGATTTCGAGAAAGGGCAAAGCGCGATTTTGGAGCTGGCGAGGCAGACCGTGTCGCTCCAGAAGTTGATCGATCTGAAACGAGGCCTGACGCTCAACGTGGGAACGGTGCAAGGCGGCACGCGCGTGAACGTGATTCCTGCTGAAGCTACTGCTGTGCTCGACGTGCGAGTTGCGCGCAAGCAGGATGCGGCTGGCATTGACCGCAAACTTCGTTCGCTGAAGCCGTTTAACCGCAAGTGCAAGCTCGAAATCAGCGGTGGAATGAATCGTCCGCCCATGGAGCGGACTCCATCCGTGGCCGCGCTCTACAAAAAAGCGGTGGAGATCGCCAAACAATTGAACTGGAAATTAGAGGAAGCCGCGGTCGGTGGCGGATCAGATGGAAACTTCACGGCTGCTCTGGGGATTCCGACTCTCGACGGATTGGGCGGAGTAGGCGAGGGCGCGCACGCGACTCACGAATCCATTCTGATCTTCGAGTTGCCAAAACGTGCTGCGCTGTTAGCCGAACTGATCACGAGTGTCTAGTGTCCGACCATACGAAAGAAATGCGGCCAAACTCGACCTTTCTTTGACTCCATTGGGTGGGAAGCCTAGAATTTCCACAGGGACGCGATCGGAAGGCAACTGGAGGATTTATGGGTGAAGGACTATTTCAGCCTCTGCATATTCTGTTAATCGTGGCCATCGCCCTTTTGCTTTTCGGTCCCAGTAAGCTGGCGGATTTGGGTAAAGGGTTGGGCGAAGGCATCAAGAATTTCAAATCAGCCATGAAAGATGGCGAGCAGGATAAAGATAAGAAGTCGTAACTTACCCAGCTGGCGAGACCTGGCTTGCTACGTCTCGGTCTAAACAATGCCGTGCTCCCGCAGCATTGTGTACACGAGCGCCACCGGCAATCCCACGACGCTGAAATAATCTCCCTCGATACGCGGAATCCAGCGCGAAGCTCTGCCCTGAATAGCGTAGGCTCCAGCTTTATCCATTGGCTCGTTGGTCGAGACATATGAGCGAATGTCGTCTTCGCTGAGAGCGTCCATGGAAACGATTGTGGTTTCCGAGCGGACGTCTTGAAATCCAGTTTCCAGTTGCCGGTTTTCCGTTCTCGATTGCGGACCCACCAGACAAACTCCCGTTGTTACGTGATGCTTGCGTCCCGAAAGCAGACGCAACATGCGGACAGCATCGGCGGCGTCGCCGGGCTTGCCCAAAATTTCTGCGTCTACGACCACGATGGTATCGGCGCCAAGAACAAATTCATCGGGCCGGTCGCGAAACACAGTGAGAGCTTTTTCGCGTGCCATCCGTTCGGCGAACGCTTGCGGCGCTTCTCCACTGCGAGGAACTTCGGGAATATTGGTCGGCTGCACCACGAACGAAATTCCCGCGTTTCGCAGAAGATCCTGGCGGCGCGGAGAGGCAGAGGCGAGTATCAACATGCAGGCTGATTCTAGCCGAGAACTGAGAACCGACAACTGCCTGCTAAAATCAAATCTTGACTCCCGCAGCTATGGACGCCGCTTTTATCCGTAATTTTGCCATTATTGCGCACATTGACCACGGGAAATCCACGCTTGCCGATCGCTTGCTGGAGTTGACCGGTTCACTCACGGCTCGCGAAATGCAAGCCCAGGTGCTGGACTCCATGGATCTGGAGCGGGAGCGCGGCATCACCATCAAAGCTCATGCCGTTCGAATGATGTATACGGCGCAGGATGGTCAGACTTACCAGCTCAATCTGATCGACACGCCCGGACACGTGGATTTTTCTTACGAAGTGTCGCGTGCACTGGCGTCATGCGAAGGCGCTTTGCTGATCGTGGACGCTTCTCAGGGAGTCGAAGCCCAGACCCTGGCGAATGCTTATCTCGCCATCAATCACGGCCTCGAAATTATTCCGGTCATCAATAAGATCGACCTACCGAGCGCTGACATTCCTCGCACTAAAGAAATGATCGAAGGCGCCGTTGGCCTGGACGCATCCGATGCCGTTTTGATCAGCGCCAAGACCGGACAGGGTGTGCCGGACGTGTTGGAGGCTATCGTCAAACGCATTCCCCCGCCCAAGGGAGATCCTGAAAAGCGGCTGCAGGCATTGATTTTCGATTCCTGGTTCGATCCCTACCGCGGCGTGATAGTCCTTACGCGCGTTTTCCAGGGCACACTTCGCAAGGGACAAAAAATTCGGCTGATGTGGAATGGGCGCGTGCTCGACGTGGAAGCGCTGGGCGTGTTGACCCCCAAACCGGTGGAGATCGGAGAACTGCGTGCCGGCGAAGTCGGATTCCTGATCGCGAACATCAAGAACGTCGCCGACACAAAAATCGGCGACACAATTACGGAGGAAAATAATCCTGCCATCGAACCTCTGCCCGGCTTCGAAGAGATCAAGCCCATGGTCTTTGCCGGACTCTATACCGTCGATGCGCACGAGCACACGCAACTTCGCGAGGCGCTCGAGAAACTGCGCTTAAACGACTCGTCGTTCTTCTTCGAGCCGGAAAGTTCGGTTGCTCTGGGATTCGGCTTCCGCTGCGGCTTCCTGGGCCTGTTGCACATGGAGATTATTCAGGAGCGGCTCGAGCGCGAATTTAATCTTGAGCTGATCACTACAGCGCCCGGTGTCCGCTACAAGATTTACAAGACGAACGGAGAAATGGTCGAAGTCGATAACCCCTCGCGCTGGCTGCCGCCGAGTGAAATTGCCAAGATCGAAGAGCCTGTGATTCTGGCCACAATTTTGACCAATGAGGAATATGTCGGCGGCATTCTAGCGCTGGTGGAAGAGAAGCGGGGCAAACAGAAAACCTTCGAGTATGTCAGTTCGTCGCGAGTGATGCTGCACTACGAGCTGCCCCTCAACGAAATCGTTCTCGATTTTTACGATCGCTTGAAATCCGTGTCGCGAGGCTACGCGTCGCTTGACTATCATCTGGCCGACTATTGGGAATCGCCTATGGTCAAAATGGATATCCTGGTGGCCGGCGAACCGGTGGACGCGCTTTCTATCATCGTGCACCGCGATTTTGCCTACGAACGAGGCAAGGCACTCGTTTCCAAAATGCGGGAGCTGATTCCGCGGCAGATGTTCGAGGTCGCGATCCAGGCTTCGATCGGAGCCAAGATCATTGCCCGCGAGACCGTGCATGCCATCCGCAAGAACGTGCTGGCGAAGTGTTACGGCGGCGACATTACGCGCAAACGCAAGCTGCTGGAAAAACAAAAAGAAGGAAAGAAGCGCATGAAGCGCATCGGGCGAGTGGACATTCCGCAGGAGGCATTTCTTGCGGTGCTGAAAGTCGGCGAGGACAGTTAACAATCATGGCTGATGGAAAACGAACAAAGGAAAACCGGCCGGGCAGCGAACGTTATCCGCCCACAGTTGCGGCTGCGAGCTGGGGTATCACGGGCAAAGCACGAATCAGTTGGCACGTGTAAGGATGTTTGGGCGATTGGAACAGTTCCGCAGTTTTGCGACACTCAACGATTTCACCATCATTCATCACCGCCACGCGATGTGCAATCGTCGCAACCGACAGCAGGTCGTGCGAAATATAGAGAATGCTGATTCCGAATTTCGTGCTCAGGCTGGCAAAGAGCTGAAGAATTTCTGCCTGAGTGATCAGGTCGAGAGCGCTGGTCGGCTCGTCGGCAATCAGCAACGCAGGACGGTGCAACACAGCCATCGCAATCAGAACGCGCTGAGCTTGGCCCACGCTTAGTTGCGACGGATACCGTCGCCGGAACTCCAGGTCTCCAGGCAGGCTGACATTTGTTAAGGCTTCGCGCAATGCTTGCTGGCACTCGTCTTTCGAGCCACGACGATGAACTTTCCAGGCTTCTTCGAGTTGCGTTCCAATGCGAAGCGCCGGATTTAGCGAGGACATGGGGCTCTGCAGGATCAGCCCAATTTCCTTGCCGCGGAGAGATCGAACGTCGCATTCACTCAAGGCCATCAGGTCGCGGCCGTTAAAGTGAATTGAGCCCTGAGCTCGGCCTCTTTTTAGATAGAGCAGTTTCAAAATAGCCAACGCCAGCGTGCTCTTGCCGCAACCGCTTTGACCGACCAGCCCCAGGATTTCCTGCCTGCCGATGTCCAGCGACAAGTCGCGCAACACTCCAGCTTTGCCGGGGTAATCGACCGAGAGTCGCAGGGAAAGCAGAGGCTCCGCATCCATCAGCGATTCCTGGCGACCTCGCTGGTCAGCGAAAGCTGATCGATGTTCCAGTAAACTTGCGGCCGCAGCACGACCGGATGCGCGTTGTGCACCGCCGGCGAAACCGCCGACAGCGCGTTCTTGTTCACCAAGTAAATAAACGGCTCCTGCTGCCACGCGATCTCCTGTACCTTGTCGAAATCTTCCTTACGTTTCTTCGGGTCCAGAGTAGAGGCTTGCGCGCGCATCAGCTTATCGATTTCCGCTTCCCACGTGGTCGCTGGAGTTTTTTGGCTGGGATTCCACTGATGACTGTCGGCAGAACTCAACCACACGGTCATTTGCGCATTGGGATCAAGTTCGTCGTTCACCAGGCCGAGCAGGCAAGCCTCATAGTCAAAAGTTTGAGTGATACGCTCGATCAGCGAAGGAAAATCCAGCGTGACCACATTCAGCTTGATCCCAATGCCAGACAAATCCTGTTGGATCATGGTCGCCATGCGTTCGCGATATTTGTTCCCGGAATTAGTGATCACCGAAAACTCGACGGCGTGTCCATCGTGATCGCGCAAGACGTTATCTTGAAGACGGAAACCATCTTGAGCCAGCATTTGCAGCGCCGATTTCTGGTCGAAGCGATGTGCTTGCAGTTTGGCATTGAACCAGAATTTGTTAGCTGGAGAAACTGGCCCCACCGCGGGACGCGCGTGTCCGCGAAATACGATCCGGGCAATATCCTCGCGATTGATCGATTTGGAAATCGCCCGCCGGAAGTTCGTCGAAGTGAACCACGCTTTCTTGTACGACGGCAGAGGAGCGCTGGCGACTTGATTGAACCACATCTCCTCGGAATCTAGCGAGGCGCCGGCATCGTGCGCCATGGACGGATCCTGGGCAACCACTTTGTCGAAATACTCGGCATCGAGCGAGTTGATGAAATGAATTTCCCCGCGCGTCAGGCGCAGCATCTCGATGTCGCGGTTCTGCTGAATATCGAGTCGCACCGATTCGATGTAAGGCAGTGGGCGGCCCGCAGGATCTTTTTCCCAGTAGTTCGGATTGCGTTTCAGGATCAGATACGATCCAGCTTTATTCTCCCCGACGTAGTAGGGCCCCAATACTGCCATCTCTTTTTGTGGCGATTTAGCCGACATGATCGCCACCTGATCAAAAAGCCTGTCGAGGCCAGCGATGGGCGCCGGAAAAGTAATGCGGATACGATCCTTGGGCAAAACTTGGGTTTCGACTTTGCCGTCTGATGAACGGAATGCATCTCCGGTCGGAGAGTGAAGCGCGGGATCCATCAACTGCTGCATGGTATAAGCGACATCGTCGGCGGAAAACGGAGTTCCATCCGAGAATCGCAGGCCATCGCGCAGCTGGAAGGTGATTGTCTTTCCGCCGTTGGTAACTTTCCAGGAGGTAGCGAGTTCAGGCTCAAGGTCCTGCGTGAGCCGGTTAACTCGCATTAGAACGCCGCCGGTTAGATAGCGGACAGTTTCTGACGCGTCATCCGCGGCCAACAACGGGTTGAGGGTTTTCGGCTCGGATCGCAAACAAAAATGTAATTCACCGCCAGTCTGCGCCAGCAGGCCGTTCGAACCGAGAGCGATCGACAAAATCGAAAAGGCTAGAAATTTTTTCATACCTGCAACTCCTCTTTCGTCAAGACAAGATGAAAGCTACTTACAACGAAGATGAACAGAATCAGTGGAACCAATTGCCACACTTGGGCGGATGTAGTCGAAAAGCTTTCCAATTCGCGTAGCAGGCTGCCCCACGAAGGCAATGGCTCCGCGACCCCCAGACCGAGAATCCCGAGATTGGCTTCGGTCAAAATAAAAACCGGTACTGAAATCCAGAATTGCGCATAAAGCACCGGCTTCAGATTGGGCATCAGATGGCGCCACAGCAGCCGAAAGCCGTCGCTGCCAGAAGCTCGCGCCCGGAGAATAAAATCCGATTGCGCCAGCGCCCGCGCGTCGGCACAGATGATGCGCGCCGCGCCGGCCCATCCCAGGCATCCCAACATCGCAAATGTGATCAGCACCGAAACCATCGGAGACACGTTTAAAGGCAAGAGCGCGCGAACCGTGATCAGCAGGAAGAGCCAGGGCAGCGACAGGAAAAGATCGGTGCCCGCCATTACGCATCGTTCTACCCATCCGCCCACAAACCCAGCGGTGCCGCCGATGAAAGCGGCTAGCAAGCTGGTCAACAAAGCCGCCGCGGGAGCCAGCAGCAACGAAACTCTCGTGCCGTAGAGCAAGCGCGCAAAGCGGTCTCGGCCCAAATCATCGGTCCCCAAAAGATGTTGCCGGGAGGGCGAGGCGTTGGGGTCATCGCGGAATTGATGGGCATACGACGCGGGCGCGATCACGTTCGCCAGCAGGCACATAGCCGAGACCGCCAACAAAAAAACAATCGCCGCTGCGCGCGCCCACTTCATGCTTCACTCACGCGAAAAGTTTTGCCTACCAGATCGGAAGCAGAATTGGCTACGAGCGTCACCAAAGTGACGATCATGGTTAGATTGACCAGCAAAGCCAGGTCCCGTCCCAGAGCCGCTTTCCACGCCAGTTGGCCAATGCCGGGAATGTCACACAAAGCTTCCATGGGGATCGCGGCAGTAAACGCGACACTGACCGTGACTCCGAACAACGCCAAAAGTTGCGGCGCCGCTGTGGGCAGAATGTGCCATGCAAACACGCGTGTGTTGCCCAAGCCTTTGGCTCGCGCAGTCAGCACATGAGGCAATGCCGAGCTCCGCGCCAGCAGATTTCGCGAATAGCGAAAGATTTTTGGAAAGACAACCAATCCGAGCAGCAAGCGCGACGGTGCTTGCGCCAGCACAAACAACAGTGCGAGCACAGCTGCGGGCAGGCACAGCAAAATACCGACCAGCAAACTGCCCAGGAGATCCAGATACCAAGCTCTCGACATCACGATCGCAACCGCCAGCAGGAAGCCGGCACTCCAGCCCAGAGCCAGTCCCAGCGCAACCGACTTCAAGGTCTCGGGTAAGCGTTCCGCCACAAGTTGCAAAACCGGCCGCTGCAGAGTTCGCGAAGTTCCCAGGTCGCCGTGAAGTAGCCGCTTCACATAGCGGAAATAGAACACGAAAAGGTTAGGTTCGGTGGCTCGCGTTGCCTGCAGTGCTTGAATACTGCCCGCGCTGAGCCGCGAGTCTAACTCCTCCTCATCCACTCCAAAACCGGGAGCGAAACGCACCAGGGTTGCACCGAGAAAACCGCCGATCAGGACGGTGATCAGAATCTTGGCTGCGAGTTTTGGCAATGCGGATAGCGTTTCGATACCCTCAGCGGGGCTGGTCGCGTTGATCTTGGAGCGGGTCAGGCACTTTTACAGACCACTTTCTGGGGTTGCGCGGCGAACAGAGCTAAAGCTAGTGATATCAATGAACTTGCACGAGGGCAATCTGTTGCGGCAAAGTCGACAAACTTAAGTAATCGAGATTAGCGACAAGATAGGAAAAAATTCGACCGAGGTCACACCAATCCCTACTTCTCGCCTTCGATCTGGATGGATTCAGTGGCGTTCTGATTTGATGTGCCCCACACTACGGATGTTCCCCAGACGACGCTGAAGCCGTTGTCGGTGCTCGATCCCCAGGGAGCTGAAGATCCCCACAGAACCGACTCTCCTGTAGCGCTCGTCCCCCACAACACCGATGTGCCCCAGACTACTGATGTTCCCCACATGATCGAACCGCCCCAAAGCACGGACGATCCGGTAACTATGTATACGTTTTTATTCTTATCCCGTGCGACAGCCGGGGACTTCGCACTCCCGTACTTGGCCGGGGCCAAGTCGGTGCTCGATAAAGCTGCCTGGATATCCAAGTATCCGGCGCCCACGGTAAAGATGTCGTACTGACTGGTATAGCTCTCCCCCGTCGTGGGGTCCGTCGCAGTGCTATACCGTGGGAAAGTCTTGTAAGCGCTTTTCATCAGCCGCGCCTTGATCTGGTCAGGCGTCAGCGACGGGTTCTTCTGGAGCAACATGGCAACGGCTCCGCTCACGACCGCCGCGGCCATGCTGGTGCCGCTCAACGTAAAGTATGACGAGGCTCCCTTGGTGCTGGTGCTATAGGAACTCAGCGCAACAATGTTCGCCGGAGAAGCCTTTGCCAGCGTCGCGCTGGGTGAAGCCAACACGGAAATTACCATGTTCCCGGGCGCAACCAGATCCGGCTTCACAATATGGTCGAGCAGCGTGGGACCCTTCGAGCTGTAACTGGCAATCAAATCGTCAGCACGGGTCGCAGTGCCCATGGATTTCATGGCGCCTACGGTGATCGCATAAGGATCGTTTCCCGGGACGGAAATAGTTCCGTATCCGTCGGTGTCAGCCGAATCGTTGCGCCCTTCATTTCCGGCCGCAACCACGACCACAATACCGGCCTTCCACGCGGCCTCGACTGCCTGACAGAGTGGATCGACCTTATAGCTTTCGTATTCCGGACGGCCAAGTGAGAGATTGATCACGCGAATGTTGTACTTGCTCTTCAGGCTGATGGCCTTCTGAATTGCCGTAATCACGGCGCTGTCGCTTCCTGCTCCGTTTTGGTCGAGAACTCGCAGGTTGATCAGATTCACGTTGTCGGCAATGCCCATGAAGGTTTTGCGAAAAGTCGTGCCTCGCGAGTTCAGCCCGTTGCCTGCGACGATGCCTGCCACGTGGGTGCCGTGTCCGTACAGATCGGCTGTGGTATTCGGGCCGTCGGCAAAATTCTGGTTGTAGACGATGCGCGATCCCGCGCCGTTCGAAAGCGTAAAGTCACGCTCAACGCTGATTCCGCTGTCGATGACCGCGACCCCGATTCCACTGCCGCTCAGATTCTTCGACCATCCATATGGAGCCAGGACAGCCTGATCGTAAAAATCCGTTGTGGTCGCAGTCGCCCAGACAGTATGGTCAAGCGAAATGTAAGCCACGTCTGAATCTTTTGCCAATGCCGCCAGAGAATTGCTTTTGACAGTAAAGGCGACGCCGCTAATAAGAGGCAAGGTCCGTCGCAGGGTTCCGCCCTGCGCGGCAATTTTGCCGAAATGAGTTGCGTTCGGCGGAACTCGGTACTGGACGATAACGTTCACCGACTGCCCCGAAGGCAGTTCCTGCAGATCCTGGGAAAGTTTGCGCGGTCCGGCAAAGGCCAGAGTTGCAGCCAGGATTACGCAGCAGAGTACGAGGTGACGAAATTTCGAGGTGACCTTGGTAACTCCCGCCATAAACCTTTGCAGCTCCCTGCGCTGACGCGTGTACGAAGTACGTGCAGCACGCCTGCAACCACCCGCGAAATCTCCGAGGGCATTCTGCGGCAAGGACTTAAGCGGATAAGGTCGCATGGACGAAGGGGACAAATTGGCTCCCAGCCAATCGGCACGGACAAATTGGCTCGGTTCGATGGGGATTACCGCATGAGGATTGGCACCCATTCACCCGCGGCGATCCGCTCGCGATCCGGTGGAATCACGATATAGCAGTTCGCCTTCGCAGTCGCAGCGATGTCTCCCGACCCTTGCCAGCGAACCAGTTCGACTTCTGCTCGTTCAAACTCACCGGAGAGGGTCGCGGGCAAGAAGCGCTTCAACCCTGGCTTGGTTTTGATTTCGGATTTTAGCTTGGCGTGCAGGAAAACCAGCTTTCGCGCCGTCATGCCAGCCAGGGCTTCCAGCAACGGCCGGGCGAAGAGTTCGAATGTCACCATGGTCGACACTGGATTTCCGGGAAGGCCGAGGAAATATTTGTGGCGCTCGGGGGCTGCTGACTCATTCCTGCTTTTATCGTCACTGGAGACGCCCGCACCACACGGGACACGTCCGAACACAACCGGACGCCCTGGTTGAATCTGCGCTCCCGTGAAAAAGAATTCGGCTTGGAACTCTGCCAGCGCCTGTTCGACCAAATCATATTTACCCATGGAGACGCCGCCGGTCAGAAGAAGCAGGTCGGCCTCGAAACCGTCCGCGATCAACTCGCGCAGGCGCTCCAGTTCATCGGGGGCAATCGGTAACAAAACCGCTTCGCCGCCTGCGGCTTGGACTTGCGACGCCAGAGAGTAAGTATTGGAATTGCGAATGCGGTTCGGTGCAAGCGGAACGTCGATATCCACCAACTCATCGCCGGTAGCGAGAATGGCGACGCGAGGCTTCGTATAGACCAGCAGCCGCGACCGTCCAACCGATGCAGCGACGGCAATCGCGGCATGATCCAAGCGTACGCCCGGGGACAATAGGCGGTCGCCTCTCTTGGCCTCGGACGCGACTGCAA
>Ga0070761_10001379_pt1 | contig 15212 bp, 12 predicted proteins | sample HubBroMetageREF1_FD_66724 | JGI IMG/M metagenome (GOLD analysis project Ga0070761, IMG submission 66724) | Reference soil microbial communities from the Hubbard Brook experimental Forest, New Hampshire, USA - Hubbard Brook CCASE Soil... | ecosystem: Environmental > Terrestrial > Soil >... | reverse complement strand
GTGGGCCGCTTCGCCGGCCAGTACGCCAAGCCTCGCTCCGACGAGTTTGAGACGCGCAACGGCGTCACGCTGCCCAGCTACCGCGGCGACCTGATCAACGGCCCCGAGTTCACCGCCGCGGCGCGCACGCCCGACCCGCAACTCATGCTGCGCGGCTACGAACGGGCTGCGCTAACGCTCAATTTCATCCGCGCCCTGGTGAGCCGCGGCTTTGTCGATCCCGCCCGCCTGGATTACTGGAACCTCGATTGGGTGAAAGATTCCCCGATGGCCGAAGAGTACCAGCGCGTCGCGCGGCAGATCGGCGAGTCCATCAAGTTCATGGAAAGCCTGATGGGCGTGCATCCGGGCGAATTGCAGTGGATCGATTTCTTCACCAGCCACGAGGGCTTGCATCTGCTTTACGAGCAGGCGCAGACCCGCCGCGTACCCCGGCAGGAAGGCTGGTACGACCTATCCACACATTTCCCCTGGATCGGGATGCGCACGGCCGACCCGCGCGGCGCGCACGTGGAGTTCTTCCGCGGCGTCCGCAATCCGATCGCCGTCAAGATCGGGCCGGGGATTTCGCCGGGCACACTGAAAGAGATCGTCGAGATCTTGCACCCGGACGACGAACCGGGCCGCCTCACGCTGATTCATCGCTTCGGCGCGGACTCGATCGCCCGGTTCCTGCCGCCGCTCATCGAAGCCGCGCATGCCACGGGACGAACCGTGTTGTGGTGCTGCGACCCGATGCACGGCAATACGCGCACGACGGCGGATGGCATCAAGACCCGCAACTTCGAGGAGATCCTGGGAGAGATCGACCAGGCATTCGACATTCACGAGGCGTGCGGAAGCCGTTTGGGCGGCGTCCACATCGAGGTGACGGGCGAGAACGTGACAGAGTGCGTCGGGGGGGCGCGCGGGCTGCGCGAGGCCGATCTGAAGCTGGCCTATGAATCCGGTTTGGACCCGCGGCTCAATTACGAGCAGGCGCTGGAAGTGGCATTGTTCATTTCGCGGAAGATGAGCCGCAGCAACGGCGCGGCTCAAGCCACTAACTCAGGCCACTAAGTGGATCCGGTTGCGGCCTTCCCCTTTGGCGCAGTACAAGGCCTTGTCCGCGGTGTGCAGCAGCGCCTTGGCGGACCTCTCTCCCGTGTGCTGTACCACGCCGAAACTGGCGGTTACGGAGAACGGGCCGCCATCGGGTGAATGGTATTCCAGGCTTTCCCACTGTTCCCGCAACCGTTCCATCAGCGGGCCGGCGCTGTCCCCGCCCGTATTCGGCAGGACAATACAGAATTCATCGCCGCCCAGACGTCCGGCGATATCGCCCTTGCGGATTCCTCCGCGCACCAATTTGCCGAAAGACGCCAGAATTTCGTCGCCCGCCGTATGCCCATGCGTGTCGTTAATGGACTTGAAGCGGTCGATATCGCAGATGCACACCGACAGCGGCTGGCCGGTGCGCGCAACATCGGCAATGACGAAGTCAAGCTGGACCATGAGGCTGTGGCGGCTGGCCAATCCAGTCAAGGTGTCGTGCGCGACATTGTACTTCGCCTTGCGGAACGCCGCCTCCACCGTGGATAGATCGTGAAAGAGAACCGCCAACGATACGCTCAGCAGGAATAAGCCGGCGGCGCAGCTCAGAACCACCATCCATTGCAGGCGGCGGCTGCTGGACTCCTGTTGGGCAAAGCGCGCCGCCAGCAGTTCCTGCTCCTCGTGCTCCATCTGTTGAACGCCCTGGCGGATTTCTTCCATATATTCAGGCCCCCGGTCGAACGTCAGAATCCGGCGGGCGGCTTCAAAACCCTGGTCGTGGCCAATCTTCAGAAGAGCCTCCAACAGATCGAGGCGGTGCAGAATCAAAGGTTCCAGCTTGTGAACGCGGGCTTGTTGAGGCGGGCTGTCGGCGGTAATCTTCCGCACGGCTTCGAGCCGGAGGCGGGTTTCGGTCAAGCCGGCGGAATAAGGAACCAGATAGGACTCCTGGTCCGTCATCAGGAAACCGCGCAGCTCTGTCTCGGCCTGAGTGACACCTGTGGCGGCGGCTTCGAGTTGCGTGAGGACGTCGTGGGTGTGCGCCACCCAACGCGCATTCTCCACCAATTTCGTCGAAGTGCGATAGACCACCGCACTGATGCCGATCATGCAGACGGCCAGCCCTACGGCAGCGGCTTTGATCTCATAGTTCGCGCGCAAACGCTTAAGTATCGCACATCCGGCTGCCTAGTTTCGAGGCTTCTATTGGTTAATTTTCATTCTTCCCGCAACGCCGTGAAAGGGTCCAGCCGCGCGGCGCGCCACGCCGGCAGGTAGCTGGCCGCAATGGTCACTACTGCCAGCAGGCCCGCCGCCATCCCCAGAATACCCGCATCCGTCGGGCGCAGCCCGAAAAGCAGGGACCCGGCGGCGTATCCGGCAGCCACCGCCAGCACCGCACCGGCCGCCAGACCCACCAGCAGCAACGTGGCGGCCTCGCGCAGCACCAGGCTCACGATGTTGCCTCGATTCGCTCCCAGCGCCATGCGGATTCCGAGCTCGTTGGTGCGCCTAACCACCAGATACGACATCACTCCGTACAAACCCACGGCCGCGATCAAGGCCGCCAGGGCGCCAAAGAAGCCCGAAAGGGTCGCCATCAGGCGCTCACGCATCAATCCCTCGCGGATCATTTCGTCAAACGCGCGGAAATCGACGATAATCGCCGGGCTCACCTCCTTGACAGTTTGCTTGACCCGGGCGGTGACATCCGCCAAAGGTCCGTCGAAGCGGGCGTCGATGCGTACGAGGAATTGCGCAAACGGGTCGGGGTCCGTATCCTGAGCCGTGGCCAGAAATGCGATGGGCCTGAAATCTTCGCGCAGGCTGTTGTACTTGCTATCCTTCACCAGACCGGCAATTTCGAAGACGGTTTCCGGTTGCGAGGGCGTCATTTCCCGGCGGAACCGCTTGCCCACCGGATTGGCGCCCAGCCCCAGCTTGCGGGCGAACGTTTGGTTCACGATGGCGACCGGCGGCGACGAAGCGGAATCCCGGCCGTCGAAATCGCGGCCCGCCAAGAGAGTCATCCCCATGGTTTTGACGTAGCCGCCGCCGATCCAGCCGAAGTTCGCTTCCATCTTGGGGGCCGAGTACGCTCCATCCAGCCACACGTTGTTAGTGGTGCTGTTCCCGCTCAATGGCAAGAGATAGCTTTCTCCGGCGGAGCCCGCGCCCGGCAGCGCCTGAATCCGCTGCAGCAAGTCGTGTTTGAATGCGGTGCGCCGCATCACCGGGATTTTCAGGCGCGAGTAATCCAACGTCACGATCAGGATGCCATTCTGGCGGAAGCCGGCGTCCACCTCGAGCAGTTTGCGCAGACTGCCGGAGAATAATAGCGCGCTCACCAGCAGCACCAACGAAAACGCCACCTGCGATACTACCAATGTCTGCCGCAATCCGAATCGTTCGCGGCTGGCCGTCATGCCGCGGCCGCCGGTCTTCATAACGTCCGCGGGGTCCCTGCGAGTGGCCCGCAGTGCCGGGATCAGCCCGAAAAGAATGCAGGTCAGGGCGGCGATTCCAGTGGCAAAGGCGAACACGCCGGCATCCGGCTGCAGATCCAGAAACAGCGAGTTTCCCGGCCCGCCCAGGAAGGCGACCAACAGGCGGCCCAGTTCGCCGGCGAGCAGCAGCCCGCACGCGCCGCCCGCCACAGCCAACAAGAGGCTCTCGGCCATAAGTTGCCGCACCAGCCGGCCACGCGACGCGCCAATGGCCAGCCGCACCGCGATTTCATGCTCGCGGGCGGTGGCGCGCGCCAAGGTCAGGTTGGCCAGATTGGAGCACGCAATCAGCAGCACCAACCCGGTGGTGGCCAGCAGCAGGTACAGCGGATCGGTATACTGGGTTCGCAGCGCAGACATGCCGGTCTTCGCCGGCGCAGCTTCCAGTTTAAACCTCAAGTAGTCCTTCACATTTATCGCCGGATAGTTACCTGGCAGAGTGGCTTCGAACAGGCTGGCGGAACCGGCCCGCAACTCCGCGTTGGCTTTGCGTAGGGTCCAACCCGGCTTCAGGCGGCCCATCACGTTCAGCCACCAGGTGGTTCCCTCATTTAGCCAGTTGCCGTCGCTCCAGAGCACTGCCTGCGAGCAGATGGGAACCGCCAAATCGTATGACCGGCCGATTTCGACTCCGGAAAAATCGGCGGGAGTCACTCCTAAGATCTCCACGGACTGGCTGTTCAGCGTGAGCTTCCTGCCGACCGCGGCGGCATCTCCGCCGAGTTCGCGCTGCCAGAACTTATAACTGATCACCGCGCCGGGCAAGCCGCAACCCTTTCTGTCGTCGGCGGGTGTAAAGACGCGGCCTTGAAGCGGCTGCACGCCGAGCACACGGAAGAAATCGCCGCTGACGAACAGGCCGCGCGCCAGCCGAACCTCGCCGCCGGGCGCCAGATTGAAATCGTTATTCGCCCAGGCCAGGACGCCGGTAAATGGACCTGAGGCATCCTGGCTGTCGCGGAAGCGTTCCCAGATGGGATTGGTCAGGGCTTCGTAGGGGGTTGCCTGGTTGCCCCGCCATCCGGTCCTGTCCGCAAGTTGCACTGTCGCCAGTTTCTGCGGTTCCTTGACTGGAAGGGTGCGCAGGCGAACGGCGTCGAGCAACTGGAAGATGGCCACGTTGGCGCCGATGCCCAGAGCCAGCGACAGCACCGCCACGGCCGTGAAGCCGGGGCTGTTGCGCAGCAGGCGCAGGGCGTACCGCAGGTCCTTCAGCAGCATCCACATGGGGACGGAAGTAGCAAGTCGCGGGCCAGAGGCGATGCGCGGCGATTGCGTTGCTTTGCAGGCAGTTGGGTTTAGGCCGCCATGCCGCGCTGTCCGCTTTCGCGAATCCGCCGTCCGTACCGGGGACGTCACGAAATTAACTGTGCCATCTTGGACCTGGGCTGGCTCGATGTGGGGTAGGCAATCGTGCCTGCAGGCGCGCCCGCCAAGATTGGCCGCCCCACGAGATCTCCTCCGCCAGCGCGGCGATGTCGTCTTCCATCGGCCGGTCGCTTTCCAAAAGCGCTGCCACTTGCCGGACGCCGTCGTAGATGCGGCGGCTTCCCTGCCCCAGCCGCGCGGGGCCGCCGCGCAGGTCCACCGCCTGCGCCGCCGCCAGCAGCACCGTGGCTGTGGCGTAGCGCAGGCACTCGATGGCTTCGGCGGCGGTGACGGCGGAGTGCATGCCGAGGCTTACCACGGCCTGGTTGTATTGCTCGGGTCAGGCAGTCCTTAAGTTAATGGTGGGGCAATCGCCGGCTCCGAGCGCCTAAAACCTAATCCCATTCGACTGCAAATATCCCCTCTTGCATGAGCGCTTCCCGCATCCCGAGAAAACCCGGCTCGTCAATAGCGAACACCTGAACCGTGACGCGGCCGATTTCCGTCCGTCCGCCCAGCGTCGCCCCCGCCCACTCGAAGTGCTCGTTCCACAGGTCTACGCGTGGATGGAAGAGTCGAATGAGCGTCCCCGTCTCTGGTTCCGTTACCGCGATGTTAGGACCCTTGTGACGATTTCAGTGAAGGCAAGCGAGAGCATCGGCGTTGAGCGCGTTGCCGAACTTCTCGACCAACATCCCGGTTCACGAGGGATGGCGGTCCCGTGGCTTCGTTTGGAGAGCAAGCCGGGCCCTGGATTGAATAACGGCCAACAGGTTCCCGACATGCAGGTAGCCGTCGAACTCCATCAGTTCTTCGGGTGTCAACGTTCCGGCCTCCGACCGCTCCGCCAATTGCAGCATTCTTTGGCGGTCGCTTTCCTCAAAATCTATCGCCAGTAGGAATTCGGCGGCCTCGCGAGACAATTCATCTTTTTGCGCCTGCATCAACCGCGCCCAAATAGCCGCCTCGGAGTTTGGACTGAGAAGTTGCGTACCCATAGCCAGACCTGTTGTACCGCCTACTGCCCGCACGCGAAAATGCTCGACCGTTTTGCAATAGTCAGAAGTGCGCCGCCCAAGGACCCCGCCCCTCCTGAATCTCCCCAGCGAGCGCGGCGATGTCGTCTTCCATCGGCCGGTCGCTCTGCAAAAACGCCGCCACGCGCCGAACTGAGTCGTAGACGCCGCGGCTTCCCCGCCCCAGCCGCGCGGGGCCGCCGCGCAAATCCACCGCCTGCGCCGCAGCCAGCAGCACCATAGCCGTCGCGTTGCGCAGGCACTCGATGGCTTCGGCGGCGGTGACTGCGGAGTGCATGCCCAGGCTCACTACATCCTGGTTGTACTGTTCGGTCGGCAGGGAATGGATGGAGCTGGGGCCAGCCATCTGGCGGATGGCGCAGGTCAGGCTGGTGATGCTCAACTGCATGCCTTTGAATCCGGAATTGATGCCCGGATCGGGCACCAGATTGGCCGGCAGGCCGCCGTTGAACTTGTCGTCCACCAGCACCGCGAACAGCGCATTGGCCCAGTTGGCCTCGATCGCGAAATCCAGCTTGAAGGTGTCCAGCAGCCGGGAGATGTGGCCGCCATAGAAGTTGCCCGCGCGGTAGAGATCGCCGGTTTCCGGGTCGATCAGCGGATTGTCGTTGGCCGAGTTGATTTCGCGCTCGACCACGGCGCGCGCCGCATCCAGCGCTTCCCAGGCGGGGCCGAGGCCCTGCGGCACACAGCGCAGCGAATAGCACTTTTGAATATAAGACTCGGTGACGTATCCGCTGCCTTCGAGCAGCGCCAGGACGTGCGCCGCCACGGCGATCTGGCCCGGATGGCCCTTGCTATCGTGCACCCAAGGCAGATAAGGCTCCGACGGCGCCTGCAGAGCCTCAATGGACAGCGCTACCGCGCCCAGCAGAGCCCGCAGCACGCGCCAGGCGTCCACCCAGAGGAGCGCGGCGAAGGCGGTCATGCCGGTGGTGCCGTTGATTAGCGCCAAGCCTTCCTTGGGGGCGAAGCGGATGGTGTCCAGACCGGCGGCGCGCAAAGCTTCCGCGGCCGGCATGCGGCGGCCCTGGTAATCGACGTGACCCATGCCCAGCAGCGGGCGCGCAATGTAGGCGGAAGGCATCAGGTCGCCGCTCGCGCCCACCGATCCGTAGCGCGGGACCACCGGTACGATGCCATGATTCAGCAACTCCTCCAGCGCGGAGACAAGTTCCGAGCGCACGCCGGAAGTGCCTCGGGAAAACGTGGCCAGGCGCAGCAGCATGGCCGCGCGCACCACATCCTGGGATAACGGCGCGCCCGTGCCGCAGGAAAGGTGATTCATCAGGTTGTGCTGAAAGCGTTCGGTCTGCTCGGCATCCAGGGAGAATTTGATATTGCCGCCCACGCCGGTATTCACGCCGTAGATGCGGTCGCCCGCGGCCAGGCGCTCTTCCAATTTCACGCGGCCTTGCCGGATACGGGCGCGCGCCGGCTCGGCAAATTCCACGCGCGCATCGCGGCGGGCTACATCCTCAACATCTTCGATAGAGATCGGGCGAACGCCCAGAACCAGACTGTTTGGCATGATTATATAGATTCGACGGCGGGGTCTACTATTCGATTGTAAGGCTATTCAACGGTAAAGCTTTGGCGGGCCTCGAAGGTCTGGTTGCCCACGCCGTCATGTGCGGTAACTACCAGTGTGTACTCGCCGGGGCGAGTGTCGGGCTTGGTGGCCAGGCTGAAGACCGCGGGCACGTAGCGTTTCGGATAATAGGACTGGCTGTGATCGGCGCCTGCCTGCGGCTGGGAGTAGATGACTTTGCCGCTGGGCGCGAGCACCGCTACGTCGTAGCCGACGTCGATGGAGTTGGCCTCGCCATACTTGAAACCGATGACGTCGAAGCGCGCCCAGACCGCTTCGCCGCGCCGGTAAGCGGCCTTCGGCAGAGCTTCTCGGTCATCCTCCCCGCGGTAGAAGCGGATGTTGCGGATCACCAGCGTCTCGCTGGGGTCGACACGGCGCCCTCGGACTTCAAAGGGGACCTCTTTGGTGGCCGTGGCCTTGGCGACCAGGTCGGTAACGGTAATGGCGATCTTGTAAGTGCCGGAATCCGCCAGGGGCGGAATCAGGATCTCCTGGCGGACCGTAGGCTTCCAGTTCTTGTCCTCGGGCGCCAGGGTCTCTTCGATCTCCGCGGCGACCGGCTCCATAAGGTGCACGCCGTGCGGATCGAGGGCGTCCAGCTTGTAGCTGAGGTGCACCCGCTCGACGGAGGTGGCCGTAAAGCCGTCGACCTGGAAGCTGAAGAACATGGTTTCGCCCGGAACGTGGACGGAACCGCTGGGCTCGGCTGCGCCGCCGTCGCGGTCGGAGACGGTTGGCCGGACCACGGCCAGGGGGACGGTGGCTGCCAGCAGAGAGCCGGCTAGCGCTAGCAGGCCTAGAAGCAGGGGCGAGGTTCCGAGTGATGGGCGCCGGCAAATCATCATGCTCTCCCTCACTGCTGCGTCGGCATGTCGGGGGTATCCGATGCGAAATTGAGCGGAATATCGATATCGCGGCTCTTCTGGCCGGTCTCATCGGTTACCCGCAAACGATAGTGTTTGGGCGAGACATCGAAGACGATATTGCCCTGCAATGTTTCGGCCGGCTTCACCCGCCGCAGGTAACCGGTCCACTCGGGGACCCCCTCGCCGTTGGGGAGCTCGGCATAGGTCTGCCCGGCATCGTCCACCAGAGTCAGCGCGGGGACCATCAGGTCGGTGGAGCCGCCGTTCACCACGCTGAGGCGGAGCAGGAAAAAGCGGTCTTTCGGCACCCTTACGTCGGAGTCTTGGCCCAGTTGGGCTTTCCACTGATCTTCGAAGACGTTGTAGACCAGAGCGCCGATGGTTACGCGCTCTCCCATGCGGTGAAGCCGGGCATCGGGCGCCGCGGCGGGGGTACATGCGGGCGAAACCAGGCAGGCGGCAAGGCACGCCAGGGCAGCGCCCCCCAGAAATGACTGCAAAGTGTGCATAGAGGAATCTTGCTCTGTAGAGCGGTCGGCTGTCAAGTTGGCCTGTGGGGCGAGCGCAGCCCGCGAGCACAAACAGTCCCGAGAAGACGGATCGCCGTATCGCCCCCTCGCCGTGTCGCCCCCTCTAGCATCGACGCCTTTTGTCGATGCTGGCGAGCGCAGCTCGCCTCTCTGGAGATTGGCCCGTCTCCGGCCTACTCGGCGCGCAACGCGTCTACCGGATTCACCGACGCCGCTCGCCGCGCGGGAATGTAGCTGGCCAGGAGCGCAGCGATGCCTAGCACGCCGGCCACAACCGCCATTGTCTCCGGATCCGCGGCGCTCACGCCAAAAAGCAGACTGCGCAAGAGCGTTGCCGCAGCTACGGAACACACCAAGCCGATGGCGATACCGGCGGTAATCAACCGTCCCGCCTCTTGCAGGATGAGCCGGTAAACAGTGCCCCGCTGCGCGCCCAGCGCCATCCGCACTCCGATCTCCCGAGTTCTTCGGCTTACCGAGTACGCGATCACTCCATAGAGACCGGCCGCGCCCAACAGCAGCGCCAGCAGCGCGAAACCTCCCACCAGCCAGGCCGAGCAACGGCGCAGGTAGGCCGCCTGCGTGTTATCGATCCTATCTCCCATGGTTCTCAAGTCGTACGTCGAGATCCCCGGATCGATGCGGTGAATGGTAGCGGATAGCGTCGGCAGCAGCGCCTGCTCGCCTTTCGATGTCCGCACGACCAGGGAAAAATGGTCGTCCGGATCCTGGTTGTAGGCGACGTACAGAGTCGGCCAGGTGGTCTCGTCCAGCGCGCCTTCCTTAATATCCTCTACAATGCCGACGACTTGCATGGGTGGCGAAGTCGCTCCGGAGTAAGCCATCTGCCTGCCCACCGGGTCCTCGCCGGGGAAGTATTTTTCCGCCAGCGCCCGGTCGATGATGACCACCGGCGGTTTCGAGGCATCGTCGGCCTCGGTGAAGTAACGGCCGCGCAAGAGCTTCGCGCGCAACGCGGTGAAATAGCCGGAACTCACTTGCCGGTACCCCACCTCGTTGTGCTCTCCGTGAAAGGGATGGCCCAGCACACGGATCCACATCGTATTGCCGCCGATTACCGGCAGCATGCTGGAGATCCCCACCGACTCCACGCCGGGCAGGCTGGCGATCCGGTTCATGATTTCGTGCGCCAGCGCCACGACCTTCGCATCGCTGTCATGCATGGAATCCGGCGCGGCTACGCGTAACGTCGCCAGATGGTCCGGCTGCATCCCCATATCCACGTGGAGCAGCCGGTAGAAGCTCTTGCCGAGCAGTCCCGCTCCAACCAGCAGCACTACTGCGGTGGCCAATTCGAGCACCACCAGATTCGCGCCGAAACGCCGCCACGTAGTGCCAGCCGAGCCGCGGCTGCCTTCGGCAAGGCCCTCCCGAATGTCGGGTAAGAACGATCGCCAAGCCGGCGTGATGGAGAAGAGCGCCGCCGCACCCAATGAAACCGCCGCGGCGAACGCCAGCACCCTTGGATTCAGACCGAGGCCATAGAGGAACGGCATGCCGGCCATCTGGTCGGCTCCGATAAGGCCGATCAGCAGCCGCATGAGCCAACGGGCGGAGACCAAGCCAAATACGGTTGCGGCCGCTACCAGAACCACCGCTTCCGTGACGAATTGGCCGGCCAATCGGGCGCGCGATCCACCCAGCGCAGTGCGCACCGCCATCTCGCGCCTGCGGCTTTCGGCGCGCACCAGCACCAGGCTGGTCACATTGACGCACGCGATGAGCAGCAGTAATCCCGCGCCGCAGAGCAGCACGATCAGGATCGGGCGGATGTGTCCGACCTCCAGTTCGGTGAGAGAGATCACCGAGCCGCCCTGGCCGCGATTCGATGCATACTGCTTTTGCAACTCTCCCGCGATCAGTCTAATGTTGGCGTCCGCGGTCTGCACGGATACGCCGTCGCGCAGGCGCGCGAGACCGTGGAGGCCGTGGCAGCCGCGCTGCAGATAACAGGAGTTGCTGGTAGTGTGCAGCGCGGCCCAATACTCCGGCTCCCCGGCCGCGGCGAAATGAAAATCCCGGGGCAGCACGCCGATAACGATATTCGCGGCGCCGTTGAGCGTCACCGTCCGTCCCAAAACGGAAGCGTTTCCGGCGTATCGTTTCTGCCAGGCGGCGTAGCTCAGGACGACGGTATGTGGAGCTTCCGGAGAATCCTCGCCCGCACGGAAATCGCGGCCCAGAGCGGGCGCCACACCCAGCGTCTTGAAGAACCCGGCGGTTACGCGTGCACCACGAACCATTTCCGCGCCGGTGGTGGTGCGTAGCGTGAAACCGGTGTCCTCGAAGGCGTCCGCGCCCGTGAAGACCTTGTTGAGGCGTTTCCAATCGAGGTAGTCCGGATATGAAAGTGGGCACCGTGGACAGAGCTGGACGGTCTCGAAGAGGCCCACCAGCCTGGCGGGATCGCGGTAGGGCAGCGGCTGGATCAGCGTGGCATCCACAAACGCAAAGATGGCCACGCTGGCGCACATGCCGAGGCCCAGCACCAGAACGGCTGTGCAGGCGAATCCAGGATTCTTGCGCAACTGCCGGATCGCATAGCGGGTATCCCGCAACAGGTTTTCGAGGATCGGTACCGTACCGCGGTCGCGATAAGCTTCCTTGGCCGGTTCGATGCCGCCCAACTGCAGAATGGCGTCGCGGCGCGCCTGTTCCGGAGGCATGCCGGAGCGGAGATTGTCGGCGATGTGCAGTTGCAGATGAGACTCGATCTCGTCCGTCAACTCGCGTTCCCGCCGGGCGGCCGGCCATAAGCCGCAGAGCCTGATCAGCCACGCGCGGAGCCGCTTCATACCGCGTCTCCCGAGGGAGAGAGGAAACGGGCGAGAATGGCGGTGGCCTGCTGCCAATCCCGCGCTTCCTTTTCCAGTTGCCGGCGGCCCCTGCGCGTGAGCTTGTAGAACTTGGCCTTGCGATGGTTCTCCGATACGCCCCATTCCGAGGCGATGGAGCCTTCCTGCTCCAACTTCAGCAGCGCGGGATAGAGCGTGCCATAGTTCAGGGAGAGCAGATTGCCGCTGGTCTGCTCGATGCGGCGCGCGATGCCGTATCCGTGAAGCGGCCCCATGGTCTCGATGGTCTTCAGGACCATCAGGGCCAGGGTGCCTTGCCATACATCTGTTTTGTCGGTCATGGCTGTTCTATTGGTTTCCAATACAAAGGGTAGCACACGTTATATGGGAAGGCAATAGGTGCATGCGGCTGCATTTGACGCCGCGCCCGATTAGACTTAAGCTGATTTAGGAAACGGTAGTAGGTCCACTAGCTTGGGGGGCGGGCTTTAGCCCGCGCGGGGCTTGAGCCCCGCTCTTCGGCGAGCGAAGCTCGCTTAACCGGAAGGAGATATATGAGCGAATCCGGAGTCGATTTGACGGAGAAGCATTGCGTGCCCTGCAAGGGGGGCGTGCCTCCATTGCGAGGCGAGGAGCTACAGAGGTTATCGGCCCAGATCCAGGATTGGAAAGTGATCGCCGATCATCATCTCACCAAGACATTCCTGTTTCCGGACTTCAAGACCGCTCTGGAGTTCGTGAATCGCGCGGGTGCGGTAGCGGAGGCCGAAGGGCACCATCCGGACCTGTTGCTGGCTTGGGGGCGGGTGGAAGTGACCACGTACACCCACAAGATCGACGGCCTGACGGAAAGCGATTTCATCCTGGCCGCCAAGATCGATCGCGAATTTCTCCGTACGTAACCATTTGGCGAAGTAACAATGGCTGCCTACCAACGCGATCTGGCGTATATTCACGACACCGGCTTCACCGGTTTCGCCAGAAAGGCCGCGCCGGGATTGCTGCGCCTACTGCGGCAAAACCGCATCCCTGGCGGCCTGGTGGTGGACGCGGGCTGCGGCAGCGGAGTCTGGGCCCGCGAGTTGACCGATCGCGGTTATGCAGTCCTTGGAATCGACATCTCGGCTTACATGGTTCGGTTGGCGCGCAACCAGGCGCCGGCCGCAAGGTTCCAGGTTGGATCGTTTCTCGGCGCCGCGCTGCCGCCGTGCGACGCAGTCACTTCGATCGGCGAGTGCGTCAACTATGCGTTCGACCGGAGGAGCGGCAAGCGAGGGCTGGCGCAGCTCTTCCATCGCGTGTACCGCGCCTTGCGCCCCGGCGGCGTGTTCGTTTTCGATATCGTGGAACCGGGGGTAGCTCCGGAGGGCACGCAACGGCGATTCCTGGAGGGACCGGATTGGGCCATCCTTCTGGAAGTGCGCGAGGACCGCAGACGGAAGACGCTGACACGGCAGATAGTGAGCTTCCGGCGCGTCGGGAAGCTTTACAGACGCAGCGAAGAGATACATCGGCTGCATTTGTACACCGGATCCGAGTTAGTCTCTGAACTTAGCCGGGTAGGTTTCGAGGCACGCCTGCTTAAGGGCTACGGGCGATTTCGATTCCCGCCGGCGCACGTCGGCTTTCTGGCGCGGAAGCCGATTTAGTGTTAAGCGGCTCGTTGACACGGCTCGCGTCAGCGCTTGCCGGTGGATCGGACGGGCCGCAAGCGCGAGTTACCCCTTAAGCTCCTTTCGCCGCGCGGACTGGCTACGCTGTCAAATCTCTTAGCGTCGCGAAGAATGGCTCTACTGTGCGAGTACCCACATCATATTTCCGGGCGGCTCAATCTTGCCGGAGCAATCCCCATACGAACCGTAAATCTTTACCGGCGGCTGCGCATTTCGGAGGTGGTTGAATACCGCGCCGATGAACGTGGGAGCGGTACCGCATGCTGAAATATAAATACTGCCCGCGTAGCCTCCAGGCAGTAGATTACCAATCAACCAGTCGGCAAGGCCGTCCGCCGAGATATCTAGCCCAGTCCCGGGAGCCTCGTTGCCTATTGCGGTTGCCTCTCCGTGCGCGACGATAAACAAGTCCTCGTGTTTTTCGAGCAGCCAACGATAGTTATTCTTCGCAACATAGCAATATGCGATGCCGAAAACCTGACGTGGGTATTTGCCATATGCCGTTGCCAGGATACCCGGGTCATCAATGTTCATCACAAGGATCATTTGACGCCTTTCAATCGGAGCGCCAACCCCGTCCGCAGGTAACTAGTCCGCGCTCGGTCTATTGCATGAGGAGGATTGTAAGACAGATGGGCAGCGCTTGTCAATCGTCGCGGAACAGGCGTCCCCCTGGGGGCGGACGCGGCACGCAGGGGTTGCGTGTGTCATGTCATTGCGGTCGCCGGATCGCGATACCCAAATCCTTCAAAGCCCTATCGGGCACCGGGGCAGGAGCGTCGCACATCAAATCCGTGGCCCGCGCGGTCTTCGGAAACGGGATGACGTCGCGGATGGAAGTCTCGCCCGCCAGGATCATCACCAGCCTGTCCAGTCCCAGCGCGATACCGCCGTGCGGCGGCGCGCCGTATTCCAGCGCATCCAACAGGAAACCGAAGCGCCTGCGGGCCTCCTCTTCGCTGAATCCGAGCGCGGCGAACACCTTCGACTGCACGTCGCGCCGATGAATACGGATGGAGCCGGAGCCCAACTCCGTGCCATTCAGCACCAGGTCGTAAGACTTGGCGCGGCAGCGGGCCGGGTCGCTGGTGAGCTTGTCGAGATCCTCGTCGTGCACCGAAGTGAACGGATGGTGCGCCGCATTCCAGCGCCGCTCCTCGTCGTCCCACTCGAACATCGGAAAGTCCAGCACCCATAGAAACTCGAAACGCCGCGGGTCCAGCAGCTTGTGGCGGTCGTTGTATTTCTGCGCCGCAAAAAGGCGCAATTGCCCGCAGGCCTGGAACACCGTCTCTTCTGGCCGCTGTCCCTTGGGCTCGCCGGCCCAGGCAGCCAGCATCAGCAGGTCGTTCTCGGAGACGCCGGTCCGTTCGCGCACGCGGGCCATGGACTCGGCGTGATCGCGCTCCACGCGCTTGGGATCGTCATAGACGCGTAGGCCGCGCTCGACGCCGTAAGCCTTCAACTCGTCCCGCTCGCGCCGGCTGAGCGCGCCGGTTTGCGGAATCGGGATGGCCACCAGCGGCAGACCGTGCGCAGTGAGGCTGCCCTCTGGAAACAGGTGCTCCACAGGATGCATGGGCGGAATGCGCCGGTCCGGCTTATCGCTGCCGTAGCTGCGCATGGCTTGCGCGTAGGTCAGGCGCGGGAAAGGAAAGTCCACGTGGAAACCCGCCACCTGGCACACGCGCTGCACCAGCGGCTCGATCACCTCGAAGATGCGCTCCTCTTGCGCAAAGGACATCTCCAAGTCGATCTGCGTGAACTCCGGCTGGCGGTCGGCGCG
>Ga0070761_10001378_pt1 | contig 15227 bp, 9 predicted proteins | sample HubBroMetageREF1_FD_66724 | JGI IMG/M metagenome (GOLD analysis project Ga0070761, IMG submission 66724) | Reference soil microbial communities from the Hubbard Brook experimental Forest, New Hampshire, USA - Hubbard Brook CCASE Soil... | ecosystem: Environmental > Terrestrial > Soil > Temperate... | reverse complement strand
CTCGAGCGTTCCAAATGCTTTCAGCAAGGGCAGGTAAGCTGTGGAACATGCCACAACCCCCACAGCCACGACGAATCATCGAACCTCACCGCTCTGAAGTTTCGCGACGATCCCAACCAGATGTGCATCGGATGCCACACGCAATTCCAGGACAAGCCGAAGCTAACAGCTCACACGCATCACTCCGCCGATTCGGAAGCCAGCCAGTGTGCGTCCTGTCACATGCCGCGCATCATGGACGCACTTTTGTTTCGCGCGCGAACGCACCAGATTGACGATATTCCGAATCCGGATATGACCCAGCGATTTGGGCAAGCCGAAAGCCCCAATGCGTGCCTCCTGTGCCACGCCGAAAAAACCGCGCTCTGGGTGAAACAACAAATCTCCAGTTGGAAAGCAGCGGATTAACGTGCCCATCCAGCAGGCGAAGCACCAGGAAACAATTTCAAATCGGCTCAATCGCGGAGTTCGCTTGGCCGTTTATCTCTGCATCATGATTCTCGTACTGGCAGCGGCCTCGTTTTCTGGTAACCGCAAGAATTCCGTGCGCAATGCAAACAACACGACGACGGCGCCCGCCACCCCTGCGATTTCGGGTATCGCGCCGAGCCGCGCTGGCTACGTGGGCTCGAAAGTGTGCGCGCAGTGTCATGCCCCAATCGCGAGCAAGTACTTCCGAACGGACATGGGACGTTCAATGTCCGAGATCACACCTAAGCTGCTTGAAAAAATTCCGACGGCCGCTTCCGTCGTTGATGACCGCATCCAGCGCCACTTCGATGTTCGCGCCGACGATGGAAAGCTTTTACAAAGCGAATATGAAATAGATAAGGACGGCAACGAAGTGTTTCGAGAAACGCATCCGCTGGACTGGATCATCGGCTCGGGCGCTAATGGTTTCGGCGTGCTCATAAGGCGTGGTGAATTTATTTTTGAAGCGCCGCTTTCCTTTTATTCAAAAACTCAGGCATGGGCCCTCTCACCCGGATATGAGTTCGGCAACTATGGTTTCAATCGCCCGATTTTGCCCGGCTGCATCGCGTGCCACAGCGGACAGCCGCAAGCGGTCTTGGGAGGCAACGGCAGATTCCTCGATCCGCCGTTCCATGAATTGGCCATAGGCTGTGAAAACTGCCACGGGCCAGGCGAAGCGCATGTGCGCGAAATGCGTGAAGGTGATTCCAGCACTGAGGGCAACACGCATTCCATCGTGAACCCTGCAAAGCTCGAACCGTGGCTCGCCGATAACATTTGCATGTCCTGCCACCAGACGGGCGACGCGATCGTTCTGAAATCCGGAAAGGACTATCGCGACTTCAAGCCCGGAACTCCGCTTGATGACACTCTCGGGATTTTCATGGTTCCTCCGCGGCGCGATTCACCGCAGACGGATCTTCTGGAACACTACTTTTCGATGACGCTCAGCAAATGCTATCGCAGCAGCGGCGGACAATTGAGTTGCATTACCTGCCACGATCCCCATGCGCAACCTGCAGCGCAAGACGCTCCCGCCTATTACCGGCAGAAATGCCTCTCTTGCCACACTGAAAAAAGTTGCGCGCTACCGCTCGGAATCCGCCAGCGTAAAACTCCTTCCGACGACTGTGCCGGATGCCACATGCCTAAACGCGACGTACATGTGATTGCGCATGCGGTGCTGACCAACCACCGAATCGTCGCGCAAGCCGAACAGCCCTATCCGGACGCGGCGTTTCACATGACCACGGCGCAAATGCCCGATCTCGTTCACCTCAGCGCGATCCCAGGCAAGCCCGAGGAGCCTGTGTCGCCGGTCGTGCTCTTGCAGGCCTACAGCCAGTTAATGACTGCGAATCCTGAATATCGCGGACGATACTTCGCGCTCGCGAAAAAGCTGGAGGTGACGCATTCCGACAATGCGGACGTGCTGGAGGCCCTGGCGGCGCTTTCTATTGAGCAGACGAACGACCAAGCGGCGATTCGATATCTGAAGAGCGCCGTGGAACACGGCGCCACCTCGCTGTCATCGTACGAACAATTGTCCACTCTATTGGTCCAACAGCGGCGCTATCAGGAAGCCGTGGACGTGCTGGAGCGCGGCATCAAGCAGATGCCCTACGATGCGATGCTTTACAGACTCTTGGCATCGAGCTACTTCTCGTTGCACAGAAATTCAGAAGCCATCGCACTGCTGCAGCAAGCGGTGGAAGTCTTTCCTCAGGATGCGGTCTTGCGAAAACTTCTGCAGGATTCCGAAGAAGTGGTTCCAACCAGGAACGCTCCATGAGCGGTGCTGCCCTATCTGCCGGCGAGCGCAGCTTCGAGGAGCGCAGCGATTCAGGAACGCACCGAATGAATCTTCCGCTCCATTTCAAGGGCGGGCGGTTCCTGATGAAATCCCATCGCGGTGGAAATCGCCTTGGCTGCCGCAACCACCGCCGCGGATAGCGCTCCCACCTGTTCCCGTCCTACTCGCGTGACCGGGCCGGAGACGCTGATCGCCCCGATCGCCTCACCATCCGAGCCCAGAATTGGCGCGCTGACGCAACGCGCGCCGAGCGTCACTTCCTCGTCGTCCACCGCATACCCCTGCCGGCGGACTTTTTCGAGTTCCTGGCGAAATTGCACCAGATTCATGATCGTGTTCGGCGTGAGCGCCTGAAAATTCAGTCCGCTCAGGATCCGTTCGCGATGCTTTTCATCCAGGAAAGCCGCCAGCGCTTTCCCCAGCGCCGTGGCGTGCAGCGAACGCCGGCTTCCGACGCGCGAAGAGAGCCGGAATTCGTGCGGGCTCTCGAGCACCTCGATGTACAAGACGCTACCTTGATCCAGCGTCGCCAGGTTCACCGTTTCACGTGTTGATTTCCATAGTTCGGAAAGGATCGGCCGCGAGACCGCCTGCAAAGTGGCGCGGTGGTCGGCGCGCGCTCCCATTTGCGAGAGCTTCGGTCCGATCAGATATTTTCCTCCGTCGGCGCGAATCAGATATCCCTCCCGTTCGAGGTGCTTCAGAAACCGATGTGCCGTGCTTTTGTTAAGGCGAGTTACATCGCAGATAGACTTTAGGCCGAGTCCCGAAGGCGCCGCCTCGATCGCCTCAAGAATGCGAAACACCTTTGAAATCACCCCTACCGCCACGGCGCATTGACCTCCGACATTTGTTATACCGACACGATTACGCACTATACCAGACTGACATCTAGTTCCAAAATATGAAACGCATGGTCCCAAGGTGCAATTTCTACGTCGTAATTCATCAATCAGAAGCCACCATAGAGCGGTTTGGCACATTCTCCTGTATCATATGTTGAAACGCCGTTCGAAAGAATAAAAGTTTTCGATTGACACCATTCAGAAATATTGCTAAGAACCGTGAACATTGGGGGCGTCTGTTTGGGGTGGGCTCGGAATTTGCCGACCTTACCTTGCGTTTTTTGACCCTCTCCAAACGAACGGGAGCGACTGTTGCGGCTCCGTCTTGCTCACCTGCGGCTGGGAGAAGCGATGATGACATCTAAGAGGCAGTGCCGGTTTACGCTATATCGCTCTTTGGGATCGCTTGTTTTGCTCTTTGTTTCACTGGCCCTGTTGCTCCCGGGCACTGCCCGCGGCCAGGCAGGCGGCGCGATCAACGGGACTGTCCGCGACTCCAGCGGTGGGGTCATCCCGGACGCGACCCTCGTCCTGCACAATCGCGGCACCAATCTGGATCGCAACACATCCACGAACAGCGCCGGTTTCTACGCCCTTACCAATATTCAGCCGGGCGAATACGACCTCACCGTCAGCAAAGACGGTTTTAAGACCTCGCAGCGCTCAGACGTCACCGTCGATGTAAATCAGACTTCGACCGTTGACTACACGCTGGATCCCGGCACCGTGCAGCAAACGGTAACGGTGCAGGCGACCGTCGCCGCGCTGGAGACGTCCACTTCCGAATTGGGCGTTGCCATCGTAAGGCAAGAGGTGAACAACCTCCCGCTCAATGGACGAAACTTCACTCAGTTGCTGGATCTGACGCCGGGTGTAAGCACGATCAACGTCTCGCAAAATGGCAGTCTCGGCGGTGTGTGGTCGAACCCAGTAGGTTCATTCAGCTATCCCTCGATCAACGGGCAGACCAACCGCAGCGACTTTTTCCTGCTGGACGGCGTGAATAATCAGGGATCCTTCGGCAGCACCTACGCTGTCGCTCCGATTCTCGACGACGTCCAGGAGTTCAAGGTTCAATCCCACAACGATGACGCTTCCTTCGGCGGCGCGCTGGGCGGAATCATCAACGTCGTCACCAAGTCGGGATCGCAGCAATATCATGGCTCGGCCTGGGAATTCTACCGAGGTGCCGGGTCAGACGCCTTGCCCACATTTCACCAGCCCGGCTCTCCCTATCAATTCACCCAAAACCAGTTTGGTGGTGCGGGTGGAGGCCCGGTAGTCATTCCCTGGCACAGCTCATCCGCGCCCAAGACTTTTTTCTACACCGCGTACGAGGGATACCGCTATACACAATCCGCCAGCGCTCTCTACACTACTCCCAACGTTTCCAGCGAGCTCGGCGGCGACCTTTCGTCCGTCGCCAATCAGATTTACAACCCTTATAGCGTTGTCCCGGATGTTTCCAGCCCCTCTGGTTTCACGAACTCTCCCTTTCTGTGCACCGGCGGTGTCCCTTCTCCCTTACTGCCAAACAAAACTCAGGTCTCGGGCACTCCGTGCAACATGATTCCCGCGACCCTGATTGATCCGAACATGGTGACCTACGCGCAAAAGATCTTTCCCGCTCCCAACCTGACGGGCAACGCGCAGTTTAACGGCGTGGACACAACTCCGTCAGATGTCCGTCAGGACACCGGGACACTGCGGATCGATCACCAGTTCACCGAGCGCGACAACCTCTGGGCCCGGTACGTGGGATTCTGGCAACCCGTCACGGACTCGGGCGGGTTCGTTGGGCTCCCGCATTCGCAAAAAACCGATGGCTTCAATCTCGCTGCTGGATACAGCCATGCTTTCTCCAGCAGCAGTCTGATCGAAGCCAGGTTTGGTCGCGTCGTTCTGACAATCAATCAAAACTCGAACCCCTCGGGTGCGCCTCCCAGTTTCGGCGCGACGATTTTCAATCCAAACTATGCCAGCAATTTCAGGGGCGGCGCCGAGATGGTTCCAGAGGTCGCCATCCTGGGCTACATCGGCAATTCCAACGCCAGCGCTCACAATGCCGCCCAGTTTGACTACACTAAGGCGTCCGACATCTGGGAGGGCGGCGGAGCGTACACGAAAATCTATCAACGTCATACCTTCAAGATGGGTGTGGACTTCGCCAGCAACAATGCCAACGCTGAGTATTTGAACTCCGGCGTCGTCTTTGCTGCCGCCAACACTTCGGCGGCGAACACCAATACCCAAATCGGAACGGCCACGGGAGACGCGCTTGCCTCCTTCTTACTCGGCCTCCCCAACAATGCGACCCGCCGCAATGTTGTCGAGTCAGAACACGGCGGCTGGGTTGACGGCGCCTATTTCATGGATCAATGGAAGGCCACCAGCAAGCTGACTGTGAACCTGGGTCTTCGTTATGACCTGACGCTGATGCCGATTTACGGCAACAATGGCTTAGCAAACAATTTTGTGGGCGACCTGGATGCTCGGCACGGGATTTACTATATCGAACGCAACGCTCCGGCTTGCGATCTCCCGACCGTAGGCGCTCCGTGTATTCCCGGCGGAGTGCTTCCGGCAAACGTTTCCCTCACCCCGGTCAGCAACGGAGGCATCTATCACAACGATTTGACCAACTTCCAGCCGCGCATCGGTCTCGCCTATCAACTCGGTGACAAAACGGTGATCCGTGCCGGCTACGGGAGATTCTACGATAACTGGGCGGCCATCACTCAGACCGCTCAAAACTTCGAAGGCACCTGGCCCAGCCTTGACCAGCTTGGTGCGAGCAATACCAACCCGATTACGGGTTTGCCGAATGTTTTCGCGGAAGACCCGCTCAGCCAGGGCACCACGCCTCCGGTTACCGGCCCCACCCCGTTTAACCAGTCCACCTGGTTTGCAGATCCTTACATGAAACGGCCTTACGCCGATCAGTGGAACCTGGGCGTGCAGCAGGAACTCGGAACGCACACGGTGCTGACGGCGAACTACGTCGGCTCCCACGGCGGGCGACTCGATCTCGGTCCATACGCCAACACCGTCAATCCCGCCACGGGCGAAAAGCCCTTCTCTTTCATCACTCCAACCGCTTGGGACTACAGCGGCGGCAGAAGCCACTACAATGCTTTGCAGGTCTCTCTGAACGGCAAGCAGTACAAGGGGCTCACTTACCTCATTTCCTACACCTGGTCGAAGAGCGTGGATATCGGCTGCACCGGCTGGTACGGCGTGGAAGGCTGCGGCATCGAGAATCCCTACGACGTCAACGCGGATGAGGGTCCTTCCGCAATCGACCTTCCGCAAATTTTTGTTGCGTCCTGGACCTATCAGATCCCCTTCGGAAACGGGCAGCAGTTCTCCTCGGGTAACCAAGCCTTGAACTATGTCCTGGGGGGTTGGGCCCTCAACGGAATCCTTACGCTCACTTCGGGAGCGCCGTTCGACGTGGGCGTCGGCGGCGACCCCGCGCTTACACAAAACTTCGGATGCTGCAACGGCTACTACGACCGGTTAAATGTAGTGAGCGGCCAGCCGTTCTACGCTCCCAATAAAGGACCTGCCGAGTGGCTCAATCCCAACGCCTTCTCGACTCCGCCCACGGCGCTCGGTTCGTTCGGCGACCTAGGCCGCGATGCGCTGCGCGGCGACGGTTTCAAAAACTTGGACTTTTCGTTATTCAAGCAATTTCCCATCAAGGAGCGTTACCGCGTCGAGTTCCGTTTCGAGACCTTCAACTCATTCAATCATCCGACGTGGGGGTTCCCGGACCAAAATATTCAGGATAAGAACTTCAATACAATCTCATCCACCCGGAACCTTGCGGCCAGGCAGTTGCAATACGGCGTAAAGTTTTATTTCTAGCTTTTGCAAAATGCCCCCGCCTGGGGTGCCGATCGGGTGCCCGCGCGAAGATCCGGGAGTGGCAGTCGCATCCTGTAGGTAGCGGCTGGCAAGCCGCACGCGCGAGGTGAACCCCCACCACCCCAGCGGTGTCGCTCCCGGGGTCTTTGTGCCGGACACAGCTTAGTCTTTCAGCAGCATCAGAATCCGTGCCCGCACCGAATATCAGGTGATATTGTCCGCTTCCTCTCTGGTTCCGTCGGGTCGGTTCGTTCCTGTAGCGTGGCGAAAGGGCACGGAATATACTTGTGAAAAAATTGGGCGTGGCAAGATACGCTCCAGGCGAACTCGAATGTTCCGCGGCGGAAGATCGCTCTTTCCAAGTGCGCGCGTGGGAATCTTGGCGCTCGGCTTCGCAGCCGCGCTCGCAGCGGTGCGGCCGTGCGCCGCTCAATCGCCCGCCCTTGGCCGCCAGGATTCCTCCACGAATCACTCGGCGACCTCCAGCGCCCTCCCCAAGTCCTGTCTGTCGCCTGAACAGGCGTCTGAGCAGATCGCGACCTTGCTCGAAACAGTGAAACTTCATCCTACCGCCGGCGCATACAACACCTTGGGCGCGCTCTACGCAGCGGCAGGGCAAGTCAAATGTGCCATCCCGGCATTTCAGCTGTCGGTGCAAATGGATAGCAAGAACTGGGAAGCGCATTACAACCTGGCCCTCGCGTTCCTAACCATTCGCGATCCCGCCCGCGCCGCTACCGAACTTCATGCCGCCATCGCCGAAAAGCCGGATTCGGCCAGTACGCACTTCGCGCTGGGCACACTGCTCTACAACGAAAAGAAGCTCGCTCCGGCCGCCGCCGAATTCGACGCCGTGCTCAAAATTGATCCCAATTTCCCCGGCGCGGTCATCAGCCGCGCGCAGGTGCTGATAGCGCAAGGGAACCCAACAGCAGCCGTAGCGTTGCTGGAGACGGCGCTCGCCCAACCTCCCCCCACCGAGCAACTCGTACCGGTCACAGTGGCGCTAGGATTGGCATACTCACAAACGGGGGACGCCGCCAAAGCCGCACGAACGTTGCAACAACTCGTGGCAACTCATCCGGATTCCGCAGACGCTCGTCTGGGCCTCGGAACAATCTATGCCGAGGCGCAACCTGCCAATCTGGAAGGGGCAATCGCAGAGTTTCGCGAAGCCTTGCGGCTCGATTCCAGCAAGGACGAAGCCCGGCTTGCCCTGGGGCGTGCGCTCATCTCACAGCAGAAGTTTTCCGATGCGCAGGGACCTCTGCGGGATTACACCGAGCATGAGCCGCGCGATTTTCAAGGCTATTACGCGGCGGGCCTGGCGTATCAAGGTCTCCGGCAATGGGATTCCGCGATCCAAATGTTGCAGAAGGCCGCCCAGCTTGCTCCGGAGAGTTACGAAGTCCGCTACGAACTCGGCTTGACGCTCGCCGCAGCCGGTCAAAACGAGCGCGCCATTCGCGAATTGCAAGTAGCGGAAAAAATCAGGCCGTCCGCGCCCGAGATCCATGATCAATTGGCTCGGCTGCTCGCGAAGACTGGCCAGGAAGCGCTCGCTCGGAAGGAACACGCGCAATATGCTGCTCTCGTTTCGCGCGGTGATCCGGACGCCGCGGCGGGCAAATTTAACGCGCAGGCGAACCAGTTGCTCGCAGCGGGCAATGCACCCGCGGCGGCAGATTCTTACCGCGAAGCGTTACGCGCTAACCCGAAGAATCCACAGCTGCACTACAACCTGTCACTCGCGCTGGATAAACTCGACGATCGCGCCGCGGAACAGCAAGAACTCGAAAAAGCCATCCAGCTCGATCCGGACCTCGCCGTCGCTCACAATCAGCTGGGTGTGTTGGCGCTTCAGGCGAATCGCACGTCCGAAGCCGAACGGGAATTCAAGAAAGCCATCGCCGGCGATCCGCGCTACGCGGAAGCACAGAACAATCTCGGCGTCCTGTACAACCGCGAGGGCAAAGATCAAGACGCGGCAACGCTGTACCAGCAGGCCATCGATAGCGATCCGAAATACACCAAAGCTCTGGTGAATTTGGGTCTGCTGCTCGCCCAACACGGCCAGCTCGCTCAGGGCGAGCAGCAATTGCGCGCGGCCATCCAGATTAATCCCAGCGACCCCTCCGCGTACACCGCGCTCGGAATGATTCAGGGCAAATCCGGGCGAGGCGTCGAAGCAGTTGAAAGTTTCCGCAAAGTTGTCGCGCTCCAACCCGATTCAGCGGAAGCGCATTTGAATCTCGGCATTGCCTTTGTGGATCAGTACGATCGCACCGGCGGCTTCCAGGAATTCCAGCAGGCCGCGCGCCTCGCTCCGCAATCTCCGGCCGTACACTACAACCTAGGCCGTTTCTTTTTCGAAACCGCCAAGTATGAGGACGCGCGCAAGGAACTCGAGGAAGCCGTACGCCTCGATCCCAGCTACGCGCCCGCGCTTTACTTTCTGGCCCTTGCGGCAAAGCAGGACAACGATCTCCCTCGCTCCACCGAGCTCTTCGAAAAGCTCCTCGGACTCCAGCCGGGAAATCCCGATGCGCAATTCCTCCTGGGCCAGAATCTCGAGCATCAGGGAAATACCAGCGACGCGGTAGCCCATTGGAAATTGGCTCTGCAGGCTGATCCCAACTATTCGCAAGCTCTCTACAATCTGGCACGCGCTTTGAAAAAGACGAATGATCCCGAAGCGCAGAAGTATCAGGATCGCTACGACCAACTGCAGAAGGACCAGCAGATCTCCGACCGCGTGCAACAACTCGGAAATTTCGCGCTCGCGGCGTCCAACGCGCAAAACTGGCCGCAAGCTTTCGCGCAGATTCAAGAGGCCGTGCAACTTTGCGGCTCCTGCCCGGAGGCCGCACACCTGCACAAAAACCTCGGATGGATGTATTTCCGCATCGGGAAATTGCAAGAAGCGGAGAAAGAACTGGGACTCGCGCTCGATTTCAATCCCAGTGACGCCGACGCCCAGCAGGCTCTGACCGCGATCCAGAAAGCCCGCGCGCAGCAGACGCCGTGACTCTATTTCGCACGGAGGCATTTGCTCACGCCCCTTCGGCTCAATTTATAGATCTGCATGATTCGCGGCAGCGCATGGAATTCCTTTGCAAGAGGTGATTGAAATGACCGACGTATTTCCGCATCTCGATTACAAGCCGAAATTGCCGCGCAATCTCGACCAGGGAATCGGAATTATCGGCGCCGGCGGAATCGTCAATTACGCCCATCTCCCGGCCTACAAAAAGGCCGGCTTCAAAGTTGTAGGCCTCACCGACAAGAACCGCGCCCAGGCTGAGAAAACAGCGCGCGAGCACGGAATTCCGAAAGTGTACGCGAGCGCGGAGGAACTGCTTGCCGACCCGGAAGTTCGCATCTTGGATGTCGCGGTGTACCCGGACGTTCAACCCGCAATCGTCGAGCAGGTCACCGTAGCCAAGAAACATTTGCTCTGCCAGAAGCCGTTTGCGGATGAGTACGCCAAAGCGGTTCGCTGCGTTGATCTCGCGCAAAAAGCCAACGTCAAAATTGCCGTAAACCAGCAGATGCGCTGGGACGCCGGCATTCGCTGCGCGCGATTACTGATGGACGATGGCTGGGTGGGCGCTCCGTTCTACGCCACGATTCAGGTTCACTGCAAGACCGACTGGAGCCTCTGGCCTTGGATCTACGCCGGAAAGCGCCTCGAAGTGATGTTCCACAGCATTCATTACATTGATTCGCTGCGTTATCTGCTCGGCCAGCCGGCCTTCGTATTTACCAGCGGCAGCCGCGCTCCCGGCGAAAAAACTGCCGCGGAAACGAAAACTCTCACTACGTGGGAGTACGATTCCGGACTCCAGGTCCTGATTGATGTCTGCCATTCCACCTGGACGGACGACCCCTACGCCATTTTCAGGATTGAAGGAACGGAGGGTGTGATCAAAGGAACGATCGGATTGATGTACAACTATCCGGCTGGTCGTCCCGACACGCTTGAATTTATGTCCAAGCGTAACGCCGGCTATTGGTTTTCCGCGCGCTTGGACAGCATGTGGATCCCCGATGCATTCGTCGGTCCCATGGCGTCTCTGATGCGTGCGGTCGAGGATGATTCCGAGCCGGAAACCAGCGGCCGCGACAATCTCCGCACTCTGCAGATCGTGTTCGCGGAATACAAATCCATGGCGGAACGACGCGCCGTGCGTCCCGAAGAAATCACCGCGTAACTCTTTCAGGCCGAGCGTCCTTATTCTTATTAGGATAAGTCGCCCGCAAACAATCTCACAACCTACCATCCCGGCGATTCCGCTGTAAAACACAATTCGCTGCCGGAAAGGATCCACTCTCATGAAGCGCTATGCCTCAGTCATCCGAGTAAAGCCCGACGCGATCGCCGAATACAAGCGCTATCACGGTGCCGTGTGGCCCGACATTCTCAGCATGATTCGAAAATGCAATATTCGAAACTATTCCATCTACCTGAAGGACGATTTTCTGTTCGGATATTTTGAATATCATGGCACTGACTATTCGGCGGATATGGCCAAAATGGCGGCCGATCCCAAGACCCGAGAATGGTGGGCCGTGATGATGCCGATGCAGCAGCCGTTGGCTACGCGCAAAGAAGGAGAGTGGTGGGCCGACATGGAGGAAGTATTTCACATGGACTAGATCGTTGCTCCGGTCGCTGCACAAATAGAGCTACCGGCACGCAGAACACAGTCGGCGCTGCGAACGCCGCGCGGACTTCGCCATATTTTGAGCACTGAAATCCCAGAAACTTCAACCGAGTACGCGGACTTTGTTGACGCGCCGCTCGCATTTCGATAGATTCAGCCGCGTCTTGCAGGGGCCCTCGAAGGATCCATGAAAATCGTTGATACCCACCAACACCTCTGGGACAAAGACCTGTTTCACTATGCCTGGCTCGAACCGTTGCCGCTGCTCGACCGCTCTTTTCGTCTCAGCGATTATTCCGAAGCCACGCGCGGACTGGAAATCGCCAAGACAGTGTTTGTCGAGTGTGATGTGGATGAGGCGCAAGTGCTGGATGAAGCCTTGCACGTGCTGCGCCTGGCGAATGACCAAGGCAATCGCATCGCCGGTGTCGTGGCCTCCGGCCGCCCCGAAAAAGATGGCTTCAAGGCGTATCTCGACAAAGTTTCCGCGCATCCGCAACTGAAAGGCATTCGACGAATTCTTCACACCCATCCCGACGAACTCGGCCAGGGAAAGATGTTTGTCGAAAATGTCGCGCGCCTCGCCACCTATGGCCTCTCTTTCGATCTATGCGTACTCGCGCGCCAGCTTCCCATCGCGCTCCACCTGGCCTCGCGATGCCCGGATGTGGCCTTCGTGCTCGATCACTGCGGCGTCCCGGACGTAAAGGGCCACACCCTCGACCCGTGGCGCGCGCAGATCAGCGAACTTTCCAGACTTCCCAACGTTTCCTGCAAGATCTCCGGCCTCGTCGCTTACGCGAACCCCGCAAACTGGCAGAGCGAAGATCTTCGCCCGTTCGTGGATTACGTGATCGCATCCTTTGGCTGGGACCGCGTGATGTTTGGAAGTGATTGGCCAGTGTGCAACCTCACTGCCAGTTACCACCGGTGGGTCGGGACGCTGTTTTCTCTCACGCAAGCCGCCGGCGAAGGGAACCAAAGAAAACTTTTCCACGATAACGCGCTTCGCCTCTATCGGCTCAACTGAACACAGGCGGCGCGAGCAGCGAAAGGTCACTCACTCCTATGAGCGAACAGAAAACAGCCGGGCTTGTGGAAAGACTCTCCAAGATCCCCTACACGGGTGCCGTCAGCGACATTCTGGACGAAATGGGATTCCACGATCAGGTGTTGCCGCACGAAATACAGGCACTTCATCCCGGCCAAGTTGTTGTCGGCAAGGCGCTGACGATCCTCGGCGAGCCCACCGACAGCACAGATCCGGAAGTGATTTTTGTTCCATTTCTCAAAATGTTGGGCGACGTCAAGCCGGGCGACGTCCTGATGAACCAGCCCAATGACCACGTCGCTGCTCATCTGGGTGAGCTCTCCACGGAGACAGCGCAATACCGCGGCGCACGCGGCGCCGTCATTGACGGAGGCGCGCGCGACACGGACTACATCTTGAAGCTCGGCTTCCCGGTATTTGCGCGCTACAAGACTCCGGTGGACATTGTCGGCCGCTGGAGGCTCGTTGCTCACAACGTCCCCATCGTTATCGGCCGCGTGCACATCGCGCCGGGCGACTACATTCTAGGCGACCGCGATGGCGTGCTGGTCATTCCGCAATCCATCGTGGCAGACGTCGTGTCCAAAGCCGAAGCAGTCGTGCAAACCGAAAATCTCGTTCGCAAATCAATCCTGCAGGGCACGCATCCGCTCGAAGCCTTCCGCCAAATTGGAAGATTCTAGAAGATCAAAGAGAAAACTCTTTGCTAATCAAATCGCTATGCTCGCCGACTTTTGGCGCAAGCTTCGCGCTCTTCAATACCTTGCCATCCAGACGAAACGGGCAGCGCGTCGTAAGAATTTCCAGACCCTTTCCGTTCGCAAGCGTTTGCAGCATGTCCAGCTGCTGGAACGCCTCGCTGCTCAGAAGTTTCGGCCAGTCCAACACCTCCGCACACCAGATATCTGCGGCGTCCAAAATGCCCAGCCAGTGCTCGGTAGTCTCTCCGCTGAGCCGGTCCGCGATTAGGCGTTTAATTTCGTCCCGCCGCTTGAATCCCTCCGCGGAGTCTTTGATTTGCGTCAGCTGCGGAATTCCAAGCAACGTGCCGAGCGATGGAAGATGCGTCATTGCCAATGCCAGATGTCCATTTTTCGTGTCGTACACTCCGTAGGGCGCCGCGAGATAGCTGTGCGCATTGCGAAATGCCCCGCGCCGCGGCGGCCGCCGTCCATCGTTCATGTAGGTGGTAAGAACTTCGAACTGAAAGTCCATCAAGGACTCCAGGAGGCTGACCTCCACAAGTCCGCCTCGCCCCGTGATTCCGCGGCGCACCAGGCACGCCAGAATCCCCTGGCACAGATTGTGTCCCGTCAGCATGTCCGCAATCGCCAGTGAGAAGGGAGTCGGCGGGTCGCCTTGGTCTCCGCTCAACCACATGACCCCAGACCGCGCCTGCGCCAGCAGATCCTGCCCCGGGCGGTTGCGCCATGCCCCGGCATCGCCGTAACCGCTGACCGATCCGTAAACAATGCGCGGATTCGTTTTTGCCACCGCTTCGTAGTCCAGCTTCAGCCGTTCGATCACGCCAGGACGAAAATTCTGCACGATCACGTCTGCGCGCGCGATCAAGCGGCGCAGCTTTTCAATGTCGCGGGGATTCTTCAGGTCCGCAGCCATACTTTCCTTGTTCCGATTGATGGCGTGAAACAGCGTGTTTTCACCGTTGATGTCCGTGTCGCTCAAATAAAGCGTCCGCCCCAGATCGCCCTGCCCCGGCCGCTCGATCTTGATCACACGGGCGCCCAGATCCGCGAGCCGCAGGGTCGCCAGCGGCCCGGACAGAAACTGACTGAAATCCAGTACCAGCAGCCCCTGTAAGGGTCGGTCGTTCATGGCATCCCTCGAAGATCGAGTCGTCGTCATCTGCGTGACCTCGCGCGCCGCGTGGCGCTCTACCAAGTATTGCACATATGAAATGCTATTTTCATTAGAGAAATTGTCGTGTACACTGCCGTTGAGTCCGATGCAAGCCACACGACCCAAACGCAGGTCCCACTCCCCGGCACGTCCTCCCAGTGCTCGCTACACGGCTCCGGCACTCGACAAGGGCTTGGACATCCTGGAACTTTTTGCTTCGGAGGCGGAAGGACTCACCACCAGCCAGGTAGCTCGCCGCCTCGGGCGCACCGTCGGCGAAATTTTCCGCATGCTCGTTTGCCTTGCCGAGCGCGGCTATATTTCTCAGGTACTGCCCGACGAACGTTTCCAGCTCACGCTGAAACTTTTTGAACTCGCGCACCGGCACCATCCGCTGCAGCGATTCGTTGCCAAGGCGCGCCCGCTGATGGAAGAAGTAGCCCACAAAACCCGCCAATCTTGTCACCTCGCGATGCCCAGCAACGGAGAGGTGGTGGTCATCAGCCAGGTGGATGCCCCCGGCAGCGCAGGCTTCGCCTTGAAACTTGGCGCGAGAATTGATTTGCTGAACACCGCTTCCGGGCATCTCATCCTCGCTTTTCAGCCGGGTGAAATGCGCGCGCGCTCTCTCGCAGCGTGGCGACGGC
>Ga0070761_10001377_pt1 | contig 15230 bp, 9 predicted proteins | sample HubBroMetageREF1_FD_66724 | JGI IMG/M metagenome (GOLD analysis project Ga0070761, IMG submission 66724) | Reference soil microbial communities from the Hubbard Brook experimental Forest, New Hampshire, USA - Hubbard Brook CCASE Soil... | ecosystem: Environmental > Terrestrial > Soil > Temperate... | reverse complement strand
AAGGACCGCGTGTTGACGTCCCGGTGCGCGTCGCGGACCACGGCGACCAGCGACCGGCCCGCGGCGGCGCCGAGGATGCCAGCAGCGCCGAGGATGCCAGCAGCGTCGAGGATGCCAGCAGCGCCGAGGACGCCAGCGCCGTCGAGGGCCTCCGCCGAGGAGCTCACCCCAGGCTCCCCGGCCGCGCTGACCCGGCGGACGCTGCCGGCCGGCGCCCACGGCCCCAGCCCCCACCCGAACCGCCCGGCCGCGATGTTTTCCCTAGGCTCCACCTCGACAATCAGCGGAGAGCTCAGCACCAGCCGTGGCCCCGAAACGCGCACCGCGCGACGAGCCGCGGCCAGGCCCACCCCGTCCTGGACCGCACCGGAAGACCCTAGGGACCGGGCGCGCGCCAGGCCCCCGCGCAGGCGCGCAACCCGGTCCGCCGCATCCTCCAGTCGCCCCCCGCTGATGGTGCCGTCCCGGACCGCATCGACCAGCGCCGAACGGACCGCCAGGTACTCGTCCTGGTCACTGTCGCGGCCCAGGCACACCAGGTCGGTGCCCGCCGCCACGGCCAGCACGGCGGCCCCGGGCACGCCGAACGAGTCCCTGGTCGCCCGCATCTCCAGCGCGTCGGACACGATCACGCCGGTGAACCCGAGCTCGCCGCGCAGCAGCCCGGTGAGCGCGGCGGCGGACACGGTGGCGGGCAGGTCGCCGGTGAGTTCCGGCACCCGCAGGTGGCTGGGCATGACGGCGATGGTCCCGGCCCTGATCGCGGCCGTGAACGGAGGCAGGTCACGCTGGCGCAGCTCGGCCAGGCCGCCCTCGATCGTAGCGACGGCGAGATGCGAGTCCGTCCGGGTCCGGCCGTGGCCGGGAAAGTGCTTGGTGCACGCGGCTACGCCCGCGCCCTGCAGGCCGGCCACCGCGGCGGCCGTATGCCGCGACACCAGGCCCGTGTCCGCGCCGAACGACCGGGTGCCGACGGCCGGACTGTCCGCCGCGCTAAGCACGTCCGCACACGGCGCGAGGTTGAAGTTGATCCCCAGGACAGCCAGATCAGAACCGATTGCCTGGTAGACGGCCCGAGTCAGCAAGACATCGTCGACCGCCCCGAGCGCCGCGTTCCCCGGGTACGGGCTCCCGTCGGCGTACGCGACCCGGGTCACGTCGCCCCCCTCCTCGTCGATCGCGATCACCGGATCGCCAGGACCCGAGCCAGCAGCCGCCGCAGCGGCCGAACGCAGCGCGGCGGTCAGCTCGCTCACCTGCTCGGGCGCGGCGATGTTCTGCCCGAACAGCGTCACGCCGGCCAGGCCGCGCGAGAGCGCCTCGAGGATCCACGCCGGCGCAAAAAGCCCGGGGAACGGCGGGATCAAGATCGCGTCAGCCAGCCGGGCCAGGGCCGGATCCGCGCCCGTCTCCAGCGCGGTCACCCCTTCACCGCCCCGGCCACCAGGCCCGCCCGCAGGCGCCGCTGGATCAGCAGGAAGAAGACCAGGACCGGGACCGTGAACAACGTGGAGGCGGCCATGATCGCGCCCCAGTCCGCCCCGTTCCGGCCGTAGAAGTACTGGACGTAGATGGGCAGCGTGAACTTCGCCGTGTCGGTGCCGAGAAAGGTCAGCGCGAAGATGAACTCGTTGTAGGCAAAGACGAACGCGAACACGCTGGTCGCCACCAGCCCCGGGGCCACCAGCGGCAGCAGGATCCGCCAGAAGATCCGCATCGGCCCGGCGCCGTCGATCGCGGCCGCCTCCTGCAGTTCGCGCGGCACGGCCGCCACGAAGTTGCGCAGCATCCAGATCGTGATCGGCAGCGCGAACGCCGTGTACACCAAGATCAGCCCGACCAGGCTGTCCAGCAGGCTCAGCGACCGGAAGTCTATGAACAGCGCGATCACCAGCGCCTGCTGCGGCAGCATCTGCACGATCAGCAGCATGATCAGGTACGTGGTCCGGAACCTGAACCGGAACCTGCCCACCGCGATGGCGGCCAGCAGCGCGATCAACGAGGACGCGACGACCGCGGTCACGGTCACGAACAGGCTGTTCTTCAGGAAGTTCCAGTACGGTATCCCGACGACGCTGCCGTTGATCACCGCGCGGAAGTTGCCCAGGGTCGGATGCGCCGGGAGCGGATGCGGGGTCAGCGTGTACCACTCGGTGGCCGGCTTGAACGCCGTCGACACCATCCAGAAGATGGGGAACAGCGCGATCAGCGCGACCAGCAGCCCGAGCAGGTTCAGGCCAGCCCGCCGCGCCCGCCGGGTCAGCCACCGCCGCCGCCGACGCCCAGAAGACAAAGCCGCGCTCGTCATTGCAGCGCCCCCTCCCGGACCGAGGCCCGCACGTAGCCGACCGTGATGATCAGCAGGATGACCGTGAGGATGAACGCCAGCGCGGAGGCCAGGCCGTAGGCCGGCGGCATCGTGAACGCGGTGGCGTACTCGTAGATGCCGAGGTTGTACTCGTCCCGCTGGCCGAGTTCCCCGATGATGACGTACACCTGCGTGAACACGCCGAAGTCCCAGATGACCGACAGCAGGAACAGCACCTGGAAGATCGGCCGCAGCAGCGGGTAGGTGATCCGCCAGAACATCCGCCACGGCCCGCAGCCGTCCACCCGGGCCGACTCGAACAACTCGCCCGGTATGGTCCGCAGCCCGGCCAGCACGCTGATCGCGATGAACGGGAAGCTCGTCCAGACCACCACGGCGGTGGCCAGCGTGTAGGCCGGCAGCGCGGCGTTGGTCCAGGAGAAGCCGGCCCAGTGCGCGCCGCCGCCGAGCCAGGTCGGCACCTTGGTCAAGAACCAGTCCACCACCCCGCCGTCCGGGGTGGCGAGCCAGACGAAGATCACGCTGGCCGACACCGCGGGCGTGGCCCAGGCCAGCACGGACACCGAGGACACGAACGCGGCCATCTTGCGGCCGAGGCGGCTCAGCAGCAGGCCGACCAGGGTGCCGACGATCAGCGTCAGCGGGACCATGACCGCCGCCGACAGCACGCTGAGCCGCAGCGACAGCCAGAACTCAGGATCGTGCACGATCTGCGCGTAGTTGGCGAAGCCCACCCACTGGGTGGGCGAGGACCCGACCAGCTGCGACAGCCCGTAGTTCTGGAACGAGAACTCGGCGATCTGGACGGTGGGCCACAGTATCAGGGCCGCGATCACCAGAACCGACGGGATCAGGAGCAGGTAGGGGACCAGGCGATGACGCCTGATGAAGATCGCGCCGCGCTGACGGAAGCTGAGCGGGGCACCGGAGGAAGGGCCAGCCGGGACACGAACGCGACCCGGCTGGCCCGAAACGGTTCTCACCATGCGGAGGTTAAACCCTCAGGGCCTAGCTCTCGGTGCCCGTATTCAGCACGGTCTGCAGCTGCGAGTTGGCTGAAGCCACGGTCGAGGCGAACGGCGCGCCGTTCATCAGCGCCTTCAGCATGTCGGGGATGATGTAGTACTTGCCGGTGTCGGCGGTGGACCAGTTCTTGGCGTTCAGCGGCGAGATCTGGCTGTTGGCGGCGGCCGACGCGAAGCCGGACATGAACTTCTGCGTCTTGTACGGGCCGCTGGTCAGCTGCGCGGTGTACGGCGGGAAGAAGCCCTGGAGGTTGGCGAACGAGGTGGAGTTCGCCGTGTTGTCCATGACCGAGATCAGGTCCCAGTCGGCCTGCGGGTACTTGCTGGTCTTGAAGATGCCGAGGTCCGAGCCGCCCGCGAAGGCCGGCGCCGGGCTGGGGCCGTTCTGGCTCGGGATCGGGAACGAGGCCCAGTTGGACTTGTCCGTGGAGTTGGCCGGCATGGTGGCCGTGGCCCACGGCCCGTCGATGTACATGTCGAGCTTGCCCAGGCCGAAGTCGGTGTTAGCGCCGCCCGAGGTCGAGCCGGTGTTGCCCAGCTCGGTCTGGCCGATGTACTTCGACGGCGACAGGTGGTATTTGGTGTAGAGGGAGACGTAGAACTTGATCGCGGCCTCGTCCGCCGGGGAGGTCAGGTCCGCGGTCCAGGTCCCGTTGCTCTCGGTGGCGACCTGCCCGCCGGCGCCCCAGATGAAGCTGGCGAAGGCGTTGCTGTCGTCGGTGATGGCGTCGATGCCGTACGTGCCGGGGTACTTCGCCATCAGCTTTTGCGCGTCGGTGACCAGCTCCGCCCAGGTGGTAGGCGTGCTGGTGATGCCCGCGGCCTTGAACTGGTCGGTGCGGTACCAGACCGCCCGCACGCCGCCGAACCACGGGACCGCGTAGATGTCCCCGTTCTGCGTGTCGTTGGCCAGCATGCCGGACACGATGCCGGACTTGCCCGACCACGAGTCCACGTAGCTGGACACGTTGGCCAGCACGCCGAGCGACGCTTCGGTGGGTGTCTCGGTGTTGCCCAGCTCGGTGATGTCGGGCGCGTTCTTGCCGCTGGCCAGCGCGTCGTTCCAGTCCGTGGTGTTGCTGGTCCAGGGCACCCAGACGACGTTGACCTTGGTCTTGGCGTACTGCGGGAAGCTCGTGTGGAACTGGGTCACCACGCCGTTCATCCAGGTGACCTGGGACGGGACGGAGGCGCCCATCCGCCACACCGTGAGCTGCGCCGGCGCCGATGATGATGATGTGGATGCTGACCCGCCGGCCGACGGGCTGCTGCTTGAGCTGCAGCCGGCGATTGCGAGCGCGGCCGCGGTACCGAACGCGACCAGCGCGGCCGGAGTTTTCCTGAGTCCCACTGCTGGCACTCCTTCCGGGTGGCTTTAATGGGATGAACTCGGTGTCTGCTGCCAACCATGACTGACCGTAGGGTGAAACTAACAGGAAACTTTCCTATAAGATAGTCCCCGTTGCCAGATCGAAACGAAAGGTGCTTCCGTGACGTGATAGACGGGGGCTACCACCGAAGGGACCGCGATGCAGCACCCACTCCAGTCACGGCCGGCGACCCAAGAGCGCGCCCGGCCGGGTACGCCGAGCCTGCTGCGCGAGCTGAACGACCGGGCCGCCCTGGACCTGCTGCTGCGCGGCGGCATGCTGACCCGCTCCCAGATTAGCGAGTACACCGGGGTGTCCAAGGTGACGGTGTCGCAGGTCCTGGCCCGCCTGGAGGAACGCGGCCTGGTGACGGTCGTGGGGGAACAGGCCGGGAACCGCGGCCCGAACGCCGCGCTGTACTCGGTCGTCCCGTCCAGCGCCTACGTCGCGGGCCTGTACATGGAGTCCGACCTGGTCAGCGCCGCGGTGGCCGACGTCACCGGCCGCCGGGTGGCCGAGGTGAGCTGCGACCCGGACGGCGCTGAGGACCCGGTCGCGATCGTCCGCGGCACCGTCGAACGGGCCTGCGCCAGCGCCGGGGTGGACCTCGCCCGGCTCAGCGCGCTGGTCATCGGCAGCCCCGGCGTGGTCGACCCGCAGACCGGTGACCCGCGGCTGGCGGTGAACCTGCCCGCCTGGCACGAGGGCGCCCTGGATGCGCTGCGGGACGTCTGGCACCAGCCGGTCGTGATCGAGAACGACGTGAACCTGGCCGCGATGGCCGAACGGGCCGCGGGCGCCGCCACCGGCATCGACGACTTCGTCCTGGTGTGGCTGGGCGTCGGGCTCGGCCTGGCCACCATGCTCGGCGGCCGGCTGCACCGGGGCACGGCCGGGGCGGCGGGCGAGATCGGCTACCTGCCGGTGCACGGCGCCCCGCTGCACACCGACCTCCGGCACCCCGCCAGCGGCGGCTTCCAGTGGCTGGCCGGCGGCCTCGCGGTGCGCGAACTCGCGGCCCGGCACGGCTTCGCGGCCTCGACCGCCGCCGAGGCGGTCCAGGCCGCGGCCTCCGTCGGCTCCCCGGCATCCTCCGCGTTCCTCGACGACCTCGCGCAGCGGGTCGCGGTGGGGGTCGCCTCGGTCTGCGTCGTGCTCGACCCGGGTTTGGTCGTGCTGGGCGGCGAGGTGGGCCGGGCCGGCGGCACCGCCCTGGCGTCCCGGGTGGCGGCCGCGGTGGCCGCCATCTGGCCGTCCCACCCGCCGGTCGTCCCGACCGGCGTCCCCGGCGAGCCGGTGCTGCGCGGCGCGATGCTGGCCGCCGTGGACCAGGCCCGCGCCGCCCTGCTGGCCTCGGTACGGGACCCCAGCCGGCCCCAGTAGCGCGCCGTAGCCCCCCATCCCTGGGCGATGGGTAGTTTTGATGCCGAACGAGCCGTTCTGCACGCTCCCCGGACACCGCCCGCAGTCGGGTCCTTACCGCAGGCCAGCAGCCGCGCAACGGATGGGGCGCGGCGCGCCGAAATGCCCGCAAGATGCACATGCCGCCCCGCGTCTGCACGTGCATAATGGTTAAGTCAGCGTGATCCCGATACTTCAGAAGGTTCCCGTGCCTGAACCTCCCCGTGTTGCCGAGTTAGTGTCCCGAGGGGGATTCGACACAACGGAATAGATGGGAGTTGCGGGCCGTGCCCTCAGCAGGAACACCGACTGAGCAATCAGTCCGGTTCCGCGTGGGTGACATACCCCCGCTGGCTCAGGGATTCAGCGACCGCCCCGATACGGCGCGCGGCATCCTGGACGCGCTCCTGCCGGGCTCCACCACCGCGCTCGTGCCGGGCTCGGAGTTCGCCGAAGGCAAGCAGAACTGGCTGGGCGCGTCCGGCAAGACCCAGATCGCCGTGATGCTCGCGGAAACACTGTGGCGATCCGGCACCGTCGACATGGTGGTCTGGATCTCCGCCACCAGCCGGTCGGCGGTGCTATCGGGATACGTCGAGGCGTGGGTGGCGGCCACCGGCATCGAGCCGACCGGCACGGCCGAATCGGTCGCGGCCCGCTTCGTCAGCTGGCTCGCCGAGACCTCCAAGCCGTGGCTCGTGGTGCTGGACGATTTGCCGCACGCGGACGAGATGGAGGGGCTGTGGCCCGAAGGCCCGGCGGGCCGGCTCCTCATCACCAGCGCGCAGTCGACCATCGCGGCCAGCCGGCGCCGGACGCGAGTCTTCCCGGTCGGATTCTTCAGCGTCCGGGAAGCGCTCGGCTGCGTGACCGAACGCCTCAGCGTGAACCCGGCTCAGCGCCACGGCGCGATCGACCTCATCGAGGCGCTCGGCCGGGAGCCGCTGGCCCTGGCGCAGGCCGCCGCGGTGATCGCCAACTCGTCGCTGGCCTGCCGGGACTACCGGGACTACTTCGTCCGCCGGCGGCAGCAGATCGGGGTCGCGGCGGGCGAGGTTCCCTCCGCCGCGTCGGTGACCTGGACGCTGTCCCTCGGTCAGGCCGAGCAGCTGCTGGCGGGTCAGTCGGTCCGGCTCATGCTGGTCTTGCTGGCCCTGCTCGACGGCCACGGGATCCCGGGCACGATCTTCAGCACCCAGTCGCTGAGCGTCTACCTGGGCGGTGACGCGGTCGGGTTCGGCACGCCGGTCGACACCAAGCCCGCGCGGGATGCGCTGCTCGTCATCGAGCGGGCCGGCCTGATCAGCATCAACCGGACCGAGGCGTTGCCGACGATCCTGATGAGCCCGGTGGTCCAGGCGGCGATCAGGCTGGCGGCACCCGCGGCGTTCCATGACCGGGCGGCCCGGGCCGCGGCCGACGCGCTGCTCGAGGTGTGGCCCGCGGAAGAGCCGTATCCGTGGACGGCCGGCGTCCTGCGCGCGAGCGCGGCCAGCCTGCAGAGCGCGGCCACCGACATCTTGTGGGCCGAGGGATGCCATCCGCTGCTGCTGCGCTCCGGGCGGAGCCTGGACAGCGCCCGCCTGGCCGGGCCGGCCGTCGAGTACTGGCGTGAAATGGCCATTAGCTGCGACAACAAACTACCTCCCGGCCACCCCGACGCCCTGGTCGTCGCCAATCAGCTGGCCGGCGCGTACCTGGCCGCGGGCTACGGGGCGGAGGCGGTCGCGTGGTTCGAGCGGGTGCTGGCCGAACGGAGCCTCGACCTCGCGCCCGGGCGCCCGGCCGTCATCGGCGCCCGCGTCAGCCTGGCCGGCGCTCTGATCGCGGCCGGCCGGCCGGCGGACGCGGTGGCCGGCCTGCACCGGGCAGTGGCCGAATCCGAGGCGTTCCGCGGCGCGGGTCATCCAGACACCCTCGCGGTCCGGGACGAGCTCGCGCGGGCGTACGAGGCGGTCGGCGATGTCCCGGCGGCGATCAGGCTGCTAACGCAGGTGCTGGCCGAGCGTGAGCGGTCCCAGGGCGCCCGCGACGTGCACACCATGACCACCCGCGATCGGCTCGCCGCCGCCCTGCTGGCCGACGAGAGGATCAAGCAGGCTATCTCCAGCTACAAGCGGGTGCTGTCCGACCGGCAGGCGGTCCTCGGGCGCGACCATCCGGACACCATCACGACCAAGGCGAGCCTGGCCGACGCCTACCAGGCCGCGGGGAAGATGCCGTCGGCGGTGCAGCTGGCCGAGCAGACGTGCGCGGATTCAGAGCGGGTCCTGGGCGCCGATCACGCGGACACGCTGGCCCGGCGCGCCCGGCTGGCACGCCTGTACCACGCCGTGGGCCGCGTCGGCGACGCCCGGACGCTGCTCTGGGATACGCTCGCACGCTGCGAGCACGTCCTGCCCTACGGAGACCCGCTGACCCAGACCGTCCACCAGAGCCTGGCGAGCATCTCGCCCGAGGCCTGACCGCGAGGCAGTCAGTGACTCTTGCGACTAATCTTCCAGGCACGTGCAGAATCTTAATGTCAGGAATCATCCCGATATTAGGCAAAGCTCTCCGGGCCGGATCCCTCGCGTGTTATTAGATTTTTAGAGGAGGATCCCGAGACAACAGCATCGATGAGGGTGGGGGGGCGGTGAAGCCCAGTGGGAAGGCCGGCTGAGCCGGAGCGGAGATTTCGGATCGGTGAGGTGCCGCCGCTTGCCGACGGGTTTACCGACCGTCCCGACACGGCCGGCAGCCTCGCGGACGTCTTCGTCCCGGGATCTGCTGTGGCGCTCGTGCCGAACACGGCGGTCGGCGAGAACCTGCCGAACTGGGCCGGTGCGTGCGGCAAGACCCAGACCGCCGTGATGATCGCGGAATCGCTGTGGCGAGCGCGCGCCATCGAGGGGCTGGTCTGGATCTCAGTGATCAACCGGGCGGCGGTCCTGTCCGGTTTCGTGCAGGCGTCAGTGGCGGCCACCGGCCTGGAACCCACCGGCACGGCCGACTCGGTCGCGGTCCGCTTCCTGAGCTGGCTGGGTGAAACCAGGCAGCCCTGGCTTGTGGTCTTGGACGACCTACCGGAATCCGTCGACCTGACCGGGCTGTGGCCCGGCGGTCCGGCGGGCCGGCTGCTGATCACCAGCCCGCGGCTTGCTTCCGGCATCGGCCGCCCCGGGACGCGGGTCATCCCCGTTGGGTCCTTCAGCGCCCGGGAGGCGCTGAACAGCCTGTCCGAGCGCCTCAGCGGGAACCCGGTCCAGCGTCAGGGGGCGATCGACCTGGTTGAGACGCTCGGTCGTGAGCCGCTGGCGCTCGGCCAGGCGTCCGCGGTGGTGGCCAGCTCCAACCTGACCTGCCGGGACTACCGGGAATGGTTCATCCAGCGACGGGACGAGATATGGGTCGGCCCCGGGCAACTCCCGTCGGCGGCCACGGTGACCTGGATCCTCTGCATGGAGCGAGCCGAAGCGCTGCTGCCCGGCCCGGCGGTCCGGCTGGTGCTGGTCTTCCTGGCCCTTCTCGATGGTCATGGCATCCCGGGCACGCTCTTCGGTACCCAGTCGCTGATCGCGTACCTGGGCGGGGGCCCCAAAACGGCCGCCCCGTTCGGGTCCGGCGACCCGAGGCGGGTCTGGGAAGTGCTGCTCGCCCTTGAGCGGACCGGCCTGGTCAGAATCAACCGGGACCTCACGCCGCCCACCGTCCTGGTGAACTCGGCCCTGCAGACGGCGATCAAGCTGGCGGCACCCGCCGAGTTCCAGGAGCCCGCGGCGCGGGCGGCCGCGGAGGCGCTGCTCGAGGTGTGGCCTGCCGAGGAGCCCACGACCTGGGCGGCGGCCAGCCTGCGGGCGAACGCGGCCAGCCTGCAGGACTCGGCCATCGATGCGCTGTGGGCGGATGGGTGCCACCCCCTGCTGCTGCGGCTGGGCCGGAGCCTGGACGAAGCCCGCCTCGCCGGGCCGGCGGTTGACTTCTGGCAAGACCTCGCCGCGCGCTGCGACGCCAAGCTGCCCCCCGGCCACCCGGACGCGCTGCTGGCGGCCGATCGGCTGGCCGCCGCGTACCTGGCCGCGGGGAACGCGGAGGAGGGCGTCCAGTGGTACCAGCGCGTGCTGGCGGACCGGACCCGCGAGCTCGCGTCCGGCGATTCCGCCATCGGAGCCGCTCGGACCAGCCTGGCCCGGGCCCTGATCATGGACGGCGAGCCCGGGGACGCGGCGGCCGTCATGCTCCGCGTGGTCAGCGAGTATCAGCAGTCCCGCGGCGACACCCATCCGGAAACCCTCTGGGCCAAGGAGGAACTCGCCGCCGCATACCAGGCCGCCGGTGACTACGCGGCGGCGGGTCGGCTGTTGCTGCGCATTCTGGCCGATCGGGAGCGGCTCCAAGGGCCGCGCGATCCGCAGACCATGGCTACCCGGGACCGGCTCGCCGCGACCTACCTGGCCGAAGGCCAGACCAAGGACGCCATCTCGCACTACAGGCGGGTGCTGTCCGACCGCGAGAAGGTGCTGGGCCGCGCTCATCTCGATACGATCGCGACTGCCGCGAGCCTGGCCGCCGCCTATCAGGCGGCTGGACGGCTGCCGGCTGCCGTGCAACTCGCGGAGCGGTGCTGCACGGATTCCGCGCAGGTTCTCGGCCCCGACCACGCGGACACGCTAACCCGGCTGGCTAGCCTGGCTCAGCTGTACAACACGGTAGGACGCGTGGGGGACGCGCTTGCGGTACTCCGCGATGTCTCGGGGCGCTGCGAGCGTACCCTGCCGCCAGGGCACCCGCTGACTCGGTCCATCCACCAGAGCCTGGCTAACATCGGGCGAGACTGACGCCCGCGACCGGCGCCTTGAGGCGGTGTGTCCACGCTACGAAGGCAGACCCGGATCCCCCGCGGTCCGAGGCGGGCGCAGCATCGGGTACACGAACGGACCGCCGGGGAGCTCGACGGGGCTGCCGTAGTCTGCGTAACCGTGGCGGAGGTAGATGCCCCGGGTTCGCTCGTCGGATGCCTCGAGGTAGGCCGCGACGCCCTCTTGGTCGAGGATGGCATGGTGGGCGTCCAGCAGGGCGGTGCCGATGCCCTGGCCCTGGCGGTCCGGGCGGACGGCCATGATGGCCAGGTAGTGGTAGGCAACGTCGGTCGGGTAATGATCATCCAGTCCACGTTCGAAGATCATGAACCGTTCGGCCCACGGGCCGGCGATCTCGGCTAGCCGTTCGTCAAACCCGTCGGGCTGCTGAGGCCCCTCCAGCCCGACAGGTACCCAGAGCGCGGCGGCAGTCCGGTCGGCGGTGGTGCAGACCACCCCGTTGGCCATCGCGTGCTCAACGTAAATCCGGTAGAAGCGCGGAAAGATCTCGCGGCGGGCGGTGGCATCTTCGATCAGCCACCGCCCGGCGGCCAGGTCCGTGAAGGCGTCGGCGACGACCTGGCTGAGCACGTCAACGTCGGCGTGCCCCGCACGAACGATCCCGTGCATCCCGCGCGAACTAGTCCGTGACTTCCACCGCGTTCTTGGGACTGCTCTCCCTCGGGAGCTTGAAGAACGACGAGCGCAGGATGAAACGTGCCACAAACATCAGGACCAGCCCGGCGATCACGATTCCGATCATCGCCCACCGCTGCTCCCACGGGGCGGCCGCCACCGACTTGACGAAGACGTAGCCGAGGAAAACTGACGCGGCGAGCGGCAGGATACCGACGAGCACGAAGTCCCAGACGTTGCTCAGGATGCGGCGCCGGTAGTAGGTCATGGCCGCCAGCGCGGTAAAGATGTAGAAGATCGAGAACAGCAGGCCGGTCACGTCGATCACATTATTGAACGCGTTCTGCACCGACGTGGCGACGAGGTAGATCACACCGAGCGCGGCGAGCACCAGGCCGACGAGGACGCTGGACGCTACCGGGGTGCGCCAGCGGGGGGACACGTTGCCGAGGAATGAGGGCAGCGTCCGGTAGGTGGCCATCCCGTAGACGATCCGCGCGGTGAGCACGATGCCGGTGCCGGTGGTGGCGATCACCGATAGCGCAAGTGAAAGCGCCATCGCTTTGCCCCAGAACCCGCCGCCGAGCGCCGTGGCCACCGCGGTCAGCGCAGTGCCGTTGGTAGAGGCCGCGGCCAGCTTGCCCGGTGACAGGACGCCCTGGAAGCCGAACTGGGCCAGCGTGTAGAGGATGGCCAGCAAGGCGACGGCCAGCACGGCAGACCGGCCCGGGTTGACCCGGCGGTGCTTGACCTCCTCGTTGACGTACAGGGTCCCATCCCACCCGCCGTAGATGAACACGGCGATCAGGAACCCGCTGATCGCGTCACCCTTGCCGTCGACCCCGTTGAGGCTCAGCCAGCCAGAGGTGAAGTGCACCGCGCCCGGGTGATGGCCAGAAGTCACCCAGAGCACTCCGGCGATGGACAGCCCGAACAAGATGAGGTACTCGATCGCGGCCATGCCGACCTGAACCCGCGCGGTTATCTTGATGCCGATGACGGCGATGACCAGCATGACCAGGGTCACCGCGACGGCAATAGCCACGTAGGCCCCGGTGTCGGTGTTGTTGTCGCCGAAAACGGCCAGTACGTTCGGGCCGAGCACGAGGACCGCCGAGACGGTGCCGAGAATATAGGCGACGATCATCAGCCACCCGGTCAAAAAGCCGAGATAGGGATTGATCGCCCGGCCCACCCACTCGAATGACGCGCCAACGTTCGCTTTCCACAGGTTCAGGCGGCGGTAGGAGTTGGCGATGACCAGCATCGCGGCCGCCGAGATAAGCATGACCGGGGTGCTGCCATAGGCGGTCGCCGCGGCGAGGCCAGCGACTGTCAGCCCGACCGTCGCGGCCGGCGCGGACGACGCCATACCGATGATGGTGTCCTGGGCCGTACTGATCGCGTTTGGCTCGAGCTTGGTCCCGCCGGACGGGGTGAGCCCTGCAACCGTGGTGGCGGATTGATCCGTCATCAACTCTCCTGTGTGCGTTGCATCCAGCACTGACTGTCGTCATCTACAAGCATGGCAGCGCCGGGGCCCGCCAGCCACGCTAGCTTACGGCGTCATTGCGGACATCTGTTCATATTTCAGGTAACTTCGGTACCAGATAACCTCGCTGGCGGTCTGCGGCCCCGCGGTCGCCTCGGAGTGTCCGGCAGCAATTGGTACTGACCTGGGAAGACTTCCCCAGGCTTGGCTCGGGATGCAGACATGGGCGCCCGCGAGGCTGTCCGCCTCCGACTGCCACCCCGCCCGCGGCTTTTGATGCACGGGATACCACTTGAGTAACTTTGCGCCGGAACATTACCGGCTTCCGGCACGTATAGGACATGCGCTGGTGGTTGAGCCATTAGAGTTACGTCAGCTACGTTCTGCGCCCCTGCAGAATAGGCGGGCCGGAGAGGGAGGACCATGCTGGTTCCGCTGGGCCGGTTCACGCTGGTCGCCACGGCCGGGTGCGTGGATCTGCCCGCGCCCGTGACCCGGACGAGCGGGAGACATGAGCAGCCATGGTGAGCGAAATCCTCTTCGGGGTCTTGATCGTGGTCGTGGTCGTGCTTACCGCGGTGGATGTATCGCGGACGCAGACCGATGCGTCGGCTGAGGCATCTGACCACCGCGCACACGACACCGCGCGAGTGCTCGCCGCCGGGCGCAGCGGCGCCGGAACCCACGCGTTCTCCCGGGAAACCGGGCGGCGGAAGGATCCCGTTCCTGCCGCGGCCACGCGGACCGTCGCCGGTCCGGTCGAGGCGGACCCCACCTTCGATCGGACCGATCAGAGCACCCGCGCCTTCGGCCAGATGCGCCGCGAGATGGCCCAGCCAGCCGTCGGCGACGCGGCGCTCCGCGGCAAGCTCAACGCCATGTTCGTGAATCTGTCCCGGCGTAGCCAGAACCTGGTGGAACGCCAGCTCCGCCTGATCGAGAGCCTTGAGCACGGCGAGCAGGACGAGCAGCGCCGGGCCAGCCTGTCGAAGCTAAACCGGGTCGCGATGCGGATCCACCGCAATTCGCAGAACCTGCTCATCCTGGCTGGTATCGAGTCAGCTACCGGCTGGAACCAGCCGGTGATCTTGGCGCATCTGGTCGAGGCGGCGGTGGCGGAGGTCGAGGACTACGAGCGTGTTTCATTTGAGGTACAGCCCGACATCGCGGTGCGGGGACCCGCCGTCTACGACCTGGTACACCTGCTGGTTGAGCTGGTCGACAACGCGGCGGCATTCTCGGCGGCCGATATGCCCGTCCATGTCCAGGGTCACATTCTGAACAGCGGCGGCGTTCTGATCGACATCACCGACCGAGGCATCGGAATGGCCGCGAACGAGATGGCTTACGCGAACCAGCAGCTGGATAATCCTCCGGCACCGGATATTGATGTCCCGAAGTGGATGGGTTTGCTGGTGGTCGCCCGCCTCGCCGCCCGGCACGGGATCCGGGTCCGGCTGAACCAGGCCGAGTTCGGCGGCCTGACCGCGCTGGTCTGGCTCCCCGACGAGGTTCTCACGCACTCTGGCATACCCGCTGATCCCGGTTACGTGGCTGCCGGGCCGAGGGGACCCGCGGCGGCCCCGGCGTCAGCGCGGATGCCAGCCCACGAAGCGTCGGCTCCCCGGCCTGATCCGGCCTGGTCGGCCCGCGGCACGCAGACCATGCTCCAGGCCGAGCCGCCCGCGCCCGTCCGGCTGTCCGGTTCTGGGCTGGCGGACGCTCCGAGCGGGGATAACGGCGTGATCCTGCCGCAGGCGGACAACCGGTCTCGAACGCGCGGGCTGCCCATCTTCGAGGACGTCGAGTCACGCTGGTCCCAGAGCGGCCAGGAGGACCCCGATCCGGCGTCCCCGGCCGCGGCCGGGCTGCCCAGGCGGCCGCCGCCCTCGGCTCAGGGCTCTCGCCCCGCGCCCCGCACGCCGTCGGCCGCGCCGAACTGGCCCGGCGCCGGATCCCACCGGAGCGCCCGTTCAGGCTGGCCCGCGCCCGCCGAAGAGCCCGGTCCGGGCGGCCCAGACGGGTCCTGACGCGGTTAGCCGAGATCCGGCCACTGGTCGAGGGTGTAAGCCATTTCCCAGAACATCCCCTCGAGCCGCGAGCTCATCATGAAGATCTCACCGAGCTGCCGGCGCTTCT
>Ga0070761_10001376_pt1 | contig 15237 bp, 9 predicted proteins | sample HubBroMetageREF1_FD_66724 | JGI IMG/M metagenome (GOLD analysis project Ga0070761, IMG submission 66724) | Reference soil microbial communities from the Hubbard Brook experimental Forest, New Hampshire, USA - Hubbard Brook CCASE Soil... | ecosystem: Environmental > Terrestrial > Soil > Temperate... | reverse complement strand
TGAAGGAGATTCAACTCGATCCCAACAACGCCGGGGCCGTCTACATTTTAGGAGAGCTTGACCGGCGTGATCAAAAGTGGGATGAGGCGATCTCTCACTATACTCAGGCAGTCAAGCTCGACCCAAATCTTGCGGAGGCGTACTTGGGTTGGGGGTATTGCCTGGTGAGTCTCAAGAAATACGAGGATGCAATTCCACCCTTGCGGACCGCAGAGCGCCTGATACCGCAGAATCCGGAGGTCCACCATTCGCTAGCTACGGCGCTGGAGCGATCGGGCCACAAGGATGAGGCGCAGAAGGAGTTTGCCATTCATGAGGCGCTGCGCTCCGGAGCCGGCCCCGCGAACCCCGAATAGCCGGGGCCGACACTCTCAGAACTGACTCAACGCTGAGGTTCTTCGACCGTGAGAATCTGATCGACGGCAAGCTCGTGCAAGACTTGCCTGATACCGCTGGGCCAGCGAATTTCCACCTCCTTGATGAGCCGGTTCTTTCCCAGGCCGAAGTGTACCCGGCTGTCGCTCGACGCTGCGTATCCGACTGCGGTTGTTACTTCGTTCCACTGCGACAAGCCATCTTCGGTAGTAAGGTGAATCTGCGCGCCGATTCCCATGCGGTTGCTCTTTGTTCCCACGAGTTTGAGCAGAATCCAGTGATTGCCGGTTTCGGAGATGTTGCGCAGAATTTGAACCGGGCCGCCAAGAACGGTGACTACCGCGTCAATGTGACCGTCGTTAAAAAGATCGCCGAAGGCGACGCCGCGATGTGCGGCCTCTTCCTGGAAGTCCGGTCCGGCTGCGGGGCCAACTTCGACGAATTTACCATTGCCCAGATTGCGAAACAGGGAATTGGGCTCGGGATATTTGCGATTGCCCAGCTCACTAATGTTGTCGAGCACATTGGCGCGGGCGACGAACAGGTCTTTCCACCCGTCATTATCGAAGTCAAAGATGCCATTCCCCCATCCGGACATCTCTTTTGTGGCCTGCAGTCCGCTGGCCTGCGTGAGATCGTCGAATTCCCCATTGCCCTGATTGATGAGTAGCGGGAAGCTCTCGTGTTCGACGGCGGTGTACCAAATGTCAGGGCGCCCGTCATTGTTGACATCCTTAAAATCAGAGCCCATCCCCGACAAAGCCGCACCGTCGGGAGCATAAGCCACTCCAGCCTGCGAGCCTACTTCTTCAAACTTCTTACCGCCTAGATTGTGAAACAAGAAGCCCGGCGTAGTGTCGTTCGCGACGAACGCGTCGAGGAAGCCGTCGCCGTCGTAGTCGGCAAACGATACGCTCATCCCCTTGCCCATGTGTGACGAGATGCCGGTTTCTTGAGAGACATCGGTGAAGGTGCCGTCTCCATTGTTGCGGTACAGTGAATTGTGCAGCGACGCGTAAAGCTTAGGATGGCAGTAACCGCGAACTCCTTCCTTCACGTGACAGTAGGGATCCTTGTTGACTTCCCAAACGCAGTAGTTCACCACAAACAAATCCAGCTTGCCGTCATTGTTGTAATCGAACCAGCCTGCGCCGGCTGACCACATCTTTTTGCCATTCATCTCCGCGCCAGCCAGGCCTGCCTTTGCGGTTACATCGGTAAAGGTGCCGTCGCCGTTGTTATGGAAGAGTTGGTTGCCGGTTACGTTGGCCAGAAAGATGTCAGGTCGTCCATCGTTATCGTAGTCCCCGACAGCTACACCCATGCCGTAGCCCGCGCCGGCGAGTCCAGCGCGCTCGGTAACATCGGTGAACGTGCCATCGTGGTTGTTGTGATAGAGGCGGTTCCAGTAGGCCGGTGACTCCTTCTGCAGGGAAGGAATTGCGGCTCCGTTGACCAGATAGATATCCAGCCAGCCGTCGCCGTCGTAATCGAGCAATGCCACTCCGGCGACCATGGTTTCAATCTGATTCTTGTTCGGTGTCGGCGAATTACGGGTGATGAAGTTGACACCCGCCTTAGCAGCGATGTTTTCGAATCGGATGGCTGGCGATTCGGGTACGGTAGCCAATCGCAGAGCCATCAATCCGAGAGCGACCATCATGATGGAATAACGCATGAATACGAATTATGCCTTGCCTGCGCCGGCGGAATTGGCGCGCAATGAAAGTAGATGTGCGAATGCGAAGTCTGTGACTACCAGATTCTATCAATGTCGGGCGTGGAAATGTCGGCATGCTGACCGGGGCCGAAACCGTTGCGTTTCTAGTGGCGAGGTGCGCCGGCTCCGGTGACCTCGGCCCGCTTGCTTAGTTCGCCATCTGGAATCACCAATGCTACCCACGGTGTCTCCGCCGAGACAACGTGTGCATGCCAGATAATTTCCTTTCGAGTTCCCCCCGAAAGGTGGACATTCTGCGTCATCACACCCGAGAGCACAAGATTGTCGCTGCGAATCGAGAATGTGTGATCCCCAGCCCCGTTGGCCAGGGCACGTATCACGATTTCATTGGGCTCGGTAGCGTCAAAGGAAACCTTGAGATCCAGAATCTGGTTGGCGCGCAAATCCAGTGAGGAAGTGATTCCGGGAAGCACAGTGAGACTGGTATGGTCAGATCCATGTTGAACGACGTAACGCCCCGCAGACAGGCGCGCGCTGAATTCACTTCCTGCCGGGCGGACTGAGATCAACTCCCCGCTCCGCTCTTCACGGAATTCGATCGGTTCACGGTTTGCCGGATCGATGAGGCCGCGAACGGTGGCAGGAACGCTGAGGTCGTCCATCAGCCAGAGCCATTGTCCAACCGGAGCGGTCCAGACTTCCTTATAAGTCCAGCAGATCTGAGTCGGCCAGTACGGAGCATCGTTATAGCCCTTGGTCTCGATGCCCACTGGAAGCGCGCCCACCATCTGGCCAGAGCGAACGCTATAAAGGGGTGTCCAGTCGTAGCCCTCGCCGTACATCAGGCTTGACGAGAAAGGATTTCTGCCTACAAACCACTGCGCTTGTCTCTGGGCCAGGTCTTCTGCATCCAGATCACGGCGCAGTTTTGCGGCGGCAGACAGCGCCTTGGCCTGAGACAGCAGAACGCTGGAATTACCGCGAAAGTCGAACCAAACCGGAAAACGGCGGAGGTATGCATCGTCACCGAGGCGAATTCCGCGATGGACCTGCTCGATATAAGCGTCGCGATCGGCGGCGCGAAGGGGAGTCCAATTCTTCGCTTCGGGAATGAGCCGCGCTTCACTTTCGCGATAGACTCCGGCGGGCAGGACTCCATAAGCAGATCGAAAGCAGATGCCGGCTTAAGGTAGTACTGCGAATGGAGGACTACAGCGGAGTACCACTTCATCCAGTCGGCGTGGTCCGGAAATGCCTCGCACAACTTGGTGAGGGCAACAATCGGTTCCTGCTCCTGTCCCAGGTGGAAACGATGAAACAGATTTTCACGCTTCGGCCCAGTGTAGAAATATCCGGTCAGGGGAGTGCTCCAGGGCTGGAGTTTGCGCTCCTGAGATGCCAGCACCAATGTTCCAAGTGCAACGGCTTCCTCTTCGTACTGTCGATCACCGGTCGCTTCAAAAAGTTCGACGGATGCAACCACGCCAAAGGAAATCCGCTCCAGCTCGTCCGCTGCGCCGTAGACTTCTGGAAGCGGACCCGCGGTTTTCAGTCCTTCTACCGCATACTTCCAATCCTCCTCGGCAATGACCAGGCTGCGATTCGCGAGTTCCGGATCGCTTTCTTTCAACACCCGTGACGCCAGCGCCTCCAGCGCGCCTGCGCGGAAGTTCCACTCCGGATTATTTACTGCCTCCCCATGACGATCATCCGCCGTACCCATGATCCCGTCAGTCCAGTAACTCACCAGCTGACCAGTGCTCCGGTAACCGTCGCCAAACCGTGTTTTCAGAACCCAGTTCAAGCCCCATCGGGCTTCCTCAAGCAGACGGTCCGCCAGGTCGGGATCTTCCCCTTGACGCTTCAGACTCTCGGCCAGAGAGAATGCCGCATATGCCATCGCCGGGGTGTGGCTGGTCGCGCTTAAGTCTCCCGCGTCGTGATATCCACCGTTTACCACGATTCGCTGGTCGCCATGCGAGGTGTAGATGTCCTGGTGACATCTGCCGTGGATGCCCGGAATCTCGGTCCCACAGCGCTCGCTGTACATGAAATTGATCGCCTTCCAGATGCTGCTCTTCCATGCGTCTTCGCCGATGCGGAACGGGCGAGTTAGAGTATCCCCGGCGCGGATCGCGTAGCTGCCGGACTGGCGGATTTCCGAGAAATCGAGAACCTGATATTTTCCCAGGTCTGTGGTCACTTGCTGGATCGCTTTGGTCAGAACTATTTGTCCAGTTTGTTGGTCAATAAGAGAGAACTGCGATGATTCCAGGCCACTCGCAATCGCCGATTTTGAACTTCCCGTCGCGTATCCGCTGTGGCTGAATGCGATCTTGCCAGGAGCGACATCCCAACCTTCGACATGATCGGTCTCCACGCTCTGCAGTTCCAGATGTGTGACATCGAGGGTTGTCCGATCGCCAGGATCCGGCAACTTCTTGGGCAAACTGTATGCGAACTCGAGCGCCGTGACGCGATCGCGGTCGAGAGGAGCGATCTCCCAGACAATCTGATTCCACGTATGATTCTTGAGAATGATTGACTCGTGGCGTCCCTCGTTGTAGTGATCGGGCAACTTGTGGACTCCATCGTTATGCAGCACCAGGGAGCAGGAGATCGCCGGAGCTCCGACGACATCGGGGTAGACCCACAGCGAAATGCGGTTGAATTTGCCCCAGTCCTCGCCGGCGAATTTCCGGGTTGCGACTAGATCCTCCCACTCGCCGCTGCCATCGACTTGAGCGATGTTGGAAATCGAGTGGATCCGCAGCGCGCGCTTTGGCGTAGTGTTGTCAGTCATGGTCCATGGCTCACTGGCACGGACTTCGACCGACGTCATCTCTCCCGCGCCCGCGAACGACCACGACGATAAATTCTCCATATCGTCCAGCAGACGCGAATCGAGAACCTTCTTGTGCAACCAGCGATATTCGGCTCCGTCTTCGTATCGAGCCACCATTGGCACGGGGAGAGCCGCTTGCTGGGCTACCAATGTGGGAGGCAGAACTAAACCGAAACAGACGAGACTTCGCAGGGTGCTCCAAAACAAAGGCGTCTTAGGCATTGAATCGGTCCCACAACCTTGTGGCATTCGAATGGTACCGCAATGCTTCCGGATTGATAACATGCAACTTATTGATTCTAGGAAGCGCTACAAGGGCTAAAAAGGCCTCATTGCCTCAAAGCCTGAGCTTTAAGGACCGGCGGGAGGGTCTGAGAGTTGAACCATTAGTTTGCCATGATTGGAACCGTCGAATAATTTGTTGATCGCCACTGGTGCAGATTCGATACCGCGGACGATATCCACCCGATACTTTAGCTGGCCTGAGCTGTGCCACTGCGTGAAGTTACTCACCATTTCCTTTAGTTTCGAAGAGTAATCAGTTGCGAGGAAACCCTGGATCTTGAGACGCTTGCTGATTACCAGCGCGAAGTTAGGGGGTCCTGGAACGGGTGCCGTGGCGTTGTACTGCGAGATCAACCCGCAAACCACCACGCGACCAAAGGTGTTCATGAGGTAGAGCGCGCTTTCCAAGATTTCTCCACCGACGTTCTCGAAATAAATGTCCACTCCGTTCGCACACGCAGCCTTCAGCTGTTTCTTGTAGTTCTCGTCTTTGTAGTTCACGGCAGCGTCGAAGGCGAGTTCCTCTCGCAGCCAACTGCACTTCTCGTCGGTTCCGGCGATGCCCACTACACGAAGTCCCTTGATCTTGCCGATCTGGCCGACGAGTGATCCGACCGAACCTGCGGCGCCGGAGATCAGCAGAGTTTCGCCTCCCTTGGGCTGTCCCACTTCCAAAAGACCACCGTAGGCGGTTAACCCAGCCAGTCCAAACAGTCCAAGGTAAGCGGAAAATGGAAGTCCGCTCTCCGGCAACTTCGTCACAGCTTCACCATTGGAAAGCAAATATTCTTGCCAGCCGAACATCCCTTGGACTCGGTCACCGGCGGCAAATTTTGGATGATTTGATTTCTCCACTATTCCGACAGCCAATCCGCGCATGATTTCGCCAATCTGCACGGGCGGAACGTAGGACGGACGGTCAATCAGCCACCCCCGCATCGCTGGATCGAGCGAAAGATATACGCTGCGAATCAGAAGCTGGCCCTCCTCAGGCACGGGCATGGGTTGGGACACAAGCTCGAAGGTGTCAGCTTTAACCAGCCCTGTGGGCCGCGATTTGAGCCGCCATTGGCGGTTTACCGGGGTAGCAGCAACCATAGCGGAGGACGAATCACTGTCAGACGGTGTAGCGCCCCGCGGCCAGAAGTCGGCCAGCAATATTGCGCCGCAGTGCAACCCCATCGAGCGGATCGTAGTTAGCAAAGCCGCGCAGGGTCGCCATATTCTCCCGCAGGGCGTGGCCAGCCGAGCATGCGCCGATGACATTTCGCGCCGAGACTTCTACTCGATCCATGGCCTCGCGCAGAAACACAGCACACATGTCGGCAGCATTCGTGCCTGCGCCCGAGGCTGCGAGCTTGCGACTTCGAAGCAGGCTCGACTCCATGGCCAACACCTCCATGGCGATGTCGGAAATGTTCATTACGATCTCCTGCTGTTTTTCCAACTCGGCCGCGTATTTGTGATATGCAGTCCCGATCATGAACAATGCAATCTTTTTCGCGCTGCGCACAAGCCGAGCTTCTTCATCAGCACCCGCAGAGCCAGTTGTCTCTTTCACAGTCTCGTTCAGCACCGCTTGAACCGCCGGGATGAGCGCCAATTGCCCACGGGCAGCGCGCTTCAGCAGCATTCCGGTTATGAGGAGGCGGTTGATTTCGTTGGTGCCCTCGAAGATCCGGTTGATTCGCGAATCCCGGTAAGCCCGTTCCACCGCATAATCTTGATGATAGCCATAGCCGCCGTGGATTTGCACGCCTTCATCGACAACGTAATCCAGCATCTCGGAGGCATACACCTTAATCATCGAGCACTCCGCGGCGTACTCTTCAACGGCCTTGAGTTCGGTCTGTGAATCCGCGTGCTTGTCTTTATCTTGAGCGGACTGCGCCAATTGGCTCTCGATGAGTCCCACCACACGCCACACCATGGATTCCACCGCGAACGTGCGAATTGCCATCTCCGCCAACTTATACTGTATGGCGCCGAACTCGGCGATCGCCGATCCGAATGCTTTGCGTTCTTTGGCGTATTTCAAGCAGATGGCGAGCACGTTTTTTGCTCCACCCACGGCACCAGGGCCGAGTTTCAACCGGCCAATGTTCAGGATATTAAACGCGATGATGTGCCCGCGCCCAATTTCGCCAAGCACGTTTTCGACCGGAACCCGGACGTTGTCAAAATACACCGCCGTGGTCGAGCTGCCCTTGATCCCCATCTTGTGTTCTTCGGCGCCGCTGGTCACGCCGGGAAAGCTGCGCTCCACCAGGAACGCCGTGAACTTCTCGCCGCCTACTTTAGCGAATACGGTAAAGAGGTCTGCCGCGCCTCCGTTGGTGATCCACATCTTCTGTCCGTTGAGGACGTAACATTTGCCGTCTGCGCTGAGATCCGCCCGGGTACGCGCGGCGAGAGCATCGGAGCCGGCCAGCGGTTCGGTTAGCGCGTAAGCGGCCAACAGTTCAACCTTCGCCAGCCTGGGAAGATATCTCCGCTTCTGTTCTTCGTTGCCAAAGAAAAGAACGGGCAGCGTACCGATTCCGGTATGGGAGGAGTGCCAGGACCCGTAAGAAGCGTCCCGGGCCAGATGCTCACCCGCGATCATCACCGACGGCAGGTCCATTTCCATGCCGCCGAATTTCTCGGGGATCGGTATGGCGGCGAGTCCCAGCTCGGCCGCTTTGCGAAGCACGCTCAGGGCGACCCCGGGAGTCTGCTGGCGGATCGCCTCGAGATGAGGTTCCACCTCATTCGTCCAGAATTGGTCGACGGTGCGGGCGATTGCGAGGTGTTCTTCGTTCAGATCTTCGGCCGTGAAAATTTCGTTGGGCGAGCGATCCTCAATGAGGAACGCGCCGCCTTTAACTTGAAGAGGAGTTGCCGCGGCAGTTGTCATCATCTTCCCTCGGGTCGAACCATTACGACGCCAAACGAGCAAATCTGCGACCGCGATGCTGATATTCGGATGTTTCGAGGTTGGAGCTCGCAACCCAGCCGATTCACCTCATCCGTCCTATGCCGAGAATCATGTTCTCAAATTGTGTTAGTCTATATCAGATATGAGTAACTAACGTCAACGTCGAACCCAAGCATTGAACACTGTAGCGTCGAACTCGCCATTGGATGGCGATTTGGGAGAACAGTCCATCGAATCTCAACTGTTAAAATCGGTCTGGGTACATTGAGCACTCAACCTGTAGCGTGTCCTGCAACCTGATCAGGAGAATATACGACTATGGTTCGTGTTGAAGTCGCCGCACGGCGAAGAAGCCGGAATCACAGGAGCTCGGTGAGGCGAAGTGCGCCAGCGCAAAACCACCCAGCGCAAAACCACCCAGCGCAAAACCACGAGGTCCCAGGGCTTCGAGAGCGCAAAAAGGCGCGACTTCGTCAGCAAATTATCGAGACAGCCATCCGATTGTTCCGCAAACAGGGCTACGAGAAAACTCGCATTGATGACATCGTCAAGATTCTAGAAATAAGCCAGCCGACTTTCTTCCGCTATTTCCCGAGCAAGGACGCTGTCTTACGGGATGTGGGTAAGCGGGGCTTCGAGTGCATAGCGGAGCGCCTCAAATCAGAACTTTCGACCAAGGCTGATACCGCCGAGCGCTTGCATCGCCTGTATCATGCCATGGCGCTCGAAGCGGAAGCTGACCGGCCGCTATGGAAAGCGGTCGTGCTGTCGGGTGCGATGGATCCGGTGCGTTCTCCGGAGGTGCGCGGAGTCGAGGGAGTTGCGATCAGCCGGCTGCGGGAAATTCTGGCGCAGGGTCAGGAACGTGGTGAAATCACGAGCGCGTTCCCGGTCGTCCATCTTGCCGAATTTATGGAAGCGCTCTACCACACCGTGGTCCGTCAGTGGACCGTCGACCTCACAGGACCCCATAAGCTGACCGAGCGCGTGGACAGCGCAGTGGAATTTTTCTTGCGCGGCGTTAAGCCGTGATTGGTGTCCCGGACCCCGTCTGCTTTTTCCCTGATCCCGGAGGCGAAGCTCGATGAAAGCTGCGATCCTGCGCGACTTCAAACAGCGGCTCTCGATCGAGGAAGTCGAAAGGCCCCATCCCGAAGCAGATGAAGTTTTGATCCAGGTGGAAGCCTGTGGTGTCTGCCATTCCGACTTGCACGTGGCTGATGGAGATTGGACACAACTAGCCGGAATCGTGAAGAGACCGCTGATTCTGGGTCACGAAATTGCCGGTCACGTAGTGGAGAAAGGCCAGGCAGTGCACGATTTGCGAATCGGCGATCGGGTCGGCGTGCCCTGGATTCACTGGAGCTGCGGTGAGTGCGAATTTTGCCGCGAAGGAAATGAAAACCTGTGCAGCCGGCAGAAGATCACAGGTGTCACGGTTGACGGTGGCTACGCCGAATTTGTGAAGGCGCCGGCAACTCACGCGCTGAAAATTCCAGATGGTCTTTCTGCGCTCGAAGCCGCCCCGCTTTTTTGTGCTGGACTCACAGTCTATCGCGCCCTGAAGGGTGCCGGGATCGTGCCCGGTCAGCGCCTGGCTGTTTTCGGCATAGGTGGCCTGGGGCACCTTGCAGTGCAGTTCGGACGAGCCTTTGGCGCGGAGGTGACCGCGATCGACATCTCCGAGGAGAAGCTTGAGCTCGCCACATCCCTTGGCGCCTCCGACACGCTCAATGCTGCCACCACTGATGCGGCTAAACAGTTGCGCCGCAAAGGTGGAATGCACGTGTCACTTGTTACCTCCGCCGCAAAGACAGCTTATGACACAGCTTTTTCCTGCCTCAGGTCCGCCGGTACTCTGCTCGTCGTAGGCTTGCCCGCTGAAAACATCTGTTTCCCGCCGATTCTGATGGCAGCCCGAGAAGTCCGGATCCATGCATCAACGGTCGGTACTCGGCCAGACTTGCGCGAAGTACTCGCCATGGCTGCGGCCGGGAAGATACGCTGCCATGGGGTTAAGCGGCCGCTTGCTGAAGCCAACGAGGCGCTGGATCTTTTGCGCAAAGGCGAAGTCTCCGGCCGAATCGTCCTGACTCCCTAAGGGGCTGGCGGCGGGAATCCGACGAGGTCGGAGTTCCGTCCCGCGCGCAGCGACGCCATTCCCGAACGACTCCCTCTAGTCCTCCTCATTGAACTATCGCAGCGCGCAGAATATGCGCGCCATACCGCCTCGGGAATATCGACGTTTCACTTCTTGACGTTAGTTACTATTATGTGATACTAACTCTCACAATCTGCGGTTTCGTTGGACACGATTTGAATTTTTGATCGACAGCGAAACAGGCAGCTGGATCAGCATTGACGGCTTTTAGGGTTGGCGCCGCACCGGCAGGGTTTTGGGGAGTTGCTCCGCGTTGGGGAATACGCAGAACCAATGCGGCGATGTGCAGATACTTCCGTAAGGAGAATCCTATGAAGTCACTCGCATGTACGTTTGTGTGCTTGCTGTTGACAGCCAGTGTGGCTTACGCGCAGGGCGTCGGCTCAGCGGGAGAGATCACCGGAACTGTAACGGACGCTTCCGGCGCTGTTTTGCCCAACGTTACGGTCAATGTGGTCGATAACCAGACCGGTCTGAAACGCACGGCAATGACGAGTGGTACCGGTCAGTTCAGAGTAGCTGGGCTGTCGCCGGCTACTTACGACGTCAGTGTGGAACGGCCGGGCTTCGCGACGGAGATTAGAAGAAGCGTCACTGTCGCCATCGGGCAGACGGTCATCTCCGATTTCAAGGTGAAACCGTCGCAGGTCGCGACGGTTGTCGAGGTCACAGACCAGCCGCCCGTGGTGGAAACAGAACGAGGCAGCCAGGCGGACAGGATCTCACAGCAGTACATCGCCGACCTGCCCATTGACCGGCGCGATTATCTTACGTTTACCTTGCTCGCCCCAGGCGTCTCTGATTCCACCCGGCTGGCCGGGGACCAGGATTTTAGGGTCAAGAACACACCCCAGAGCGGTCTGTCGTTCTACGGCAGCAATGGTAGAGGAAACAGCATAACGGTCGACGGTGGCGAAACCTCGGGGGATAGCGGTGGAGTGCGCCTGACCGTGAGCCAGGACGATGTGCAGGAATTCCAGATCAATCGCAGCAACTACGGCGCAGACCTTGGGGGCGCCACCGGCGCTTCCGTTAATATTGTGACCAAGTCTGGCACCAACAAGGTTCATGGCGGCCTCTATGGTTTTTTCCGCGACGATGCCATGGACTCCCAAAATCCGTTTTCGTTCAACCAACCCCTGCAGCCCGGCCAGGCCTTCGATCCTCTCACCCAGACCGAACTATTTGGGTCGCCGGTTAAGGATACCTTGACTCGCCAGCAATTCGGCGGGACCCTGGGTTTCCCGCTTAGGAAAGATAAGACATTTCTGTTTGTCGCTTTCGAGGGCTTGCGCCAGAACGCGCAGAATGCGGTTCCGCTGCTGACGAATACGAACATTTTTGAACCTACAGCGGCGCAGAATGCTATCCTCGCCGCGCTGGCGGCACAAGGGTCAACGTTGGTAACTTGCTTTGCAGGTCAGCCGCAAATACCTGCCAACATATGCGCCGGCGCTCTCCAGGGCGTTTTGACGATTGGCACGAGTCCTACCATTGACCCAGCCGTAAGTGCAACCCAGGCCGCGCTCAATAGCTTCCTGCAAAATCAGTTTGAAACCGAGGGTGGACTCTTTCCTTTCGACACGCGGGAATACCTGGCGGAGACCCGCCTGGATCACCGCTTTGATGCGAACAACCAGCTTTCCCTGACCTACCGGTATGGGCACGACTTGGAGGAATCGCCGGACGTGAACTCCCTGACCGCTTTTTCAGCTGGAAGTTCGACCCACGACTACGACAACACCCTGCAAGCCACCTGGTACCACCAGTTCAATCCGAGCGCCCAGAACGAAGCCCGAGTACAGTGGAATTACTACAGCTTTAACGTGATTCCCAACGAGCCGGCAGAGGTGGGGATTCAGATCCCAAGCTTCATCAACAATTTGGGAACGAACATTTTCATACCCAACATCAGCATCCTGCGGCGCTACGAATTCGCCGACAATTTCACCAAGATTCACGGCAATCACACGTTTAAGTTCGGCGCCTACGAGTTGCTGCGTGGCAATCACACCGAATCTCACACTTTTTTCCCCGGTCGCTTTGTATTTGGGTCGCTCCCCGGAGGGTTGATCAGCCCGCAGCTTGATGGCACCACCATCAACCCTTTGCAATCGGCATCGTTCGGGATCCCTCAGGTTTACCAGCAGGGGTTCGGAGATCCGACCTACCCGTATTACACCCGGCCGCTGACCTCGTTCTACGCGCAGGACTCCTGGAAGGTAACGCCAAGCTTCACCCTGACCTATGGTCTCCGCTACGACTTGGATACGCAATTCGCCCCTTTGACCACGTATAAGAAGGATTTTGGCCCCAGGGTTTCCTTTGCGTGGGATCCCTTCAAAGATCACAAGACTGTCGTTCGGGGAGGGTATGGAATCTTCTACGGACCCGTAGATGTCCAGATCCCCGACGTCGACTTGAGCCTGGGGGTTGTGAACGGCAATAAGTCCGCGGTCGAGAACGCGCCGGGAGCTGGCCAAGTTGCAAACCTGACCGCGATCTGCGGTTTCGCCCAAGGAGGGGTGACCTTTCTCGGAGGTAACGGCTCAAGCCCTTGCAACCGTGAAATTTCTATTTATGTAGATCCGATCGGCGGGGTTCCGGCGTTGGGTATACAGGGGCCGGAGGTTATTTTCCCAACGCTCTTTGCGAACGGAGCGCCCGGCAACTTGATCGGCTGCACAACGCCGGCCTCGGGGAGTGCCGCCTGCATCACGCCGGCTGCTGTGTCCCAGTTCGGGATCGATGTTACCAACACCGGTCCCGTCGGTCCGCTGCAGGTAGTTTTCGTGAACCAACCGGGCTATCGTCCCCCCATCGCGCAACAAGCTTCGTTTGGAATTGAACGCGAGCTCGGACCTGGGTTCTCCATTTCTTTGAGTGGTATCTATTCACATACCCAGAGACTCCCGGTGGCGATCGATACCAACGACACTCAAGCACCGTTACTAGCGCCGTTCAGCACGGTCACTCTGGCCAACGGCCAGACGGTTTCCTATCGCAATTGGAATACCAGCCCCGCAGCCGATCCGCTGGGAGGCAGCGAGGTCCTGGTGGGGGGCGTCCCGACGTATCCTTGTCAGCCTACCCCCGGTGTCGACCCATGCGTTGTGAATTCGTTGGTTATACAGAACAACCAATACAGCTCCGAGTCGTATGCTCTTTACGAGGGTGGCATCGTGGAAGTCACGAAACGGTTCAGCAATCACTTCTCGGTGTTCGGGAATTACACCTGGAGCAAGGGCATTGACACGTCCACGGATTACAACTCCGATTACGGACCGCAGGATCCGACAAACATCAATTTAGATCGCAGTCTTTCTGAGTTTGATGAGCGGCACAAAGTGTCGCTGGCAGGTGTGATCAACAGCCCGTGGAAACAGAATGTTTTGTCGGGTTTTCAACTGGCTCCGATTTTCTCTTACCACAGCGGACATCCTTTCAACTTACTGGCGGGAGGAGAAGTGAACGGCGACAACCACACCACCAACGAACGTCCCATCGGAGCCCCGCGCGACACCGGCCTGGGCCCCAACTACATCGACTTCGATGCGCGCCTGACCTGGGCACATAAACTAGGCGAGAAGGCTGACCTGAAATTCACGGCGGAAGGATTCAACATCGCAAACCGGACAAATTTTGCCAGCGTCAACAACGAAGTGAACCCTCTTTTTGCTATTCCCACGGCCTCGGGCGGGTTAGGTGAGACGACGTTCAACGTTCATGGGATTCGACCATACAATGCGGGTGGCGGGGCGGCTATTACGCCCAGCACACCGCTGGCTTTCACGTCCGCTTTTCCGAAACGCCAGATCCAACTCGGCGTGCGCTTGTCGTTTTGATCAGCAGCACTGACTGGGAGCACTGAATGGCGTTCGTTGAGAATCAGGGAGCTAAGATTTATTGGGATGAGCAAGGCCGGGGTGAGCCGGTTTTGCTCATCATGGGGCTCGCTTACCCATCCAAAATGTGGTATCGGACGCGGCCCCTTTTGGCTTCGCGCTACCGGACCCTGGCCCTCGACAACCGTGGCATCGGGCAGAGCGATGTGCCACAGGGACCGTATCCCATCGCGTTGATGGCATCCGACGCCGCGGTGGTTCTCGACGCTGCCGGAGTTGAGAGCGCCCACGTGTTCGGTGTCTCGATGGGTGGCATGATTGCGCAGGAGTTCGCGCTGCAATACCCGAACCGAGTGCTGTCGCTGATACTGGGCTGCACCGCGGCGGGCGGGCCGACCGCGGTGCGCGCCGAACCAGAGGCCGCCCAGATGCTGAAGACGCGTGACAAAATGAGCCCGGAGCAGGCCGCCGAGGCGCCCGTGCCGTTTATCTACGATTCGACAACTCCGCGTGAACGGATTGAGGAAGACATTGCGATTCGTCGGCCGTGGTTTCCGCGGCCCGAAGCCTACACGGCACAGCTGCAGGGAATACTTGCTTGGGAGGCGTACAGCCGCCTCTCCGGAATCGCTGCCCCCACCCTGGTGATCCATGGGGAGTCCGACCGGCTGGTGCCGCCGGGCAATGCCAAATTAATCGCAGAACGCATCCCAGGTGCGAAGCTCGTGATGATTCCGCATGCTAGCCATCTCTTCTTGACTGACCAGACGGAAGTTTCACACCACGCTATTCTGCAATTTCTTAACGAGCAGGCCCGAAGTGCGGGAAGCGATGCCGGATCGGAGCAGGAGAAGGTTCCATGTTAAAGGAGGCCGCCAGCACCACGCGAGATTCCACGGTGAATGTGAAGCAGCTTTTCGATCTAACCGGACGCGTCGCAATCGTCACCGGAGGGTCAATCGGACTGGGTCGCCAAATGGCGGAGGGTTTGGCGGAAATGGGCGCCGATCTGGTGTTGTGCGCTCGCAAGAAGGAACGCTGCCATCAAGCCGCCGAAGAATTGCAGCAACTCGGTGTCAAAGCCATTGCCCTTGGCTGCGATGTCAAGAACCCGGACAGTATTCAGGA
>Ga0070761_10001374_pt1 | contig 15246 bp, 11 predicted proteins | sample HubBroMetageREF1_FD_66724 | JGI IMG/M metagenome (GOLD analysis project Ga0070761, IMG submission 66724) | Reference soil microbial communities from the Hubbard Brook experimental Forest, New Hampshire, USA - Hubbard Brook CCASE Soil... | ecosystem: Environmental > Terrestrial > Soil >... | reverse complement strand
TCAAGACGATTCGCGGGGTGGGGTACATGTTTGCCCGGCCGGCGGCAAAACCGAAAAAATAATGAGCGACTGGCTGCAGGCCACTCGCCAACGCTGCTTGCCTAGGAGGCAGGAGCCAGAAGCCAGAAGCTAGTAGCCAGTCTCGGAAAAAAATGAAGAGCCTGTTCCTCAAAATTTTCGTGTCATTCTGGGCGGTCCTGGCGTTGTCACTGGTGTTGGCAATTGTGGTGACGATTGCCTTGCGTCCGGAGCGGCGTGGCATCGAGAGTCAGGCGCCCCAGACTTTGGCGGAGGCGGTGAACGCCTACCAAACCGGCGGGCAACGCGCCACCCACGACTATCTAGAAGAAATCTGGCGTGCGCAACACGTCCGGGCCTACGTTTTTGATCCTACGGGAAACGAACTCTCTGGCCGGCATGTGCCACCCTGGATCGAGGCCTCGCGAGAGGGTGCGACGCCGGGCGGGGCGCGGCCGAGCGGAAACTCCCGCGGTGGCCTGCCCTATCGCCGTAGCTTCATAGACAGTCTTCTCCCCGACCGCATCAGGCGGGAGGCGCTGACACTGGACGGAAAACGGTACACGCTGGTCTTGGAGTTGCCGCCGGGACCGCGCGGCTTCTTCGGACCCTTCGACGTTCCCTTGCTGGCCATCGCCGTCATTCTGTCGGGAATCGTCTGTTACCTGCTGTCACGGTCTGTGACCAGTCCGGTAATTCGTCTGCGCAAGGCGGTGCAAGGCTTGGGCGCGGGCGACTTGAGCGCGCGAACCGGAGCGCCCGTCGGTGGTCGCCGCGACGAACTGACGGAGTTGATGCGAGACTTTGATCGCATGGCCGAGCGGATCGAGGGGCTGGTGGATTCGCAATCCCGGCTGCTGAAGGATGTCTCGCACGAGCTAAGGTCTCCGCTGGCCAGGCTGAGTGTGGCGCTGGGGCTGGCGCGGCAACGGGCTGATTCTCAAGTCGACCCAGAGGTCGCGCCGGAACTCGAACTTGCGCTGAACCGGATCGAAGTGGAAGCCGACCGGTTGAATCAGCTGATCCAGCGATTGTTGACCATCTCGCGGCTGGAGTCGGGGACCGACGGCCTGCACAAGACGCAGTTTTCGCTGCGGGAGTTGGTCGAGCAGGTGGCCCACGACGCCGAGTACGAAACGCCGGGGCGAGGCTGCCGCGTGACCTCTCCGCCCGATCCGACATCCGATGCCGATGGCGAATTCCTGGTCGACGGCGATCCTGACTTGCTGCGCAGCGCGATAGAGAATGCGGTGAGGAACGCCACGCGGTATACTGCTGAAGGCACGACGGTGGAGGTCCGACTGGAACGGCAGCAGTCTGCGAACGGTGAAGAAATTGTGGTTCGCGTGCTCGATTCCGGCCCCGGCGTTCCTGACGAAGCATTGCCAAAGATATTTGAGCCCTTTTATCGACTGGACGATGCCCGCAACCGGCAGACCGGAGGGGTGGGTCTGGGCCTGTCGATCGCGGATCGCGCTATCAGGCTGCACGGCGGGCAACTACGTGCATCCAACCGCAAAGAGGGTGGGTTAGAGATTGAGATTCGGATTCCGGCTGTTCCGCCGGTTAAGCGATTTGCTCTTCCCACTCGTTCCTGATACACAAATATATTCCAGCCAGGAAGCTTCAATCGCCGGACGGTCGGTAGGGCATTGCCTGCGGATGGGAAGCGACTGACTACCACGATCGGAGAAAGCGCGCCGATTGAGAATCCCTGGGAGAACAGATGTCGAAGAAAATAAGCGGAGTCGTTGCGCTCGCGGGCCTGTGTGCCCTGAGTTTGTTTCTGCTCAATTGCGGCAATTCCTCGTCCCGGCCCTCGGGACTCTTGTATGTGCTTACCCAGGGGACCAACTCCCAGGGCATTCCCAGCATAGGGTACGACGTTAGTTCTTTCTCCATCGATTTTGATAACGGCACCCTGTCGCTGATCAATTCGAACGCCAGTACTTGTCAGACAGCGGCGACTAGCGCCAATCCCGAACCATGCGGACTTCCCCTCGACATTCTGCTCGACCCGACGGGGGGGACGGCCTTCGTTCTGAACCAGGGAATACCGTGTGCGAACGGTGTGTGTGCTTCCAGTAATCCTGCTCCGCCCTCGATCTCCACTTATACGGTGAACTCGGACGGAAGCTTGTCCAACCCAGGCACTCCGGTTACCTGGACTTGCATCAATGTGCCGGCTCCCTGTCCCAGCTCGCCCGCGCAGGGCCTAGCCGGTACCGGCTACGACACTGCGGTCGCCATGACGCGCGACGCCGCCGGGCAGTTTGTGTTCGTGATTGACGAGGGCGTGTTTCCTGAGCTCACGGGATGCCCGGGGGTGGGTGCGCTGAATCCCAGCGATCCTATGTATACGGGCTGTCCATCGATCACCGTGTTCGCCGCGACGCCCGGCTCAACCACTCTGACCGCGGCCAGCGGGAGTCCGTTCTACCTAAGCAAAACTCCGACCGCGCTCTCGGCCATTACCTTGACTCCGCCCAACGGAGCGGCGCAGGAAGAATTTCTCTTCGTGACCAACAATTATGATCTGTGTACCGTCGCGTGCGCTCCCGCGCACCAGCCCAATGACAATACGGTGAGCGTGTATAGTGTGAGTTCTTCCGGCGTCCTGACCGAGCAACAGAATTCGCCTTACGTCGTTAACGCGACTGACCCAATCTCGGTCATCGCGATCAACACGCTCCCGCCGGCGGAGAGTAATACCGGCGGCCTGTTTGTCTATGTGGGCAATCAGGACTCGAACGGCGGCCATGTGTATCCGTTCCAGGTGTGCACGGTGGTCAATGCGGTCTGCACGTCGGCGGATGTGGCGGTTAGTCTGATGACTCCGCTGGCAACCTGTCCCTTACTATCCTGCCAGATAGCGCCGACTGCGGCCGGGCAGAGCCCGGTGAGCATGCTGGTGGACCCTACGAACAGTTTTCTCTACGTGGTGAGCGAAGGTTCGAACCAGGTCTTTGGATTTGACATCGCCGCGACGGCGGGCACGTTGACGGCGTTAAGTGGGTCGCCCCAGAATAGCCAAGGATCGGAGCCGGTGTCGTTGGCCATGCACCCGAGCGTAAACAACACCGGTCAGTATCTCTACGTGTCGAATAGCAACTCCCAAAGCATTGGGGGCTTTACGCTGAGTACCACGACCGGATCCATGAGCAGTCCGACCAACACGATCGCGCCAGCGGGGCCGAGCGGGATAGCCGCGCACTAGATTGAATCGTTGAGCGATCGAACCATTGAATCATGGAATGATCCAATCCTTTTGGTCAGGTTGGCATCCGAAGAATCAGATAGCCTCCAATAAAGCCGAAAACCAGGTCTGGAGACCAGGCTGCGACCGTCGGCGGAAGCTGGCTGAAATTGCCCATCGCCTCGAACAGACCAGAGATCATCCAGTACACCAGGCCGATGCCGATGGCGGTCGCAACCCCAGTCAGAGCAGACCGCTTGCCGGCGGAAAGCGCGAACGGGATGGCGAGGACGGCCATCACGAACGTGATCAGCGGATAGGCAATCTTCTTTTGCAGTTGCACGCGCAGGCGCACCACGTCGAATCCGCTCTGCTCGAGATCGTAAATGTAGCGCCGCAGTTCGTCGTAACTCATTTCCGAAGATTGTTTGATTTCCTTCTTGAAGTAAGCGGGCGCTTCGGCTAGTTCGGGGAAGGTAGTGGCATCGAACTTGCGATAACTCTCGATCGCGGAGCCGCTCAGGCCGCGCTCCCATCCCTGCTCGTAAACCCAACGCCCCATGGAACTCGACCAGTGTGCGCGGTCGGCGGTGATGCGGTGCGTGATCTGAAAGGTATGCGGATCGAACTGGAAAACGGAGATGCCGCCGAAAACATCGCGGTCAGGGTCGAAGAATTGATAGTAGTAGATATCGGAGTGCTGGCCGAAGATCCACTTGCGGTCGGGGCGAAGGTAGGTTTGGGCGGGCTTGCCCTTGATTTGGTTTCGGAGCGCGTCCTGCCGCTTGTTGGTGTAGGGAAGATAGAACTGGTCGGAAAGAAAGAGCACGCCGGCGACCAGGGTGGAAGCGATCAGGACAGGAACGACCACGCGGTAAAGACTGATGCCGGTGGCCTTGATGGCCGTGATTTCGTTCGTCCGTTGCAGCAGACCGAAGGTGACCAGCACCGCCAGCAGCATGCTGAGAGGCGCAATCGGATAATAAAGGAAGTAGGGCGTGACGTTAAGCAGGTATTCGCCCACCGTAATCGGCGAGACCTGATTCCGCAGGATGTCGCCGAGCAATTCAAAAAGGGTGAAGACCAGCAGCAGCATCACGAAAGCGGCGACGATCATGCCGAAGTAGAGAGCGAAATCGCGCAGCACATACTCGTCGAGGATGGTCGGAAATCGGAGATTGAACAGGCGTCGGCGAGCGGACAGAGTGTGGTTGATGCCGGGATTGAAGCCGGTGGAAACGCCCGGCGGGCGAGGCTCGCCGTTCTGTGGCGCCGCCAACAGGCCGGGCGGCGAAGACTCGTCCACCGCAGCTTCGGACCCGGAACTTCCAAACCTTGATGCTTTGAACCAGGCACGGAACCCGGCCAGTTCGATCGGTCGGCGTTCCGATTGCCACAACAGAAAAGCTCCTCCCACAAAGAACACGAAGTCGGCGAGCCAAACCCCGGCGGCAGGTGAGAGGTGTCCTTGTTTCGCGAAAGACACTCCGATCAACGAAATCGAATAGTACAGAAAGACCAGCAGAATCGTCAGGACAAGTCCGCTGGACTTGCCTCCTTTTTTCGACGAGAGCCCGAGCGGAATGCCGACCAGGGCAAGCACGATGCAGGCGGTCGGCAGAGCGAAGCGGTTATGGTATTCGATCAGGTACAAGCGGCGAGTGCTGGGGTCGGCGGTTCGTGCATTGCGAAGCAGGTTGGCGACCTTCATCTCATGCAGCGATTCGACCTCGTGTTCCTGACCGTTTTGTGCCGGGGGGATCTGGATCGGGATATCAGTGGTCTGGAAGGTGGAGATCTGGTATTGGTCGGGATTCTTGGGATCGTTTTCGTGAGTGGAACCGGTGGTCAGATGCAGGTCCAGAGTATCCCGCCCCTGGCTGACCAGCAGGCCTTCACGCGCCAGGCTGATGCTGGGCGCGGATGGGTCGGTCAAATCGGCCAGGAATACGCCTTTCCAGAGCGCCCCGCCGGACATGGCTTTGGCGTCTTGCACGTAGAGTACTTTCTTCGGGAATTCTTCGTAGAACACACGGGGCTGAACTTCGAACGAAACCTGCGAGGACTTGAGACGGTCCTGAAGTTGTCCGAGGGCGGCGAGCGAGCGGGGCGCGAGATAAACGCTGTTACCCAGAGCGAGCAGCCAGGCCACCACCACGAAAATCGAAATCACGCGCAGGAAATACCATACTCCCAGGCCGCTGGCGCGCATGGCCGTGATTTCGCTGTCCGCAGCCAAACGGCTAAGTCCGATGAGGATGCCGACCAGCACGCCCATGGGAATGGTGTAAGTGAGCGCGCCCGGGACGGTGAAAAAAAACACTTCGGCTACGCTCGGCAACGGGGCGCTGTTGCGGACCACCAGTTCGAGGATGACATCAAGAGCGCGGGTGAAAAGAACAAAAGTGAAAACCGCCGCGCCGATCAAGGCGTGGGAGACGACTTCTCCCAGAATGTAGCGGGTGAGGATTCGCATCCGCAAGGTTGGTTGGTTCAATTGCGAGTCTAGCATGAGAGCGCGCCGCGCGTGATTGACGATGGAGCGCCGGGCGCCCCGCCCGGCCTCCGTCGTCGGACGACGAGACGCCCGTCCCTCCATCAATCCATCAATCCATCACGCGGTCAATGCCCTAGATTTGCAATGCGGGTCGAGTTCATAGAGAATGCCCATTCGCCTCGCGAAGCGGGACTGCGAGATTTTTGACCGGAGGATATTTGACCGGAGAAAGAGGAGAAATGAATCTGCGTCGCGTCGTTGCATTGGCGGTGTGGTGGGCAATCCCGGTGCTGGCGTGGTCGCAGCCGCCGTCGGAAATGAAAACGGTGACTGACCGGTTAGCGGCGTCGATCTACAACGGGCCGTCAATGACAACTTTGGGAGAACTCGCGGACGGAATCGGCGGGCGGTTGACGGGCTCTCCAGCTTACGTTCGCTCCACGGAATGGGCGGTAGCGAAGTTCCGGAGCTACGGGATCGAGAATGTAAAGCTGGATCCGTTCACCATTCCAGCAGGCTGGCAGCGAGGGACGGCGACCGGCGCGATGCTGTCACCGTTGTCGCGTCCGCTGAACGTCGCGTCGTTGGGCTGGGGACCGTCTACGCCCGCGGGCGGCGTGCAAGGCCCGGTCGTGGTGGTCTCGGAATTCTCGCCGGAGGCGTTGAAATCCCGCGAAGGCGAACTACGGGGAAAGATTGTTCTGCTCGACACCAGCAAGCTCTATGCCGAGGGCTACGGGAAGGCCATGCCGAAACTGGAGGCGGCCTGGATCGCATTTCAGAAGTCGGGCGCGCTAGCCGTGCTCACTCCCGATCGGGATCGAAACAACGTCATCAACGCCCACGGCGTGGGCTGGACCGCGAAGCTGCTGCCGCTTCCCGGACTCGAGCTTGGCATGGAGGACGCGAAGCTCATCCAACGAGAGCTGGAGCGCGCGCCGGTCACCATCCAATTGTCGGTCGAGAACAAAACCTCGGGAGAGCTAACCGTCAACAACGTGGTAGCCGAAATCCCCGGCAGCGAGCGGCCTGACGAGTGGATTCTGATCGGCGCGCACCTGGACTCATGGGATTTCGGTACCGGCGCGCAGGACAATGGCACCGGCGCGGTCAGTGTCCTCGAAGTGGCCCGCGCCCTGATGTCGCTCGGCAAAGCGCCGCGGCGCAGCGTTCGTCTCGCTCTCTGGGGCGGAGAAGAAGAGGGAGTGCTCGGTTCCTACGCCTACACCCAGTCGCACCTGAGCGAGTTGGCCAAGTGTGTGGCCGTCCTGAATACCGACAACGGCGCAGGGCATCCGAAGGGATGGAAAGTGGAAGGCCGCGAAGATCTGGGAAAGGCGATGCAGCCCTTGAGTGGCGGCCTCTTGAAAAACTTGAATGGCGGCGATCTTTCGTTGGACGCAACCTACGACACCGACCACGGTCCGTTTATGTTGCAGGGAATTCCTGCGCTCGATCTCTGGGTTGATATGACGCACTATATGGAGATCCATCACAAGTCAAGCGACACACTCGATAAAGTGGATTCGCTGGATTTCAAAGGCGGAGAAGTGATTGTAGCGGTGACCGCCTACGCGATCGCCCAAAGCGAAACGCCAATCGCCCCGCATATTGATCACGCAGCAGTGGCCGAAATCCTGAAAAAAGCAAAATTGGACGACATGCTGGAGCACGTGGGCGTGTGGAAACCATGAGAGCAGGCTGGTAGTTCGGTCAGCCCACCTGTTTCCCCAAGCACATAGACTTCATAGCAAAGAGATGGGCTCTGGTCTTTGGTAAGCTGGACAAAAGCTACTATATAGGAATACTGTATTGCAATACAGGAATCCTATAATGTCGGTGAGCAAACGCATTCGAGCCAACATCGCACGCGGCAGCACGGAACTGGTCATCCTCAGCCTGTTGTTGGAGCAGGCGCTTTACGGTTTCGAGATCTCCAGACGCATCGAGGAACGCACCGAGGGAGCCCTTCGCTTCGAGCTGGCTTCTCTCTATCCGATGCTCTATGACCTCGAGCGGCGCGGTTTAATCAAAGGCCGCTGGCAACCTAGCAGCACCGGTCGCGACCGCCGCTACTATTCGCTCACCCCCAAGGGCAAGACACATCTTGCGCCGCTGCGACGGGAATGGCGCTCCTTTTTCCAGGCACTCGACTGCCTGGCGGGAGTAAGCAATGCCTGATTGGAATGCATTGGTTCGTGAGCGCTTGGGCGCAGTGGCCCCGTCCTCGGTCAAGAAGGAAGACGAGGAATTCATCGCCGAACTGGCTGCCCACCTGGAAGACCTTTATGAGCAACTGCGCGGCCAGGGAATGTGCGAGTCGGATGCCATTGACCAGGCCCTGGGAGATGTCGGCAACTGGCGTGGACTGGCCGGGAGAATACGCAGAGCGAAAGGCGAGGAGGAAACTATGAATAGCCGAACAAAGACACTGTGGCTGCCCGGTCTGATCGGCCTGACCGCTTCCATGGTTTGGCTGATGATCTTGCAGCGAGCGACCCTCAAGCCAAGTCTGCCGGGACCCTGGCTGCACGCGGGAGTCGCGTTCCTACCGTATCTGATTTGGCAAATTACGCAGCCGTTGTTTGGCGCCGCCAGCGCTTATCTGTCACGTCGCGCGCGAGCCGAACCTCGAACCGAAATCGCCGCGACCTTGTTTCCCTCGATCGTGATGCTTGGGGTGTGGGTGGTGTTAATAGCCTGCATCGTTGTCACAAGATATTCGCATGTCGCGCACCAGTGGCCTTTGGTGATCGCCGGCACACTCAACTGGTCCATCCTTCCCGGCTTGTCGCTGTTGCTGGGCAGGTTCCTCTACTTGAAAACGCAGAACCTCGCAAGGCCATAGCTGGTGGAGAGCCGTCGCTCCACTACGCTTTTCTCAAAAACAGCGCCCCCAGCGGAGGCAGCGTCAGTCGCAATGAATAAGGCCGGCCGTGGGTTTTTATGGGGAGGGTCTCAGCGCCTCCCATATTGCCCGAGCCGCTGCCGCCATATTCGCGGGCATCGCTGTTGAGAAGTTCCTTCCAATAGCCAGCCGTCGGCACGCCCACCATGTAACCCAGTCTGGGCACGGGCGTGAAATTGCACACCACGAGCACGGGATTCTCGTCGTCCTTGCTTTTGCGCAATAGCGAGACGACGCTGGCCGGCGCGTCATTGCAGTCCACCCATTCGAAACCCTTGGGATCGTTATCGAACCAGTGCAGCGCAGATTCGCTGCGATAAAGACGGTTGAGTTGCTCGACCCAGCTCATCAGACCGCGATGCAGCGGATATTCCAGCACGTTCCAGTCGAGGCTGCGATCGTGCGACCACTCGCTGACTTGACCGAACTCGCAACCCATAAACAGCAGTTTCTTGCCGGGCTGAGCAAACATGTAGGCAAAGAGCAGGCGCAGGTTGGCGAATTTCTGCCATTCGTCGCCCGGCATTTTGCCAATCAGCGAACCTTTTCCGTGCACGACCTCGTCGTGGCTCAAGGGCAGCACGAAATTCTCATGGAACGAATAGAGCATGCGAAACGTCAGCAGGTTGTGGTGATACTTGCGATGGATGGGGTCGTTTTGGAAATAGTTGAGCGTGTCGTGCATCCAGCCCATGTCCCATTTCATGCCGAATCCCAGGCCCCCGAGATGGGTGGGCCGCGAAACCATCGGATACGACGTCGACTCCTCGGCGAAGGTCTGAATGTCGGGATGCTCCTTGTAGGCCTCGAGATTGAAGCGGCGGAGAAAGTCGATGGCTTCAAGATTTTCGCGTCCGCCGAACTGGTTGGCAATCCATTCGCCCGGCTGGCGCGAGTAGTCGAGATAGAGCATGGAAGCGACGGCGTCAACCCGCAGGCCGTCGATGTGATACTTGTCCAGCCAGAACATGGCGCTCGACATCAGGAAGCTGCGCACTTCGCTGCGGCCGTAGTTGAAGATCATCGTCTTCCAGTCCGGATGGAAACCCTGCCGTGAGTCCGAGTGCTCGAACAGGTGGGTGCCGTCGAAAAAAGCAAGACCGTGGCCGTCAGAAGGGAAGTGCGATGGGACCCAGTCGAGAATCACGGCGATACCGTGCTGGTGCAGGTAGTCGATCAGATACATGAAATCCTGCGGCGTGCCGTAACGCGACGTTGGCGCAAAGTAGCCCGTGGTTTGATATCCCCAGGAGCCGTAGAAAGGATGCTCCATGATAGGAAGCAGTTCGACGTGGGTGAAGCCCAGCTTATTCACGTAGTCGGCGAGCCGAGGCGCGATCTCGCGATAGGTCAGCGAACGGTTGTGTTCCTCGGGCACGCGCATCCATGAGCCAAGGTGAACTTCGTAGATAGACATGGGCGCATGCAGCGAGTTCACCGCGGCGCGCTCTTGAAGAAAGGCAGCGTCGTTCCAGGTGTAGTCGAGATCCCACACCACAGAAGCCGTGCGCGGTGGTTGCTCAGCGAAAAGTCCCACCGGGTCTGTCTTTTCAGTCTCGTGCTGGTGTTTGATGGAGTCGATGTGAAACTTGTACAACATGCCTTTGCCGACGCCGGGAATAAAACCCTCCCAGATTCCCGACGAACCGCGCGCCTGCAGTTGGTGGGATCGCGGGTCCCAACCGTTGAAGCTTCCGATCACCGAAACCCGGTTGGCGTTAGGAGCCCAGACGCTGAAGACGGTGCCCTTGGTTCCATTGGAGTCCACCAGGTGCGCGCCCATCTTGTCGTAAATCCGATAATGGCTGCCCTCGTTAAACAAATAAAAATCTTCCGCAGTCAGCATGGAAACGTCGTAGCGGACCGGAGTTGCTTCCTGAGTTGTAGGTTTAGGCATGGTTTCGCGTCGGGTCTAGTGTATTACGGTGGAGCGACGCCCGTCTCGCCCGTCACGGGCAGCCGGGGACCCCATCCTTGCGCGCGCTCTTTGCGCAAGCGTGGGATCCCACAAATGTCTCCCGCCTAGGATCTTGAATTCCGCTAACGTCGCTTTTCCCGTTGCGCTGCGCGCTTCTCCCGCGCCCAACCTTCCTTCACGCTTTGTCGAGCACGCCCGAGCGCCAGCGCATCCGCCGGAACATCCTCCGTAATGCAACTGGCGGCGGCGACATAGGCGCCCCGTCCGATTCTTACTGGAGCCACCAGCGTCGAGTCGCTGCCGATGAACACGTTATCTTCGATGACCGTCTCGTGCTTGTTCACCCCGTCGTAATTGCAGGTGATGGTCCCGGCGCCGATGTTCACGCCTTCTCCGATTTCCGCGTTGCCCAGGTAGCTGAGGTGATTCGCCTTTGAACCCTTGCCCAGCTTGATCTTCTTGGTCTCAACAAAGTTTCCCACGTGGGCGCCTTCGCCAACCTCGCTCCCCGGACGCAGATGAGAATACGGCCCCAGCACTGCTCCGGCGCCAATGCGCGAGTCCTCCATGATCGTCCCCGGCCGCACCGTGACCCGGTCGCTCAGGACCGAATTGCCGATCACGCTGTAGGAGCGGATGCGGCAATCCGCGCCCACCTTGGTCTTGCCCAGCAACTGCACGAAGGGTTCGATGATGGTGTCGGCGCCAACTTCCACGTCGCTGTCGATCACGCAGGTATGCGGATAAAAAATGGTGACGCCCGCATCCAGCAACGCGCGGCACTTCGCCAGCCGCAGCCGCGCATCCAGCATCATCATCTCCGCACGAGTGTTGCTGCCGAGAACTTCGCCCGCATCCGGCGTCTTGATCGCGACCACTTTCTTACGCGCCCGCTGAAACACACCCGCCATATCCGTCAGGTAGTATTCGCCGTGCGCGTTCGCGGTGGAAAGACGGTCGATATGCTCGTACAAGGCGCACGCATCGAACGCATAGAACCCGGAGTTGATCTCGCGAATCTTCTTCTGCTGCGGGGTGGCCGATTTTTCTTCGACAATCGCCAGCACGTCGACGCTCCCGCGCCCGCCTTTGCGGATCACTCGCCCATATCCATAAGGATCGTCGAGATCGGCGCTAAGCAGAGTCATCGTCGCCTTTTGAGCAGCGTGAAATTCGCTGAGCTGCTGAATGGTTTCGGCGGTAATCAGCGGAGCGTCTCCGGATAGCACGATGACCTGGTCGTAACCCGAGAGCGCTGCGCGTGCCACCATGAGCGCGTGTCCGGTGCCGCGCTGTTCCGCTTGCACCACGAAGCTCACGCCGGAGCCGGCAACCGCCTCACGCACACGCTCTGCCTCATGGCCGATGATCACGAAGATGTCGCGAGCCGACACCACCTTTGCGGCGGTGGCAATCACATGCGCCAGAATCGGCTTGCCGCCGATTTCATGCAGAACCTTGGGATGTTTCGATTTGAGTCGCGTGCCCTTACCTGCCGCCATAATCGCAATGGCAATACGCGGAGGCCGGGGATGGGAAGATTTCGATGCGGTCCTTATTTTTGTCTTCGGCGCTTTTGCCATGCTCAGCCAATATACCGCGAGAGAATCAACCCCGCATCGTCTGCCGATGCGGCGCCTGCGCCATCAGCGCCATCAGGTCGTGCGCCACCTGGTCGGTTGCATGCCGCGCCACCGCGCCTTCCTCCAGATAATCTCCCAGCAGCGGACAGACGCCGAGCGCCTCGATTGCTTCCAGATCCACCACGATCTGTGACGCTCCCTCGAGCGCGTACTTGGCCTTCATTTCCGGCGACGCGATCTTGCGATTGATCAGCGAGAAGTCGAACAACTGGACACCGGCATGGTCATTCAGCGCGCGGATGTGATCCGACGCAGGTAAACTAAGACTTTCATTCGCCTGCGTCATCAGATTGCAAACGAATACCTTAACTGCTGGAGACTCAACGACCGCCTCGGGAATTCCGCGGACCAGCAAGTTCGGAATCAGGCTGGTGAAGAGCGATCCGGGGCCGATCGTGATCAGGTCGGCGTTGGCGATCGCTTCCAGTGTTTGGGGAAGCGGCTCCACGTCGGGAGGCGCCAGGCGCAGCTCTCGAATCTTGCCCTTGCTTGCCGTGATGCGCGTCTCGCCGCGCACCTCCGTCCCGTCTTCGAAAGACGCTTCCAGCTCCACGCTTGACATGGTGGCGGGATAGATATGTCCGCGCGTCAGCAGAATCTCGCAAGACAACCGCACCGCCTCGGCAAAGTCTCCGGTAATCGAAGTCAGCGCCGCCAGAAAAAGGTTTCCGAAGCTGTGGCCTTCCAGCTCCGACCCCTTCTGAAAACGAAACTGGAACAATCTTGAGAGCAGGGCTTCATCTTCGGAGAGGGCAACGATGCAATTGCGCACATCGCCCGGCGGGAGCATGTTGAGCTCCTTGCGCAGCCGGCCGCTCGATCCGCCATCGTCGCTCACCGTGACCACGCCACTCAATTCGCGAATGGTTGGTTGGCCGGAGGGGGCCAGCGCGGGCGTCATGACATAACGCTTCAGCCCCTTCAGCAGCGTGGAGAGGCCGGTGCCGCCGCCGATTGCGACCACGCGCAATTCGGGGCCCGCTTTGCCGGTGTCGGATGAGTTGGTGCACAAGTGGGGAAGCATAAAATAAGCGGATTTGAAAGGGCGCGGCTTAGCCGCGCCGCCACGCGTTCTTTATGACATGGGCTTTAGCCCCTGAGGTGCGCGATCTTACGCCAGCTAGTACGCGCTCGCTTCTTCTTCCTGCGGCTCAGACTCTTCGGCGCCCGGATCCGGATATAGCAGTTCGGTAAAGCGCGGGTCTTCCGCCAGATTCTGGAAGTCGCCATCATTCCGCGCCTGGAAGCGCAGCGACGGTTTCGCCTGAATCGCCTCGTTGAGCGTCTTGAGCGACTCTTCGACGTGACCGGTCAGGCAATGCAGCGCAGCCAGCCCGTAAAGAACAAACTCGGCTTTCGGATTCTGCTTCAACAGTTTATCGAGGTGCTCGCGCGCCGCCACATAGTCGCCCGTGTTGATCAGCGACACTGCGTAGTCGTAATGCTCTTCCGCGGTTTTGAACTGCAACGAGGACGTTTCCAGATGCTTCTCGCAGGTGATGATGTGTACCTGCGCCCGGTCAACCAGGGACTTGTTTGGCCCGGCCAGTACCTTTTGCAGGTGGCCTTTGGCCTTCTCAAACTTGTGCTCCTGCAACGCACGCAGCCCGGACTCGTAGCTTTGCACTGCCTGGGTGTGCCGTGGATCCTCAGTCACTTGTTTCTTGGGAGTTAGCTTTAGTGCCATCAAACCGCCTCTATTTCAGAATTTAGCTCAGAATTTAGTTCAGAACTGAAAATCACCGCCGAGACGCAGAGTGCGCCGAGGAACCCTTTTCTGCAAAAAGCTTTTGCTTCGTGAGTTTTCTCCCGTGAACCTCTGTGTCCTCTGTGGTTGCCAGTTTTTTGCGCGTTCACTCAGTTGATGCTAACCGCTGTCGCCAGATCGACCAGTTTCCAGTCGCCCTTGATAATTCCAGCGCGAATCTGCCTGGCCGTCTTGCCCTGCTTGTACATTGTGTAAGTATAGTAAAGCTCTTTGAGGCAGGTTGAGCACTCCGCACCGTGCGTGCCCGAAAAGCAACTGTGCAGACTGTTGTGTCCCATGCCACGGTCACAGTAGCAATAACACGGCTGCTGGAAGATGACCTTCGGAATCTTCGCAGCCAGTTCATAGGCGTGCGTCTGATACGAAAACTGCGCGTTCGCGCCCCATAGCTGATCCTTGGTCAGGATCGGCGGAAGCTTGCTGCCTGCCGTCGGAGGAGCCGCGTTGAAATGCGGAACTCCCTGATCGGCCTCAGATTCGAGCCACGGCGCCGACACCAACGTGATCGCCAAAAACAGCACCGCCGAAGCGAAAACCCGTGCTCGCATGCCACTTGACCTCGAACTCTATATTTTACCTGAAGCCATAGAATCGCGTAGGGACTGCCGCCCTCGGCTGTCCGGCGGGGCGAAGCCCTGCATCGCTCACGGCCCAGCGAAAATTATCGCCGGGAGCCAATCCTCTAGCGAACTGGCACAAGGTCATCCACCGACAACTCGACGTCGCGCAGAATCGAGCGAAGCAGGCCGGGCCCGACCGTCTCACCACCAGGCACGGGCACCGTAGTTACTCTTCCATCGGGAAGCCGCAAGAATACGTGGCTTCCCCGCGTCCGCGCGGTTTCAAACCCAAGCTTTTCGCAGACGCACAAGTTCCTTGCCGTTTAGCCGAGGCAGGCGAGTCATAGCGATATCGATTGGAGGCCGATGAGTTCCAGGACTGGGATGACGCGGTTATCCTCCAAGCAGAGTCGACCACTTCGCGAACGCGTTTCGTGAGCGTGTCGAGGTTCTTGGCTTGTGTTATGGCAGCCTCGCAAGGCAGGAACGGTGGCGACATAAAAGCCGTCTTCGTCCCGTTCGATGATGACCGTGGATTTTCGCTGAGGCTTCACGACACGGTCCTGGCCCGGAGAAAACCTGGCCCGCCCGGGGTCGTCTCCACCGGCCTGGCGCTGGAGGCCCGCAGCCTAGAACCGATAGACTGCTTTACCCCAGCTTCTCAAAGAACAAGCAAATCGTTTCAATCCCGCGATGGAAGTTAGGAATATGAAACTTCTCATTCGGAGCATGCAGGTT
>Ga0070761_10001368_pt1 | contig 15352 bp, 9 predicted proteins | sample HubBroMetageREF1_FD_66724 | JGI IMG/M metagenome (GOLD analysis project Ga0070761, IMG submission 66724) | Reference soil microbial communities from the Hubbard Brook experimental Forest, New Hampshire, USA - Hubbard Brook CCASE Soil... | ecosystem: Environmental > Terrestrial > Soil > Temperate... | reverse complement strand
TGGCCGACCGGCTCGGACCCCGGGACGTGTACCGGGTGACCCTGCTGGTGTGGGCCGCGGCGGCGGCGGGTTACGTATTCTTCGCGCACAGCTTCGTCAGCTTCCTCGTCGTCACGACCGTGGAAGGGGTAGCGCTGTCATCCTCGGCGGCGGCGGATGTGGCGCTGCTACGGCGGGTCGGCGGCAGCGACGCGACCACGTTCCGGTCGCAGTCGGCCGCGGTGCTCAACCTGGGCCTGTCGCTCGGCATTGCCACTGCCGGTGTCGCGATCGAGCTCAATACGGTGACCGCGTACCGGGCGCTGCTGCTGGGGAACGCGCTGAGCTGCCTGATCGGCGTCGCGGTGCTGGGCTGGCTGCCCAAGTATGAGCCGTTGGCGGGCGCCCGCGAGGAGTCGCCGTTTACCGCGCTGAGGGACCGGGCGTTCGTCGGCTACACGGTGCTGTCCGGCGCGATGTACATGCAGTACTTCGTGCTGGCTCTGCTGTTGCCGGTGTGGGTGGTGTTCCACACGAACGCCCCGCGGTGGACCGTGTCGGCGTTCGTGATCATCAACACGGTCATGGTCGTGCTGTTCCAGGTGCGGGTCGGCAAGAAGGTGCAGACGATCAGGCAGGGCGGCGCCGCGTTCCGCCGGGCTGGGGTGATCTTCCTGGTCAGCTGCTCGGCGATGGGCCTGGCGGCCGGGCTGCCCGCCTGGGCCGCGGTGCTGCTGCTGGCCGCCGCCGCGGTCGTGCACACCTACGGCGAGCTGTGGCAGTCCTCCGGCATGTTCGCGCTCGACTTCGGCCTGGCGCCCCCGCATGCGCAGGGTCAGTACCAGGGCCTGGTCGGCATGGGCAACTTCGCCGGGCAGGCGCTGTCTCCCTTCATCCTGGTCGGGCTCGTCCTGAGCGGTGGCCGCCTCGGCTTCGTCCTGCTCGGCGTGTGGTTCGCCCTGCTCGGCCTGGCCGGGCCCGCCGTGGCCCGGTGGGGCGAGCGCACCCGCCCGCCCGCAGCCCAGGCCGGAACCGCCGCCGTGCCCGAGATCGCCGCGGCCGAGACTGTCGCCGGGCAGGCGGCCGTGGCCTCGGAATGAGGAGCCCATGACCGGTCCCCGGGATGTGCCCGAGGCGACGTTGGCGGGGTTGTTCGAGGCACAGGCGGCGCGGGTGCCGGATGCTGTCGCGGTGGCGTGCGGTGCTGCGGTGTTGTCGTATGCGGAGCTGGACGGGCGGGCGGGGCGGCTCGCAGCGTATCTGACCTCGCTGGGGGCTGGCCCCGAGCGGCTGGTCGCGGTGGCAATGGACAGGTCCGCTGAGGTGTTCGTGGCGTGGCTGGGGGTGGCTAAGTCGGGGGCGGCGTTCCTCCCTGTTGACCCGGGGTATCCGGCGGAGCGGATCGGGTTCATGCTGGCCGACGCGCGGCCGGACCTGGTGCTCACCACGAGGGCGTCAGCATTGTCGCTGCCGGCTGCTAGTGACGCTGGGCCGCGGCGGGTGGTGCTGGATGATCCGGTGGTGGCGGGGGAGCTGGCCGGACTGGAGCCTGGTGATATCGGCAGGCTGGGCCGGGCGGGGCCGGGGGATGCGGCGTATGTGATTTATACGTCGGGGTCCACCGGCAGGCCGAAGGGGACAGTGGTGACGCACCGGGGGCTGGCGAGCCTGGCCGGGTCGATGGCCAGCAGGTTCGGGATCGGTGCTGGGTCGCGGGTGCTGCAGCTGGCTTCGCTGAGTTTTGACGCGGCGGTGATGGAGGTACTGATGGCCTGGCCGGCCGGGGCCGCCCTGGTCGTACCGGAGCCGGGGCCGGGACCGCTGGCCGGGGAGATGCTGGCGGACAAGCTGAACGGGCTGGGGATCAGCCATGCCCTGATCATCCCGTCGGTGCTGGCCAGCGTCCCGGCCGGGCGGGTGCGCGGGCTCGAGTGCCTGATCGTGGGCGGGGAGGCGTGCCCGGACCGGCTGGCGGCCGAATGGTCCAAAGGGCGGCGGATGTTCAACGCCTACGGGCCGACCGAGATAACCATCGCGGCGACGCTGTCCGGGCCGCTGACCGGGCAGGGGGCAGCGCCTATCGGGCGTCCGGTATGGAACACCCAGGTGTTCGTGCTGGACGAGCAGCTGGGGCTGGTGCCGCCGGGGGTGGCCGGGGAGCTGTACGTGGCGGGCGCGGGGCTGGCGCGGGAGTACCTAGGGCGGCCGGCGCTGACCGCTGAGCGGTTCGTGGCGTGCCCGTTCGGGGCGCCGGGAGAGCGGATGTACCGGACCGGGGACCGGGTCAGGTGGGCCGTGGCGGCCTGGGAGGACGGCTCCCCCCGGCCGGTGACGGTCGGTGAGCTGGAGTACCTGGGCCGCAGCGATGACCAGGTAAAGCTGCGCGGGTTCCGGATCGAGCTGGGCGAGGTGGAGGCGGTGCTGGCCGGCTTGCCGGGAGTGAGCCGGGCCGCGGTGACGGTGCGGGAGGACCAGCCCGGGGACAAGCGGCTGGCCGGGTACGTGGTCCCGGCCGCCGACGCCGAGCTGGACCCCGCAGGGCTGCGAGAGGCATGCGGGCGGGTGCTGCCGCGTCACATGGTGCCGGCCGTGATCACGGTGCTCCGTGAGCTGCCGCTGTCCCTGGCGGGGAAGCTGGACCGGCGGGCCCTGCCGGCGCCTGAGTACACGGCCGGAGGCCGGGAGCCGGCCACCGCTCAGGAGCAGGCGTTGTGTCAGGTGTTCGCCGACGTCCTCGGCCTGGATGCCGTTGGTGTAGACGACAGTTTCTTCGACCTGGGCGGGCACTCGCTGCTGGCGACCCGGCTGGTGTCCCGGATCCGGTCGGTGCTGGGGGCCGAGGTGGCGATCGGTGCGGTGTTCCAGCACCCGACGCCCGCGTCGCTGGCCGGGGTGCTGAAGGGTGCGGGAGCCGCGCGGCAGCCGCTGACCCGGGCGGTGGCCCGGCCGGGGCGGCTGCCGTTGTCGTTCGCGCAGCAGCGGCTGTGGTTCCTGGAACAGCTGCACGGCCCGAGTACCACGTACAACCTGCCGTTCGCCTGGCGGCTGCACGGGCCGCTGGACGCGGGCGCGCTGACCACGGCGCTCGGCGATGTCGTGACACGGCACGAATCGCTGCGGACGGTGTTCGCCACCGAAGACGGACAGGCCTGCCAGCAGGTGATCCCCGCCGGTCAGGCGGTGGTCCCGGTCACCGTGGCGGCCGCCGATCCTGGGGAACTGGCCGGGCTGATCGACGCGGCGGCCCGGCACGAGTTCGACCTGGCCGCGGAGCTGCCGGTGCGGGCCTGGCTGTTCACGGTCGCCGATGACCAGCACGTGCTCGTGCTGCTGTGCCACCACATCGCCAGCGACGGCTGGTCCATGGAGATCTTGATGGCCGACCTGGCAGCGGCCTACCAGGCCCGCCGCGGCGGCCGGGCCCCAGGCTGGGCGCCGCTGCCGGTGCAGTACGCCGACTACGCCCTGTGGCAGCGTGACCTGCTCGGCGGGAACACGGACCGGGACGGGCTGCTGGCGGAGCAGGTTCAGTACTGGAAGCAAGTCCTGGCCGGGCTGCCTGATGAGCTGCCCCTGCCTTTCGGCCGGCCGCGGCCAGCCGAACGGTCCCGGCAAGGCGTCCGGGTCCGGTGGCAGCTCGCCGGCCCGGGCTTGCATGCCGCGCTGGTCAGCCTGGCCCGTCAGCATCAGGCCTCCGTCTTCATGGTGCTGCACGCGGGCCTGGCCGCGCTGCTGTCCCGGATGGGAGCCGGGACCGACATCCCCCTCGGCGCCCCGGTCGCCGGGCGGACCGACGAGGCAGTCGACGACCTGGTCGGGTTCTTCGTCAACACCCTGGTCCTGCGCACCGACCTGTCCGGCGACCCGGGCTTCGCGCAGCTCCTGGACCGGGTCCGGGAGACGGTGCTGGCCGCCCAGGCACACCAGGACGTCCCGTTCGAGCACCTGGTCGAGGTACTGAACCCGGTACGGTCGGCCAGCCGTCATCCGCTGTTCCAGGTTGTGCTCGCCGACGAGGACATCAGCACCGCCGACTGGCAGCTGCCCGGGCTGCGGGTCGTGGCCGAGCCGGTTCCCGATGTGGCGGCCAAGTTCGACCTCACCCTGGGGTACCAGCAAGCGCACGGCCCCGGCGGCACCCCGGCAGGCATCAGCGCCTACCTGGAATACGCGCAGGACCTGTTCGACCACGCCACCGTGCAGGCACTCGCCGCCCGGCTGACCCGGCTGCTGCACCAGGCCGCCGCGGACCCGGACCGCCGGGTGGGTGAATTCGACCTGCTCACGGTCGCCGAGCACCAGCTGCTGGCGGGGCCGAACGACCTCACCCAGGACGTGCCCGAGGTCACCTTGGCGGAGCTGTTCCAGGCCCAGGCCGCCAGGACCCCGGACGCCCCCGCGGTGGTGTGCGAGGGCAGCAGTCTCAGCTATGCCCAGCTCGATAGGCGGGCCAGCCGGCTGGCCCGGTACCTGGTGTCGCTGGGTGCGGGACCGGAGCGGCTGGTCGCGGTGGCGATGGAGCGTTCCGCCGACCTGGTGGTCGTGCTGCTGGCCGTGCTCAAGTCCGGGGCCGGATACCTGCCGGTCGATCCGGAGTACCCCGCCGAGCGGATCTCCTACCTGCTCGGCGATGCCCGGCCGGTGCTACTGGCCTGCGACCGGGCCAGCGCAGGGCGGGTGCCGGACGGCGGTGTCCCCCGGGTCGTCGTGGACGACCAGGCCTGCGCAGCGGCAGTGGCCATGTTCCCCGCTACCCCGCTGGAGGACGAAGACCGTAGGGTGCCGCTGCGGCCCGCGCATCCCGCCTACGTGATCTACACCTCGGGGTCGACGGGCCGTCCCAAGGGGGTGGTGGTCCAGCACCGAAATGTGGCCCGGCTGGTGGCGATGACCAGCGGTTGGATCGATGCCGGGCCGGGTGATGCGTGGACGCTGTTCCACTCCTACGCCTTCGATTTCTCGGTCTGGGAGATGTGGGGGGCGCTGGCGACCGGGGGACGCCTGGTCATCGTCCCGTACCTGGTGTCCCGGTCAGCCGCGGAGCTCAGGGAACTGCTGGCCGCGGAGCAGATCACCGTTCTCAGTCAGACACCCGCGGCGTTCTACCAGCTGATGGACGCCTGGGGGGACGGCGCCGGGCTCGCGGTGCGGTACGTGATCTTCGGCGGCGAGGCACTGGACTGCGCCAGGGCAGCCCGCTGGGCGGCGGCGGTCCCCGGTGCCCCGGTCCTGGTGAACATGTACGGGATCACCGAGACCACGGTGCACGTAACCGGGCATGTCTTGGTCGCCGCTGCGCAGGAAACCGCGAGCGTGATCGGGACACCCATCCCCGACCTGAGGGTGTTCGTGCTGGACCAGTTCTTGCAGCCGGTGCCCCCGGGAGTGCCCGGCGAGATGTACGTCGCCGGTGCTGGAGTGGCGCGAGGTTACCTGGGCCGGGCCGGGCTGACCGGGGAACGGTTCGTCGCGTGCCCGTCCGGGACCGCGGGTGAGCGGATGTACCGGACCGGGGACCTGGCCCGGTGGACCCCGGCCGGCGACCTGGAATACCTGGGCCGCACCGATGACCAGGTTAAGATCCGCGGTTTCCGGATCGAGCCGGCCGAGATCGAAGCCGCGCTCGTGAGCCTGCCAGGAGTAGCGGCCGCGGCGGTCACCGTACGGGAGGACCGGCCCGGGGACCAGCGGCTGGCCGGATACGTAGTCCCCGCAACCGGGACGGCCCTGGACCCGGCCGGGCTGCGGGACGCGTGCGGGCGGGTACTGCCCGGCTACATGGTGCCGTCCGCGTTCGTGGTGGTAGAGGCGCTGCCGCTGACCCCGAACGGGAAGCTAGATCGCCGCGCCCTGCCCGCTCCGGACTACGCCTGCGGCGCTGAAGCTTCCCAGGCACCGGCCACCGCCCGGGAGCAGGCGTTGTGTGAGGTGTTCGCCCAGGTTCTCGGCCTGGACCGGGTCGGGGTCGAGGACAGCTTCTTCGACCTAGGCGGCCACTCCCTGCTCGCGGCAGTACTCATCGCCCGGCTCGCAGACCGGCTCGGCATAAGAGTCAGCCTGAAAACCTTCATGAGCAACTCATCCGTCCGCGCCATCGACGGATACCTGGGCCGTCAAGACATCTAGCGCCAGACCTCATATCTCGGCGTCACGAAGCCACTTCGCCGCTAGCGCTCGCACGTCGTCGAGTCCGTCCGTGTCACCCTGCGCGTTCCGCACCCGTTCCTCCTGGTCCAGGCCACGTTTGCGGTCGCGTTTGTGCATCTTGGCCAGGTAGATCTGCACCTCCTTGTCTACCGTGGAGGTTTCCTCGCGGAACCGCAGCTCGGTCCCGTGGACACGCTCGTCGCTTGCTCGCTCCTCGGCGATCAGCTCGTCGTACGTCGATGCCTCGCTCATCAGCTTCGCCAGCACGGGCAGGCAGTCCAGCGCCATCATGACCAGGACGAGGAGCCAGTGGCCGAAGAAGACGAAGGCGCTCTGACTGGAGAGCAGCTCCAGCGCGTTCCATTCCTCGATGATTCCGATCTGCTTGGCCTGGTCGTTTCGCCTGGTGTCGACGGCGCTGATGATCGCCGCATGCAACTGGCTGTCGTAGTTCTGCTGGGCGGAGCTGGCCTGCGGGATCATCCCGACTATCGACGTCTGCAGGTTGGCCAGCTGCTCTTGCTTGGCGGCCAGGCCGCTTTGCTGGGCGTAGGCCTGAGCGGCCGCCCAATCCGCCTTGCACCGCGGGCCGTCCCCGGCTGTCCCGGTCATGTCCGTGCCCGCCGTGCCCGCGCACTCGCCCTGGGCGATGGACGTCAGCTTCTGCTCCTGCGCCTCCTCGCCGTTGACGATGCGCTGGAGCTGGACCTGCTGCTGTTTGGCAATGGCGAGCTTCTGCTGGATGGCGTACGGCGGGTTGGCCACGCTCAGGTGATAGCCATCGCAGGCCGCTGAGCTGTCCCACTGCCCGGACACCGGATTGCAGGTCTGCAGCTGGCTCTGGTACTGGTCGAGTTCCTCGGTTCGGGTGGTCTGAGCCGTGCTGTCCAGCGTGTTCTGGAAGATGCGCAGCGTCAGCGGCTCGGCGATGGTGAAGGCCAGCAGGATCGCGAGCAGCAGTCGGGGCAGGAAAATGAGCACCCGGCTCATGCCGCGGACGCCATGCGTGCTGCTGATCAGCCAGCGGTCGACGCTGAAGATGATCCATCCCCACACCAGCGCCAGCGGCACCAAGGCGAAGGGCGGCGCCGAGACGATCTTTCCCAGCGCGGTGAACATGGCGAAGGCCGCGAGGCAGCCGGTGTTCAGCACGATGATGCCGAGCCCGGTGTACTTGGCCCGCTCGGCCGGCGACCAGTCCATGACGTCTTCCTTGATCCCGGCACACGCGCGGAACCAACGTCCCAGACCGTGGTCGGGCAGTACGGGCCGGTACGCTGCGGGCAGCACGCTGCTGGGCACGCTCTTCATTGGCATGGTCGCGCTCTCCTGGCGCGGCGGCACCTGCCCGTCCAGGTCAGTGGCCACGGTCGGCCTCCGACTCGCGTGACCCCGGCACCGGGCCGTCGGTCAGCTCGGGCTTGTCCCCGGCCGTCAGCTGAGGATCGCCGCGGTCGCCGTGGATCCGCCTGATCAGGTCCCCGATGTCCGCGTTGTATGTGTCGAGGTGACCGTTGGCGGCGTACATCTTCAGCAACTCGATATTGGCGTTGATCTGAGCGCGCTCGCCTTCCAGGTCGTGGTTCCGCTGAGCCTCGATCTGTGCGTGCTCCCACTCCAGGGCTGCCTTGCGATCCTCGCGGTTCCAGTGCTTTGCCTCGTAGCGCCACTGGGCGGCGCGATCCTCGAGCTCGGACTGGCGCTGGTCGTAGCGATCCTCGAGCTCGCGCTGCCGTTGCAGGTAGCGGTCCTCGAGTTCCTGCTGCCGGGTGACGGCGGCCAGCTCGTCCATCCGGTCACGGTGCAGGCGGGACTCCTCCATCTGGTGGAGCCGCTCGGCGTACTCCGGGCTGGTCATCCCGCCGTCGGCGTAGGACAGGCTGAAGGCGGCCCTAGGATCGCGGCTGACGGCCTCCATCCGGTTGGCCTTGTCCAGAATGTGAGTTTGCTCGTTGCTGTCGAGCAGGGCCGCGTGATGCTGCTTCTGCAGCTCGATTTCCTGCTCCGTAGTCAGCTTTCCGATGTCGGCGAGCACGGTCGGGGTCTCGATCTGGACCGTGGCGGAGGTGATGGTCATGCCGGAGATGTTCGGGGGGCGCAGCGTCATGTAGGACTTGACCTGGATGGCCATCTCGGTGCGGACCTTGTTGATCTCCTTGATCGGGTGCTCGAGACCCAGATTGAACAGGTCCTGATAGCCCCTGAGGTAGGCGATCAGCGCGTCCGCCGCGTCGACCTGTCCGTCCCGCACCACCACGACGGGATCCAGCACCGAGCAGATGAAGGTCACCCTGACCGTGAACTCCGCGGCATCCTGGGAGTCGATCTTAAACGAGACCTCAACCTCGGTATCGGGCCGGACGCTGACCACGCTCACGCTGGAGGCGCGCACCACGGTGTCGTGGCCGGCGCGCAGTTCCCGCCGGTCCACGATGTACCGGCCGCCGACCCGCCAGACGAGCACCTCGTGCGGCTTGATCTTCGGGATGTCCTCGAGCTTGCGACGCTTTACCAGTCCCAGCGGTCCCTTCCGCTCCGGATCGTCCAGTTCGTACTGGGCGACGATCGGATACGGCGGCGCCGGCTCGTGGCGAGGGGCGCCGGGAGCCGATGGCGGCCTCCGGTCGTTCGCGGGACCCCCGTCCGCCGGCTGCCTTCGGCCGTTCCCATCGCGGGGGCCCGCCGGTGCTCGCTGACCGTGCTTGAGGCGGTGATCGGGCCGAACGCTGTCGGCTGAGCTGAACCAGGTGGGATCGGTGCTCATGGCGCTGTTCTCTCTGTGGGTTCCAGATGCTTCAGGGCGTCCAGCAAGGCCTGGACGGTAGCCGTGGTGTCGGTCTCGGGCCGCTTGGAGCGGGCCAGGATGTTGGTGAAGTCCCGGTTGAGGGGCTCGTGCTCGTCAAGAGGCAGGGCGTCGGTCAGTGCGTCGCCGAGGGCGCGCGCGGCCGCCCGCGAATCGTCGCTGACGTGCTCGAAGCCACGGACCGCGTCGAGCAGCGCCCGCAGGGCGCGGCCGCGCAGTGGCCGGTGGCACAGGATCGTGGCCCACAGGCGAGCCACCAGGTCCAGGTGCTCCGGCCGGGCGTTCAGTAGCGAGGTGATCGATGGCTGCTTCGTCTTCGGGTCGCGGACGGCGAGTACCTCAACGGTGCACAGCCGGGCCCGCTCCCGGTTCTTGCGGTCTTCCCGCCAGCTGATCAAGGGCTGGCCCGGTGCGCCGTCCTCACCGATCTGGTGGCTGGCCCGGTCCAGCCGTTCGCGGAGCAACTCGAGGAGCCGGTACGCATCCTGCCCCTCCGACTCTCTGACCAGGGTCGCGAACAGGCCGGCCATCGCGATGACCGCCTTAGTGGGCACGTCCTTCCACTGCCCGACGAGGTGCCACAGCCGGGAAGCCGCCTCGGCGGGGTAGACCACGCCGAGTTCGCCGCTCAGCGTGGCGGCAGCGGTCCACTGGCAGACGGGATCCCCGCTGTTCACCCAGCTGGTCACGATCCGCAGGGCGACGGGCGCCAGCGTGTCGTCCCGGGACATCAGCCACAGTACGTACACGGCCGTGCACTGGCTCGACCACGCCTGCTCCCCGGCGGCCCACGAGTGCAGGTATGAGTCCTCGACCTCGTCCAGGGCCGTAAAGGCCAGCACGGTCAGGCCCATGGCCACCGATACCTGCACGTCGTGGATGGTGGTGTCGCCGATCAGCTCGGTCAGCCAGTCGCGTACCGCCACCCAGAAGGTCATGTCGTACTCGGCCCACAGCTCCTGGAGCGCGTGCCGGTGGGTCAGGTACTGGTAGCTGGCGTCCTTCCCGCGGAAGTGGACGCGGCCGTCCGTCCGCTCCATGAGCTCGTTCGGGTGGCGCCGGGTGCGCGAAGCGCTCAGCCCGCGCGAGCGCGGGGCCGTACGGTCCCGGTCACCCTCGGAGGCGTCCTCCTTCTCGTCCTCCGGATCGGGCAACAGGCCCATGCGACGCAGCGTTCCCTCCAGGCGGCCGCGCATCGCCTCGAAGATGCGCTGACTCTGGCCGGCGGCGAAGCTGAGCGTGACGATCAGCTGGATGTCGTAGTCAGTGCGCTCCTCCGCTGACAACCACTCGCGCACGTGCCGCCCGGGGTTGCGGGACAGTTCCTCCAGGATCTCCGCCGGGTCCTCGCCCTTCGCCAGCCGCCGCCCGATGACCGCGAGGTCTCCCACCCCGCAGGTGTCGGGCACCTTCTCGGCGACCTCCGCGATCCGCCCGGCTGCGTCAGTGCCTGCCGTGTAGGCGGCAAGCACCTGTGTCGTCTTTGGCGGCTGCCAGGCGAATCGCTCGACAGACCGCCCGCCCTGGCCGATCCCCGCCGTGATCACCAGGTAGGCCTCGGCGTCGCTGACGTGATTGCGGAACACCAGCCAGCTGTAGTCGCTCATGTCGGCGCCTGGGCTCAGTTGCCAGTCCTCGACGAGGTAGCCGTGTTTCGCCTCGAAATCGTGCTTGGACAGCTCTTCGAGACTGAGCGTGGGCGATACGACCTCGAGCGGCACGGCCCCCGCGTTCAGCAGCAGGCGGACCGCGCTCGTCCGCTTGCCGAGGCCGCCCGCTCCGCCGAGGACGACCACCCGGTCCCGGGCCAGCGCCTCGGCGGCCGCCGGGAAGAGCGGCGGCTCGGCGAAGCGCTCGCACAAGGCGCTGGTCTCCTCCTCGGTGAGCCTGCCAGTACGCGCCCGCCGCCCGCCGTCCTCCCGGCCCGGTAGGCCGGAGGTCCCGAACGTAGCCTGCGACGCGTTGACCGGGCCGTTGATGATATTGGCGTGAACGTAGCTGCCGAAGAGCGAAGAAAGCTGCTCCTGTGCGTCACGCGCGGCATGCTGGTCACCGTCCGTCGGGGGCTTGCGGTCCGGCCCGTTCGGTCCCTCGGATTTGCCGTCCGCCGCCGCGGCGTCACCGGCCTTTCCGTCCGCCGCGGCGCCCGGCGTTTCCCGGGGTTCCTGGGGCCGCTCGGGCCGGTCCGGATCGGACGTGGGCTGCGTCCCCGGGTCATCTGCACCGCTCACCGCGGCCTGCCGAAAATGATCTGGCTGCCGAAGACGCCGTGCTCCGCGTTGACCGGCCCGTTGAACACGAGGTGAGGTCCGGCCGCGGCGGGTTCCTGCGGCTGGCCGGCTGCGGTATCACCCGATGCGGAGGCACTGGCGTCCGGCGGTGGCTGGCGAGGCTCCTCGTGCTCCTGGTCCTGACCGTCGCGGGAGTCGGGGTGCCGGGTTCGGGTACCTGGCTCACCACCTGGGAAGGCGAGCGCTTCCGGCGCGAGCAAGCCGTCGTCCTTGGCCAGAATGCGCTGGTAGAGGTCGTCCAGGGCCCGGCCGTTCTCGGTGCCGTTCGTGTCGAGCAGCTGGGCGGAAAACTCGCGCTTGACCTCAAGGGCCCGCGTCGGCTGCCCCGCCCGGTACAGGGCGTGCATGTATAGCCAGGCCACCAGTTCGTCTTCGGGGCGGTCCCTGAGCAGGGTGCTCAGGCCCGGCAGCCGCTCGCGTGACTCGCCGTGCCTGAGCGCGGTCTCGTAGCGGGCAAGCTGCGCCGCGCGGATCTCCTCGGCCAGCGTGTACCGGTACCCGTCGACCCACCGCCCCGGCAGCCCGGCGAGCGGTTCGCCGTAACACAGTCCCAGGGCCTCCTCGAACAGCCCGACGGCTCGCCGGTCGCCATCGCGGTCCAGGGCGCGGGCCCGTTCGGTCCGCGCGTGGAATACGTGAACGTCGACGTGCGCCGGGGGGACGTCGAGCCGGTAGGTGCGGTTGGCGTTGTGCAGCACGTCGTCAAGACCGGCGGTGGCCAGGTTGCTGCGCACCGCGGCCACGAGGTGATGAAGGGCCTCCTGGGTGGCGCCCGGGCCGGGCACGTCATCCCAGATCGCCGCCATCAGCTCGTCGTTGGCCACCGGCATGCCCTTAGCCGCCAGGAGCTTGATGAGCAGCCGTTGCTGCTGGCCAGGGCCGGGCGGATGCGGCTGGCTGCTCCGGGTTATCCGGAAGGCCCCGAGAACCTGAAAGGTAACCGGCCCTCGTCCTTCCTCGCCGTCCCAGATCGCGATCTCGCCGCTCAAACGGGCACCCCCTGTTCCGTGTGGCCCCGGACCCAGGTCTCGATACAGGTCTCGACACAGGTCACGGACCAGCCTGACGGCCATGAGTCCGCCCAGCCCAGAGCCTGACCGTGGCTTCCGTCGGCGGTACGGAGCCGCCGGCGGAAGAGATCAGAGAGCTGGAAGGACATCGATATGAATGACTTCGGTACGCCGGCGGTCCCGTTCCGGAAGAGCTCGTTCTCCGGCGCCTCCAACCCGGCCTGCGTGGAGGTTGGCTTCGAGACCTCGGCGGTGCTCATGCGGGATTCCAAGGACCGGCGCGGTCCGGTTCTGCGCTTCACCGTCGCCGAGTGGAAGGCCTTTGTAACCGGGGTGAAGGCGGGCGAATTCGACCTGCCCTGACCGGGCCGAACCAGGTGGGTGCCGCGCCTCGCGCACGCGGCACCCACCTCCCCTCCTCGGTTCGCGGTCACCCGGACTCCCTCCACCGATCCCTCAGCCCGTCATCGCGAGTTCGCTGAGCAGTGTCCTGGACTGCCGGGCGTCCAGGGTCTGACGCCGCACCTGGTCGAAGACCTCGGTGTAGCGGCCCACCTCGCCGGATTCCACGGCAAAGGCCACCCGGTCGAGCAGTTCGAGTTCCACCACCCCTGGCTCGCCCCCGGTGAACTCGAAGATGTGGAACCCCGCTCCCAGGGCGTGGTGAGGTCCCGCCTCGAAGGGCAGCACCTGGATGGTCACGCGGGGCTTGGCCGCGATCTCGGCCAGGTACCCGTACTGCTCGCGCATCACCGCGGGGCCGCCCACCGGCCGCCGCAGGACCGCCTCGTCCAGGATCACGTCGAGGCGGGGAGCGTCGTCCCGGCTCAGCACCTGCTGGCGCCGCGTACGCAGGCTGGCCAGCCGCCGTACGGTCTCCAGCGGGAGATCGCTCTGGCTCTCGATCAGCTCCCAGGCGTAGCGTCCGGTCTGCAGCAGCCCGGGTACCAGGTTGGGCTGGTACGTGCGGAGCACGGCCGCTTCGTCCTCGAGGATCAGCTGAGCCTCAAACGTCTCGTCGATCAGGTCGGCGTACGGGTACCACCAGCACCGGTCCCGGGCCCGGCGCGCCTCGCCGAGGATTTCTTCCCGCTGCTCGCTACTGGTGTTGTAGAGGTCGAGCATGCTGCGGACCTCGGTCAGCCGGACGGCGGCCATGCCCGCTTCGATCCGCCGGAACCGTGGCAGCGAGCAGTCCAGGTGCGCGGCTGCCTCGTCCTCGCTCCGCCCGGCCGCGTCGCGCAGGTGGCGAAGCGAAGCGGCGACCTTCCGCCGTCTTGCTGTCGCGCTCCCATCGCCGTGAGTCACCGCCACTCCCCCCAGAACTCACTGCCCAGCGATCCGGTGATCCAGCAAATTTCGGTCCGGATCTGTAAGTATGCAAGGCTTGGCCCGCGAACCGCTGTAAAGCGCGCCATGAAGACAGCACAGTATTCCCGAAAGTAGGCTTCAAGCGGGCACTCTTAGCACAAATATGCTCGGTCGGCGCCAATCGGTCGATCTCGGCATGAGAGTACTACATGCAATTTGCAGAACGCAAGGCGCTTCGATATGATCATGGAACTGGCTGGCGGGCAGTCAGGCGGATGATCGCTCGGGCGACTGTGGAACCGGAACGGGGTCATGGCGGCAGGTGGCAGGAGTCCGTTGATGCGGCGTCGGCGGCTGGCCGCCGAGCTGCACCGGCTGCGGGTTGCGGCGCGTCTGACCCTCGAAGAGGTTGCCGACCATCTGGAGTGCTCGCCCGCCAAGATAAGCCGGATAGAGAACGGTCAGGTCGCCGTCAGGATCCAGGACGCCCGGGAGCTTCTCGAACTGTACGACGTCAACGACGAGCAGTGCCAGCCGCTGCTGGCGATGGTGCGGCAGGCGCGCGGCAAGGGCTGGTGGTCGGACTATGCCGACCTGCTCGACGAAGGCGGCCAGACCCTGCTCAGCCTGGAGGACGAAGCCTCCAGCATTCTCATCTACGAGACCAACCTCATCGCCGCTCTGCTGCAGACCCGCCGCTACGCGTGGGAGCTGATCTCCTCGCGCACGGACTCGCCGCTCGATCTCGTGCAGCGCGGGGTCGATCTCAGGATGGCCCGCCAGCAGATCCTGGACCGGCCGAACGCGCCGCGGCTGAACGTGGTGCTCGACGAGGCCTCGCTGCGCCGTGCGGTGAGCAGCCGCGACGTGATGCGCGAGCAGTACGAGCTGCTCGTCGACGCGGCGGCCCGGCCGAATATCGGCCTGCGAGTGCTCCCGTTCGGTGCTGGAGCACACCAGGCGATGGGGTTTCCCTTCCAGATTTTCGAATTCGTCGACGACGACCCGCAGCTGGTGAGCGTGGAGCTGCTCAGCCGCCGGGAGATCTTCGAGAGCGCGGAGGAGGTCGGCCGGTATCGCGCGGCGTTCAACCAGGTCTATGAGCGCGCGCTGGCGCCCGAGGAGTCGCGGAACTTCATGATGAACCTGGTCAAGGAATACGGACAGTTAACCTGTGTCGCACTAAGCGCACGAAGCCAGCGGAGGTGTTCATGAGCATGGTTCACCAAGCCTGGAGGCACGCCGACCGCCCGCCGGGAACCTCGGTCCGGTGGGTCGCGGCCGGCGACCCGAGCCCGCGGCGCTTCCGACGCGGGGTCGAGTTGGCCTGGTCGCCCGTTGACGCCGTGCTCGCCGCCCGTGATCTGTCCAACATGGCCGTCGTGGCCGTGACCATCGCCGTCGCGATATTGTGCGCACGCGACGGCGGCCTGACCGCGGTGATCGTGAACCTCCCTGCACTGGCCGTCGTCTGGGGCGCGGCCTACGGGCTCATCCGCCTGGGACGGTGGTGGCGCGGTGCGCGGCCGCCCGAGCATGAGCCGCCCTACCGCCGACGCTGAGCGCGACGTCAACCTGCTTGGTGGCGGTCAGGTTGCCGCGGGCGGTGCCTAGATAAGTGCCGGAGGTCGGGGCTACGTCGGTGTAGTCACGCCCCGTGGCAACGGTCAGGTAATTCACGCCGACGCGGCAGCCGTTGCAGGGGTCGAGCGCCACGGCGCGCGCGGCGTCGCCGTCGGCGACGATAACTTCCACCCAGGCGTGCGTGCCGCCCTCGCCGAGCAGGTGCCCGGAGACGTAGCGCGCCGGAA
>Ga0070761_10001367_pt1 | contig 15356 bp, 16 predicted proteins | sample HubBroMetageREF1_FD_66724 | JGI IMG/M metagenome (GOLD analysis project Ga0070761, IMG submission 66724) | Reference soil microbial communities from the Hubbard Brook experimental Forest, New Hampshire, USA - Hubbard Brook CCASE Soil... | ecosystem: Environmental > Terrestrial > Soil >... | reverse complement strand
GCCAGTCCGAGATCGGCATCGGCGCCGGCACGCTCGTCACCAAGGCCGATCAGGTGCAGATCCTCAAGTACGTGGTGCACAACGTCGCCCACGGCTACGGCAAGACCGCGACCTTCATGCCCAAGCCCCTGGTCGGCGACAACGGCAGCGGCATGCACGTGCACCAGTCGCTGCAGAAGGAAGGCCGGGCGCTGTTCGCCGGCGACAAGTACGGGGGTCTTTCGGATCTGGCGCTCTACTACATCGGCGGGGTAATCAAGCACGCGCGCGCGCTGAATGCCTTCACCAACCCCGGCACGAACAGCTACAAGCGCCTCGTGCCCGGCTTCGAGGCGCCGGTGATGCTCGCCTACTCGGCGCGCAACCGCTCCGCCTCGATCCGCATCCCGTGGGTCTCTTCACCCAAGGCACGGCGCATCGAGGTGCGCTTCCCCGACAGCTCCGCCAACCCCTACTTCGCCTTCACCGCCATGATGATGGCCGGGTTGGATGGCATCCAGAACAAGATCCATCCCGGCGACCCCGCCGACAAGGACCTGTACGACCTGGAGCCCGAGGAGGCGAAGCACATTCCGACCGTATGCCACTCGCTCGACATGGCGCTCGAGTACCTCGAGCGGGACCGCGAGTTCCTCACCCGCGGTGGGGTGTTCACCAACGACGTCATCGACGCGTACATGAACCTCAAGCAGCAGGAGATCACGAGGTTCCGCATGGCCACCCACCCGGTGGAGCTGGAGCTGTATTACAGCTGCTGACCATGTGATGCGCCGGCCACACTCCCTGCACGCTCACCTTTCCTGCCGGCCCGGCGCGCCGCCGGGCGGGCAGCGGCAGGTGGGGGCCGGCGGGCAGCGGGTGACGGCGTTCGCATTATTCGCATTCTGCGAGCGTGCGCTTTTGTCGCCGCGCACCGCGAGGGCTATGCTCGGTCCCTATGCGCCCGCAGCCCCTGACCCTGCTAGCCTCGTTAGCGGCTTTGATGGCGCTCCTCGCCGGCGTGGCCGCAGCTTCGACCACCGTCTACAAGTGGATCGACGAGGACGGGGTGGTGCACTACAGCGATCAGCCGCACCCGAACGCGCAGAAGCTGCAGGTCGAGGGCGTGCAGACCTACAAGCCGACCGACGCCGGCTCCTCCCCGCTCGGGGGGATCCCCCCGGCGGTGGTGCCGCCGGAGACCGGCTACCGAGCCTGTACCATCCAGCAGCCGACCCCGGAAGAGACGCTGCAGAACACCGACAAGGTGTCGATCTCCGTCTCCACCGATCCCGGCGTGCATCGCGGGGATCAGATCTACGCGACGCTCGACGGAGCGCCGGTGAACAACGGCGCGGCGACCGGCAACTCCTTCTCGCTCTCGTCGGTCGAGCGCGGCGAGCACACGCTCGCGGCGCAGGTGCGCGACAACACGGGGCAGGTCGTCTGCCAGACTCCGAGCGTCACCTTCTACGTGCGCGCGCCTTCGCTCGACAACCCGGTCAACCCCGTCCGACCGCACTGAGGCGCGCCGCCGCGAGGTGGGCGCGATGCGTTCGCCGCCCGCTGTGCCAGGCCGGCGCAGGCCGCCGTCATGGCCGCTGAGTACCAGAGCCCTTCGGCGCTCTCGCACTTCGACCCGGCGGAGCTGCTGGATGCGCTTTCCACCGGCATCCTGATGCTCGATGCGCAGCTGTGCCCGATCTACGCCAACGTCGCCGCGCAGGACCTGCTCGCCTTCAGCCTCAACGCCACCCGTGGCCGGCCGTTCGGCGACTTCCTGCACGACGCCGCCGGGCTCGCCGCGATCCTGCATCGCGCGCTCGAGAGCGGCGAAGGCATCGCCGATCGTGAGCTCACCGTGCTTCCCAAGGGGGCGCCGCGCGAGCCGCGCACGCTGGATGTCACGATCACCCCGGTCGCGGGACTCATCACCGGCACGCACCTGCTGATCGAGCTCGCCGACACCACGCAGCGCCTGCGCATCTCGCGCGACAACGATCTGCTGGCGCGCCTCGACGGCAGCCGCCTGATGGTGCGGCAGCTCGCCCACGAGATCAAAAACCCGCTCGGCGGCCTGCGCGGCGCGGCGCAGCTGCTCGAGCGCGAGCTGCCGGCCGAGGCGCTCAAGGAGTACACGCAGGTCATCATCAGCGAAGCCGACCGCCTCACAGCGCTGGTCGACTCGATGGCGGGTCCGGGACGCGCCCCGAGCAAGACGCTCATGAACGTGCACGAGATCTGCGAGCACGTCTATCAGCTGCTGCACGCCGAAGCGCGCGCCGCGATCCTCATCGAGCGCGACTACGATCCGAGCCTGCCGAACGCCATGCTCGACCGGCATCAGCTCATCCAGGCGCTGCTCAACGTTGCGCGCAACGCGCTGCAGGCGCTCGGCGACAGCGGCCGCATCGTGCTGCGCACGCGCGCGCGCAGCAACGTCAGCATCGGCCCGGCGCGCCATCGCCTGGTGGCAAGCGTCGAGGTCGAGGACAACGGTCCGGGCGTGCCCGAGGAGCTGCGCAGCTCGATCTTCTATCCGCTGGTGAGCGGCCGGCCGAACGGCACCGGCTTAGGTCTCGCGGTCGCGCAGGACCTGGTGACGCGCCACGGCGGCATCATCGAGTTCGAGAGCAAGCCACGCCGCACCGTGTTCACGCTGCTGCTGCCCCTGTCGGAGGAGTCATGAGCGAGACCGCACCGCACGTCTGGCTGGTCGACGACGACGCCTCCATCCGCTGGGTGCTCGAGCGCGCGCTGCGCAACGGCGGCATGAGCGCGCGGGCATTCGAGGCGGCCGAGCCGGCGCTGGAAGCGCTGCGGCGCGAGTCGCCCGACGTGCTGATCACCGACATCCGCATGCCGGGGGCCTCGGGCCTGGAGCTGCTGCGCAGGATCCGCGACACCCGCCCGCTGCTGCCGGTCATCGTCATGACCGCGCACTCGGATCTCGGCAACGCCGTGTCCGCTTACCAGGGGGGAGCCTTCGAGTACCTGCCCAAGCCCTTCGACATCGACCAGGCGGTCGCCCTCGCGCGGCGCGCGGCGCAGGCCGGCATGCAGGGGGGCGGTGAGCCCGGCGGCACGCCGCGGATTCCCGCGCTCCTCGGGCGCGCGCCTGCCATGCAGCAGGTGTTCCGCGCCATCGGCAGGCTGGCGCGCACCAGCATGACGGTGCTGATCACCGGGGAGTCCGGCACCGGCAAGGAGCTGGTGGCGCGTGCCCTGCACGACCACAGTCCGCGCGCCGGCAAGCCGTTCATCGCGCTCAACACCGCGGCGATCCCCGCGGATCTCCTCGAGTCGGAGCTGTTCGGGCATGAGCGCGGTGCGTTCACCGGGGCGGATGCGCAGCGCCGCGGGCGCTTCGAGCAGGCCGACGGCGGCACGCTGTTCCTCGACGAGATCGGCGACATGTCGCTGCCGCTGCAGACACGGTTGCTGCGCGTGCTGGCCGAAGGGGAGTTCTACCGGGTCGGCGGCCAGACCCCGATGCGCGTCGACGTGCGCGTCATCGCCGCCACCCACCAGGACCTGCGCGAGCACGTGACGCGCGGGCTGTTCCGCGACGACCTGTGGCACCGGCTCAACGTGATCCGCATCGAGCTGCCGCCGCTGCGCGCCCGCGCCGCCGACATCGAGGACCTGCTCGCGCACTACCTCCAGGTGGCAGCCACCGAGCTCGGCGTGGAGCCGAAAGTGCTGGCGCCCGACGCCCAGGCGCGGCTCGCCGCCTACGACTGGCCGGGGAACGTGCGCGAGCTCGTGAACCTCTGCCGGCGGCTGACGGTGCTGGCGCCGGGGCGCGAGGTGCATGCCGCCGACCTGCCGGCGGAGCTCATCGCCGCCGCGGCGCGCGACCCGGCGAGCGCCGGGTGGACCGAAGCGCTCGCGGGCTGGGCCGAGCGGCACATACAGGCCGCGACAATTCCACTCCTCGATGCCGCGCAGCCGCAGTTCGAGCGCGTGCTGATCCGCGCGGCGCTCGGCCGCACGCACGGCCACCGCCAGGAGGCGGCGCGGCTCCTCGGCTGGGGCCGCAACACCCTCACACGCAAGCTCAAGGAGCTCGAGGCCGACGAGCCAGACACACAGCGGTGAGAGCGCCGCCGCGTTGGCGGTAGACTGCATCCCGCGATGAGTTGGACGGAGCTGCTCAACACCCAGTTTCTCGACAACGACCTGGGCGCGTGGCTGCGCGCGCTGGTGACCTTCCTCGTCACCCTCACGATCCTGCCGCTGGTCACCGGCTTCATCAGCGCGCGGCGCCGGCGGCTGACGCCGCACGGTCCGCCGAAAGTCTTTCTCGCCTTCGATCTCACGGCAGCGCTCATCGAGCGCACCAGGCGACTGTTCATCTGGGGGGTCGCCCTGTGGCTCGGCTCGCGCCACCTGACGTTCCCGCCGCGGCTCGAGCACTGGCTCACCGTGACACTGATACTGCTGTTCTGGATGCAGGCGGCGTTCTGGGCCATGACGGCGGTGCGCTACGGCATCGACCTGCGGCGGCGGAGCGGCGTGGGACCGGCGACGCTGCTGCAGGGCTCGATGGAAGTCATCATGTTCTCCGCTGGCGTCATCGTCTGGATGGTGGCGGTGCTGCTGGCGCTCGACAACCTCGGCGTGCAGATCAAGCCGCTGCTCGCCGGGCTCGGCATCGGCGGCATCGCGCTCGCGCTCGCCGTGCAGACCGTGCTCGCGGACCTGCTGGCCTCACTGTCGATCGCACTCGACAAGCCCTTCGGGCTCGGCGACTACCTGACACTCGATACCGTCGAGGGGAGTGTCGAGCACATCGGCATCAAGAGCACGCGGTTGCGCAGCCTCGAGGGCGAGCAGATCGTGCTCTCCAACTCCGACATCCTGAAGTCACGGGTACGCAACTACGGTCGCATGCGCGAGCGGCGCGCGCTGTTCACGCTCGGCGTCGACTACGACACCCCGGTCGCACAGCTCGCGGCAATCCCGCGCGCGGTGCGCGAGATCATCGAGGCGACGCCCGACACGCGCTTTGACCGTTGCCACCTGATGAGGTGCGGCGACCGGGCGCTGCAGTTCGAGGTCGTCTACTACGTCACCAAGGCTGACTACAACCTGTACGCGGACACGCAGCAGCGCATCAATCTGCGCATCCTCGAGCGCTTCCGCGCCATGGAGGTGAGCTTCGCCGCGGCGCTCCCGACCAGCGTGCGCCTGACGGGCGAGCCGCCGCCGCGCGCGCAGGCCAGCGGCCAGCAGCAGCTGCTTTAGCCGCCCGCCAGCAGCGACTTCAGGCCGGCGTCGAAATCGGAGTACGGCAGCGCCCCCGCGACCCGCTGGCCCGTGAGCACGCCGTTCACCGTGCGCCCGATGACGAAGCTCGGCGTCCCGTTGAGCTGCAGGCGATCGGCTTCGGCGATGTTGCGCGCGATGTCGGGCGAGTACTTGTGCGCCGCCACGCACGCGTGGAAACGGCCCATGTCGAGGCCCACCGCGTGCGCGTAGCCGTCGATGCCCTTGACGCTCAGGTCCGCCTGCATGCCGAGGAGCAGATCGTGCATGCGCCAGAACTGCCCCTGCTCGCCGGCGCAGTGCGCGGCCTCCGCCGCCGGCCGCGCCGCGGAATGAATCTCGAGCGGCAGGTCGCGCACGATGAAGCGCACCTTGCCGGTATCGACCCAGTCGTGCTTCAGGCGCGGCCAGGTCTCGGCCTGGAAGCGCCGGCAATAGGGGCACTGATAGTCGGTGAACTCCACCACGGTGAGCGGCGCATCGGGCCGGCCGAGCGCGTACTCGAGCGCCCCGAGTGGCATCTCCACCATGTCGGAGGATGCTTCGTCCTGCGCGCGCGCCGCCATCGGGACGAGCGCCACCGCCGCCACCGCGAGCGCGGCAGCGGCGACGACGGCGCGGTACGTGTGCCTGATGCGCCTCATCTCAGCCCGACACTGCACAGTCGAGCGTGTCGCTGCGGGTGGCGAGCGTGCCGACGAGCTCGCCGACATTCGCAAGTCCCTGCCCGCGCAGGTAGTCCGCGATTCCTTCGTTGATGCGCTTGCAGACCATGGGATCGTAGAAGAGCGCCGTCCCCACCCCGACCGCAGTGGCGCCGGCGATCAGGAACTCGAGCGCATCGGTGGCGCTGGTGATGCCGCCCTGGCCGATGATCGGCACCTTGTGGGGACGCGCCACCTCGTAGACCTGATGCACCTTGAGGAGCGCGATCGGCTTGATAGCCGGCCCCGAGAGGCCGCCCTGAACGTTGCCGATCACCGGGCGGCGCGTGGCCACGTCGATGGCCATGCCCATGATGGTGTTGATGACTGCGAGCGCATCGGCGCCCGCCTCGATGCAGCGGCGCGCGTTCTCGCCGATGTCGGTCTGATTGGGCGAGAGCTTGGCGATGAGGGGCTTGCTCGTCACACGCCGGCAGGCGGCGATCACCTGCGCGGACATGTCGGGAGAGTTGCCGAAGGCGACGCCGCCTTCCTTGACGTTCGGACAGGAGATGTTGATCTCGATGGCGTCGATCGGCGACTCATCGAAGCGCCGCGTGACCTCCACGTACTCCTCGATGGTCGACCCGCAGGCGTTGGCGATGAAGCGCGTCTCGGTGAAGTCGAGCCCAGGGAGGACCTCGCGCACCACGTGGTCGACGCCCGGGTTCTGTAGTCCGATGGCGTTCAGCATCCCGGCCGGCGTCTCGTACACGCGGTGCGGCGGGTTGCCGAGCCGCGGCTTACCGGTCGTGCCCTTGAGAACGATGGCGCCGGCGTCGCGGTTCGAGAATCCCTCGATGCGCGTGTACTCCTCGCCGAAGCCGACACAACCCGACAGCAGGACGATCGGCGACGAGAAGTGCAGGCCGCAGAAGCTGAGGCTGAGCGCCGGCGCGCCCGGGGCCGCCTCGGCGCGGCGCTCGGACGCCGCTGGTTTGACCGTCGGCATGCCGGACATTATCGCACACCGGGTCCGCGATCCGGATCGCGGCGGTCGAGCGGGCTGCGCACGCCCCGGGCGCCCTTGGCCATGACGTGCGTGTAGACCATGGTGGTCTTGAGGTCCGAATGCCCGAGCAGCTCCTGCACCGTGCGGATGTCGTAGCCGTCCTCGAGCAGGTGCGTCGCGAAGCAATGCCGGAGCGTATGACAGCTCGCCGGGCGCGTGAGTCCGCCGCTGCGCACCGCCCCCTGCACGGCGCGCTGGATCACTTTCTCGTGCAGGTGATGCCGCACCGTCTGCCCCGTGTAGGGGTCGCGGCACAGGCTCGTCGCGGGAAAGAGGTATTGCCAGCCCCACTGCGTGCCGGCGTCCGGGTACTTGCGCGCCAGGGCAAAGGGAAGCGATATACCCGGGCGTCCCCGCCGGCGCTCCTCTTCGAACCAGGCGCGCAGCCGCACGAGATGCGCGCGCAGCGGCGTTGCGAGCGCCTCGGGCAGCATCGTGGCGCGGTCCTTGCCATCCTTGGTCTCGCGCACGATGAGCTCGCCGCGCTCGAGCGCAAGGTCCTGCACCCGCAACCGCAGCCCCTCCGAGAGCCGCAGCCCGCTGCCGTAGAGGAGGCTCGCGACCAGCCACGCCGTGCCGTTGAGCTCGACCAGCAGCGCCTGCACCTCGGCGCGCGTCAGAACCACCGGCAGGCGCTGCGGCTGCGAGGCGCGCGTGATCCCCTTAAGCCATGGCAGCTCGACCCCGAGCACATGGCGGTAGAGGAACAGCAGCGCCTGCATCGCCTGATTCTGGGTCGCCGCACTCACCCTGCGGTGGACCGCGAGGTGCGTCAGGAACTGCTCGACGTGTGGCGCACCGAGCTCGCGCGGATGCTTACGTCCGTGAAACGCGACGAAGCGCCGCAACCAGCGCAGGTACGCCTGCTCGGTCCTGAGGGCAAAGTGGCGCGTGCGCATCCGCTCGCGCGCCGCCGCGAACAGGCCGGCCGGTTGTGTCAAGGAGGCGTCGGGTTCGGTCCGCATGCGGGCAATCCGGCCGACGATCGCAGCAGATTGTCGCCGGCGGATCGAGATGCAAATGCGGCGCGTTTGCGGCATTTGTCGCGCGGGCGGCCCGCCGCCCCCCGAGTCGGTATAATTTGCGTGCTGTACTCAGGAGCTGCCGCGTGCCACGCGTCAAGGGGGCCGGATGACCTGGTGGGGCTGGGTGATCGCCGGAGCGATACTCCTCGGAGCGGAGCTCTCCTTCGTGAACGCGCAGTTCTATCTGGTGTTCGTAGGCAGCGCCGCGATACTGGTGGGGGTGGCGACCGCCGCCGCCCCGCTGACCTCCTGGGTGCAGTGGGCCCTGTTCGCGGTCCTCGCGGTCGGCTCGATGGTGACCTTCCGCAACCGCATCTACCGCAGGTTCCACACCGCCCTGCCGCCGGTAGAGACCGGTCCGACCGGCGGCCTGATCACGCTGCCAGTCGCACTCGGCGCCGGCGAGAGCTGCCAGGCGGAGCACGGCGGCACCTACTGGACCGTGCGTAACGACAGCGACACAGCCATTCCGTCCGGCGGCCGCGCGCGCATCGCCCGCGTGCAAGACCTGACACTCCTGGTAAAACCCGACAAATAGACCGCAAACGCCTATGTACGTCTCCTACGTCTTCATCGCGATCGCGATCATCGTCGTCATCCTGATCTTCCGCACCGCGACCGTCGTGCCGCAACAGAGCGCCTACGTGATCGAGAACCTCGGCAAGTACAGCCGCACGCTGCAGGCCGGGTTTCACATCCTCATTCCGTTCGTCGAGCGCGTCGCCTACCGTCACAGCCTGAAGGAGCAGGCGCTCGACGTTCCCGAGCAGATCTGCATCACCAAGGACAACGTGCAGGTGGCGGTCGATGCGGTGCTCTACATGCAGGTGCTCGACCCGCACCTCGCCTCCTACGGCATCACCAACTACGGCTTCGCTATCGGTCAGCTCGCGCAGACGACGCTGCGCAGCGAGATCGGCAAGATCGAGCTCGATCGCACCTTCGAGGCCCGCGGCGTCATCAACGCCAACGTGGTCGCAGAGCTCGACAAGGCGTCGGTCGCGTGGGGCGTGAAGGTGATGCGCTACGAGATCAAGAACATCACCCCGCCGAAGGACGTGCTGTCGGCCATGGAGAAGCAGATGCGCGCCGAGCGCGAGAAGCGCGCGGTGGTGCTGACCTCCGAAGGCGAGCGCGACGCCAAGATCAACCAGGCCGAGGGCGACAAGCAGCGCGTCATCAAGGCCTCCGAGGCCAACAAGCAGCAGCAGATCAACGAGGCCGACGGCCAGGCGTCGGCGATTCTCGCGGTCGCGACCGCCACCGCCGAGGGCCTGCGCCGGGTCGGCAGCGCACTCAGCGAGCGCGGCGGCCCCGAAGCCATGCAGTTGCGCATCGGCGAGGAGTACGTGCGTCAGTTTGGCAAGCTCGCCAAGGAGAGCACGACGCTCGTCATCCCGGGCGAGCTGTCCGATCTCGCCTCCGTGGTCGCCATGGCGACCAGCATCATCCGCAAACCGGCCGCGCCGCCGGCGCCGCCCGCGGCGCAGCCCCCGCGCCCGCCGCCACCCGTGATCCGGTAGCGCACCGCGCGCTCAGCCGAACATCCACGAGACCACAGTCGGCAGGTGCAGTCATGAGCCCATTCAACGGCGGTGAGTTCACGGACATGGACGGCAAGGTGATCGACGGGGCGGGCGAGCCACTGGCATGCCCGTTCTGCGGCAGCGGCGCCGACCAGCTCAGCGTCGAGCGCTGGAGCGCCGAGGACGACCCCGACGCCTCGTACCACGTCGAATGCCTCAAGTGCGGCTGCAATGGTCCTCAGGCCGAGACACTGCTCGAGGCGGCGCAGGAATGGAACCGACGCTCGGATTAGGGCCGTCCCACTTACACGACAAAAATGGCCCGTTACATCGCGACGTTTGGGTCCCCGAAATTTAGTTAGACGCCACAAGGGTTTAGCTCATGCGTTGCTTCAACCACCGTGACCGCGAAGCTGTTGGCAGCTGCAAAGCGTGTTCGAAGGGGCTCTGCGCGGAATGCGCAGTAGATTTGGGCCACGGACTGTCTTGCCGCGGCGAGCACGAAGCCACAGTTGAATCCTATCGCACGATGTTGAACCGCAATACGAAGGTCATGGACGCCGCTCGGGTCAATGGCGTAGTTGGTCCGCTATTCTTTATCGCCTTAGGGGTTCTATTCGGAATATACGGGCTGATTACGCCCCAAGGGCTAAAAGGCCTGAGCTTTCCGCTCGGTGGCGCATTTATCTTGTTCGGCATTGTCGGGTTCGTCCGAAACCGCAGCACATATGGCCGCAACGCGAAGTAAGCAAGTCCAGGCAGCACCCGTGGCGTCTAACAATCGTTGGAGGGGGGCGTGATGCGCTTGTGGTTGGGCTCCGCGGGCGCTAGAAGAGATTGTACGCCCGCGTCGCCTCGCCGGCGTGGGTGCGCGGCCCCTCAACTTCACCGTTAGGTGGCAGTGGTGGGCCGTCGCGAGGTTCAAGAACGTTGTCTGTCATTGAACGCTTGGTGGTGATCATGGAGCGAGTCGTAGAGATCAAGTTCTGGGTTCACGTTCCGCTAGACCAGGTGGCCACCTTGGTCACGGGCTTTGGTGCCTGCGGGATCGTCCGCGCCCTCGACGACACGCAACGCAACTATGCTGTGACGGTGCGTCGCGACGGCGCGATGGAATACTTAGAAACTCAGCTAGCTCGTGGGGTGAAGCATGGCTGGTTTGCGTGGCACCTCGCTGCCCCCTAACAATCGTTGGAGGGGACCGTGAGAGTCGGTAGTGTCGCCGCGGGTGCAGGAAGACAGTAGGCACCCGCGGCTCTGATCGGGCGCCTGCGCGCGGCCCCTCAACTTCACCGTTAGACGTCGTGGTGAGCTCAGTGCCACCTTTTCGGACGTCGTCTCCAGGCACTGTCGCCGCGATTCAGGATGAGTTTGTGCGGCGCAACAGCAGATCGGCAGAAAGTTGCATTGCCTCTCGCCCGGAGTAGTGTCCGTCGTGAGTCTCGACAAAATCGTGGGGGAGATCCATGTACAAGAAATTGCTTAGCATCGCCCCTCTCGCGCTCCTCGCACTCAGCGGTCTCGCCGTGTCGGATACCGACGCGCAGCACCAGTTGCTCGTGAGCGCAGCTGCCGTCAAATGGGGTCCGCCGCCGCCAGTGTTTCCGGCGGGCGCGAAGTTCGCAGTGGTCGATGGGGATCCGAGCGCCAAGGGTCTGGTCACGGTGCGCTTCCAAATGCCTGCGGGCTACAAAATCGCGCCGCACTGGCACCCGACGGATGAGTACATCACGGTCCTGTCCGGAACGTTCGGCGTAGGGATGGGCGATACGTTCGACATCGCCCATGGCAAAACGCTGAAAGCGGGCGGCTACGCGGTGGCACCCGCGATGATGCATCACTATGCGTGGACAAAGACAGGAGCGACCATCCAGGTACACATGATTGGTCCGTTCGCGATCACCTACGTGAATCCCGCCGACGATCCGAGCCAGAACGCGAAGAAGTAACGGCTGCGGTTTGTCGCATGCACGACGTCTAACAATCGTTGGAGGGGTCCGTGATGCGTGGTCTGTTAAGCGCCGCGGGCGCGGGAAGACAGTGTGCGCCCCGCGGTGCTCATCCGGGGCTTCTGGGCGGCCCCTCAACTTCACCGTTAGAAGGCAGCATGGTGCTCGTCGCGAGATTTCGCTCTGTGGCCCCACTACGGCGAAGTAGCCTTTTCGCGGCGCTTTGCCTGGCGTCAGCTGTCGCACTGGGGGACCCTACGTTCGAACGATGTCCCGACTCTGCTGCGCGAATTTACTTGGACGTTGCGGGTTTCATTACGGTTAACGGGAATGTCGTTCGGGTCGCCGACCTGTCGCAAGCGGTGACTTCGCTTAGGCCGTCCCCCAGCGGAGTCTGCTTTGCCCCTGTCGACCCGCTAAGCCAACCTCGTCCTGAAGCCATTGCAGTGATAAACGCTATCATTGCGTTGAGGCTGCCGGTTCGTTTCTACACCGACGGGACATTCACGGAGCGGGCCAGGTTGTGACTATGCTGCCTTCTAACAATCGTTGGAGGGGACCGTGATGCTCGGTGGTCTCGCCGCGGGCGCGGGAAGAGATTGTGCGCCCAGGGCTCCAATTGGGCGCAGGCGCGCGGCCCCTCAACTTCACCGTTAGAGCTCACGCGGGACGTCATTGCCGGGTGCTTTTGCTCAGCAGCCCTGGAGGGAGGAACTCATGAACTACGTGCGAATTGGCTTTGCCTCACTCGCGGCATTCGTCGCGTACATGGCCGTCGGCGGACTCATATTTGCCACGATGCCCTTCCTTAAGCAGGAATTCTTGAAGTATCCGGCTGTGTACCGCTCCCACGAAGGACAGATGAGCCACCTGCCGATCGGGATGGTGGCGACGCTATTCTCCATAGTCGTGCTTGCGATCCTGTACGCAAAGATCTACAGAGGTGGCTCGGGCTTAGCGGATGGCTCAAGTTTCGGAGCATTGATCGGTTTATTTATAGTTGGCTCGTTTGTCTTTCATAACTACGCAAATCTAAACATCGGACTCAGGCTTACTACAATCTCTGCACTGGCGTATTTCTTGGAGTGGTGTGTCGTTGGAATCGTAATTGGACTGATATACAAGCCCATTCGCTAGGGTGCACATGAACCCAGATGCGCGGGATCGCACGGCGTGAGCTCTAACAATCGTTGGAGGGGTCCGTGATGCGCTTGCGGCTTGGCGCCTTGGGCGCTAAGAAATTGTGCGCCCTCGGCGCCAGGCGGCGCTTCCGTGCGGCCCCTCAACTTCACCGTTAGACCGCTGCATTGGAGTCCGTGCTATGCCTGACGCTAACGTCTCTTCGTCCGCTTCCGCGCCCGTAAAAGTCGGCACGAAGACGATGTCTGTACCGGACGCTGAGCGGGCCGTTCGCCGTTCTGCTATATGGTTTTGGTGGGTGGCGGGCCTTTCCCTCATCAATTCTATTGCCGCGGCAACGGGGACGAATTACAGGATGGTTCTGGGACTTGGAGTCACGCAGATGCTGGACGGACTCTTTCCATTCGGAGAGTCCATGCACCTTGTCCTAGTTCTGGCTGTCGCGGGCCTATTCTTCCTGTTTGGTTATTACGCGCGACGCCACAGCACCGCTTGGTACGTCGCGGGTATGGTTTTCTACGCCGCCGACGCACTTCTGTTCATGCCGGTGCACGATTGGATTTCTATAGGCTTTCATGCCTTCGTGCTGTTCATGCTATGGGGTGGTTACGTGACGCTCCGTGCGATCAAGGAGCACGCGGAAGGCGGAACTGGTGCAGCGGTCTAACAATCGTTGGAGGGGACCGTGAACGGCTGGTGGTCACGCGCCGAGGGCTCGGGAAGACAGTGTGCGCCCGCGGCGCTTGAGGGGCGCTTCTGGGCCGCCCCTCAACTTCACCGTTAGGTGCCGGTAACGTGCGCATCACCTTGGTTCTGGCAGCTCCGGGCTCCCTGGCGTTGGCGGTTGCCAGCCCGCGGCGCCTCTCCGACGCGGTCGTCCGGCCGCTCAACTTCACCTGTAGGTGCCCAGCGCTGGATCTAACGTCAGGAGAATGTTTGCCATGGGCATCCAAAGATTAGCAATCGTCTCTGTGCCGGTCTCCGACCAAGATCGTGCCAAGACTTTTTATACTGATGTTCTGGGTTTCGTCGTTGGACGCGATAGCCCGTTCCGCGACAACGCTCGATGGATCGAAGTGAAGCCCACTGCGGACAGTACGTTAACCATTACGTTGGTGACATGGTTCCCATCGATGCCTCCCGGCTCACTGCGGGGGTTAGTTCTATTGGCCGATGATCTTGATGAAACCTACGCTACCCTCCAGAAACGTGGACTGTCGACCGCGACCGCGGTCCAATCAGCTCCGTGGGGTCGATACGCGACCTTCAGCGATCCAGACGGTAACGGCTGGGTGCTTCAGGAAGCACGCCAATCTTAGGGGATGCATGCACTTTGGAAGTGCTAAAGCCGGCACCTAACAATCGTTGGAGGGGTCCGTGAGAGTCGGTAGTGTCGCCGCGGGCGCTGGAAGACAGTGTGCACCCGCGGCTCCAATCGGGCGCCTGCGTGCGTCCCCTCAACTTCACCGTTAGAGCGCATTGAAAGCGCCGCGCGAGGTTTGACGACAGCGGACGCCCTATGACCCGTTGCCATCTTTGGTTCCGCCGACAGACTGACAAAGTGGAGCCGCCATGAACAAGTTCGGAAGTGTAATCGCAGTCGCATTGATAGCGTTCACAACAACAGGTGCCTCGGGGCAAACTATGCAATCGATTGAAACTGCAGATGCGCCACCGCCTGGCGGGCACTACAGCCAAGCAATCGTCGCGAACGGCTTTGTCTTTGTGTCAGGGCAGTTGCCCATAAAGCTAGGTGGGGGCCACGAGATTCCGGAGGGAATCGAGGCGCAGACGCGCCAGGCGCTTGCGAACGTCAGTGCCATCCTGCAGGCGGCGCACTCTGATTTGGACAATGTGGTTAGCGTTACCGTTTACGTTACCGACATCGCGAATTGGCCCGCCGTAAACCGCGTTTACGCTGACGTCTTTGGCCAGCATCGTCCGGCACGAGTTGTGGCCGTTTCGCCGCAACTTCATTTTGGCTCGTTGATCGAGGTTCAAGCGGTGGGCCTCGTCGGGAAGTAAGGCGGCGTGTGAGAATGCGCTCTAACAATCGTTGGAGGGGTCCGTGATGCGTGAGCGGTTTGGCACTTGGCCGGCGCTTCTGTGCGACCCCTCAACTTAACCGTTAGACGATGGGAGAAAGCTCGGTGCAAACTCCTCAAGTCGCTGCTGCCATCCTTGGCGCCTCGGCGTACGTTCGCTACGTCGCCTTGAAGCTAGGAGATGATCTTTGGCTTCAACAACGCTCAGACCTGTCCGACGCCAGCTCTTCTGTCTCGGACCGCTATGAAGAACTGCTGGTCAACCCGACCCTTCTCGCACTAACGGCCGCTCGTGGCAAAATTGACTGCGGCGGTCTTGAGTTCGTCCTAGTTCGTTACGGCAACTTTTTTCAGCTCGTCCACCCTGTGCGGGGTGGCCACATCTCTGTCGCAATCTCCTCGACAGCAGATCCGCTCGCCCTTGTTAAGCCAATTCGCGAGCTGCTGCACATCAATGGCCTGCTTCCCATCGTCTAACAATCGTTGGAGGGGTCCGTGAACGGCTCGCGGCTTCTGAACCGCTTCTGCGCGGCCCCTCAACTTCACCGTTAGGCGGCATGGCTGATGAGCGCCAGTGGCACTATCGAGCGCAGCAGTGCGAGCCTGCCTTGGCTCTTCGCACTGGGGGACCCTACGTTCGAACGATGTCCCGACTCTGCTGCGCGAATTTACTTGGACGTTGCGGGTTTCATTACGGTTAACGGG
>Ga0070761_10001366_pt1 | contig 15358 bp, 12 predicted proteins | sample HubBroMetageREF1_FD_66724 | JGI IMG/M metagenome (GOLD analysis project Ga0070761, IMG submission 66724) | Reference soil microbial communities from the Hubbard Brook experimental Forest, New Hampshire, USA - Hubbard Brook CCASE Soil... | ecosystem: Environmental > Terrestrial > Soil >... | reverse complement strand
GGCGGAATTGAGGACGACGAAAGTGCGGGCGGGATCGGCAATGCGCGAGAGCGGGCCGATCTTGGCGCCGGCGAGCGCGGCCAGGCTGAGCGCGTAAAACGCCAACTGCGCCCCGAGCGCGGCGCGATAGACGGGCTGGGGCAGGAATGCGGAAGCGATCAGAAGCGCCAGCAAGGCGAAGGGCACGACCAAGCGCGAGAGTTTGTGGCTTACGAATTCGAAGCGGATCGCGTTTTGTGCGCTCAACAGCCAGGGAGCAAGCTGCAGGAGCTGATAGTTGCCGCTTAGAGTACGCACTTTGCGGGAAAATTCGCGGCCTTCGCCCAGGTCGGGCGAGTCCCAGGCGCGGGCGCGGGAGTCGAAGATCACGCGAGAGCCCTGGCGCACGATTTGCATGGGCAACAGGACGTCGTCGAGGATCGTGCCTTCGGGCAAAGGCGACGTGACGAGCAAACTCCGGCGGGCGCAGTAGATGGCGCCGGTGGCGCCGGCAACGGAGCCGGAGGCGGATTCGAGTTCACGAATCTTCTTTTCGATGCGCCAGTACAACCCCATTCCCTTTCCGGTCTCTCCGCTGGTGGGATCACCGAGCATCAATTCGCCGCTGGCGGCGCCGACATCGGGGTCGGCGAAATTCTCGATCAGCAGACGCAGGGCGCCGGATTCGATTTGCTGGCGAGCGTCGGTAAACAGCAGCACCGCTCCGGTCGCGAGTTGGATCGCATCGTTGAGGCCGGCGGCCTTGCCTTCGGAAACAGGTTTGATCAGAGTCTTGACGCGGGTTGGCGGGTCGCTCCGATTGTCCCCTCGATAGTGAGCGAGAATTGCGGGCGTGTGATCGCTGGAACCGTCGGAGACGACGACCAGTTCCAGTTGCTGCTGGGGATAGTCGAGGGTCAACAGGTTCTCGATCTTGCGCGCGATCACGGCTTCTTCGTTGCGCACGACCATCACGGCGGAGACCGCAGGTGCAGCGGAACTCTCGACGAAACCGCGGCGCACCGGACGCGGCGACCATCGGCTGCGCAGCCACAACCAGACTGGATAGCCGAGGTAGGAATAGCCGACGAGCGCAGCCGCGATCCAGAAGACAGATTTCATCTTCATGTTTGCCATCGCGATGATTGCGATTGCGCTCATCGTCGTTGTCGCGCTCATTATTGAGCACCTCGGCCCAACAGAACGGTTTTGACGGTCAGGAACATGATCAGGAGATCGAGACCAATCGAGGCGTTCTTGATGTAGAACAGGTCGTACTGAAGTTTCTCGCGCGCATCTTCGACGGTGCTGCCGTATTTGTACTTGACCTGTGCCCATCCGGTGAGTCCGGGGCGCACCATGTGGCGCACGCCGTAAAAGGGGATCTGCTTGGAGAGCATGTCGATGAATTCAGGGCGTTCGGGACGAGGGCCGACGAACGCCATATCGCCTTTCAGGACGCACCACATCTGGGGAATTTCATCGAGGCGCGAGGTGCGGAGGAACTTGCCGATGCGGGTGATGCGGGGATCGTTATCTCCGGCCCACTGCGGGCCGCTGGTGGCTTCGGCATCCTGGCGCATGGTGCGGAATTTCACGACCTTGAACAGGCGCCCGTTCTTGCCGACTCGCGTCTGGGTGTAGAAAGTGGGCCCTCGGGAATCGAGGCGGATGGCGAGCATGATGAACGGAATCAAAGGTAGCGCGAGAATGAGGCCAATAAAAGAGATGACGATGGAGATGGCGCGGCGCACCGCGATAAAGGCGGCGCTGCGGCGAAAACCTTCACCAAACACCAGCCAGCTGGGATAGAGATTCTCAACCTCGATCTTGCCCGACATTTTTTCCAGCCAGGAGGTGGCTTCCTCGATCTTGACTCCTTTCATGCGCAGGTCAAGGAGTTCCTGCATGGGGATCGTGCCGCGGCGATCGGGCATGGCGACGATGACGTGACGGACATTTTGTTTGTGGACAACATCCATCAGGTGGGCCGCCACCGAGTCGCGGGTTACCTCGCCTTCCATCTTGCCCGTCCAACTGGCGATCTCGACCCCGATGTCAGGATTCTGGCGCAGGCCCTGCACCAGGCGCTGGGCTCGCTCGCCGGTGCCGAGGACGTAGACGCGCTCGACCAGAATGGGTAACTGAACCAGCCAGGTGAAGCCGAGCCGCCATCCGATCAGAGCGACGGTAAGAATGACCAGGCCAACCTCGGAAGGTCCAAACCGGCCAACCTCGGAAGGACCGGCCCCCAGCAAGTAGCTGGGCCGTACGAAGTCGATACCCGCCAGGACGAATGCGAGCACGCCCGGGACCATGAGCGAGCGGAAATAAAGCTCGACTTTCGTGTTCAGGAGCGCGGTGTCGTACAAATCGAACCAGTGCGAACACAGCAACACCAGCGCCGTAACGGCGAAGATCTTGAACAGACCGTGCTCATAGACGAGCGCAATGTAAGTGTCTTGTTGACGAACCAACACCACCCCGAGCAGGAACGAGGTCCAGACGATCAGAGCCTCCCCGATCAGCAGGACCAGCGTGCGTACTGGGTAATAGACATTGAAGAGCCGGATCAACGTGGCCTCGCTTCGTCTGCATGGTGGAGATCAGGCGTGGCTGTTCACGGCCTCGCCATAGTAATACTTTGAACGTGCAAGGTCCGCGGTGGTGGTTCCGTTGAGCACAACCCCGAGCAGCAGCTTGTCCGGAAATTCTTCGCGGGCCCGGCGAGCCAAGTCGGAAGGCGTCGCATTGGAACGCACGACCATGAGAATGCCATCGCAAGAACTGGCAACGAGGGTGGCATCCGATACGGGAATCACCGGCGATGAATCAAGAATGATCCAGTCAAACAAGGGCTCGATGCGCTGCAGGAACAGTTTCAGACGGCCGTTGGAGAGCAGTTCGGGAGCGTTCGAAACGGTCCGTCCCGCCGGCATGAAGAACAGGTTTTCCATGGGGCCGCGTTGCAAGGGGGCGAACTCGTCGCATTCGCCCAACAGGTAGTCGGCCAATCCGGGTGACTGGGGCGCACCGAGGTGGCGATGCATGCCGGGGTTGCGCAGATCGGCGTCGATCACCAGGGCGCGGCGTCCGTGCTGGCGCACCATGACCTGGGCGAGATTGGCAGCCACGAAAGACTTTCCTTCCTTGGGAAGCGCGCTGGTTACGAGCAGACGCTTGAGCGGCATCTTCTCGCGAATCTGGTAGAGGCGGGAGCGCAGGGTTCGAAACTCCTCCGCCCCGACGCGGTTGTCTTCTTCCTGGAAGAAGAGCATGGAGTGGGGGTCAGGCTTCCACTCGGTCTGGGGAGAGCGGGCGACGAGCGCTTCGTAGGTGAAGCCCGAGGCCATGGTGGGGATGATGGTGGCTCCCGCGGGGTGCAGCGAAGGCATACTTTCGCGCGGCCCGTCGTTCTGTGATTCGGGTTGGTCGAAGGCGGGTTCGATGTGCGTCCCCGTAGAGGTTGCTCGTTCCTGCTCGGCGCGTTTTAAAGCGTCATGGATGCGGCTCATAATTTCCTTTCCTTGGGGAGATCCTGTTGTTCTGATTGGCGCAACCGGTCGGCCAGGGTTGCCAGAGTGCGCAAGGCCTCGACCAGGTCAAACTTTTCCGAAGACGGAACTGGTGCGGTCATGGCGGCCGCCGCGTTTCCGTCGGCGAGATCGAAATCGCGGGCCACCGAATCGATGACTTCGACAGCAACGGTCTTCTTCTGATCGACGAAGGCGCTGACCAAGCAATGCTCGCAGAGCAGGTTGATGACACGCGGAATACCCAGCGAGTAGCGAAAAATGGCGACGGTGGCGTCGGCATCGAAGATCGGCTCGCCATCGGAACCGGCGATGCGGAGACGCTGCACGATATAGGACTTCGTCTCCTCAAGATTGAAAGGATGAGTTTTGGCGCGCAGCGTCAAGCGCTGGCGCAACTGCCGTAACTGGGGCTGTTTCAAGCGCTGTTCGAGTTCCGGCTGTCCGACGAGAACGATCTGCAGGAGTTTCTCGGTGAAGGTCTCGAGATTGGTGAGCATGCGGATCTCTTCGAGCACTTCGTCGGAGAGGTTCTGGGCCTCGTCGATGACGAGTACCGCGGTTTCACCGGCACGATAGCGATCGAGCAGCCAGTTATAGAGGCGCTGCAGCAACTGGCTCTTCGACTTGGTATCGCAGGGAATCCCGAAATCGGCCATCATGAAATCGAGCAGCTGCGGCACATCCATGCGCGAGTTGAAGATGAAGGCGGTCGCCACCTGGTGCAAGCGCAGCCATTCCATCAATTTATTGATGAGCGTGGTCTTGCCGGTGCCGACCTCGCCCGTCAGCAACACGAAGCCTTTGCGGCTTTGAATGCCGTAGGTAAGGCAGGCCAACGCCTCTTCGGTGTGCCGCGTCAGGAACAAGTAGCGCGGGTCCGGATTGACGTTGAACGGGTTGGCGCGAAGTCCAAAAAATTCTTTATACATAGGCTTACGCTAGACCTCGACGTGCTCGTGTTCTTCTGGCGATGGCGGACTGCGCCGGCCCCAGAAACTGCGGCGGCCGCTGCCATTGCCGTTGGCGGGAGCGTCGCCGTCCTCACCCAACCAAGGCAGGGAAATCAGGAGGGGCAGATCCATGATGGCGGCAGCATCTTTTTCGGTGCGGATGGACTTGTCGGTAAACTCCAGCCAGACGGCGATCAGCAGGCCGAGCGCCAGACCGGCGCCCAGGCCGCCCGCTGCAAACAGCGGACGACTCGGGAAACTGGGATCCCCCGGCAGGTCGGCGGTGGCCCCAATGTACATCTGCTCTCCCTCCGCCTTCGTCTCCATGTTGGTGCCCAGTTCGGCGGAGCTGTACTTGGCCAGCAGATCCTTGTAGAAGGCCTGGGCGTTATCGTTGTCGCGGGTGAGCAACTTATATTCTTCCTCGACACCCGGGCTCATGGCGGTTCGGCTCTGGTAGACGCCGATCTGGCCCTGCAGCCTCTTCTGGTCGAGGGTGGTCTGGTCGATCACGTTTTTGTACTGGTGAATCTGCAGACGAAGCTGTTTGATCTCAGCCGGTTCAGCGGAGCTGGCACTCTCGTTGCCGTCGGTGGTGGGGGTTTCGGCGGCAGCAGCGGCGTTGATCTCTTTCAGCTTCTTCTCGATCTCGGCAATGTCGGCCTTGGTTTTGATGACATCGGGGTGATCGTCGGTATAGCGCGCCTCGAGTTGCATCAATTGCGCCTGCAACTGGGTCAATGTTTGTTGCAGGGTCTGCGGATTGGTGCTGGACTGCGAGGCCTTCCAGGCAGAAATCTGCTGCGCCAGCATGCTCTCGGTGTAGGCCCTATCCTGTTGGGCGCGGCTCAGGGTCTGGGTGGTGGCATCGAGTTGCGAATTGAGCGACATGAGCATGCGCATATTGTTGTCGGAGTCGCCGGGCAACTGACCCATGTATTTCTTCTTGAAATCGGCGAGTTCCTGGTCCTGCTGATCAACCTTGGCCTTGGCTTGCGCGAGTTGCCCGCTGAGAAAGTTGGTGGTTTGCGTGGCGACATCGCCGCGAGACTTCAGGTTTTCATCCACGAATTCGCGGGCCAATGCGTTGGCGACTTCTTGTGCGCGGACTGGGTCGCTGTCGGTGTATTGGACGGTAAATCCGGGTAGCGGCTCGTTGCTGGCAGAGTTTTTCTTCTTGGCGCCGACCGGGCCTGCCGCAGCCTCGCTTAAGGAAGTCATGACCGGCTGGACCTGCATGTTCGCCTGGATGTTGGAGGCGAGTTTTTCTTCTTCTCCGGGCTTGGCGAGACCGGGATTATTCTTAATCATGTCGCGCAGTTTGGTGTTCACGATGCGCTCGGTGAGGGTCTGGACGCGCTGCGCAAAATCGGAGGTGATGACCGGCGTGACGTAGTTCTCCGGCACCTTCTGCCCCTCCACCAGCACCGTGGCCGTGGAAGTATATTTGGGCATGAAGACGTGAGACACCAAGTAGCCGGCGAGCGGGGCAAGCAGTGTCGGGATCAAAATAACTCTCAGGCGCCGCCGTAGCATCGCCAGATAATCGTCCATCGTCAGTTCGCGATTTTCACTCATGCTGTTCACCAATCCGGCCGCCCGAGGCGGCCAAAAAATTATTCGATCCGAGTCGGCGTGGGGTGCCATTCCACCCCAACGCTGCCAATGCTCCGCGTCAGAGTTGTGCCGCAGCCGCCGCCCAGCGAACAAGTGGTCACGGGGAAGGCGACCTCCATGTAGCGATAGGCGACGAAGAAATCGTAGGTACGTCCAAAGTGTTTGCGGAAAACGGCGCCGGCGGAACCTTCGTTATAGCTGGCCGCATTCACGCCCAGCGCGCCCGCGGACGTCAGAGTCTGGAGTCGTTTGTTATTGGAATACCCCAGATCGCCATAAAAGTCCCAGGTGCGTCCCAGCGGGCGTCGGTACGCAAGCCGCGCTGCCTGGGTGTCGGCGCCGGCGAAAAAGCCCGAACCTGCCGAGGTAAATTTTTCGTAGGTTGCGACGAGCGACGCGTGGCCCATCTTGTAGCGCAACTGAGCCCGCCCGCTCGCCGACCAATGGGCGATGGGGGTTGGGTTGCCATGCTCCAGCTCGGTATACTGCGGGCCAACTCCGACAATGAGGCTCAACTTGCCGGTGATGGTGTGGCTCCAGCGCACATTCAGGATGTCGTTATAAATCTGGCCGCCGGCGCTTTCCGGAAATTGAAACAGCTGGAACGCGTAGACGAGGCCGATCTGATCGTGACGGGAAATCAGATGGCTATATCCGCCCTCGACGGTGAGCTGGTCGCTGTTGACCAGACATGTGCCCAATACATTCGAGCAACCCGAGTCGAAGAAATGAGCGTCGCTGAATCCGCCTGCCAAGGTGATCGCGGAGACCGGATTGATGGCCTGAACGACATCAAGGATGGCCGTGTTCGAAAGCCTGGGAATGTTTCCTACCGAGCCGAACTGCCCGCTGCTAAAGCTGTTCGTGCCGGGCAACCCACCACCCTCCAATCCAGTACCGAAGCTGCCGGTGGCAAGACCGAACCCCGGGATGCCGCCAAAGGCGCCGATTTGGAAGGAACCGTCGGGCAGGTAATTGAAGACGTCGCGAAGTGTGGCCCGGCCAGTTCGCCAGCGCGTCACGCCTTCAAAACCGGCGGCTTGCAATTGCTGCGCTTCAAAAGGAGTGCTGTAGAACGCTCCTCCGCCGAGATACTCGAGAAACAGATCGGTCTTGGGCCAGAATTGCTGGAGATCGAAGGCTCCCAGAAGGCGAGTGATGGATTCCGCACCGGTGTTGCCGAACTGATTGCCTCCGTTGCTGTCTCCCGATTCACTGACCTGCAAAGCTGGCGAGAAGAAGCTGCGGCTGGCCGTGCGCAGGTCGAGTCCAGGCTCGTCGAGGCCAGAAACCGGCGGATTCTCCGGGTTCAGCACGGGCGCGGTCTGGCCGAAAGCCGGCGCCGGAGTGGTATCGGGCTGAGACTGGGAACCATTCTGGGCCGCCGCGCAAATGCTCACGCCGAAGACCAGAAGCGCCAAACGAATTGTTCGCATTCTTAACATGGTTTTCACAGGTGGACCCCTTATGGGCCTGACTTCCCTTACGGGACGACGATGGTGTCCCCCGGCTGCAATGAATAGTTCTGTTCGATCTGTTCCCCTTTAACCAGCTTGCGGTAGTTCACTGGCAATTTCTCCTGCTTGCCGTTCTCGGTGCGCAGGACATAAATACGTTTGGTGTTGGCAAACTGGTTTATGCCGGCGCTGGACAATGCCTGGAGAACGGTCATATTGGGTGACATCGGCATGGGCCCGGAATGCAACACTTCGCCGGTCAGGTAAACCCGCTTGCTGTTGATCGCAGCCACCACCACGGTAACGCGCGGGTCGGCGATATATTTTCTCAGCTTCTCGGTGACCGAGTCTTTCAGTTGCTCGGGCGTCATGCCGGAGGCTTGCACATCGTTGAGCAACGGAAGAGAAATCTTGCCATCGGGACGCACGGGCAAGGTAGCGGACAGGTCCGCTTCCTTCCACACCGCGATGTGGAGCACATCCTCGGGGCCGATGACATATTCGGGGCCGGCGAGGCTGGCGGAAACCGCGGGAGTTGTTTTGTCAGTGGCGGTTTTGTCGGAGGCGGGACTGGCGGCGGACGGGGCGAGCGCATCCTGCGCCCACGCAATGCTGCCGATCAAGACGAGTGCCGCAACCGCCGCTTTCCATGCTGATCTCATATTCTCTGATCCTCGAATCCTCTCAGCCATCTTTTTAGTCATCAGGTTAGTCATCAGGCTCCGTAGCCTTCGCACCCAATCTGTTTCAACTTGTAGAGCAACGCTTTGTAGCTGATCTGCAATTCCTGCGCAGCCCGGCGGCGGTTCCAACGGGTTCGAGTCAAAACCTGAAGAATGAGTTCCCTCTCGGCTTCGCGGGAAGCTGCCCGCGCGGCATCTTTGAGAGAAACCTTCTCGCCGGTGCTGCCGCGATCGACGCGCCGCAAGAGCGAGCGTAAACCTCCCATGGCGAGCGCTTCATCGCCGAGCGCGACAATGGCTCGAGCCGCGTCTTTCAGCTCGCGAATGTTTCCGGGCCAGTTGTATTCCAGGAAGAAGTTTTGGGTCTCGGAACCGAGGACCGGCACGTCCCGGCAAAAATCACGGGCCGCCGAGGAGAGGAACCAGTCGCGCAGAAGGGGAATATCCTCTTTACGCTGGCGTAAAGGAGGCAGACGCAAACAGACTCCGCTGATTCCGTAATAGAGGTCTTCGCGGAACTTGCCGGCCTTGACTTCGGGCTCTAGCTCGCGCGAGGTTCCGCAGATAAAGCGGGGCACCTGGCGTTGGGCGTCGTTATCGCTAGTGCTATTTCCATTGCCATGGCCGTGCAAACCGATCTGGCGGAACAATTCCTTCTGGGCCAGCGGCGTGAGGTCTGCAACGTCCTGAAGATAGACGGTTCCACCCTGGCCGTCACAAGCGGCCAGAACTTCTTCGCTGGCCTCATGCCCGTGATAGACGTGAAAGGGCTCCGATGCGCGGGCGGAGAGAGCATGGATACGGGCAGCTGCCGCCGCTTTGCCGGAACCGTGCTCGGCCACGACCAGCATGGGAACGTCATTCTGCGACAATTCGCGGATCACGGCTTCGACCGTGCGCATACCGGCACTGACACTTTCAACCCAAACCCGAACCGCCCCGTTTGGCGGGGTTCCGATCATTGCCGGGATTTCTGCTCTGTCGAGACCCATTCTGTTCCGCTTCTCCGTCATGCGGCCCGAAAGGTGGGGCGTTCCGGGGCAAGGACCTATACCTTCTAGAGCACACACACTGCCAATCCTGGCAGAATCGATCGGCGTCCCTAGAATCTGTATATGCTTATATGTCAATGACTTGCGGCCAGCTGCGCGTCTTCGCCACACGGCTCACACGTTACCACATTGCGGACAAATGGGAAATCTATTGCCCATTTCCTGGGGTAATCTTTGGGGTTACTTTCCAACTTCTTGGGGATCAAGCCCTAACTCCGTGCAAGGACTAGCAAATGATGACGCTCGAGGCCTCGGAACGTGGCGGAGGGGAATAGGAAATAGTTTTCCGTTTTTTGCGGTGCCGGGGGGCGACGCCAAGTGCCGCAATCGGCCGGTGTTGCTGGCGGCTTTCACTTTGCACAGGGACCATCTTTCGCATATTCTCAGGTACAAGCGCGCCCTATGGCTAACTCAGTAGAGGTAGCTCCGCCTCCCCCCAAAAGGAAGGATCGCTTGTCGTCTGGCTTACCCCGTTGGCAGGGAGTGGCGCTGCTGTTATTGATTGCCTGGCTTTACGCCTCGATTCTCGCCCGCCTGTTTCTACAGTGGATCAACGACCCGAACTTCTCGCACGGGATATTCGTTCCTCTTTTTGCTTTGTTTGTTCTTTGGCAGGACCGCAAGAAACTGGCAGCCATTGCCGTGGTCCCCTCGTGGTCCGGTCTTCCGCTCGTGCTGCTGAGCCTGCTGGTGCTGATTCTGGGAGTCCTGGGCGCGGAATTATTCTTCTCGCGCGTTTCACTGCTGATCCTGATGGCGGGCCTGATCATTCTGTTTCAGGGATGGACATTCTTTCGGGCGGTGCTGTTCCCGTGGGCTTTTCTGATTCTGATGATCCCAATCCCGAACCTGATCATTAGCCGGGTTACGTTTCCGCTTCAGTTGCTGGCCGCAAAGCTGTCAACGGCCCTGCTGGAACTGGTGATGGTCGTGCACCGGGAGGGAAATTGGATCAAGCTGGCTCGCGGCCAGCTGGACGTTGCCGAAGCGTGCAGCGGAATTCGATCCCTGCTGTCGCTGGTAACGCTGGCCATCATCTACGGCTACCTGATGGAGACTCGAAGGTGGGTGCGTGTGGTGCTGGCGCTCTCAGCAGTGCCGATCGCAGTGGGAGCCAACAGCGTTCGCGTATTTGTCACCGGCCTCCTGGTCGAGCGCGGGTATCAGGAAGAAGCGGAGGGGATTCCGCATGCCATGATGGCATTGCTGGTCTTCGCGGTGGCATTGATCATGTTGTTTGCTCTGCATCGCGTGATCTCGCTCATCTGGAAGGCCAGCCCCGCGGCTCCGCAGAACGGTGCGCATTTGGAACGATGGCGCGTTGGGGATGTCCGCATGAGGGCGGGGTCGTTTCGCTTTGGGCTGGTGGCTGTGCCAATGTTGGCCACGGCGATCGGACTGCAGGCCCATGCGAGCCCCCCTTTGGTTCCGCATGTGGGTTCCCTGCCCCTGCAGATTGACGGCTGGACTGGAATCGACATCCCCATCGACCAATCAACGCTCGGCATCTTGGGACCGGGCGAGTATCTGCTGCGCGATTACGAAAACCCGAGTCAGCCGGAATCAACCATCAATCTCTACATCCCATTCTTTCCTACCCAGAAGGCTGGAGATACGATCCATTCACCGGACCACTGCTTGCCGGGTGCGGGATGGATTCCGATTTCGCGTGAGGTGATTCAGCTTAGGCTTCCGGATGGATTTTCGGCCCCCGTCAATCGCTACGTGGTTTCAAAGATGGGAGAGCGGCAACTGGTGCTTTATTGGTTTCAGGCACATGGCCGCGGGGTGGCCAGCGAGTGGTCGGCCAAGTATTATCTGATCTCCGATTCAATTCATATGAATCGCAGCGACGGCGGGATGGTGCGTTTGATGACGCCGATGCTTGCGGGCGAGTCTGCCGATGCTGCTCAAGCGCGCATGATGAAGCTGGGATCGCAGCTGCTTCCTTTGATTGAGAATTACATTCCGCGCTGATCAGGCGTGAAGGCGAATCTCGGCGGATTTCTGATTCCGCATCTGCGCGAACGCCTGGGGCAGGAAGCGAACCAGGTCCGTTGCCACCATACAATTCTCGCCGACCGATTCGCTGGCCAAGTCCCCCGCCAGTCCATGAAGAGAGACGGCGAGAGCGGCTGCTTCGAGGGCATGCTGCGGATGCTGCGCGATCAGGCCGGCGACCATTCCGGTCAGAATATCTCCGGTGCCTCCGGTGGCCATGCCGGGATTGCCGGTGGGATTCACCCACACCTTGCCATCGGACGCGGCGACGAGCGTGCGATGTCCCTTGAGTACGACGATCAACTGGTGGTCGCGGGCGAATTTTCGCGCGACTTCCAGGCGGTTCGCTTGAATTTCCGGAATGCTCTGGCCGGTTAAGCGCGCCATTTCTCCGGGGTGCGGGGTGATGACTACGGTCCTTCCTCGGCCGCTGAGTTGATCGGTCGCGCCTTCGAAGGCATTCAGCGCGTCCGCATCGACGACTAGCGACTTGTCGCCGCGGGTTACGATTGTGCGCACGAATGTTGCGGTTTCGGAGTTGCGCGAGATCCCAGGGCCAATGGCTAGGGTCGTGCGCTCGAGGAGCGCATCGAGGTCGTGTCCGACCGCTCGCAATGAAATTGTGCCCTGCTCAGTTTCTGCGAGCGGCTCGGTCATGAGTTCAGGATGAAAGGCCGCCACGGTTGCGAGCACGGATTTCGGCGCGGCCACGGTCGAGAGACCGGCGCCCGATCGGAGCGCGGAAAATCCTGCCATTGCCGCGGCGCCGGCTTTGCCCAGGGATCCGCCGATCACCAACACGTGTCCGTAGCTGCCTTTGTTGGCGTCGCGCGCCCGGGGCGCGAGCAGCGAAGCGAAATCGGAAGGCGTGCTCAGATGAAGTCCGAGCTGCGAGATGATTGCTTCTGGCGGTGAGCCGATGGGCGCAATCACGGTGGGCCCGCCGGTCAACCCGGCGAAAACGTGCGCCGGACGCGGGGCGGTGAAGGTCACGACGGCGTCGGCGCGGGCCTGACCAGTGAAGCCGCTGCGGGAGCGCATGGCGTCGGCATCGGCGCCTGAAGGAATGTCGACGGCAACGATCGGAACCAACACCGCATTCATTTTGTCGATCGCGGCGCCATAGAGCGGGCTGACCGGTGGACGAAAACCGGTGCCGAGAATTGCGTCGACGATCACGTCCGCAGCGAAGATCTCCGCCGCTTCTTTTGAATCGAGGGCGCTCGCGTCGCGCACGATCAAGGGCGCGATGTTCAGCGGCCGGAGAGCGCCCAGCAAGTTCTGAAACATGATCGCGGCATCGCCGCGAAGCTCTTCGGGCTCACACAACAGCAGCATGCGAACCGCACGTCCCGCTTCGACCAGCTTGCGGGCGACGACGAATCCGTCGCCGCCGTTGTTGCCCTTGCCGCAGAGAATGCCGACGCGCTCGGCTTGCGGGAAATCGGAGAGGACGAAACGCGCAACGGCCGAGCCGGCTTTTTCCATCAAAGTGATGGAAGGCACACCGAAGCGCTCCGAGGTGGCACGATCGATCTCGCGCATTTCCGCGGCGCTCACGATTTTCATGGGACGAAGTCTCGCACGCTGGTCCTATTTTTCCTCGAAATCCGAGTATAGACCGGGCGGCGGTCGAACCGCAGTGACGATGAAAACGTCGGGGGAGCGCCGGGCGTCCCCGCCCGGCTATGAACACTGCTGGACGGGTGAGACGCCCGTCGCTCCACCACATCGGCTTGTGCGGCGCCTTCTCTGGTTGCTACGATGCTGCACCATGCCAACTCTGGTTCCGCAGCCTACGCGGATCGAATCCGCTGGAACAAAGCCGAAGATCATTGACGAGTATGTCGGGCGTGTTAACACCGCGACCGCCGGCATCAGCGTCGCCCACATGCGCAGTCCGGAGGGCTGGGAGGAACCGGGACAGACTCCGGAGTTTGACGAGTATACGGTGGTGCTCCGGGGCACGCTGCGGGTGCATCATAAGTCTGGCGAAATAGATGTAGCGGCTGGGCAAGCCATCATTGCGCACCGTGGCGAATGGGTGCGCTACTCGACTCCGTTTTCGGGCGGCGCCGAATACATCGCGCTTTGCCTGCCGGCGTTCTCGCCCGAGACGGTGCATCGCGACCGCTAGCAGGCGGCAGAAGAGGTTGTGTTCAACCGACGCCCCCCCAGGAGGGCGTCGAATTTCGAAGAACATACCCAACTGAAAATGCACACCGTTTACAATCGTGATGGATTTCGGAGCAGTCTCGCCGTCGCTCAGGCAAGCCATGAAACTTTCGGTCGTGATGCCGGTATACGACGAACGCGCTACGCTCCGGGAAGTCGTCACGAAGGTTCTCTCCGTTCCCCTGGAGATCGAGTTGATCTGCGTAGACGACGGCTCGCGGGATGGATCGCGCGAAATTCTGGCTGCGCTGCAAGCTGAGTATCCGCAGATTCGGGTGGTGCTTCAACCGCACAATATCGGTAAAGGAGCAGCGGTCCGGCGCGGCATTCATGAGGCCACCGGCGACTTCGTGGTTATTCAGGACGCCGATCTGGAATACGATCCGGCCGAATTTCCGCTGCTGATCGAGCCTTTGATCCAGGGAAAAGCGGACGTAGTTTTTGGCTCGCGCTTCATGGGCAGTGCGCCGCATCGCGTGTTGTACTTCTGGCATTCGGTGGGCAACCGGGCGCTTACTCTGCTTTCCAATTGCCTCACCAACATCAACCTCTCCGACATGGAAACCGGCTACAAGGTTTTCCGGCGCGAGGTCATCCAGTCGATCCCGATCGAGGAGAATCGCTTCGGGTTCGAGCCCGAGATTACGGTGAAAGTTGCGCGCCGAAACCTGCGCATCTATGAGGTGGGAATCAGTTACTGGGGGCGCACGTACGAGGAGGGCAAAAAGATCGGATGGAAAGATGGCGTGCGAGCCTTCTATTGCCTGCTGAAGTATTCCCTGAAAGAGCCGCGGATAAAGACCGTTGTCTAGACGGTTTCCGGCCCTGGGTCGCTCAACCGTTTGGCGATGAATTCGCGTGAAACCGTCTGTTCAGGCGAGCGTGTTACTGGTGCGTGGATTTCTGCTTGAGCCGCCCGTTGAGGGGGTTCGGACTTTGGCTGGTCATCCCTGCGGTGTTCGAGCCCTTCCCGCTGGTTCCACCAAAGTTGATCGGTGGAGTCGGCTTATCCTTTACGAGCGTCGGTTTGGGCGTCTTGTTTCCGCCCGATCGAGGGGGCGCGGTGGACTTGGCGGTCTGATGCTCGAGGTTTTCGAGATCTTTGGAAGAGGCGGCGGAAGCGGTTCCGGGGCCCGCTGTCTTGGCGACGGAGGCGTTGCTTTTCGGCGCCTTTTCGGGCGTTGAACGCTTAACCTTGAAGGTGTCACTCTGCTGCGCCACGAGGCCGACGCTCATGCCCGCCACTACGATTGCAACCGCCAGGGAAAACCGCATCTTTATATTATCCTCTCCTCTTATTGTGACTCTTTGGTCCGAAGCCTCTCGCTCTGAAATCTCAAGCCACCCATCAGTTTGATGCACGCGCCCTGCCAGAGAGGTCTGACTATCTGCCTCATATTATACCCGCCGCCACGGCAAGACACTCCCGCGATCAGAAAGAGGACTAAAGGGGTTAACGAGCGCGGGAGGTGCGCTCTGAGGCGGGCGACGAGGAGCAGGGCGCGGGCGATGTGCAACTTATTGCACGTTACCGTCTAGTTTCATGGCATCCCCGAAACAGGAAACCTCCGCAAATGTGGCGCGGAAGCCGCAACCTCAGCAAGAATCGGGGCTTTCTCATTTATTCGCAATAACTTACAGGTCATAGTGGCCTTTTGCGTTCTGCACCGCAGTTCATCGCGAAAATGAGATTTGGCCCGGCGCACCTTGGCCAGATGCCGTGCCCAGCTCGGCCTTTCGCAATCTATGGTTCACGGTCACCGGAGGTGACACTGGAAGTGCCGGAGTTGGGACTTTCCGGTGGCCCGAAATCCCCCGCCGTGGTATGCGGACGACACACAGAGGTCGCAGTGAACGGTTATCGGTTCCTTCGTCGGTTGGCCATTTCGCTCGTGATTACTGGCGGCC
>Ga0070761_10001365_pt1 | contig 15362 bp, 13 predicted proteins | sample HubBroMetageREF1_FD_66724 | JGI IMG/M metagenome (GOLD analysis project Ga0070761, IMG submission 66724) | Reference soil microbial communities from the Hubbard Brook experimental Forest, New Hampshire, USA - Hubbard Brook CCASE Soil... | ecosystem: Environmental > Terrestrial > Soil >... | reverse complement strand
GAAGCCATCCGGCGCATCATGGATGCGGTCGAAATGCCAGACCGGGTAGCCGAAAACCTGGTGATGTACATCCGGCAGAACCAAGGAACTCTATCCAAAAAGCGCCGTGGGGGCGAGTTCAAGAAGCTGCGCCAAGGGGAAGTGGCTTTGATCGAAGGCATTGTCAACGATGCGTTCGCTTGAGAGCCGCATACCCGACGCAACGAATCCCCCGTTTCCCCCGTCTGATAAACTACACGGAGAAGTGCGCGTGAAAGTACTGTTTTTCGGGATGCTCAAGGACGTGGTGGGCAGGGCGGAGGACCAACTCGACCTGGACAACGGCGCCACTCTTGGCGGCGTCTTCGACCACTACTGCCGCCGGTTTCCGCGCATGCGGGAGATGGCGGGCAGCATCCTGCTGGCGCGCAACCAGGAGTTCGCGGGGCCGGCCACGGAACTCGCCGATAGGGACGAGGTCGCCTTTCTTCCACCCGTCAGCGGTGGTTCCGGCTCACCACTCGAGATTTCGGAAAACGGGAACTTCTTCGCCCTGACCTGGCACCCCATCGTCACGCGCAAGATCGCCGACAGCCTGCTGCGGGGAGAAGACGGCGCGGTGGTCACCTTTGAGGGTGTGGTCCGCAATAATACGAAGGGCCGCCAGACCCACTTCCTGGATTACGAGTGTTACGAACCGATGGCCCTCAAGCTGATGGCCCGTATCGGCCGCGAAATTGCGGCAAGCTACGCCATAGACCGGATCGCCATTGTGCACCGGCTTGGGCGCATGCTGATCGGGGAGACGAGCGTGGCGGCGATCGTGACGGCGGCGCATCGCAAGGCGGCCTTCGAAGCCGCGCTGGAGGTAATCGACCGGTTGAAACGTGTGGTGCCCATCTGGAAAAAGGAGCACTTCGCGGATGGCGAAGTCTGGGTGGAAGGAGAGTGGGACCGCAATGCTACCATCGGTCAAAGCATGGCTCAAAGCGGTTAGCGCCGGAATGGCGCTGGCAGCCGCCTTGGGCGCGCAGATCAAGGTCAACGTGAACCTGGTGCGGGTGCTGGCCACCGTTAAGAATCCCGCCGGCGAACTGGTGGGCGCGCTCAACAAGGAAGATTTCGAGATCCTGGACAACGGAGCCGCGCAGCAGATCGCGGTTTTTGAGCGCCAGACAGAGCAGCCCCTTTCGGTGGCCATGATGGTGGATGCCAGCGGATCCACAGCCAAAGACCTGAAATACGAAGTGGATTCCGTGGTGCGCTTCTTCAAAGCGCTGTTTGCCGAAGGCAACCCCAAGGACACTGTGGCGCTTTACAGCTTCAATTACCAGGTGACACTGCACAATTTCTTCACCCATAACCAAGCCCCGCTCGAACACTCGCTGCGAACCATCCAAGGTGAAGCCGGCACGTCCCTCTACGACGCGATTTTCTTCGCATCGCGCGAACTGGAAGCGCGCGAGGGGCGCAAAGTGATGGTCATCGTCACCGACGGCGGGGACACCACCAGCGTGAAGGACTTCCACACGGCGCTCGATTCCGCGCAGTTGGCCAATGCGTCGATCTATCCTGTGCTGGTGGTGCCGATCACCAACGATGCGGGCCGCAATCTCGGTGGCGAGCATGCCCTCACTACCATGGCTCTGGGCACCGGCGGGCGCGTGTTCGAACCCACATTGGGCGCGGCGCTCGATACCGCGTTCAGCGACATCATCAAGGATCTGCGCACGCAATACCTGCTAGGGTACTACCCGAAAGACGTGCCGCTGACGAAGAACCGTTTCCACCGTTTGCAGGTGCGCACGCATCGCCCGGATTTGCGGGTAACCGCCCGCAACGGCTATTATGGGGATGCAGAGCATCAGGAGAGCCAGTTACGACAAGACCAGGCGGAAAACCCGGGAATCGCGCTCCCGAACAAACCTTTGAAGAGGTGAGATACCTCAGGCATTTGATCGAAGCGGAAGTCCCTATACGCGTGAAACTCACCGATGGCGAGGAGGTTTCGGGCACCATCGAGTATTACGACCACTCGTTCATCCGGCTGACGCGCAAAGACGGTCCCAATCTGTTCATCTACAAGCACGAAATCAAGTACCTGGTGGAGGGCGGCTGAACTCCCCACTCGAAACCGCCGTCGAAGTCGCCCGCGAAGCCGGCGCGTTGCTTGTAAACTACTACGAACGGCGCGTACCATTCGAGTTGAAGGGCGAGTACGATCTGGTCACGGAAGCCGATCGCGAGTCCGAAAAGCTTGTGGTCGAGCGGTTGCAATCCCGCTTTCCGCAGCACGGCATAGTGGCCGAAGAAGGCGGCGGCCATGAGAGCTCTTCGGAATACCGCTGGTACGTAGATCCGCTGGACGGCACCACCAACTTCGCGCATTCCCTTCCCATCTTCAATGTGACACTGGCGCTGGAGCGCGCGGGCGAGATGGTGGTTGGAGTCGTATTCGATCCCATCCGGCAGGAGATGTTCACCGCGGAGCGCGGCTCGGGCGCCTGGCTTGATAATGGGTTAACCAATCGCCGCATCCGCGTCTCGCCGGTCAGCCGTCTCGACAGCAGCCTGTTGTGCACCGGCTTTCCCACCCGGCGGCGGCACCGGAACGTGAACGTACACTTTTACCATCAGCTTGCCATGGCGACGCACGGCGTGCGCCGGACCGGTTCGGCCGCCATCGATCTGGCGTGGGTGGCCTGCGGCCGCCTGGACGGGTTTTGGGAATTCGGCTTGAAGCCCTGGGACATGGCCGCAGGCAGGCTGCTGGTTGCCGAGGCTGGCGGCCAAGTCTCCGATATGCACGGACAGCCGCATACCTTCGATTCGCCGCATCTGTTGGCGGATAACGGCCACGTGCACGGCCAGATTCTACAGATCTTCGGCGAGGTTTTCGAGGGCCGCTATCGCGTGCCGCTCCCGGTTATTTCTCGCTCGTCGGATTGTGATTGACCTACGACACTGTTCACTTTGGTGGGGCAGACCACGCACGCCGAATCGTCGTTCTTTACTGGGGCGTGACCTTAAACACGATTCCGGTCTGCCTCGTCCCGCCATTGTTCGTGGTTCCGAACAGGTTGCCAGGAATATCGGCTAAATAGAAGACACCGGCGAGCACGATCACCACGATGGCAATGCCCGCGTAACGAATGTAGAGGGTCTGGCTCCCTGTGCTATGCCCCAGCGCGTCCTTAGCATAGAAATAAACGCTCCCCACAATCGGCCCGCAGATCCAGACTGGGCCATTGCACGACTGGGCCAGATTTGTTGCGCCATATTGTCTGGCCCCCAGCACGGTGGTGTACGGTGAACCAGGGCGTTGATGTGCGTGGCGGGGATGAACCATAGCCCGCCTGCGGCGACAATCGGCAGCCGGCGATAATGCCGGCCTTGTATCCCAGCCGGGTCGCCAGCCATCCGGCCGGCGGCGACATCGGAAAATAGCCGAGACTGTGCGCGAACTGCGCCCAAGCGGACTGGGACTTAGTCAGGCTCAACTCCTCCTGGAAGCGCATGTCCATCACGTCGATCATCCCGTTGCAAACGCCCCACAGGAGGAACAGCGAGCAAATTAGAAGTCGGCGCCCTCCGCCGCGCGTAAGGCTGCCCGCCGGGCGTGGAAGGCCGCGTGATCGTCCCGCACCGCGATCTCCGCCGAACTGTAGCGATCCGCAAAACGAAAACCGAGCTTTTGCTCTGTTGTAGCGCCGGCGATGTCGAACATCCAAAGCCAGCGCCGAAAAGCTCCGCACTCTTCTTCAGCCGGAAACAATCTGGCGTTCCAGAGGGTGCGTTCGCCTTCGGGTGTCTCGCCATCCCAGATGCCGGAGAGCGGCGCGCCCGCAGCCCGCAGCCATTCCGCCAGTGGTTGTCCGCAGAAGTTCGCGCCTTCCGCCATGGAGCGTTTGAACGTGTCGTCCACACAGTAACAACGGATGAACCACACCTTGCGGCCCTTTCGATCCAAGCCCTCTGAGACGTCCAGGCAGGCTCCAGCGGGCAGTTCGAGGGGTTCGAGAAGGTCAACGCCCACGACTACGTTGCGGCGCTGGAGGCGTAGCGGCGCCCGCAGGCGGCAACCCTCCACCCAGCTTTCCTTGCCGGCGATACCGCCGTTGGCCCGCACGTCATTGTCGATGTCCAGTATCGTGGTTTCGGGCGGCGCGCCCAAGTCCTCGGTAACCAGTTCCAGACCGCTCGAGATCAACTGGCGGGTGGATCCGAAATGCAGGAAACTGCACTCATCGAGGACGCGGAGGTTAAATGGGATTGGCCGCAGCTCCGCGAACAGGCTCGCCAGGACGGTTTCGTCCAGCGACGACCTGCCGTACCGGGCGGTCCGCACGTAGTGGGCGAGGGTCGCCTCCGTTCCCAGAGCGCAGCATATCTCGCGATAAAGATCGATGCCATGCGAGAGAATCGCCGCGTGCGCCGGTGGATTGTTGAACGCCGCAAGGAGCCTGGCCGCAGCGCCCGCATCGAGACTCATGATACCGATGTCGAGCACCGATCGGCCATCGCGGCGGATGGCGCCCGCTTCGGTCTGCGCGCGCACGTCCGGCTTCTGCAGATACAGGCGAACGGAACCGTCGGCGTTGGGGCAAAGCACGCCATGGCGGGCGGCCTCTTCCGGAGATGCCGGCGCCCCAAGCGCAGTAATCCCGAATGCACCGAAGTGTACCGCCGCCGAATCGAAGCGTATCAGGGCATCTCCGGCGGCGACCACTACCTGGCCTGCGCCGCGCGCGCCCACGGGAAGGCTGAGGAAGGCCGGCACGAGCCGGTCGAACAGCGTGGAACCTATCGCGGAGCGGGGCCCACCGGGAAGCGGAATAAAGATCTTCCCGCAGGGCGAGTACGCAGGCAGGCGGCGGGAATCGCCGCCGGCATGCACAATCAAAACGCGCAGCCGCCGCAAGATGGTTTCCGCGTCCCGGCCATCGTCCGTGTCCTGGCGCGGCTGCGATTCGCGGCGCAGCACTTCAAGCAGGCACTGCACGGTGCTGCCGCCGCTGCCAATGCGGCGGCCATCCGGATCCGGGATCACCAGAAAGTCCCGCACCTCCGCCAGCATCCCAAAGTCGCGGCGGAGCTGAATATGCGCCTGGTAAGCCGCCGCCTGCCGGTCATTGGCGGCGGTAACGATGAGATAATCCCAAAGGCTTGGGGATTCCGGTGGAATCGTTTTCACGGTAGTCTTCGTGTGGACTCGCGCGGCACAATCGACGGCTGGAGCCTGATGCTCTTGGGCTGCGGCGCGATCTTGGCTTCGATCAGCGACAGCACCAGCTTACCGGCGCGCTCGCCGATGGCCCGGCTCTGTTGGTCCACGCTCGAAAGCGGCACGCGCAGGGATTTGTCGAAATGCAAATTGCCGCAGCCGATCACGGCAATGTCTTCCGGAACGCGCAGGCCGGATCCGAGGATTGCATCGATCACTCCGATGGCGATCGGGTCGTTATAACAGAACACGCCATCGGGCCGTGGGTCCAGCCCCAGCAGCTTCTTCATGGCCTCGTTACCGCTGATCCAGCTATCCGCATCGGCCGAGCGTCCCGCCAGAACGTAGTTCTGAAACTGGTTTAGACCGTGGTGCGCCAGGGCTTGGTAATAACCTTCCAGGCGCCCCACAGCCGTGCTCGTGGCGAGACCGCGAATGTGGGCGATTCTGCGGCACCCGGCCGATATTAGATGTTCGGTTGCCAGACGGCCTACTGCGACGTCGTCCACGCCCACAAAATTCGCCGGCATCCCCAGAAACGCGCGATCGATGAGTACATATGGAACCTTTTGCTCTTCAATGCGCCGGAAGCTCTCGACGGTCCATTGGGTGGAGGCGACCATCAGTGCATCTAGGCGGCGGCTCAGTAGCCGCTTGATCTCCTGCCGCTCCAGGTCCGGATCGCCTTGCGAGGAGGAGATCAGCAGGCTGTAATTCTTGCGGCGCAGCACATCGGAGAGCCCGGTCGCCACTTCCGCGAAAAACGGGTGCATCAGGTCCGGAACAATCAACCCGGCCGAATAGGTCCGGCCTGTGACAAGAGCGCGGGCGGCCATATTCGGCTGGTAGTTCAGCTCCTTGATGCGCTTGAGCACGCGTTGCCGCGTCTCTTCGCCGATGTCACTGTGGTTGCGAATGACCTTGGAAACCGTTACCACCGACAGCCCGAGTTCGCGGGCAATGTCTTTCATCGTAACCGCTATTTTTTCCATTATGGACCCTGGAGTTCGGCAAGACGGGACGCGTTTGGCGGGCTTGGCCCACAATGCTGAATAGAGCACAGCATTGCGAGGCTGTCAACGGTGGCTGAAACGTTAAAGGAAACCCGGAGGATGGCGGCGCAGACCACGTTTCAGGCACTACCGGATTGACAGCAGCGAGTCTTCCTGGCTACAATTGTTAACGATTACTTTAGCGCTAATTATGGATTCCTGCGACGCGGGGCTCACGCGGAGGCGCAGGATCGTAGAGCCCGTGCCGTCGTTGCACAAGAACCACCCATGAAAGAGAACTCCGAAGTACGAATCGAACGCGGGATCGGCCGCGACGATCCGATCGTCATCGCCGGCGCGGGCGGATTCATAGCCGGCGCCCTCACCCGGTATTTTCACGACCTGGGCTACACCCGCATCCGAGCGGTCGACCGCAAGCCCCTGCCGGCATGGTACCAGCGGGTGCCCGGCGTGGAATGCCTCTCGCTGGATCTGAGCGAGAAACACAACGCCATCCAGGCTGTGGAGGGCGCCGTAGAGGTCTATAACCTGGCCGCCGACATGGGCGGCATGGGTTTCATCGAACACTTTCGCGTCGAGTGCCTGCGCAGCATCTTGGTCAACACGCACCTGATTGAGGCGGCTTGGCGCGCGGGCGCCCGGCGTTATTTCTTTTCCTCGTCCGCCTGCGCCTACAACACCGACCTGCAGAAGGACCCGAACGTCCGTGCCCTCAAGGAATCCGACGCATACCCGGCCATGGCCGAAAGAGGCTACGGTTGGGAGAAACTCATCTCGGAGATGTTCTGCCAGGAGTATTGGGCGGAACGCGGCCTGGAAACGCACATCGCCCGCTTCCACAACATCTACGGCCCCCATGGCACCTGGTTCGGAGGCCGTGAGAAAGCGCCCGCCGCGCTTAGCCGCAAGGTGATCGAAGCCCTCGATCGCGGCGAAACCACCATCGATATCTGGGGCGACGGATCGCAAACCCGCAGCTTCTGCTTCATCGACGATTGCGTGCTTGGTGTCGACCAGATTATGCACAGCGATCGCCTGATCGCCACGCCTATCAACCTCGGTTCGAGCGAACTGATTTCGATCGACTGTTTGGCAACCATGGTGGAAGAAATCGCCGGTGTAAAGCTCGGCCACACCTACGACCTGGATGCACCCAAAGGCGTCGCCGGACGCAACAGCGATAATACGTTTATCAAGAGCGTGCTCGATTGGGAGCCCCACACGCCGCTCCGCACCGGCATGCAGCAGACCTACGGATGGATCGCCCAACAGTACGCCGACCGCAAAGCGGGAAAGCGCGTGGTGAGGGACTAACCGTGCCGCCACCCACCACCGCTTCGACGGTTTCGCCCGAGGCGCGTCCGGATGATCGGGTTAACGGAAGCCAGAGCGAGGATGTCGCCTTCATCGCCAGTGCGATCCCGAATCGCCTGGCGCTGGCCGGCGGGTGGATCGACCAGCCGTTCATCTCCGGACACAATCCGGATCCTCCTGGGTCGATGGTGGTGGTCGCGCTGGAAGCGGCATTCTGGTTCATGGATCGCTGCGGTATGGCAAGCAGCACGCGCCGTATTGCCGCCAGTCTGTGGAACGGCGTGCTCCCAGACCGGCCTCCGGACGAACTTGTCCGCGAGTTGTATTGGGCGGAGAATGCCGGAAAGGCTGAGCCTTCCGGCTCGCAGGACATGATTGGCCTGCTCTATCCAGGCGTGAGCAGGCTCGATTACGATGCCGGCGTCGACGGCGGAAGGTTTCCCGCACATGTGGAATCCAACTGCGAGCCCGAGATTGCACGTTGGGTGGAAGAAGTGTTCCATCTCGTCCCTATCAACCAACGTCCCGCCGGCTACAGTCCTTTGGGCATCAGAAACCTGCATCCCGGGTGGATCGCGCAATTGGGCCGAAGCGGCAAAGACTGTTTTGACGCCCTCGTGAACACCGACATCCGCCGGCTCGGCGCAGCTATGAACCATTGTATGCGGTGTTGGGAAGCGATTTTGCCTCACACCGTACAGCATCCGGCTATTAACGTCGATTTGAAGGGTATTCTTTCCTGGTTTCAATCCCGGTACCCCGGCGCGATGTATTCCGGGTGCGGCGGCGGATACATGATTGTAGTTTCCGAAGAGCCAGTGCCGGGTTCGATGCGCATAAGAGTCAGGATCCGGTAGCTCGTCTTTTCGTTGAAAACCGTCATGCTGAACTTAACCGTGAACTACAACCGTCCGCAGTAGTGTGCTCGCCCCATTCCAAACTATCTGCACGCCGATACACAGGAGAATGAACGACGATAATCGAATGATGACATCCATGGCAGTCTCTCCTAAAATGCGCCCGATGGGTTCGGCGAAGCGATACGTCAGGTAAATGGTGACCGCGAGGAACGCGCATCCCAGCAACGCTGCGACCAGCAGAGTCCAACGGGCGTGATCCCCGGGCGGCCGGCTGGCGCCGACCGCGATCGCGACGGAAATCGACCCCGGCCCCACGGTCAGCGGCAGCGTCAATGGATAGAACGCCCGGCGGGATAGATAAGAGGCTTTCGGCGCCTTTGCAGGAGACATCGGCGCGCTGCCGTCATCATCCGGCCGATTCAACAGTTTCCATCCGGCTGCAATGACAACGAGGCCGCCGCCCACTTGCACCACGGGCAGCGAAATGCCAAAAAATGCCAGGATATGGGTTCCGATCAGAACGGAGACCACCAGAATCGCAAATCCGTTTACGGCGATCTTGCGGGCCATAACCGCGCGGCTCGCCGTCGAAAGGTCCGATGTCAGCGACAGAAAAATCGGCAGGTTTTCCGGGGAGTTGACGATAGGAAACAGCGCGCCGACGATCAGCAGCGAGGTTCGAAGCAACTCGGCGATCGTCTCACGCATGCATCCAAATGTAGCATCCCCGGCCTGGCGGCGGAGACTAGCTTTTTGGCGTGTGGGTCCAAACCTCCTCCTTCACAATTCCCGCGCGCTCCCGTATAACTACCAGCCGGTCCGCAACCACGTTCTCCACCCGCTCGCGATCGCCATTCGGCCAGCGTATTTCCAGGTCGGCTTTGGTAGCCGCACCCAGGCCAAAATGCAGCCGCGGGTCGCTAGCCGAGTAAAAGCTCGACTGACTCAACACCTCCTGCGCCTGGACCTTCCCGCCGTAATGCGCGGTCACTCTAGCGCCGATCGCGCCGCGGTTCGACTTCACTCCCACCAGCTTCACCTTCAGCCAATGCCCGCCGCCGCTCACATCGTTGCGCAGCAGCGAAGGCGGCTCGTTCAGATTCACGATCGCCATGTCTATGTCGCCATCGTTGTCAAAATCGCCAAACGCGCAGCCGCGGCTGGCATGCGGCGACGCCACGCCTGGTCCCCCCTGGTCCAGCAATTCCTCGAAATGTCCGTTGCCCAGGTTGCGGAAGATGACCCGCGGCGTCTTGTACGGATACTCGGGTAGCTTCGCTTCCACTTCGGGGTAGACGCTACCGGTCACGAAGAACAGGTCCGGATTGCCGTCGTTGTCCAGGTCCACGATGCCCGCACCCCACCCGATGAAGCGCGTCTCCACAGCCAGGCCCGCGCCGATGGTCGCGTCTTCGAAGTTGCCTTTGCCATCGTTCTTATAGAGAATGTTAGTGTCGTCGGCAAAGTGTGTCTTGAAGATATCCAGGTTGCCATCCAGGTTGTAATCGCCGATTCCCACGCCCATCCCGGCCTGTTCCATGCCATCCTCGTTCAAGGCCACGCCGCTCTCCAGGCCGATATCGGTGAAGGCGCCGTTGCGATTGTTGCGCAGCAGGAAGCTGGGCGTGGAGTCGCAGGCTACATAGATGTCCGGCCAGCCGTCGTTATCGAAGTCGGCGGCCACCGCGGTCATGGCGTATCCTTTGAGCTTCAGCACTCCGGATTGCGCGCTCACATTGGTGAACGTGCCGTTGCCGTTGTTATGGTAGAGGGCCAGCGAACCGGGGGGTAGTCCGCGCGGCCCGCAGTTCACGGGAATGCCTTTCCAATTGCAATTAGTGTTTTCTCCAGGCCTGGGCACGGAAGCGAAATCGAATTCCAGGTAGTGAGCCACCAGCAGGTCCAGGTTGCCGTCGCGGTCGTAGTCCACGAAAGTACATCCCGATCCCCAATGCGTGCCCATCTGCTGCAACCCGGCCTTGGCAGTCACATCGGTAAAGGTGCCGTCGCCGTTATTGTGATACAGTACGTTCCGACCCCAGTAAGTGAGGAATAAGTCGTCGAAACCGTCGTTGTCGTAGTCGCCCACGCAGACTGCCGACGCCCAGCCGGAACGCTTCAGCCCGGCCCGTTCGGTAACATCGGTGAACGTGCCGTTGCGGTTGTTCTTATACAGCCGGTTATGTGCGTCCGCGGGCGGATTGTCGATGCACGTGCCGCTTAGTATGAAAATGTCGAGCCAGCCATCGTTGTCATAGTCGATAAACGCGACTCCGCAGCCGACCGTTTCCAGGATATAGTCCTTATGTGTCGCGCCGCCGTAGATTACGGGCGCGCGCAGCCCGGCCTGTTCGGCGATGTCGACAAAACGAGCATTCCAGGGCAGTCCCGATGGTTTCCCGCGCGGCATGGGCTTCACGCCACGGCTGGACACGCCCTGTCCCCACGACCGAACTGCCCGAGCCGCCATGAGGCCCATCCAGGCCCGCCTGGTCAACTCTCTGCTCATCCCCCAAGTATACTGATTGCTATGCAACCTCCACGGCGAGCGCTCCTGCGGCCGACCCTCCTCCTCCTCGCCCCGATCTGCTTCGCCGCCGATCCGCAGCTTTCGCGGCCGGTCCGCGCGTGGGAGTTTCTGGACGCGACAGGTCCTCGCGCCGGCCTGCTGGGCGCTGAAGATGGCACGCTGGAAGCGTACGTTTACCCCTTGAAGATTTTCGGCGGCTTAAAACTGCGGTTCATCGCCGGCGCCCAGGTCATTCCCGGCGAGAGCGTTGCGCGCCGCATCTCCGCACGCCCAGGATCGTACACCATTACGTATTCCGGCGACGATTTTCAGGCTGACGAAACGCTGGTCGCGCCCATCGATGAGCCAGGCGCGGCGATCCTTCTCGACGTGCGCGCGCGCAGCCCTCTGCGCATCGACGTGGAGTTTGTGCGCGACTTCCAACTCATGTGGCCGGCCTCCATCGGCACAGGCTACGCCGAGTGGAACGGCCGGCTCAAGAGCTTTGAGTTCGGGGCCGACGGCCAGCCCTTCGCGGCCGTCTTCGGATCGCCCGATGCGACGCTCGAATCGCGAGAGTACGCCACGAATTATTCATCGGCCACGCATGCGGTGTTTACTCTCGGCGAAATCAGGGGACACGCGCAACGCGTGATGGCCGTGGCCGCATCCATGAAGTCGGCCGATGAGGCGCAGGCGGCTTATAGCCGGCTGATCGCGCGTAGCGGCCAGCTTGTGGATGAGACCGAGCGCTATTACCGCGACTACCTGGCAAATACGATCGAGCTATCGCTGCCCGATGCGCACCTGCAGCAAGCCTACGACTGGTCCCGCGTCAGCGTGGTAAAGGGATTCGTGGACAATCCGTTTCTCGGCAGGGGCCTGGTGGCCGGCTATGGTCCATCGAAGGGCGCATACCGGCCGGGGTTTGCGTGGTTCTTCGGCCGCGATTCTTTCTGGACGTCCTTCGCGCTGACCTCCGCCGGCGATTTCGCGAACGCGCGCGCCGCCATCCAGTTCATTGCGCATTTCCAGCGCGACGATGGCAAGATTCCGCACGAAATTTCGCAATCCGCCAGCCTGGTCGACTGGTTCAAGCAATTCCCATACGGCTTCGCCTCCGCGGACGCCACGCCGCTCTACGCCATCGCCACGGGCGATTATGTGCGCGCCAGTGGAGACGTGGCCTTTGCCCGCGAGCAGGCGCCGCACCTGTGGAAGGCGTTGGCTTTTATGCGATCCACTCTCGACGAGGCAGGCTTCCCCAGAAACCTGCACGTAGGCCACGGATGGGTGGAAGGCGGACCCTTGCTGCCCGTGCGCGTGGAGTTTTACCAGGCGGGGTGTTACGTGGAGGCTCTGCGATCGTTGTCCATGCTTGCGCGCCTGCTCAACGACGGCCAGCGCGCGAAGGATCTCGACGCGGAATTCGCTCAAAAGCGCGGCGCGCTCGAACAGCGCTTCTGGCTGCCGGGGCATACCTACGCTTTCGCGCTCGGCACCGATGGCCAGCCTGTGGACCAGCCCAGCGTACTGGCCACCGTTCCCATGTGGTTCGATCTGCTCGACCGCCAGCATGCCCAGGAGATGATCGGCCTGCTCGCCCAGGAGCCGTTTGCGACCGATTGGGGAACCCGCATCATCTCGTCGCACAACCCGATCTACGATCCGTCTGGGTACCATTTTGGCTCGGTCTGGCCGCTGTTCACCGGCTGGGCCGCGGTAGGCGAATACAAGAACCACGCGGCCGAACCGGCGTTGGCGAACCTGCGCGCCAATGCATGGCTGGCCCTGGACGGCGCGGGCGGCCACACTACCGAGGTGCTCTCCGGCGACTCCTATTCGCCGCTATCCACGGCCTCGCCGCATCAGATCTGGTCGGCCGCGATGGTTGTGTCGCCGCTGCTGCGCGGCCTGCTGGGCCTGGAGACGGATGCGGCAGACCGCAAAATCGTGTTCGCGCCGCACCTACCGGCGAACTGGCAGACCGCCGGTGTGCATGGAATCCCGTTGCCTGGCGCGCGCGTGAATCTGGATATCCTGCGGGATGCCGGCACGCTGCAGTTGACCATCGGTAATTCCGGCGCAGATATTCTCCACCTGGAGTTCGCGCCCGCCTATCCGCCTTGCGCCCACCTGGACAGCGCCGCCCTGAATGGCAAGCCGCTCACCTGGAAAATCGACCCCGAATACTTGGACTGGCACCCGCGGTTTGAAATCGCGGCGCCGCCGGGCAAGAGCACGCTCACCATCCGGCATCATGGCCTGTTCGGGTACGCACTGCCGTTTTTACCGCCGCAGCTTGCCGGACGAAGCACGAACCTGAAAATCGTTTCCGAACGTTGGACGGACAACGGCCGGCAACTCGTGTTAACGGTTTCGGGGCGCCCGGCGCGCGACTACCGGCTGGAGTTGGTAAATGGCGATCTGCTGGCAAGCGTGGAGGGCGCCACGCGGGAAGGAGCGGCTGGACTGATCGTGCATATCCCAGCCGGCCCTGCCGATGAGTATGCCGACCGCCAGATCGTGTTTGCATTACAGACTAACGGCATAGGCAAGGCTGGCCGATGACGTGTGCGCGGCTCCGCCGCGATGCGGTGCCACCGTGTCAGTGCTTCTCCGCCGGCAATTCATCCAACAGCCGCGTGTACACCGCATTGGTCCAGCCGAAGCCTGCCTGGTTCGATTGGTAGCCGAAGCGGATGCTGCTGCTGTCGGTGCCCCGGCGCACCACATCGTACTTCTCCACGATGAAGCCGACTTTGAGATACTCGTCCCGCACCAGCGACAGGAACTTCTCCGAAATCCGGTCGGCATCGGCGTTGAACCCATAACGCCGCAGCCCTTCGACCGCGATCATCTCCAAAGGCGCCCAACCGAATGGCAGATCCCATTGATTGCCGCTTTCGAAGGTGCTGGTGGCGAGGCCGCCCGGACGCTCGAATTTCGCCACGTTCCGCTCCACGGCAGCCGCCTGCTCCTTAGTCGCGATGCCCGCCCACAGCGGATAAAACGTGCTGAGGAACGCATACCGGCGCACGGTTTTGTGCGCGAAGTTGTAGTCGTAATATAGGCCATCCTGTGCGTCCCACATGAGCCGGTCGATGGTGGCCGCGCGATCGGCCGCGCGCTTCCGCCAGGCTTCGGCCTCCGCGGCCTTGTCCAGAATCGTCAGGATCTCAGCCGTTTGTCGCTCCATCAGGTACAGCAGCGAATTCAGGCACACCGGATCGTAATGGACGATGTCCACGCTGAAGGGGCCGAAACGATTGGAAGGATCGAAGCCGGACTCGCGCATCGAGCGGTCGCCTTTGTAAAACAGATCCGTAAGTACCTTCCGCGTGCGGTCATAGAATTCGCCCACCTCGTAATCGGTGACTTTTTGCGTGCGGTAGTACTCTTCCACGCGATCGTAGTGCGTCAGTCCCTGCGCGTCGCGCTCCGCGGAAACCGACTCGGGCGCCGGTCCGTCGCCCAGGTCATAATAGCGGGACAAGCCGGTGGCGGGTGTAAGATGAGGCTCGCTGGTCCAGAAGCGGTAATAGGATTCGACGGCGGGCAAGGCGTCCGCCAGCCACTTGCGATCCTTATTCCGCTGGTAGACGCCCAGCAACATCTGAGTCAGAAAGGGCGGCTGCGAGCGTGTGAGGTAATACGTGCGGTTGGCGTTCAGAATCTTTCCATAATTGCGGATCTCGTACAGGAAATTGTCCGCCATGTCCTTGGCCAGCGCAACTTCGTTATCGCGCAGCAGGCCAAGCTGGATGAAGTAGCTGTCCCACCCGTACATTTCATTGAAGCGGCCGCCGGGCACGACGTAGGGCCGCGGCAGGTACAGCAGGCCTTGCTCCTTTATCCCAGTCAGGCTCCCGGCGGGACCCTCCGGAAGCCTGCGGATTTCAATCTTTTCAAAATCGCCGGGCGCCATCTCCCGTCGCAACTCGCCCTCGATCAGCCGCGCGTTCTCTTTGGCGGGAACGTAAACGGGCCAGCGGCCATTGGGCAGCGGCTTGAACTTGGGATCGACGGCGGCCTTTGCCAGATTGCCGTTCGAGCGGGTCAACACTCCCCACATGTTGCGGATGTATTCCTGAATGGGCTCGGGCTGCTTTTGGGGGGCGGTTTGCGCGGCGAGGGCCGCCACAAGCAGAGCCGCGAAGAACCCGGAGACAAAATAGCGTGTGCGTTGGCGCAAGAAACAGTATATTACTTAAAGCCATGTATATTGGAGTTTTCTTTGGCCTTTTCGCCTCGTTGCTGGCGGCCCAGCCTGCCGTCGGAATCCAAGCCACGCGCCTGAGCGATCACCCGGTACTGAGGCCCTCAACGCCAGCGTGGATGGAAGCGGGCGCGTTCAACCCAGCGGCGATCCTGGTAGACGGTAAGACCGTCATGTTGTTCCGCGCGCGCGGCGCGCACGGCACGTCCAGCATCGGCTACGCGGAGTCCGCGGACGGGCTGCA
>Ga0070761_10001364_pt1 | contig 15366 bp, 11 predicted proteins | sample HubBroMetageREF1_FD_66724 | JGI IMG/M metagenome (GOLD analysis project Ga0070761, IMG submission 66724) | Reference soil microbial communities from the Hubbard Brook experimental Forest, New Hampshire, USA - Hubbard Brook CCASE Soil... | ecosystem: Environmental > Terrestrial > Soil >... | reverse complement strand
CACGGTCATCGCGCGCTTCGACGCCGCGGAATACGGCCTGTGCCGCAGGCTGAACCGCGGCGCGTCGTTCGCGGTTCCGCGCCGCGTATTCCAGCTCGCCAGCCGCCTGGGCGACGGACTTGCCTGGTATGCGCTCATCCTCGCGCTGCCGCTCATCTACGGGCACACGGCGGTGAAGCCGGCGATCGTCATGGCGCTGACGGGCGCGCTCGGCGTACTCGTGTACGCGCTGCTCAAACGCACGTTCGTGCGCGAGCGTCCTTTCATCACGCACGCCGCGATCGACCGCGGGGCCGCACCGCTTGACCGCTACAGCTTCCCGTCCGGTCACACGCTGCACGCCGTGTCGTTCACCTGGCAGGCATGCGCGCACTTTCCGGAACTGGCCTGGGTGCTGGTGCCGCTGGCGGCGCTGATCGCCGGCTCGCGCGTGGTGCTCGGCCTGCACTATCCGTCGGATGTTCTCGCCGGGGCGGCCATCGGCGCCGCGCTGGCGGAACTTGGCACGTCGCTGGCGTAAGATCCCACTGATGCGAACTGCCTGCGTGCCAGCGCGCCCACCGCGCGCCGCGCCCTGAACACGTGCGGGTGCTCTTCATCTCCGACGTTTACTTTCCGCGCGTCAACGGCGTCTCGACCTCCATCCGCACCTTCCGCGAGGATCTCGCCAACGAGGGCGTGGCAACGCAGCTGGTGGCGCCGTACTACGGCGAGGCGCCGCAGAACCTCAGCGATGAGCCGCAGGTGCTGCGCGTGAGCGCGGCGCGCGTGCCGCGTGACCCGGAGGATCGCCGCATGCACTGGGGAGCGCTCAGGCGTGCGCTCGAGCAACTGCCGCACGCGGATTTCGACCTGGTGCACATCCACACGCCGTTCGTCGCGCACTACGCCGGCACGCGCTTCGCGCGCCGCGCCGGCATCCCGTGTATCGCGACGTACCACACTTTTTTCGAGGAGTACCTGCATCACTACCTGCCGGTGCTGCCGCGGCGTATGGGACGGGCGCTGGCGCGCAGCTTCACCCGCTCGCAGTGCGCCCAGGTACAGGCGCTGATTGCGCCCTCGGAGCCGATGCGCGCCGTGCTGGCTGAGTACGGGGTAAGGACGCCTATCCACATACTGCCCACGGGCCTCGCCGCGGACTGCTTCCGTGCCGGTGACGGCCAGGCATTTCGTGCGCGCGAGGGACTTGGTGCCAACCGACCGCTCCTGACTTATGTCGGGCGTGTCGCGCACGAGAAGAATATCGGCTTTCTGGTGCGGGTTTTCGCCCAGGTGCTGGCGGCGGTGCCGCAGGCGCTGCTCGTGATCGCCGGCGAAGGGCCGGCGCGCGAGGCGCTGCGCGCGCAGGTGGCAGCCCTCGGGCTCGCAAGGCAGGTACACTTCGCAGGTTATCTGCCGCGTGACACGCAACTGCTCGACTGTTACGCGGCAGCGGATGCGTTCGTATTTGCCTCGCGCACCGAGACGCAGGGACTGGTGCTGCTCGAAGCCATGGCACAGGGTGCGCCGGTGGTTTCCACCGCCGAGCTTGGCACCCGCTCGATCCTGCTGCCTGACTCCGGCGCCCTGGTCGTGCCCGAGGATTGCGCGGCCTTTGCAGCCGCGGTGGTACGGGTTCTAACCGAGCCGGGCCTGCGTGCTGAGCTTGGCGCGCGCGGCCGCGCCTACGCGCGCACCTGGTCCTCGGCCGTGATGGCGCGGCGTCTGAAGGGTCTGTACGCGCAGCTGCTCAGCGCGCCATACACCGCCCGCGCCAGCGCCTGATCTGAAGGGTTTTTTGTCTTTGGGGCGCGACGCCTTGAACCCTAAGGGTTCTGAGCTACACTTTCCCCACCGCTGGACTGCGGCTGTTGGGAGCGGAGCATGGGCGCAAAACGGGCGCTGATCGTCGATGATTCGAAGTCGGCGCGCGTGTTTCTCGCCCGGGTCCTGGAGAATTACGACATCGACGTCGACAGCGCCGAGAGCGCGGAGGCGGCGATCGAGTACCTCAGCAGCAACCGCCCCGATGTGATCTTCATGGATCACCTGATGCCCGGCATGGACGGCTTCCAGGCGGTGCAGGCCATCAAGAACGATCCGCGCACCGCTACCATCCCCATCATGATGTACACCTCCCAGGAAGGGGAGCTGTACCTGGGCCAGGCGCGCGCGCTCGGCGCGGTGGGCGTGCTGCCCAAGCAGATCAAGCCGACCGATGTTTCCAAGGTGCTATACCAGCTGCACCTGGTTGCCGATCGGCGCAGTCCCGAGCAGGCGACCTTCACACCCGTAAGCCTGCACGTCGAGGGCGCGCGGGATGCGGGCGGGGGCCTCACGTCCCGGGCGCTCACCGAGAGCACGCTGCGCGAACATTTCGCAGACCTGCGCCGGGCGCTGGTCGCCGGCATCGACACGCAGACCGATCGCATCACCGCGGAGGTGCGGGCGCTGCTGCTCGAGTCGCTGCCGCCCGCGGGGCAGCCGCGCGCAATACCACCCTGGGCGTGGCTGCTGGCATGCACGCTGCTTGTCATAGGGCTCGCGGGCGCCGCCGCCTGGTGGCGCAGCGCGCAACTGCTCGAGGCGGTGCGCACCGAACTCACACAACAGCGCGAGCGTGAGGCACAACCCGAGCTTGCGGCCGGCGTTGCCAGCGACGCGGCCCCGGCAGCGGCGCTGCAGCCGCCGGGCCCGGCAACAGCGCCGGGCGCTGAGCTCAGACCCATCATCGTGCCGGTCCCTTATGGCGCGGATGCGCTCGGCGGCGCGCGGCTCGAAATCATCCGTCGACTCCTTGATCGGCTGACGCAGCAGAAGGTGACGGGCGTGGTGGACATCAGAGCTTTCGCCGGGCGGTTCTGTCTGGTCGGCAACGCCAACGACGGCTTTGCCGTGCCGCCGGATGAGATGCCGTTTGCCAAGTGCGACACCGTCGGCAACCCCGCCGATGACGCACTGTCCCCCACGCAGCGCACGCCGCTCGCGCTCGCCAATCTCATTGCCTCGGTGCGCAGCGCTACGCACGGCGCGCTGCAGGTGCAGGTGTCGGTAGGGGAGGCGGACAATCTGCGCGCACCCTATCCGACGGTGGCGGGGGACCTGACTGCCGGCGACTGGAATCGCGCGGGCAGCGCCAACAATCGGGTCGAGATCCGCGTACCTTGAATCCGGGCGCGCTTACCCCCACGCCATTCGCCGACGACGATTTCCGGCCACCGTGGTGGCTCCGCAATCCGCACCTGCAGTCGATACTCGCGAGCAGCTTCGTGCGCCGCGGCCGTGTCGTGCGCCAGGCGGCGCCGCTGGTGGCGGCCGAGCGCGAGGTGCTGCTCGACTGCGGAGAGGGAGTGCGCCTGCAGTGCTTCGTCTCCAGTCCTACGCCCTCGAACGGGCGGCCCGTGGTGCTGCTGCACGGCTGGGAGGGGAGCGCCGAGTCACTCTACGTGCTGTCGCTGGCGCAGCGCCTGTTCGCGCGCGGTTTCGAGATCGTGCGGCTGAACCTGCGCGATCACGGCGAAACTCATCACCTGAACCGCGAGCTGTTCCACTCCTGCCGGCTGCCGGAAGTGGTCGGCGCGGTGCACGCGCTGCAGGGGCTCTATCCGGGACAGGCGCTGCAGCTCGTAGGCTTCTCGCTCGGCGGCAATTTCGCGCTGCGCGTGGCGGCGCAGGCACGGGCGGCGGGCCTTAACCTGGCCCGCGTGATCGCGGTGTCGCCGGTGCTCGAGCCGCACGTCACCATGGCGGCGCTGCAGCATGGCATGCCCGGCTACGAGATGTATTTCGTGCGCAAGTGGCTGCGGTCGCTGCGCAAGAAACAGGCGGCGTGGCCTGACAGCTACGATTTCCGCACCCTGGAGAGCATGCGCCACCTGGAACAGATGACGGCGGAGCTGGTGCATCACTACACCGAGTTCCCAACACTGGATGACTATCTGAGCGGTTACGCCATCACCGGCGAGCGTCTGGCGAGCGTTGAAACGCCTGCCTACATCCTGATGTCACAGGACGATCCGATGATCCCGGTGGGCGATCTGGCGCGCATTGCCTCGCCCCCGTCGCTCGCCGTCACGCTCACCCGCTACGGCGGTCACTGCGGTTTCTTCGACGATCTTACCGGCCCCACGTGGCTTGAACGGCATGTGCTGGGGCTGCTGGGAGCCGTGCAGCCGGCAGCTGCTGCGCCCGCTGCAGCCGAGCAGCTCAGCGTGCGCGAGGCGCCCTGAAGACCGATGTGATTGGTTTTCGCGGCAGCGCGCTAGCCGTGCCGCGTGCGCTTCTCCTCGAACTGCACAACCGGCTGGCCGCTGGTGACGGTCACCGCGCCTTCGATGACCGCGCCCTTGGCGACGGCGATGCTGCGCGCGACGATGTCGGCGCGGATGATGGCGGTCGCCGCCACCTCGAGCTTATCCTCGACGACGAGGCGGCCGGTGATCCGCCCGGCGACCACCGCGGCCTGCGCATGGATTTCGCCGTGCCACTGCGCGGTCACGGCCATGTGCAGAGTACCCGCCACGCGCCCGTCACCCACAATTGCGCCACACACGACCAGCGGTCCCACAGCCTCCAGATCGCCGGTGATGCGGCTGCCTTCGGTCACGAACGTCGGCGAATCGCCGATCTGGTCAATGAGCCTGCGTTTCAGAGTTTCGGCCATCCGCTGATCATACGAACCTCCGGTGCCTTAAGATGCCGACCATGGTCACATTCCAGGGAGGAAGAGCTGCTCGCACTGCGCTCATCGGCGTGTTAGCCGTGCTGGTGGCGGGCTGCAGCCGCGAGCAGCAGGACTGGCACTCCGCGGAGAGCGCCGGGACGAATGAGGCCTACGGCGTGTTCATCGAGCAGCACCCGCAGAGCGAGCTGGTCCGCCAGGCGCGGGCGCGCATCGCGCAGTTTGCGGAGGATCAGGACTGGCAGCAGGCGTCAGCTGCTGCGACGCTGACCGCCTACCAGAAATTTCTCGCACAGCACCCGAGCGGCCACTGGTCTGAAACCGCGCGGATCCGTATCGAAGCATTTGCGTTGGGCTCAGCGCCACGCATTGCGCAGCAGCCTCCGGAGCAGGCGTCCTCGCTGCAGGGCACCACCGGCGTGCGGCTGATGCAGCTGGCCGCGGCCAGCGCGGCAGCCCGCGATCAGCCAGCGAACGCCGCGACGAATGCGCCGGCCGCTGCGAGCAGCGCGCCACCCGCGGCGGCGCAAACCGCCGCGACGCTGCGCCTCGCCGTAGCGACACAAACTCCTGCGGCTTCTGCGGATGCGGTGTCCAGCGCCAGCGTGGGCAACTACTCGGTGCAGCTCGGGGCGTTCGGCAGCGAAGCGACCGCCGAGGCGGAGTGGGGCCGTCTGCAGACACGCTTCGGTGCGGAGTTCGGCGGTCTTTCGCCGCACATCGTTGCAGCCAGTACCCCGTCAGGGCATCTGTACCGACTGCAGGTGCCTACTGAGGATGAGGCCCAGGCGCGCGGCATCTGCGCATCTTTGAAACAACAGTGGCAAGCCTGCATGGCCGTGCCGGTTTCGGACCGCAACTGACAATTCTCGTCACCGCGAGTCGGGCGGTCAATCTGTAACTGCCTGTTTATACAGCGCTTGCCGGGCTGGCACAGCGTTTGCTCCTGCTACGAGCAGTTGCGAACAACCTCCCCGTGTTCGCCTCTTGTACGCCGCGATGCGACTTCCCCCGCACGCGGCGTCTTTTTTTGCTGCACTTGCGCGCCGGTGATCGGAGGGGAGACGGAACCTTCCGCTCGAGGGGGATCGAAAAGATGACCCGTCTCCCGCTCCGGTCATTTATTGGCCGGCTGTTTGGCCAGCTTGCTGTTGAGGTATTGCATCCTGATTGCGATGTTGCTTCGTCATCGGCCCGTCTCCTGTTGCCCAAACTTGCTTTCAGTTGTCGTGAGCCCGAACTGCTCAAAGCGCGTCGCCACGATAAGGACTGCGGGGCGCTCCAACAAACGAAAAGAATTGGCTCACGCGTGAGCCGCGCTCACGCTTCTCAAGCCGCCGGCTGGTACTGCGCCAACGCCCAGCGCGTGAGGGCTCTTACCTGCGGCTTGTGCGCGTCCTTCGGCCGGCTCACCAGGTAGTAGGCGTCGCGGGTGGCCAGTTCCACAGCGAACACACGCACCAGGGCACCGGAACGGATCCACGAGTCGCACAGCAAACCCGGCACGAGCGCAATACCGAGGCCTCGTTCGGCGGAGCGCACCACCGCCGACATGGTGTCGAGCTCGATCACCTGCCTGGGCTCAGGTGTCTCAAGTCCCGCCTCTTCCGCCCAGCTGCCCCAGGCAAAGGGCCGGGTGCGGTCCACGATCAGCGGTAGCGTGGCAAACACGCCGCGGCCCAGACGCGCCACTGCCGCGGCGTGCTCGCGCGAGCACACCGCGGTCAGGGGGCTCGCGAACAGGCGCGCGCTTTCCAGTCCCTGTGGAGCCTCGTCCGCGAGCAACACCGATACATCGGCCGTAGGCGGATGCGCCACCGGCCGCGGGTCGCGGGTGTCGAGCTGCACATCGATCAGAGGATGCGCCTCGCAGAAGCCCGCGAGGCGCGGGATGAACAGCTCGTTCGCAAACAGCGCCGGCATCCGCAGGCGCAGCGTCAGGCGCCCGCTACGCCGCGCGACCTGCGTCAGCATCCGCTCGAGCGCGTCGAGCAGCGGCTCCGCCTCCTCGAGCAGCCGGTAGCCGGCGGTGGTGAGCTCGAGCGAGCGCGTCTTGCGCTCGAAGAGCGGCACGCCGAGGGCCGCCTCGAGCTCCTTCATCTGGTGACTGACGGCCGAGGGCGTCAGGCACAGCTCATCCGCCGCGAGCTTGAAGCTGCGGTGGCGCGCGGCCGCGCAGAACGCCCGCAGATTGCGCAGCGGCGGGGGACGGGACAAACGCATCATCGCAGGCACCCCTCGTTACAGCCTTTAGCACGGAGCAAGTTCCGTGCCTCCCGCCAGTTTGATGTGCAGGGGTTACTTCGCCGGCCCGCGAGCCGCGCCTTTGCATCGCGGCGGTGCTAAGGAGGGGCGCGCCCGCACCACCCCGGTGCGCGCCGAGGCTAGAATGCACGCCATGGAATTCCGCGATTACTACAAGGTCCTCGGGGTCGAGCGCAGCGCCACCGCTGAGCAGATCAAGAGCGCCTACCGGCGCCTGGCGCGCAAGTACCACCCGGATGTGAGCAAGGAAAAAGACGCCGAAACGCGCTTCAAGGAAATGCAGGAAGCCTACGAGGTGCTGAAGGATCCGCAAAAGCGTGCCGCCTACAACGAGCTTGGCAGCGACTGGAAGTCCGGGCAGCAATTTCGTCCGCCTCCCGGCTGGGAGGGGGCTCACGCGGGCCGCGCCCAGCGCGGCCGGGCGCGCGCCGCAGCCGGTGACGGGTCCGGCGGGGCTGACGGGGACGCCGCGTTCAACGACGAGCGATTCAGTGAGTTCTTTTCTTCACTCTTCGGCGACGCAGCGCAAGGCCGGGGCGGGCCGCGCGCGCGCCCCGGGCGCGACCATCACGCGCGCGTGGAGCTTGATCTTGAGGAAGCGTTTCGCGGTACGACACGCACGCTCGAACTGCGGCACCCGGAATTCAAGCCCGATGGGTCGGTCGAACTGCGTGCGCGCACCGTGCGCGTCAACATTCCGGCCGGCGTCGCCGAGGGGCAGTTGGTACGCTTAGGGGGGCAGGGCGAGCCCGCCGCCGGCCAGGGGTCAGCGGGGGACCTGTACCTGGAGGTGCACATCCAGCCGCATGCCCAGTACCAGCTCGATGGCCGCGACGTGACAGTGAGCTTCAGCATTGCGCCCTGGGAAGCCGCGCTCGGCGCCGCCGTGACCGTGCCGACGCTTGGCGGCGCGGTGCAGATGCAGATTCCACCCGGCGCCCAGTCGGGGCAGAAGCTGCGGCTGCGCGGACGGGGACTTCCCGGGCAGCCCCCGGGGGATGAGTACGTGCAACTCAAGGTGGTACTGCCGCCCGCGGACTCACCGCAGGCGAAGGCGCTGTACGAGGAAATGCGCGCCAAGCTCAACTTCAACCCGCGCGCAAGCTGAAGGCGAGGAAACCAACATGGTAAGGGTGACCACAGCGGTGCTCGAGGCTCACGTCCTGGGCGAAGGCGACTGGATTGCAGCGGCGCAAGTCTGCCAGCTGTGCAGCATTGATCTTAACGCGGTGCGCGAGCTCGCCGAGCTCGGACTTCTCACCCCGCGCGAGGGCGGGCCCGGGGAGTGGCAGGTCCCGGCCACGGCGCTGCCGCGGCTGCGGGTTGTCAGCCGTCTGATGAGCGATCTCGGGGTGAACGCGAGTGGCGCCGTGCTGGCACTGGAGCTGCTCGAGCGTATCCGGCAGCTCGAGCGGCTCGCGGGCGACTACTGACCGAAGGACTGCCCGCCCTTGCGCAGCCACTCCTGCTCCTCGGACGTACTCTCGCGCCCGAGCGCGTGATTGCGGTGCGGAAAGCGCCCGAAACGTGCGATGAGCTGGCGGTGATTTTCCGCCGACCGCAACGTCCCCTGGAATAACCTGGAGAGTTCCGCCGGGACCTCGCTCACGAGGCGGCGGTAGGCCGCCACCGACTCGTCCTGCACCTCGCCGTTCTCCGCGTGTTGCAACGGCATATAGAAGAACAGCCGTTCGACGACGTCGAGCGCTGCATCAGCCGCCGACTGCATCCCCGAGAGCGTCAGCGCCAGCGCCTGCGGGTCGTAGGCAAAAGCGCGCGCGCTGCCGCGAAACATGTTGCGCGGGAACTGATCGAACACCAGTACCAGACTCAGCCGCCGTCGCGGGCCATCCGCCCAGCTGGCGAGTCCTCCAGCGATCGCCTTTTCGAACAGCGCGCCGAAACGCGTGCGGATCTGCTCATCGCACCGCTGGCGCAGATCCGAGGGCCCGCCGCCGAACCAGAAACGCATGCGCTGATCGAGCGCGCTGGCGGACAGCGGCAACCGCCCGAACCAGAACTCACGCACGCTGCGGGCTTCATCCATGTCATTGCGCCGGCGGCCGGTCGGCGTCGAACAGTTTTTCCAGCTGCTGCGCGGCCGCGCGCGAGGTGGCGAGGAACTTCTCCGCATCGTCCTTGACCTGGTACTGCGCCTCAAGCGTCGCTTCATCAGCCTGGCGGAAGCGGCGCACCGCCTCGCGCGCCGCGGCTGGGGTTTTCCCGAGCGCCTCCAGCACCGCGGCCGCCATTTCCAGGCTCGAACCATAGGTCTCGCGGATGATGTTGGTGACACCCGCGTCCTTGAGCGCGAAGGCGTGCTGGCGGTTACGCGCCCGGGCAAACACCTTCAACTGCGGAAACTGTTCGCGCGCCAGTATCGCCGTGCGGACCGAGGCGTCCACGTCGTCGATCGCGAGCACCAGCACCTGCGCGGTTTCCGCGCCCGCGGCGCGCAACAGGTCGAGCCGCGAGGCATCGCCGTAGTACACCTTGTTGCCGAAACGGCGCACGAAGTCCACGTGTGTCTGGCTGGCGTCGAGCGCGGTGAACGACAGGCCCTTCACCCTGAGGATGCGGGCCACGATCTGCCCGAAACGTCCGAAGCCGGCGATGATCACCGGGATGTCGTGCTCCTCGATAGCGTCGAACGGGCGCGCCGAGCCGGCGAGCCGGCGTTTAAGGAGCGCCTCGTGTGCCAGCTGCAGCACCGGTCCTAACATCATCGACAGCGTCACGGCCAGCACCAGCAGGTCAGCGACCCGCGGGTCGAGGATCTGCTGGCTCGCCGCGAGGGTGAACAGCACGAAGGCGAATTCGCCACCGGCGGGCAGCGCGAACCCCAGGCGCCACGCCGCCTCCGGGCGCAGCCGCGCGAGCCGCCCGAGAGCCGTCACGGCGAGCACCTTGATCACGAGGAATCCGGCGGTGAGCGCGAGCAGCGTCAGCGGCTCTGATTTGAGCAGACCCAGGTTGGCGCTCATGCCGACAGCGATGAAGAACAGGCCGAGCAGCAGGCCCTTGAAGGGTTCCAAATCCGCTTCCAGCTCGTGGCGGAATTCACTGTCGGCGAGCAGCACCCCGGCAAGAAACGCGCCCAGCGCCATGGACAGTCCGACGAGATTGGCGAGCAGCGCGGTGAGGATCACGGTGAGCAGCGCCGCCGCCGTGAAAACTTCCACCACCCGCGCGCGGGCCACGACGCGCAGCGCCGGCCGCAACAGCAGCCGCCCGCCGCCGATGATGACCACGGCCACCGCCAGCAGCTTCAGCAGTGGCACCCACCAGGCGCCGGTGCCGGCGTGGGCTTGTCCGAGCGGCGAGAGCAGCGGCAGCACCGCGAGCACCGGCAGCACCGAGAGGTCCTGGAACAGCAGGATCCCGAACGCGGCGCGCCCGTGCTGGGTCTTCAACTGGCCGCGCTCGGCGAGCATCTGCAGCACCAGGGGGGTTGAGGACAAGGACAGGCCGAAGCCGATGATGGCCGCGGCGGTCGGGGGCTCACCGAGCGCCCAGGCAGCGGCACCCAGCAGCGCTGCGCACACCAGTACCTGCGCCGCTCCCCAGCCGAACACCAGCCGGCGCATAACCCACAGGCGCGTCGGCTGCAGTTCCAGCCCGATGATGAAAAGCAGCAGCACGACGCCGAACTGCGATACCTGCAGGATGCGGCTGACTTCCCCGATGAGATTCAGGCCCCAGGGGCCGATGACGAGACCGGCCGCGACGTAGCCCAAAATCGAGCTCAGGCGCAGCAAACGGAACAGGGAAACCGCAACCACGGCGGCGGCCAGAAGAATCGCGGTCTGGGCAAGGGAGATCATGCTGAAGTCGCAGCGGATTCTGGCAGATCCTTGAGATTCCCGCGCCGCATCCCCATGCCTTGCCGGATGCTGGAAAGCGAACCGCTGCCACCTGCGGCACCGACCGATTCACCCACCGAGCCGCTCGATGCGTATTCCGCGGCCGTGGTCGGCGCGGTGGCGGCTGTCGGGCCGGCGGTCGTCAGCGTCTACGTCGGCGGAGCGGAGCAGGCGGCGCGCGCGCGCGGCGGGGCGGGCTCCGGGGTGGTGGTCACACCGGATGGCTACCTGCTCACCAACGAGCACGTGGTGCAGAAAGTGAGCGAGGCGCGCGTCACCTTCGTCGACGGCCGCAGTGTTGCGGCGGCCGTCACCGGGCGCGATCCTGCTACGGACCTGGCAGTGCTGCGGGCGCAGGCGGGCGCGCTGCCGTACGCGCAGCTCGCAGCTCCCCAGCCGTTGCGCCCGGGACAGCTGGTCGTCGCCGTGGGCAACCCGTACGGGTTCGAGTCCACGGTGTCGGCCGGCGTCGTGAGCGCACTGGGCCGGTCGCTGCGCAGCCGTCACGGCCGGCTCATCGAGGGCGTGGTGCAGCACAGCGCCGCTTTGAATCCCGGCAACTCCGGCGGCCCGCTGACCGATGCGAGCGGGCGGGTCGCTGGCATCAACACCGCCATCATCGCCATCGCCCAGGGGATAGGCTTTGCGATCCCTGCGGCCACAGCACAATGGGTGCTCACCGAGATCCTGACCCAGGGACGTGTGCGCCGCGCCTGGCTTGGCGTTGCGGCCCGCGACCGCCCGCTGGATCTGCGGCTGGTGCGCGCGCTGGGCCTGGGTGCGGCGCGCGCCGTGGAAATCCTCTCACGCGAGCCGCAGGGGCCGGCCTTCGCCGCCGACCTGCGCCCCGGGGACCTCATCGTGAGCGTGAACGGTCAGAGCGTTGACGGCATCGATGCGCTGCACCGCTCGTTAGGCCGCGTGCCGCCGGGGACTGAGCTGCAGCTCTCGATCGTGCGCCGCACGCAGCTGCTCACGGTGTCGCTGACGGCGCGCGAGCCGCCTGCCTAGCGGCGCCATTTATCAGGCTTGCAAGAGCCTCGCGGGCCGGTATTATCGAACGCATAGTGATGGTGTAAGACGTCCGCGCCCGCAAAGTGGGTTTTAGCGGATCTCCCTTCCGCAGGATTTGGCGTCAGGCGTAATCCCCTGGGTTTTTTACTCACGGGGTTCGCGCACCTGCCGCCCGCGTAAACCTAAGGCCATCACCATGCACGCTCCGCCCCGGGGACTCTACAAAGACGCGTACGAGCGCGACAGTTGCGGCTTCGGGCTGATCGCGAACCTCGACGATGCACCGAGCCACGCGCTGGTGCGCACCGCGATGACTTCGTTGAGCCGCCTCACCCATCGCGGCGCCATTGCCGCCGACGGCAAGACCGGGGATGGCTGCGGACTGCTGCTGAAAATGCCGGTCGTGTTCCTGCGCGCCCTGGCGGCGGAGGCGGGCATCGAACTTAGTGCGCGCTTCGCCTCCGGACTGGTGTTCCTGTCGCGCGATGCGCGTGAGGAGCAGGCGGCGCGCGACACGCTGGCGGCGCAGCTCGCCGCACAGGGCCTGAGCCTCGCCGGCTGGCGCGCCGTGCCGGTGGACCCTGCCGCCTGCGGCGCTGAGGCGCTGAAATCACTGCCCGTGATCGCGCAGGTGTTCGTCAACTGCCCCGCGGCGCTCGACGAGGCCGCCTTCAACCGGCTGCTCTTCATGGCGCGCCGCCACACCGAGAAAGCGCTGCTGAAGGACCCGGTGTTCTACGTGCCGAGCCTGTCGGCCAGCACCATCGTCTTCAAGGGCATGGTCATGCCGCAATATCTCGCGCAGTTCTATCCGGACCTGGCGGATCCGCGCCTCGAGAGTTCGGTGGTGGTGTTTCACCAGCGGTTTTCCACCAACACCCTGCCGCAGTGGCGCCTCGCGCACCCGTACCGCTACCTCGCCCACAACGGCGAGATCAACACCGTGCAGGGCAACCGCAACTGGGCGACCGCGCGTGGTCCGCTACTGCGTTCGGCGCTCCTGCCGCAGCTGCAGGAAGTCCTGCCACTGGTATCCCCGAGCGGCTCCGATTCGCAGAGCCTCGACAACATGCTCGAGGTGCTGCTCATGGGCGGACTTGATCCCCTGCACGCGATGCGCCTGCTGATACCGCCCGCCTGGCATGGGCTGGATGCGCTCGATCCGGACCTGCGCGCCTTCTACGAGTACTACTCGGTGCACATGGAACCGTGGGATGGGCCCGCAGGCGTAGCGCTCACCGACGGCCGCTACGCCCTGTGCACTCTGGATCGCAACGGTCTGCGACCGGCGCGTTTCCTCATCACGCGCGATCGCCTCCTCACCATCGCCTCCGAAACCGGCGTGTGGGACTACCAGCCAGAGGACATCGTGAAGAAGGGCAAGCTCGGCCCGGGCGACATGCTGGCGCTGGACCTGAGCACCGGCACACTCTTAAGTTCCGCCGACATCGACCAGATCCTCAAGACCCGCCATCCGTACAAGGCGTGGCTGCGTGCCGGGGTGCGTTACCTGGAGAGCGATCTGGTGGACGCGCGGCTGGCGGCCGAGCCGATGGATCGCGACACCCTGTCGCTCTACCAGAAGATGTTCAACGTCACCCAGGAGGAGCGCGACGACATCATCCGCGTGCTCGCGGAAGATGAGAGCGAGGCGGTCGGCTCGATGGGCGATGACACGCCGCTGCCGGTGTTGTCGCACAAGGTGCGCTCGCTCTATGACTATTTCCGCCAGCAGTTCGCGCAGGTGACCAACCCGCCGATCGATCCTTTGCGCGAGACCATCGTCATGTCGCTGCAGACGCAGATCGGGCCGGAGTGCAACATCTTCGTGCCGGCGCCCGGACACGCGCGCCAGATCGTGCTCGGCTCCCCGATCCTCTCGCAAAGGAAGCTGCGGCAGATTCTCGCGCTCGAGGAAGTCACGCACGAGTTCCTCGACCTGCAGTACCACCCGGCGGAGGGTCTGCGGAGTGCCATTGTGCGCATTTGCACCCAGGCGGAGAACGCGGTGCGCGACGGCAAGCTGGTGCTGCTGCTGTCGGACCGCTACCTGGTGCATGGGCGCATGCCCGCGCACGCACTGCTGGTGACCGGCGCGGTGCATCAGCACCTGGTGAAGCTCGGATTGCGCTGCAAGTGCAACCTGCTGGTGGAGACCGGCACGGCGCGCGAGCCGCATCATTTCGCCTGTCTCATCGGCTACGGCGCGACCGCCGTGTATCCCTACATGGCCTACCAGGTGCTGTTCGAGATGATGCGCGGCGGCCGGGTGAAGCTCGACTTCGCGGCACGCCTGGAACTCGGGCGCAGCTACCGCGCGGGAACGCGCAAGGGCCTGTTCAAGATCATGTCGAAAATGGGGATCTCGACCATCTCCAGTTACCGCAGCTCGCAGCTGTTTGAGATCGTGGGGCTCGCGGACGAGGTGGTCGGGCTGTGCTTCACCGGCACCGAGAGCCGCGTGCAGGGTGCCGACTTCAGCGATCTGGAGGCGGACCTTACCGAGCTCGCCGAGCGCGCCTGGAATCCGCGCCAGTCCGTCGGCCAGGGCGGGCTCCTGAAGTACGTGCATGACGGGGAGTACCACATGTACAACCCGGACGTGATCGCGGCGCTGCAGGCGGCGGTGATGTCGGGCGATCAGGCGCACTACCGCCAGTACGCGGATCTTGTGAACAGCCGTCCGGCGTCCACGTTCCGGGATCTGCTGGTGCTGAAGAGCGGCGCGCGTCCGGTGCCGCTCGAGGAAGTCGAGCCCGCCGAGGCGGTGCTGGCGCGCTTCGACAGCGCCGGCATGTCCTTGGGGGCTCTGTCCCCCGAAGCGCACGAGGCGCTCGCCATCGCCATGAACCGCCTGGGCGCGCGCTCCAACTCCGGTGAGGGCGGCGAGGATCCGGCGCGCTACCGCACCGAGAAGAACTCCAGGATCAAGCAGGTGGCTTCGGGGCGCTTCGGCGTGACGCCTGCGTATCTGATCAATGCGGAAGTGTTGCAGATCAAGATCGCGCAGGGCGCCAAGCCCGGCGAGGGCGGGCAGCTCCCGGGGCACAAGGTCAACGACATGATCGCCACCCTGCGCTTTGCGCGCGCCGGTGTCGGCCTCATCTCCCCGCCGCCGCATCATGACATCTACTCCATCGAGGACCTGGCACAGCTGATCTTCGATTTGAAGCAGATCAACCCGCAGGCGCTGGTGTCGGTGAAGCTGGTGGCGGAACCCGGGGTCGGCACAGTGGCCGCGGGCGTCGCCAAGGCGTACGCCGATCTCATTACCATCTCCGGCTATGACGGCGGCACGGGAGCGAGTCCCTTGTCCTCGATCAAGTACGCCGGCACGCCCTGGGAACTCGGGCTCGCGGAGACGCACCAGACGCTGCGCATCAACGATTTGCGCCACCGCGTGCGGCTGCAGGCCGACGGCGGCCTGAAAACCGGGCTCGACGTGGTGAAGGCCGCCATCATCGGCGCGGAGAGCTTCGGCTTCGGCACCGCGCCGCTGGTGGCTCTGGGGTGCAAGTACCTGCGCATCTGTCATCTCAACAACTGCGCCACCGGGGTCGC
>Ga0070761_10001363_pt1 | contig 15369 bp, 12 predicted proteins | sample HubBroMetageREF1_FD_66724 | JGI IMG/M metagenome (GOLD analysis project Ga0070761, IMG submission 66724) | Reference soil microbial communities from the Hubbard Brook experimental Forest, New Hampshire, USA - Hubbard Brook CCASE Soil... | ecosystem: Environmental > Terrestrial > Soil >... | reverse complement strand
TCGGAGGGGATGAGAAAGTATCCGGCTACGTAGATCACTCCGAGAATCGCGAGGAACCATTTCCGCAGCGCCACCACGCCCAGATAAATCACGCCGATGGTCACGTGCAGCATGTGCATCGCGGTCAAGCCGAAGAATGTTGCGGCGAACTGTGGTACGTCCTTTGAAACCTCGGCGAGCTCTCCCGAGCCCGCGCCGGCTGGCTTGGGAAATCCGGGGATTGTCAGCCCTTCACTGATCAGCTTCGACCATTCCATGCCGTGCAAGACGATAAATGCCGTGCCGAATGCCATGGTGGCCAGCAGCCAGTTCCGTGTCCACGCGCGATCGCCGCGCTGCGCTGCGAAGACGCCGAGAACCATAGTGAGCGAACTCGAGAGCAGGCACGCGGTCATGACCGTGGCGTTGGTGATGCTGGCGACGTGAAACGGCGTCGGCCACGGTACGGTATAGAGCCGGTTGTAGCTGAAGGCGACGAGCAACGCGCCGAAGGTGAGCGAGTCCGAAGCCAGAAACAGCCACATCCCGACTTTCTTGGAATAAGCCCCAAACAGCGGCGCTTCGTATGCTCCGGGTACCCCGTGATGCACAGCCGCGTCAGACATTCCGCAGATTCCCCTTTCTTATCTTGCCAAACCCAATAGCGCAAAAATGTATATCCACAGCACGAGCATGAAGTGCCAGTACCACGCCGAAATATCGACCACGATCCGCCGCGCCTCGGCTGTCTTGTGCCGCAGGAAGGCGGTCGTTGCCCACAACAGCGCAATCAGTCCGCCGGCGAGGTGTACCGCGTGCGTGACTGTCAGCAGAAACGTAAATGAGCTGCTCGGATTCGTATTCACATAGAATCCGCGATTGTGCAGTTCGCCCCATGCCAGCCATTGTCCGGCCAGAAATCCAAAGCCCAACAGAACTGTTATTCCGAGCCACGGGAATGATCGTTCTTTTCCAAGCGAAACGCCTGGAATCGACGACACCGGCGCCAGGGCCGCTTGCCGCGTCGCCTGCCGCCGCGCCAGTTCCATAGTCACGCTGCTGACCAGGAGCACGACCGTGTTAATCGCAAGCAGTTCCCACGGGAGGCTGACGTTGTTCCAGTCATACCAGTACGCCTGAGTCGCGTCGTCATAGGTCGGCATGCCGCGACGCACGATGTAGGCGCTGGTCAGCGCGATGAAAACCATGCACACCGTGGCAATGGCGCAGATCAGTCCTAGACGCGCCCGCCGTAGCCGCGCTCCGTAGTCTGGACCGCTTGCGCCGCGTCCGTCATCTCCGCCGCCCGCTGGTGGAGCCGGCGGCTTGATGCCGCCAATATGATCAATCGGATTGGTTGGAGTGTAAGTTGCCATAACTACTTCGTTGCGATCTTCTACGACCTCAATGTCCCGCCCCTGCTACCGGCGGATCAGTCTGCATTACAAAATCCTTCGACGCGCCCGGAACTCCGTATTCATAGGGTCCGTTATGCACGACCGGTGTTACGCCGCCGAAGTTGTCATGTGGTGGAGGAGTCGCCGTGACCCACTCCAGCGTCGTCGATTCCCACGGATTGTCGCTCGCCTTCGGACCTTTGAAGATGCTGTAGAACAGGTTGAACAGGAAGATGAACTGGGCCGCGATGGTGATGATCGCCGCATAGGTCATGAACGTCTGCAAGGGAATCAGTTTCGCCTGATACGCCACTTCGGTGAACTGCGAATATCGGCGTGTCTGGCCCGCCATGCCCAGATAGTGCATCGGCATGAAGATCGCGTAGGTTCCTGCGAGTGTGATGAAGAAGTGGACTCGTCCCCATGTCTCGTTCATCATCCGGCCAAACATCTTCGGTACCCAGTAATAGGTCGCGGCAAAAATCCCGAAGATCGCGGCCACGCCCATGATCAGGTGAAAGTGCCCGACGACGAAATACGTGTCATGGAGCTGGATATCGAGCACGGGCTGCGCCAGGAACGGTCCGCTCAATCCGCCGGAAACAAAGAGCGAGACGAAGCCGATGGCGTAAAGCATCGGCGTCTGGAAGCGAATATGTCCCTTCCACATCGTTCCCAGCCAATTGAATGTCTTGATGGCCGAGGGCACGCCAATGCACATGGTTAGCACAGAAAAGATAAAAGCGGAATAAGGGCTCATTCCGCTCATGAACATGTGATGGCCCCACACCATGAAGCCGAAAAACCCGATGGCGAGCATGGCGTAGACCATCGCTTTGTAGCCGAAGATCGGCTTGCGCGAGAAGGTCGACAGAATCTGCGATGCGACGCCCATGCCGGGCAGAATCGCGATGTAAACCTCAGGATGTCCGAAGAACCAGAACAGATGCTGCCATAAGAGCACTGAACCGCCCTTGTGCTGCATGACCACGCCGTTTACGACGATCTGCGGCAGATAGAAGCTCGTGCCCATGTTGCGGTCGAGCAACAACAGAATTCCCGCGGAGAGCAGCACGCCGAATGCGAGTAGCCCGAGGATCGCGGTGATGAACCACGACCACACGGTTAGCGGCATGCGCATCAGGGTCATGCCTTTGGCGCGGAGATCAAGCGTGGTGGTGATGAAATTCAGCGCGCCCATTAGCGATGCAAGGCAGAAAATCGCGATGCTTGTGATCCACAAGTCGGCGCCGAGACCCTCGCCCGGCCCGGCAGCTTGTACCGCACTCAGCGGAGGATATCCGGTCCAGCCATGCAGTGGTGCGCCACCGGTCACGAAGAACGCGGCGATGATCACGACGAAGCCTACAAATGTCGTCCAGAACGACAGCATGTTCAGGACAGGAAATGCCATATCCGCCGCGCCTAGTTGGATAGGCAGAATGTAGTTGCCAAATCCACCCTGTGGCGCCGTGGTCAGCACGAAGAACACCATGATCGTGCCGTGCATGGTCAGCAGGCTGAGGTAGGTCTCCGGCTTGATCTCGCCCACCAGCGGCAGCACTGCCTGAGGCCAGATCAAGTGAATGCGCATCAGCAGCGAGAGGAACATCCCCACAAATACCGCTGTGAGCGCCAGGAAGAAATATTGAATGCCGATGACTTTGTGATCGAGGCTGAAGATGTATTTTCGAATGAAACCCTGAGGAGCACCGTGCGAGTCAGCTGCGGTCGTCATTTACTGTTTCTCCGCCTCCCGTGCCGCCAGCCACTTGTCGAAATCTTCCTGACTGACAACGTGAACCATGCCGTGCATCTTGTAATGTCCCAGCCCGCACAACTCCGCGCAGGCAATTTCGTAGTCGCCGATCACCGTAGGCTTTAAATGCATGTGGATGTTCAGCCCCGGAACTGCGTCCTGCTTGAAGCGCAGCTGCGGCACAAAGAAGCTGTGAATCACATCGACCGCGCGCAGGCTCAAATCGACTTCGCGATTCACCGGCAGATACATCGTTCCGGTGACCACGTCGTCTTTCGCCGAAGGGTCATTTGTATCGAGTCCTACCGCAGCCTCGCCGCCAGCGGACGGATCCATCAGTTTCACGCTCGTCTTGGCAAACGTTCCGTCCGGCCCGGGATAGCGGAAGTACCAGGCAAACTGCATCCCGGTTACTTCTACTTTCACAGCGTCGGCGTCGGCTGGTTCCAGGCGCTCGTGCGCCCATACCGGGCGCCCCATAAGGTTGAGGCCGATGAACAGGATCGCGGTTAGCGCGGTCCAAAGGATCTCCAGCTTCGTATTTCCGTGGGAATAGGCAACTGGCGGCGACGTTGGCGTCTCTTTATATTTCCAGACGATGTAGCCAAGCCCGAGTTGCGCTGCGAGAAACACGATCCCCATCAGCACAAACGTGAGCGCGAATTGACCGTCGATGAAGCCGGTTGCGGCGGACGCGCCGACCGGGAGCCACCAGGTTTTGGCGACAAAAAAGTACGTGCTGACCAGAGTGATCAGCCAGATCAAAGCCATTAACGCGAGGCCCATTCCTTACTCCTCCTCAACACTGAGGACGACTTGAAACGATTTCCCCACGGCGGTTGCCGCGTTTTTCATCAAGATGAGACGCGAGCAACAGTCGGCGGCGAGTGTACCACAGCGGTGAGTAAAAAGATCAAGCGGATGGGAACAAAAATGTGAACAAAAATTAGGAGCGGTGCAGTTTGGCTCACGCGATGGACCGGATAAGCGGGAGATCCCTCACTTCGCCTGAAGAACGGCTCCGTTCGGGATGACGAACCAATATAAGTTTTGAGATTTGGATTCAAAACTGCACCGCTACCAGAAAATTGTGAAGAAAAGTATCGCGCGAGAACTCACGCTGCCCGAGTGAGATGTCGAGTGCTATGTTTTGAAAGGGAAACCCAATGAAAATCGTTCTCGCTTCCGAATCGCCATTTCGCCGCCGCGCCCTCGATATGCTGGGGTTGGAGTACGAAGTTTCTCCCAGCCGGATCGATGAGAAGGCCATCCGCGACGAAAATCCCCTCGAACTGACCCGCAAAATCGCGGAGGCTAAAGCGCGGAAGGTCGCCAGTAACTATTCGGATGCCGTCATCGTCGCAGGCGATGCCGTGGCTGCAAAAGGAAGCAGAATTTTCGAGAAGCCGGTGAATCACGCGGAAGCGGCTGAATTTCTACACGAACTTTCTGGCAGCGAATTTCAATTCATCACGGCGCTGGTCGTCTTGCATTCGCGTACAGAGAAGATACTGTCTACCGTCGAGATTCTGAATATCACGTTTCGCAAGCTGCTCGACCGTGAGATTCAGGACTATATTGCCAAGTATGCCGTCCTGAACTACGCGGGAGCGTTCGAGAACGACGCCGTCTACCGATTTTCTGAGCGCATCGAGGGCAGCTACAACATCGGAACGGCAATACCCGTGGGTCGCCTAACGCTGTTTCTCAGAGAGATGGGCGTGAACGTTTAGATAACGAATCGATCTGTCCGTGAGAATCCGTGCAGATCCGTGGCCAAGGAATCTTGAGTCGAACTCTATTTTTCACTCCACTTCGGCACTCTTCCTGGGGTCCAAGGCGCACCCGCAGCCTCCATATCTTTCTCCAGTTTAGCCAAGTCAACTTCAACTAGAGCGTGCAGTTTTGCCAGTTGCTCGCTAAACTCTCCTGCCGCAATGTTGTAGTCCTGCACGTGCGACTGCGTCGGCTTCGCCAGCGAGAAGCGCTCGCCTTCCAGAATCGACTCCACGCGCCCGTTGATCGAGGTCTGGATTGGCTCGTTTCTTTTCGCGATCTCCACGTCTCCACGCAGAGCCAGCAGGATCTCGCGATTCTTCTGCTCTATCTGATCTGCCGTCGCTCCCAATTCTTTTTCCGCTGCCGGGGTCTCGCGTAGCGCAGCGTGAATTTTCTTCATCCGCGCATCGACATCTTCGGCCGTTTCCAACGCTCCATATACTGCCCGATAGAGCCGCGCCGTTTTGCGAAGTAGCTCCTCCTGCGCTGTCCGATCCGCTGGAGTCATCAGCGACGCGCCTTCCGTCGTCACTTTGAACGACTGCGGGCCGCCCACTTCCGTCACCGCTCCATCGACTTTTTCGAACATGCGCACCGAAAATGTTCCGGCAATCACCAGCGGCCCTTGCCCGGTGGCAGACGGATAATCCTCATCCTCTTCTGTCGCTCGTCGTTCCGGAACTCTCGGGGCCGAATAGCGCAAATCCCAGGCCACGCGCTGGAATCCGGCGTCGGCCGAGCCTTCCACCTGCCGGATGGCTGCGCCGCTCTCGTCGTAGACCACGAAATACAACTCGGGTTTTGTCTCTTCCGCTTCCGCCCGTAACTCGTCGTTCGAGGGATAGCGCAGCGTCTCTTTTTTCTTTGCCGCCTCTTTCTCGGCGTCCTGGCGCATTTCTTTTTTCGTCTTGATCTTTTCCTTTAAGTAGGTCGTAAACACTGCGCCATACGGCGGGTTCGGCGCGGTGAAATACCCGTCGCCCTGAAATCCTTTGTCGCGCCCGCCCAGCGGATGCCGCTCGATAAACATCAGCGCATCCTTCACCGGGAACATAGTTGCAGTCTGCTCCACTGACTCGGGCTTGATTTGCCGTAGCGGGGAGATATCGTCGAGCACATAGAATCCGCGCCCAAACGTCGCGATCACCAGATCGCCCTCGCGCGCCTGGATCGCCATATCGCGGACGGAGATCGTCGGGAGGCCGCCCTTCAGTTTCACCCAATGCGTCCCGCTGTCGATGGTGAAGAACGCGCCAAACTCCGTGCCCACAAACAGGAGATTCGGATTCACCGTATCTTCCGCGAAGGCCAGCACGGGACCGTTTTCCGGCAGGTCGCCTGCGATCGAACTCCAGGTCTTGCCCGCATCCGTCGACTTCAGCAGATACGGTTTGAAATCCTCTTCCTTGTGATGATCCAAGGCCGCATAAACAGTGCTCGCATCGAAGTTGGAGGCCGCTAGCCGGCTCACGTATGTCGTCTCCGGCACGCCGGGAAACTTTTCATCCTTCGTCCAGTTCGCTCCGCCGTCGCTCGTCACCTGAACCAATCCATCGTCGGTTCCGACGTAAATTAATCCTTCCTTCTTTGGAGATTCCGACAGTGCGGTAATATTTCCGTAAAACGAAGTCGACGAATTCTTTCCTACCGCGTCGGGTCCCCACACTTTTTCCATCACCGGCAGCTTGTTGCGGTCGATCTGGCGGGTCAAATCGCCCGAGACCTCCTTCCACGTATCGCCGCGATCGTCCGAGCGAAATAACTTGTTGGCTGCAAAATACAGCCGCGTGTGAGAGTGCGGGCTGATGATGATCGGGGAATCCCAGTTCCAGCGCAGCGGGGCCTCGCCTTTGCCTTCCAGCGGCTGGAGCGCCAGCTCCTGCCCCGTGGTCTTGTCGAAGCGGATCAGCCCGCCGTATTGCGACTCCGAATAAATCGTATTCGGATCGACGGGATCCACGCGCGACTGGAAGCCATCCCCGCCCGTGGTAACAAACCAATCGGAGTTTACAATGCCGCTCACGCTGTGGGTGCGCGTCGGCCCGCACCAGGAAAAATAGTCCTGCGTTCCTCCGCACACGTTGTAAAAGGGCAGGGAATTATCCAACGCCAGATCGTAGAACTGCATCGTCGGCAGGTTCGCCTTGAACTGCCAGGACTTCGCATCGTCCCAGGTTTCCGCCATTCCGCCATCCGACCCGAGCAGCCAATGCCGCGTATCTTCGGGATCGATCCAGAGCGCGTGATTATCCCCGTGATGATTTTTCTCATTCACCGTGTGCAGCGACTTGCCGCCGTCGAGAGACTCGTGCAACTCCACGTTCATTACGAAAATGCGGTCTACATTCTTGGGATCGGGCACGACTCGCGCGTAATACATTGCGCCGGAGTCGAACTCGTTCCTCCGCTCCCACGTCGCGCCTTTGTCATTCGAGCGAAAGATGCCGCCCTTGCCATCCGCGGCCTCAATGGTCGCGTACACCACATTCGGATCGGCCGGAGAAATCGCCAGCCCAATCCGTCCCATATCCACGCTGGGCAAGCCTGACTTCAACTTGTTCCAGGTCGCGCCCGCGTCGGTGGATTTATAAATCGCGCTCTCCGGCCCGCCATCGATCAGGGTAAAAACATGCCGCCGGCGCTGGTACGCCGCCGCGTAAAGAATGTCCGGATTCGACGGGTCCATCGCCACATCCACGACACCGGTGTTCTCGCTGATGGCGAGGATTGGCTTCCAGTTCTTTCCTCCGTCGGTCGTCTTGTACAAGCCGCGATCACCGCCCGGACCCCACAGCGGACCTTCCGCCGCCACGTAAACGACCTTCGAATCCCGGGGATCGATCACCATCCGCCCGATATGTTCCGACTTCTTCAACCCAAGATTCGACCAATTCTTTCCGCCATCATCCGACCGGTAAATTCCGTCGCCATAGCTCACGCTGCGCTGCGCATTCGCCTCGCCCGATCCGACCCACACCACAGACGCATCATTCGGATCGAGCGCGACCCAGCCAATCGAATACGATCCCTCGCCATCGAAGACTGGAGTCCAAGTCGTTCCGTCGTTCACCGTCTTCCATACGCCGCCCGACGCCACGCCAACATAAAACTCATACTTGTTGTGGGGATTCACCGCGATCGACATTACGCGTCCCGACTCCGCGCCCGGCCCGATTGAGCGGAACTTCAGCCCGGCGAAGGTGTCGGCATTCATCCCCGGCTTTTTCTCTTCTTCTTTTTTCGGTGAATCTTTCGCCTCTTCCTTCTTCTGCTCTTTTTTCTGTGCCTGCTTTTGTTCTTGTTTTGACGTTTGTTTCGTCGCCGGCGTGTCGGGAGAAGACTTTTCCTGCGCCTGGACCGTGATCAAGGAGAAGAACAAAATAAAAAATGCGAAAAAGAAAATCGCGGATCGCTTCATGGAAGACTCCCAAATAGATTGTGCTGTTCCGAGGCTCTTTTACGCGCGGGGCAGGGCTCGCGTGCCGCGTTTCGCTACTATTTGCGGTAATTCTCGGAACCGATATGTATACAGGAAGTGAGGTTCGCGGGAGAAGCAGAAATCTACGAGCGCGGGAGACTGTCGAAAAAACGCTTCCGCCTTTTGCGCAGCTCCGCGCCGCTGATTGGCACATTCTTGCTCACCTGCTCAGTTCGGGTAATGAAGACCCATTCCCAGAGCAAGTAAATCACTCCCCATGACGCGACAAAAAAGGCAACGATGATGACAAGGGACGGATGCGCCATTCTGGCGCCGAACATGGCCGCTAGGCCAATGGAAAACATCCCTGTAATGATGGCGATGCCGATGCGCGCAATGCGGGGTGTCTTCGGGCTGTCCATGCATAGGCATATTCGCATCCAGCGCAACTGAATTCAATTTGATTCTTGCAGGCTATAATTCGCGAGGAATTACCCATTGCACGTGAAGGCTTATTACAAAAGAAAAGGCCGCCGGCATTTCGCCTGCGGCCCATGTATTTTTTTGAGCACTACCAGATCAGAGTCACCACGCCGGCCATCGCGATTGAATTCGCGTTGTGAATGATGAAGGTGTCGGTGCCGGCGACCTGGATGTCCACCAGATGGCTGTAGTCCAGATACACGATGTGCGTCCCCGCCGTCCCGCTGAAGCCCGAGGTAATCGCCGCCGAAGCCGGCGACTCGATCCCGGTCCACTCCAGGAAGCTGGAAGGCACATGCAGCATGGCCACCTGGCCTACGCCGCGATAGCCGAGGTTATTTTGTACGCCCATCACCAGCACGGGAACGCTCTCCGCGGGGTTGACTGCCGTGCTTGAGGCGCCCGCAGCCAAGTTGTAGGAGATCTTCGTGGCGTTCGGAGTGGTAATGGTTTGAGTGGCATGCATGGAGATATTCAGTGCTACCACGGCCACAACAGCGGCCAGCAGCAGCGTCGATATGCGGGACAATCTTGCGTCTTTCATTCGGTAGCCCTCCGTAGATTTGTTGTTTGGCCCTGTTATGTCAGGGGCTAGGACGAAGTCGCGCACGTGCAGTGGGCCTTCGTCGATTATCGTTGAGTGGCCGCGGCCTGGTACACCTTTGGCCGCTCTTCTTGCCACATGCCCCCTCATTTCTTAGAAAATCCGTTAAGAAATCCGGCGCGTCTGTCGTTATCCCCTCAGGGCCACTAGCAGCGTTCGCCGGTAGTAAACGCCCAGAGCGAGCGCGCCTCCAAGGGTGAGAAGGCCCGAAGCGCCTTGCATCCAGCGCTCGCGCCGTACCAGCGCATCGGGCCGGAGAGTCGCCGCCTGGGCGCTGCTGATTGGCGGCATCACGAACGCGTTGTTTTCGATCTTCAAACGCGGCGATGCCATTTCCACCAGCAACCCGGTCGCGAATATCGCCCAAAGACACAACACGAGCCACGATTGCTGCATTCCCGGCAACGAGTTCTGCTGCGTTTGGTTTTGCATTTTCAAGCTGTTCTCCTTTTCTCGATAGATAGTGCGAAGGCATGCGGTAACGTTTCAAGAAAGCGCGGCAAAATTTCGATATCTCAAACTTTGTGAGGATCGGTGCAAGGAACGGGTCTGTAGCGGAGCTCCCCCGGCCCCGCTACCCGTGCCATCTTGATTCGCGGCGCTGGAATCTCAGGCTCTACTTGGAATAACGGGAAGCGCGCAGGAAACACGACACGCGTCGGAAGAAAAGTTTGTATCTGGGAGTGGTGCCTTGGGTGGGGCGGGACTCACTGCTGCGAACGTGGGGCGGCAGAATCTAACCTACAACGACGATCCGATTGATCCGTTAAAATCCCACCATGCCTCGCAAGTCTCACGGACACGATCCTCATAACCGCCCGCAGAAAAATTATTGCTTCGCCTGCGGCCCCGACAATCCTGACGGTATGCACCTCAAGTTTGCGTTGGATGAAGCCCGGCAGACCTTCGTCTGCCGCTTTCGTCTACCCAAGCGCTATAGCGGACCGCCCGGCCACTGCCACGGCGGCATCATCGCTACCATCCTCGACGACGCTATGGGCAAGGTCAATAAACTGCGCAACGTTGTCGCGCTCACCCGCGAGATGACGGTTGAATATCTCAAGCCGGTGCCGCTGCAAAAGCCGCTGCGTGTCGAAGGCAGGGAAGTTTCGGTTCAGGGACGCCAGCACGTCAACGCGGCCGAAATTACCAATGAAAAAGGGGAAGTTCTTGCGCGTAGCCGGGGCGTCTTTATCGTGATCGATCCGGAGAAGATGTTCGCGAAATACGTGAAGAAGCAGGGGAAGAAGTAGGAACAGAATCGCTGATGTCGGTGGAATACAGCGCGGTGATCCCCGCTTCCCGCCGCGTTGGCGGGAAGCAGGAATAAGGCCGCAAACAATTACTCGCCTTCTTTGCGCTCTTCGGCAACCACCGCATACTTCTTTACGGTCGCCAGGAATATCTTGCTACCTGAAGTGGGTGCGGTCTTGCCCGAGAGGATGAACTGGAACGGAATGATCTTCCCGTACAGGACGGCAGTCTCGTCGCGATCCTGCTTAATTGACGCACCGTTCAGATCGATTCCGGCGAAGAGGCCACGCGCGCGCGAATAGGTGAGAATTTCCGCTTTCAACTTCCAATCCGTATCGCCTTCCACTTCGCGCCCAACCGGCCCGGCCGCTCCACTCGCTTCTGCGCCAATCTTGAACTTGCTCGTCAGCAGGTTGTCCATTCCTTTTTGGTTCATCACCAGCATCACCAGATCGATCGCCTGACCGCCCAGCTGCAGCCCCCAGCTTCCGCCCGTAATGGAAACAGGCGCCGGTGCGCTCCAGCCGTTTCGCGCGCTGTTGGTTGTGCGGCAGGTCGCAACGCCTTTGCCATGGCGTCCGCCGAAACCAACGGCGATATTGATCATCGACGGAATCACGATCACGCATTTCGCGTCGCTCAGAATCTTGGTTGGAATCCCTTTATCGGGCGTGCCCATGATTTCGTTGAGCACGTTGGCCGAAGTGTCGAGGCGCTTGACGATGTCAGGCGCAGTCTGCGGATTGTTGGTGTCAAACTTGGCCGGCGGCGTTGGCTTGCTGTCGCCCTGTTGCGCCGAGCCCAGCGTGGAAAAGCCTACTAGCAACATGGTGGTGAGTAGAACGGTAGAAACGGATTTCATGAGTTCCCCTTTTCGCCTAGAGATACGATTTTGTTTGAGGTTACGCGGAACGGTGGCTCGATCCCATGCGGCCTGGACAGTAAAGAATTAGATATTTGTACTCACACGCCCATCCGATCTCACCCATGTCGTGGCTTATCCAGCAGTACCGCGAATCGTGAACGAGCTGTAAAATGAAATAGAGAGCCGCACGCCCAGGCCGCGGCCTAATCTTCGCCACAGCGAAAAGGTTCCGCTCAAAGCTGAGAACTGACAGCTGAAAGCCGAAAAGGTTCCCAATATGTCTACCAACAACGGCAATACCACTACTACTCTCCGCCTCAAGACCGGCCTCGCCGAAATGCTCAAGGGCGGCGTCATCATGGACGTTACCGACGCGCAACAGGCCGTCATCGCCGAAAAAGCCGGAGCTGTTTCCGTCATGGCACTCGAACGCGTGCCTGCGCAGATCCGCGCCGAAGGCGGCGTTGCCCGCATGGCCTCGCCGAAAAAGATTCGCGAGATCATGGCCGCCGTGTCGATTCCAGTGATGGCGAAATGCCGCATCGGACACTTCGCCGAAGCGCAGATTCTGCAGGAGCTCGGCGTCGACTACATTGACGAGTCCGAAGTGCTGACGCCCGCCGACGAAGCTCACCACGTCGACAAGCATGCCTTCACGACGCCCTTCGTCTGTGGCGCCCGCAATCTTGGGGAAGCCCTGCGCCGCATTGCTGAAGGCGCGGCTATGATCCGGACCAAGGGTGAGGCCGGTACCGGGGATGTCGTCCATGCCGTGAAGCACATGCGCCAGATTGTCCAGGAGATGAGAATCCTGACGGTTCTTGGCGAAGAAGAACTCTACGCGAAGGCCAAGGAGCACGGCGCGCCGTATGAATTGATCAAATTGGTTGCCAAATCCGGGAAGCTGCCCGTGCCGAATTTCTCCGCGGGAGGCATCGCCACGCCAGCCGACGCTTCACTCGTCATGCAGCTCGGAGCCGAAGCCGTGTTCGTCGGCTCAGGCATCTTCATGGGAAACCGTACCTCGTGCACCCATTCGCTGGATACTCATCCCTATGATGCGACCTGCGCCTTCGCTCCCGCGGCGGAAGCCGAAAAGCGCGCGCGGGCGATCGTTCTAGCCGCGACACACTATCAAGACCCGAAAGTATTGCTTGAAGTCAGTGAAAACTTGACCGGAGCGATGAAGGGTTTAGCGATTAGCGGGATTGATGAAGCAAATATGCTGCAAACCAGAGGCTGGTAGCGACCGTCGGGAAGCGGGTGATCCCATTCCAGCCGTTCGTGGCTGGAATGGGAACGCCAAATTCATGCCGCATCGCCTTGACCGATACCAGCGAAGTAACTCGAACAATCTACATACTGCCCGCTAATTTTGCCCGTCTGCTTCAACCGCAGTGCCTTTGCAATCAAGTACATAACGATTTGGCCAACATTGTGCCCCTGAAATTCACAGAATAGAGGAGGCTTCCAATGAAAGCGCGCCAAACCACGTCATGGCTATGGATGTTCTTGGCATTTGCCCTGCTGCTCGCTCCGGCTCTGTATGCCGACAACCCGGTGATGGGCGAAATCCAATTTGAAGGCAGGTCGAAGATTGAAAAAACTTCCGGAGTCTGGGTCGACGGCCAGTACGTCGGCTACCTCAAGGAATTGAAGGGCTCCAAAAAGGTAATGCTGCTGCCCGGTGATCACGTCATCAGCGTGCGCCAGGCCGGTTATCAGGATTTCAGCCAGCACATCGTCGTGCACCCCGGCGAGAAGCAGGTAGTTCAAGTGGCCATGCAGAAGGCTCCCGCCACTTCTATGCCCACGGTCACGGCGGAGGTCAAAATCTCGGTCAATCCTTCGCGTGCCGCAGTTTTTCTTGACGGGCAATTCATCGGACACGTCGGCGAATTTCAGGGCGCCGGCCGCGGCTTGCTGGTCGCTCCCGGAGAGCACAAGATCAAAATCGCGCTGCCCGGATATACGACTTTTGAGTCTGACATCAATCCGCTGGCCAATCAAAAAGTGGAGGTCAAAACGGAATTGCAGAAATCAGAGGAACCGCTCGCCGATCCCTCTCTACAACCGAAATAAAAGTGAACACCACCGGCGCCCCATTCAAGCCCGTCTTTGGCTTGAGTGGGGTAGTTTCTCGGTGCTCTGCTTGATCTTTCTCAACGTCTCCGGCAAAATCTCTCCCAATTGGGAATGATCTATCGCTCGGGAGGATTTATGACAAAAGCCCTGCGCAATGTACTTTGTAATGTAAAGCATAAAAGGGACGTGTGCCCCTCTTCGTGATTTTTCGCAAAGCGGAAGAAGCGATGAGCTTGCTTATCCGCCTGACTGCTCGGCGAGATTGGTGTCGACGCGGTCCAGCTCGCGCTCCAGTTCGCGCAAAACTTCATCGCTGATGCGCTGCTCGTTCCGCAGACGCACCGCCGTCTGGCGCTCGACCGTAAGTAACTCACGCGACATGCTAATGAACTTTTGTAGGGAGGATGGCGACGCCCCGGGCGCAGAAACGGTATTGAGAGCTTCCAGACGCCAGCGATATAGCCGCGCCAGGTCGTCATAGCTTTCGTTTAATCCGGGCGCTGCCGACTCATGTGCTTTCTCCAGATGACTGAGAGCAGCCTGCAGCATGAACCGCCTGGCTTCGCTTTCTTCCGTGTGACGCTGGCCGCCTCCGGCCAGTCCCAGCGCGCGGATGACTGCCGGCAGGGTCAATCCCTGCAGCACCAGCGTCACCAGAATCACGCAAAAGGTTAGGAAGATAATCATGCTTCTCTGTTCAAAGCGCTCTCCATTACCCAGAACCTGCGGCAAGCCGATCGCGGCCGCCAGCGAGATCACGCCCCGCATGCCAGTCCAGCCGATGACGAACATCTGCCGTGCGGTGGGTGTGCTTTCATTCTGATGCAACAGCTTTCTGCGAACAAAGTACGAGAACTGCGCGCCCGGATATACCCACATCAGGCGCAGCACGATCAGAAACGCGCTGAACACTCCACCGTAAATCAGCAGCGTGTGATGGTTGAGCTCGCGAATGGCGTCGAGGACCTGAGGCAGTTGCAGGCCAATGAGAACGAACACTAACCCATTGAGGATGAAAGTGAAAGATTCCCACACCGCCCACGCCTGCAGGCGCACGCCGGGGGAAAAGAAGTGCGAACTCTTCCGGCTCAGATAGAGGCCGCACACAACTACGGCCAGCACGCCCGAAGCATGCAGCGCCTCCGCGCTTAAGTATGCGACATACGGCGTCAGGATGCTCAGCGCGATTTCGATGGGACCATCGTCGATGCGGTCTTCGACCCAGCGAACAATTTCACCAATAACCAATCCAACCAGCATTCCCACCACGATCAGAAATGCGAACCGACCAATGCCTGAGGCAACCGTGGGTCTCTGCTCGCCGACGAGCAGTGCCAAACCGAACTCGAGAGCCAGCAGGGCGCTGGCGTCATTGAGCAGGCTTTCGCCCTCCAGCACGTCGACGATGCGTTTGGGCAGGCCAATGCGCGTCGCGATCGCGGTGGCGGCGATCGCGTCGGTAGGCGCGACTACCGCGCCCAGAACCAGACCCACCCGCCAATCGAAGCCGGGAAGAAACCAGTGGCTGGCGTAAGCGACGCAGACCACGGTGAAGATCACCAATCCGAACGCCAGCCCCAGAATGCTGACCATGTTGTAGGAAAAATCACGCCAGGAAGTGAGCCACGCCGCGCTGTAGAGAAGGGGCGGCAGAATTACGAAGAAAACAATGTCGGGATTCAGCGAAATCTTCGGAATGCCTGGAACGAAACTCAGCAGAAGACCGCCAATGACGAGCACGATCGG
>Ga0070761_10001361_pt1 | contig 15419 bp, 15 predicted proteins | sample HubBroMetageREF1_FD_66724 | JGI IMG/M metagenome (GOLD analysis project Ga0070761, IMG submission 66724) | Reference soil microbial communities from the Hubbard Brook experimental Forest, New Hampshire, USA - Hubbard Brook CCASE Soil... | ecosystem: Environmental > Terrestrial > Soil >... | reverse complement strand
AGCTTGAGGGCGTACTATACGAAGTACGCATCCTGTACAGACCCCCGCACGGAACGCGAAGGCAGAGTGCCTTCATCGTGGCATTTCGCCAAAACTCCACCTCGAGCAGCGCTGTCTAGGATGTCCCCCCTAACCACCGCCGGACTCTGACGCGCCGGAATCAGGCCGATCCGGCCGGGCTGGGCCAAAAGCGGGCGTGGAGCGCTAGGGGCGGGCGAGCGACTGATCCAACGTCAAGGGAACCCCTTGGAACGGCGCGTGCACGGGAGAGGCAAGAAATGGCCTCGATTGCGCGAGTGGTCGTGGAGGCGGGGAGTGATTGGCCCGCGTTTGTTCGCGGAGCCGCTGACGAAGTGGTGGCACTGAGTCAGGCGACCGAGGATGCGGATGGAGGCGCGCTCGAGCGGGCCTGCGGCCGTGCAGAACACTCATGCACCACAGTGCGGCTTGCGGTCTTAGCCTGCAACGCTGACGTGGACGACGAGTCGATACGCCGGCGCACCGTTACGGCGAGCAGACTGGTCGAAGCGGTCGTGCATACCGCTGGCGGTCACTTCGTCCTGAGCGCCCGAAACCATGCTTCCGCGGCCCTCCAACTCGGCCTCATCCGCCTAGGCGCGACACTCCGTAACGCGGGACGGGGAAGCTTTGGCGAGTGTGTCCGTACGCACGGGATGTCGCGTGGTTTGGCGTCGGGTCGCTCGGCCATCGGGCCCCGCAGCGGCCCTAGAACCTGCTTTCCATGTTCTGCCCCACGGGTATCGGGCTCTTGCGAACGGAGTTCGCGTTCTCTGGCCGTGCGAGGGCGCGGAGTGAGTGGAGCATTTTGCGGCGCCCCATGCGATCGCCGCCCCCGTCGGGGGCGCGCGCATCGTGTGCTCACGCTCATGCCATGATCCGAGCAGCTCGCTCCCACCTTCAACTGTTCGATCGGCTTTTCGAGCGCTGCCGCTCGCTCAGCCCCATTCCGATGGCCGTCGCCTCTCCCTTGACGGACGTTGCACTCACGGGGGCGCTCGAAGCAGCTAGACAAGGTCTCATCGAGCCGATCCTCGTTGGTTCGGAGCGAGAGATCCGCTCTCTCGCCGACCGGATCGAGGCTCACCTCGGGACGGTAACCATTGTCGACGCTGCCGACGATGAGGACGCCGCGCAAAAGAGCGTCGCCCTGTGTCGCAAGGGCCAGGCGCGCGCCCTGATGAAAGGCAGCCTGCATACCGACACTTTGATGCACGCCGTTTTGCAGCATGATTCCGGACTCAGGACATTGCGCCGAGTGAGTCACGCGTTCGTTCTCGATACAGAGGCGTATCCGCGCCCCATGATGATCACCGATGCCGCGATCAACATCGCTCCGTCGCTGGACGACAAGGTCGATATCGTAAAGAACTCGATCGAGCTCGCGCACACGATCGGAGTCGAGAGACCCAACGTCGCCATCCTTTCCGCCATCGAGACGGTGACCTCGAAGATGGTTTCCACAATCGACGCCGCCGCGCTCTGCAAGATGGCAGATCGGGGGCAAATCACAGGCGCGGTGCTCGATGGCCCCTTGGCGTTCGATACCGCCGTCAACGCAGAAGCTGCCAGCATCAAAACCCTGCGGTCCCCTGTCGCGGGCGTGGCCGATATCCTGATCGTCCCGGACCTTGAGGCGGGCAACATGCTCGTTAAGGAACTTGAATACCTGGGGGGTGCCGAGCTGGCGGGTCTCGTCCTCGGAGCGCGCGTTCCGATCGTCCTGACGAGCCGTGCCGATGACCGACGAGCGCGGGCGGCATCCTGTGCCTTGGCGCTGCTCTCCCTTCAGATCCTCGACAAAGGCGTCAGCGGAGACGACTAATGCCGGCGCTGTCCCCATTGCGCGGAGTCATTCGTTCCGATCGGTGGCGCGGCACTTGCTCCTCAACCTCGGCGAGACCTCGTATGCTGCAGATGCGTGAGCTCAGACGCCTATGAATGAAGTCTGGGCTGACCCACGACGTGCAGTCGGATTCGACACGACCGGAGGTTCGAGATTCTGGCCGTTGCTTCTGTTCGCGATCCTCGGATGTCCGCGGCGGCCCCAGCCCCCGATCGCGCCGCACGAATCGCCCGCTCCTTTGCCGCCAAGTCCAGCGTGGGAAGGGACACCGCTGAAGAACGATCCCGACGTTCGCGTTGTTCTGAAAGTGCCTTCGCGCGCTCCATACCTCGTCGACGCGCTTGGTGTGGGTGGACAGTCCATTTCGGTGCAGCTGAGGAACACGGGCACGCGCAGCGCGGACATCAGCCGCTTCCGCGTCGCGTTCACGGCGAGTCGGGACGGCGTCCCGTTTCCCTGCAAGCAGCAGGCAGACGACTCTGTGAAGGTGCGGCCGGCATCGCTCACTCCCGGACAGGCCTTCGTGTTCGAGCGCGACCTAGCCTGCACAATGGCTCTGCCGGGCAGGTATAACGTCGGCGTCTATGTTTCGCTGCGCGATCTAGCGGGCGCTCGCGGTGATTTCGTAGGGCAATTCCCGTTCGACGTTCTGGGGACCACCCAGGAGCCACTCCCCTATCCAGCGCGACCGGGCCTCTACGTGATGATGACCGGTGCGCGCTCGTCGCGACCACTATCCGCAGACGCGTGGGCTCGCGGCGACTATCATGTCGTGCTGTCGCTGGTGAACGGTGGCAGTCACCCGGTGCTCGTGGGGCCGGGGCGACTTGCGTTCCTCACGTACCGGGAAGGGTCTTCTTTGCCGTGTTCCGGGCAAGCCGAATCCGTCGTACTCCCTGATGCCCTCGCACCTGGCGCCGTTCAGGTCCTTCAGGCGCGCGTCACATGCGCCCCATCGACCGAGGGCGAGTATGAAATCGTGGGCCGCTTGACTCTCGGGCATGCCGGCGAGTCCGTCGAGGTCGGGCGCGTTGCATTGAAAGTGACTCGGAACCCCGTCGTTTTCGCGCCGGATCCGTGGCTGCCCGTCGGCGGTCGCGGTGGAAGCTGGGTCCAGTGAGATGCTAAGCCGTGGCCGCACACCCTGGTTGTCGTCGACGGCTTTCTCGAGGATGCGGGAGGGCAATTGGGGCGGGAGATCTCGGGACCGATTCGTCGTCTCGTGGGCCCCGCTTCGCGGGGCTTGACGCGGACCCTCATCTCGAAGCATCTCAGCGATCCGCACCGGCCATACTGGCTGCGCAGAACGAGGCCGCATGACGACCGACACGAAAGAACAAGAGATCACGGACCCTCACGGGCTACTCGGGAGCGGCGAAGAGCTACTCCCCCTAGGCCAACTTGCCTCGCTTCTCGGTTGCTCGAAGAACGCGCTTCGCGAGCTGCTTCACGGACCCCTACGTAACGTGCGTTGGGCGCGGCGGGAGCCGGAACCTGCAGTGTACTCGGTCGCAGATGCTCGGACCGCCTTCGAGCCTCATCGGGCGGACGTAGAAGCCAAGCGACAGCGTCACATCGAGCTCGAGGCGTCCGGGCGAGCGGCGGCCCTTGCCGCGAAGGAGGCGCGCATCGCCGCGGAGGCCAAACGCAAGGCCGAAGCGGCGAGGCTTCCGCGGGTCTCTCGTCCGCGCAACTCCGAGCCCGCGTCGCCGGCAGCTTCGTCGAAGCCGGGCGGAGAGAAGTTAGCCCCCCAAAATCTGCCTCCAACCTCGTCCCGACGCCCGGCCCGCACCCCCGAAGTGATCGTGCTCGCGCGTCGGCCCAGCCAAAGGCCCCCCCCGTAACCAGAGCGTTGGTCGACGTTTGCACCGTCGTCAAAGCGAGCGCCGTTCGACGCCTGGGAGAGCCCTCGCTCGTGGCCTATCTCGTACGCGCGTGGGTCGGAGTGGAGGTGGTCCTCGCGTCGCTCGTGGCCATGCACTTCGGAGCCGCCCCGTGTCCGATCCCGGTGCTCGGCGGCATGCACAACGACGATCGCGCGGCGGCATGACGGCGGCGGACATCAAAGGGAGCCATGACAGCCTCCCGCGACGCTCGAGGGTTGGCATGCGTTGCGCAGCACGCTCATTGCCCTGGCTGCGAGGCGGGGAACGGCTGCGGCAAGCCGGGAGCCGAGGACGCGGAGCACCACACGATCCGAGCGAATCCGAAGCCGATCATCAAGTCTCATCCCGCGCCAGATTCTGAGCGATCGTGCGGCGGACCCGGAAAGTAGCCACCCCAGTAGCTCGGGCCTGTGAAGAGTATCCCTCGAGCTCGGAGTGCTCGTGATCGTGCTCCTCCCGCGTGCTCCGCTCTTCGCTGCCTCGGTATGGCGCCGCTGGTGTCGGGGGTGCATGTGGCGTCGTCCTACTCCCCCCTGGCGCGCACACGGGGGCCGCGTTTGCCTCTCAGGAAGCGAGGGGCGCGAGCTCGGCCTTGGGCGACCCGCTGACCAACGGCTGCTTCGAGGTGAGCGCCACGCGATTCCTTCCTCCTTGCTTCGATTCGTACATCGCGGCATCCGCCGCTTCCACGAGCGTGCGTGGAGTCGCCGTCTCAGCCGAAAAATCTGCGACCCCCAAGGACGCCGTGATGCCTGCCGCGGGCCCTGATGCGAAGCGCTTCTCGATCCGCTGGCGCAGGCGCTCCGCGAAATGCATCCCATCTTCAGCGGAGGTCTCGCGCAAGAGGACGCAGAACTCCTCGCCGCCGTAGCGGTATGCGGTGTCAGTCGTGCGCACGCAGCCGGCTATGACGTTGGCCAGCTCCTGGAGAGCGGTGTCGCCCTGAGTATGACCGTGAGAGTCGTTGAACGCCTTGAAGTGATCGACATCCAACATGACGAAGGCCAGCGGGCGTTCATAGCGCACGCAGCGTTTGCATTCGGCTTCGAGGTCATGCTCGAGACGACGCCGGTTGAAGAGCCGCGTGAGAGCGTCCATCTGGCTCCGCTCCTCGATGATCTCGTGAAGACGCGCCGATTCGATGGCCGTGGCCGCGTGCGTGGCGAGCATCTCGATGACCTCGATCACCTCTCTCGTCGCAACCTTCGGTTCGGCGTGGCGCGCCTCGAGCGCACCTACGACGCGCGCCCCAACGATGAGGGGTATTGCGATCGCGCGAACCGGTTGCATGCTGGTGTCGCCGAAGCGCACCTGACCGGCGGGCTCCTCGAACGTGAGCCGCCCCGACTTCGCGGCGCGCCCCGCAAGCCCATGACCCAGCTCGATCGGCGCGTCCGAAAAGGCAGCGTCGGCGCCTTCGGCGCTATTGACGAGTCGCTTTTGTTCGTCATCCATGAGCCACACGATGACACGGTCGTAGCCGCCGACGGCGGCCGTGCTCGCCCGCACGGCCCCGACCACGTAGGTCAGATTGAGACTCTCGGCGAACTCGCGACTTGCTTCGAGGACCTGGCGCAGCCGGGCCGAATGCTCACGGAGCGCTTCGTCACGCGATGCGGCCAATGCTTGCGCCGCAGAGAGCGAGCGCACCATTTCGTTGAGACCTTCCCCGAGCTCGGCGAGCTCACGCGGGGCGGCCGGGTCGGCGGTCGCCTCCATCTGCCCGTCGCGAATGCGGCGAATATGACGCAGCAACGCTGCGACGGGGGCGACGATCGCATCGCGCAGTGCACGATGCTGGCGCACGGCAAGGAAGAGTACCGCGATGAACACCACGAGCTCGACCGCGACGCGCGCCGCGACCATTTGGCCGTTGCGCCGAGAGAGGACTTCGTTGCGCTCCTCGAGGGCGCCGGCGAACCCCGTTTCCTCGCTCCGGTAGGCGTCGAAGAGTGCCTTGCCTTCGGACATCGAGGGAGCGCCGGCACCGGATCGCGTGTCGGCCGCGGCCTTGGCCCACCGCTCGCCCCACCTCTCCTCGGCTAGGCGCGTGTCGACCATGGCCATGGCAAGATCGGGGACCGAGCCGACGTACCCCGTGAGGGCCTTGTTGGCGCGAGCAAGCGCTACTTCCGCACGGAGGTACGGCTCGAGGAATCGCTCGTCCCGCGTCAAGAGGTATCCGCGAAGCCCATTTTCCTCGTCGAGCATCGCGGCATGGGCGGCGCTTTCGGCCCTCCCCGCCAGCTGGCTCCGTTCAAGCTCAGGCGCAAGCCACGCCCAGCTGACGCCATATGCCAGCGCGGTTATGAAAAACGCTGCCGCAACGAGCGCACCGAAGAGCACGAACGCACGGCTGAGTTGCTGCGCGAGCGTGCGGTCTTGCGGAGCGCGGACCACGTTAGCGTCTACGGGCAAGACGGTCGGATCCGATAGCTTCGGCAATTCGGTCGGCTGCGACCCTCCTCCCCCGCCAGCGTGCCGCTTCGATCTGCGATCCGAGGCGTCGTCGCTGGACGGCCCGCGAGATTGTAGACTGGCATTGAGTTGCCCGGGCTTCGCTCCCCATCGATTCCACTAAGCAGGATCTGGACCGTGCTTGGTGACGCGGCCGGGGGTGGCGGGGACACCGAGTGCCCAGGAAACCAAGCGTGTCGTCGCGCTCGTCGGGCCGGGGCACGCGGGTGCATGGTGGAAGTGGCCTGTCGGCAATTCGCAAAATTGCAAGAAACGCAGAACAGGGCGATGGGAGATTGCGCCGTTCGCCGCGAATTCTGGTGCATCGTCGGTCCACCCAATCAGGTCTGTATGCGCGCCTGAGGCCTTCAGTACGTGAGTCACTCGACGGCTCCGGCGTTGCGGCGAGATACAACGGGCTGGTCTCGATCGTGCACGATCTGACCGGGACCATGGCCCCCACGAGCTCCTTTGATCGACTCCGTACCCTCTGCGCCGACGTCGGCTTCGATTTGGAGCGGATTCGTCCTTCCATCCTCGATCGGATGCGTCTCCTGGCTGAGACCACGGAAACCGTGAACGACTGTGAGCGTGCCGTCCGCATCGCCAACGAGGTCTTCCGCTACTACGATGTCATTGAGCCGCTCAAGCGCTTCACGGCGCTGGAGCGACGGATCGTCGTGATCGGCAGCATATTCTCGGACATCGGCAAATCAGGTCCCGCGGGAGCGACTCTGGACGGACAGCACCTGGTGGCGGAGATGTTTGCCGTAGAGGGCATTGTCGACGAAAGGATGTCCGTCGCGCGGTTTTTCGAGGTGTATTTTCCGGCAGACGCGGCCCAACGTGCTCGAAGATTCGGAGCCCTTGGTCTTGACCCAGGAATGACCATGCGGGGGTTTTGGAACCTGCATAGTGCGTGGACCCTGCACGTCCTGCAGGGGGATGGTGTGCCCATGGAAGCGGTGCCCGCTGCGGCGACGCACCACATCCTGGAGAACGTGAACCCGGATTCACTAGTCGCCGACGACGGCCGCTTTACAAAATACTTCGGCAAGCATGCGTCGTTCGAGCGACCCGAGAAGCTCGTGATACTCTTGGACAAGTACGACGCTGCCCTCCGGCGTGGGCATTGCACGCATGACCAAGCCATCGCTTCACTTCGCGAGGTCATCGCGAAGAACCATCGATTCCGCGGTGATCACGGGTTCTTGGAGCTCATTGAGGATCTGGATGACGTGATGAAGGTCCCCGAGGGTGCGAGGGGCAGCGGCAGAAGTCCATGCGTCGCCTGAAGGGGAAGAGAGCTCGCTTCGATCGCTTCGCGCGCCCCGTTCAACCTCGGGCGCGCAAGGCACTCGAGGACGACTCGGACGCTTGGCGGCGAACGGGGCGGGCGCATACTGACGACGGGGTGTTTGCCACGAGCGGGCGTCATCCTTATGCCAAAGGACGATCCATTTTTCCCCAACGATGCGCACTTCCACCGCCCAGTACCTCTCGCACCTTTCGCGTCAGGGAAGCGGGCGTGAGAGGCTTTTGAAGGTAGGCCACGCCGGAATCGAGGACTCCGTGCTGGAGGCGCGCGTCATTGGTGTAGCCAGACATGAAGAGCACCTTCATCCCCTGCCGCATGGCCGCGAGCCGCTCGGCGAGTTGCCAGCCGCTCATCCTGGGTAGCACCACGTCGGTCAACAAGAGCTGGATCTTCGCCCCCTGCTTCTCGTAGATGAGCAAAGCCTCTCCCCCATTCGAGGCCGTCAGGACCACGTAGCCACACCGTCGAAGGATGTTCTGAGCGAGGGCACGCACTTGGTCGTCGTCCTCGACGAGTAGGATCGTCTCGCTGCCGCGAGAGAACTCGGTGGGAGGTGGCTCCGAAGGGCGGCCTTCGGCCACTCCGCTCACCTGTGGGAAGTAGAGCTTGAACGTAGTCCCCTTGCTGGGCTCGCTGTGGACCCCAATGTGCCCGCCGCTTTGCTTGACGATCCCAAAGACCGTCGCGAGCCCGAGCCCTGTTCCTTTTCCCTCCTCCTTGGTCGTGAAGAAAGGCTCGAAGATCCGCGCTTGCGTTTCCTCGTCCATCCCGACCCCAGTGTCCGTCACGGCAAGCATCACGTACGATCCGGGCTTCACGTCGGGGTGCGCCCGAGCATAGTCGTTGCCCAGTACGACGTTCTCGGTCTCGATCGTCAGCTCCCCGCCCCGAGGCATGGCGTCGCGCGCGTTGACCGCGAGATTCATGAGCACTTGCTCGACCTGACCGGGGTCGGCCCTGATGCTCCACAGGTCGCCGGTGGAGAGCACCGTCAACTCGATGTCGGCGCCGAGGAGACGGCGAAGCATCTTCTCGACCCCGGCAACGCTCTGATGGACGCTCAGCGTCCTCGCGTCGAGCACCTGCTGACGGCTGAAAGCCAAGAGCTGCCTCGTGAGACCCGCCGCTCGCAGAGCGGCCTTCCGGATCTCTTCGATGTCGGCTCGTACCGGCTCCTCGGCCTTGAGGTCGTCGCCGAGCAGGTCCGAATAGCTCAAGATGACGGACAAGGCGTTGTTGAAGTCGTGAGCAACGCCCCCGGCCAGTCGACCCACCGCTTCCATCTTCTGGGCTTGACGGAACTGCGACTCCAACTCCCGCCTCTCGGTCACGTCCGTCTGCACTCCAACGAAGTTCGTGATCTGACCTGCGTCGTCGCTGACGGGCGAGATGGTCAGGTGATTCCAAAAACGTGTTCCGTCCTTACGGTAGTTGAGCAACTCGACCGTGCAGGCGGCCCGTTGGCGAATGGCCTCGCGTATCGTTGTCAACGCTGCAGGATCCGTGTTTGGGCCCTGCAAACATCGGCAGTTCTTGCCGATCATCTCTTCGCTCTCGTAGCCCGTCAGCCGCGTGAATCCTGGGCTCGTGTAGATGATTGGGTTATCGGGCTTGCAAGGGTCCGTAATGATGATGCCTTGCGACACCGCCTGGATGGCACGGTCGCGCAAGCGCAGCGCGCGCTCGGCCCCCTTGCGCACCGTCACGTCTCGAATGTTGCACTGGATGACCTTCTTGTCGTTCACGAGGTACACGTTGCTGACGAACTCAACCTCCACGTTGCGTCCGTCATTCGTCTTGAGAGGGAGATCGTCGTAGCGAACATAGTCTTGGGCTTGCAGCTCGGCGAACGAGTCCTTGGAAGCGGCCGTGTCCTTGAACGGGCCGATTTCCCAAAGGTGCTTGCCCAAGAACTCGCCGCGCGGGCAGCCTGTCAACTCGGTCATGAACGGATTGACGTCAACGATGCATCCGGTGTCCGCAGCGAGAATCAGGATGCCGTCCTTCGCGGACTCGAACAGGCGGCGGTATCGCGTCTCTGACTCTCTCAGATCACGGTCGGCTCTCCTCCGGTCCGTGATGTCTAGAACGTACGTGAGAAGGTGCAGAGGCCGGCCGTCGGCGTCGCGCCGGAGCCGGCTCGTCACGTGGACCCATACGATGGTCCCGTCCTTGGCGCGGAAGCGTGTTTCGAATGAACAGGTATCGCGCTCCCCGGCGAGCAGGGCGCGAACGGCTTCGCCGGTCTCCGCGAGGTCGTCCGGGTGGGTGAGCGCCAGGAAGGATGTGGCCTGCAACTCCTCGAGCGAATAACCGAGCATGATGGCGAGCGCCGGGTTGACACGCACCCACGAGCCGTCCGGCGCGGTGATGGCCTTGCCAATCGGCGCGTTGTCGAAGAAGTCTCTGAATAACTGTTCCTCCTCGCGAACGTGGCTGGATAGGGCCAGATCTCCGCGCGAGAGCGATGAGTGTCGCGACACCGATCCGTTGCGAATGCGTGAGCCGCTCGCTCTCTTCACGACAGTTCGACGATCTGGCGTAGCCGAAGGTCGTCCTGCGTCGTAAGCATCTCGTCGGACGGGCGGAGAGGGCTCGTCTCGCCCGACTGTACTGCGAAGCTCTCAACTGGCATGAATGTCCCCCCCCATCGTTGGTTGCCCGCGACGCGATCGGCGATTCTGTCGTGCTTCGCTCCCGCCTCGAATCCCACATATAGGCACGATCCAGGCCGTCCTGGGTCCCCATAGCCCGTGGAGCGGTGGAGCCACGGATCCCGAGGGAGCCGAGGGATCGTCGTGTGCGCCCTACCGCGCCAGGCGCAATTCGCCTGTCGATGATTCGCAAATCGCCAGAACGGCGCCATCCGCTGTGCGCTTCAATCAGTGGTTAGGCTGTACCGGCACCGACGTGCACCGGCCATCCATGACCGCCCTCCAAAATCAGCCCTTCACCGATGCGCTCGCAGCTAGCCAAGCCCGCGTCGGCCAACTCGAGCGCGAGGCGATCGAGCACAAGGAGGACGCTGACGAGGGGGTGGGGATACATTTGGATCGCTACCGGTCACTCGTCCTGGCGATCGCCCAGGTCATCTGGACCCACGATTCCAGGGGCGAGATGGTGGGCGAACAGCTCAGCTGGGCGACTTACACCGGACAAGCATTCGCGCAATACCAGCACAAGGGATGGCTCGACGCCGTACATCCCGACGACCGCGGGGCGACCGTCGAGGCATGGACGCGCGCGCGATCCGCGCTCGAGCCCTACGAAATCGAGCACCGTCTGCGTGGCAAGGACGGGGAGTATCGATACTTCTCCGTGCGTGCCGTGCCGGTGCTTGCCGAGGACGGGACTCTTCGCGAATGGGCCGGCATCCACACCGATATCACCGAGAGAAAGCGTACGGAGCAGACTCTGCGTGACGGTGAGAGGCAATTCCGAGAGCTCGCCGACTCGATGCCCCAGATCGTTTGGGCGGCGGGGCCCGACGGCCATTTCGACTACTACAACCGGCGTTGGTACGAGTATACGGGCCGCCCCGAAGGCGTTGGCGGCGACGCGAGCTGGACCGATGTCGTCCACCCCGACGATCAGAACGAGTGTCTCGCGCGCTGGCATGCCGCCACCCAATCGGGCGATGCCTACGAGATCGAGTACCGCCTGAGGGAGCGCAACGGGAGGTACCACTGGTTTCTCAGACGCGCGCTCCCGGTTCGAGATCCGGCCGGCCGAATCACACGCTGGTTCGGCACGTGCACGAACATTGATACTGTAAAGCAGACGGAGGAGGGGCTCCGGCGCGCGAACGTCGAGACCGACGCGGTCAACCGCGAGCTCGAAGCCTTCAGCTACTCGGTCGCCCACGATCTGCGGGCGCCTTTGCGGAGCATCGACGGCTTCAGTCAAGCCCTCCTCGAAGACAACGCCGATCAGCTCGACGCGGAGGGGAAAAGCCATCTAGCTCGCGTGCGCGCGGCTGCGCAGCGCATGGCTCGCCTTATCGACGATCTACTTTCTCTCTCTCGCCTTAGTCGCGCCGAGATGCGTCAAGAACGGGTCGATCTCACGCACGTCGCCCGAAGCATCGGCGAAAGGCTTCGCGAAGCCGACCCGGCGCGCGACGTCGAGATTGTCGTGCAAGACGGCCTGGCGGCCGAAGGCGACGCGAGCCTGCTGGCGGTCGTCATGGAGAACCTTCTTGGCAACGCCTGGAAGTTTACCGGCAAGCGCGCCAAGGCTCGTGTCGAGGTCGGTCTCACCTCGAAGAGCGGGGTCCGGGCTTTTTTCGTTCGTGACAACGGAACGGGGTTTGACATGGCTCACGTGAGCAAGCTCTTCGGCGCGTTCCAGCGGCTGCACTCGACCTCCGACTTCCCGGGGACCGGTATCGGTCTCGCCATGGTCCAGCGGATTGTCCGGAGGCACGGCGGGCAGATCTGGACCGAAAGCGAGCTCGATCGCGGTGCCACCTTCTTTTTTACCCTGGGCCGAATGGTGCATTCATGAAAGACAAGATCATCCTACTCGTCGAAGACAGCCCGGACGACGAGGCGCTTACGCTCCGCGCGCTCAAGAAGAACAACATCAGCAACCAAGTCGTCATCGCGCACGACGGAGCCGAGGCGCTCGACTATCTCTTTGGCCGAGGCGCTTACGACGGCCGCGACACGTCCGCGCTCCCACAGGTCGTTCTGCTCGATCTCAAGCTCCCAAAGATAGACGGCCTGGAAGTCTTACGAACCATCCGGGGCGACGCGAGAACGAAGCGCCTGCCCGTGGTGATCCTGACTTCATCGAAAGAGGAAAGCGATCTCCTTGATGGCTACGAGCTCGGAGCCAATAGCTACGTGAGAAAGCCCGTGGACTTCACGGCGTTTGCGGAGGCCGTGCGCCACCTTGGGCTCTACTGGCTCGTCCTCAACGAGTCCCCACCCGAGCGAAGGGCGTCCTAGGCGTGGCAGCCGCAACGAGGGTGCCAATAGCCGCCGACGGCCCCTCGGCGCAGCGAAGGCCGCTGCGGGTGCTCCACGTCGAGGACTCGGAGGACGACTCGGTCCTCGTCATGCGGGAGCTTCGTCGGGGCGGCTTCGACCCGCAATGCGAGCGCGTGGATACCGCGGGCGCCTTCAAGGAGGCGCTACGCGCGAAGGAATGGGACGTCATCATCTCGGACTACTCGCTTCCTCTTTACGACGGACTGGCCGCGCTCGCGGACGCGAGGGCAGCGGGCAAGGATCTCCCCTTCATTCTCGTGTCGGGTACGATCGGAGAGACCGGCGCCGTCAACGCGATGAAGGCAGGGGCGCAGGACTACGTGCTCAAGGCCCACCTCGCGCGATTGCCTCTCGCGGTCGACCGAGAAGTGCGCGAAGCAGGGTTGCGCGTCGCGCAGCGCAAAATGACCGAGCAGCTGGCGATCTCGGAGCGCATGGCCTCCGCGGGGGTCTTGGCTGCCGGCGTGGCGCACGAGATCAACAACCCCTTGGCCGTCGTCATGGCCAACCTCGATTTCGTGACCGCCATTCTGGGGCAGCTTGCCCCCGAAGCACGCGCCCTCGAGCTCCGGTGCCGAGACGTCGCAGGAGGCGAAACCGTCGTCGGCCAACTCGAAGGGCGCCTGCAGGAGGTCGACGCACCGCTGCGCGACGCTCGCGAGGCGGTCGAGCGGATTCGCGGGATTGTCCGCGACGTCAAGCTCTTCTCGCGACCTCACAAAGAAGAGCGTGGTGCCGTGGACGTCAGGGTCGTCATCGAGTCGTCGATCCGGATGGCATGGAATGAGATCCGACACCGCGCCCAACTCGTCAAAGAATACGGCGACGTTCCGATGGTGGACTCGAACGAGGCACGGCTCGGTCAGGTTCTCCTCAATTTGCTCGTGAACGCCGCGCAGGCCATGCCCGAAGGCCGAGCAAGCCGGAACGAAATTCATGTCGTGACCAAGACCCAGAGCGGTCGCGTCGTCATTGAAGTGCGCGACACCGGGATGGGCATTGCTCGCGAGGATCTGACGCGCATCTTCGACCCCTTCTTCACGACCAAGCCGGTCGGCGTCGGGACCGGGCTTGGATTGTCGCTCTGCAGACGCATGGTCACCGATCTCGGCGGCGAGATCGCGGTCGAAAGCGAGGTCGGCAAGGGAACGGTCTTTCGGGTGAGCCTGCCCGTCGCGACGGGCGAGCCGCGGCAAAGCACGTGCGCGAAGGCGCTGGATCAAACCACGCGAAGAGCGCGAGTTCTCGTGGTCGACGACGAAGTCTCGATGGGTCGTGCCCTCAGGCGAGGTCTCGAGCGGCATCACGAGGTCGTGGTCCTGACGAGCGGGAAAGAGGCCCTCGCGAGGATCGCGTCCGGGGAACGCTTCGACGCGATCCTCTCCGATCTCATGATGCCGGAGGTGACCGGCATGGAGATCCACGAGGAGCTTTCCCGTACCGCGCCCGATCAGGCCAAACGGATGATCTTTCTCACCGGGGGAGCGTTCACGGAACGAGCGCGAGAGTTTCTCGATCGGATACCCAACCCGCGCATCGACAAGCCGTTCGAGATTGCGAACGTCCTCGCGATTATTGCAGGTGCCCCACCGCGATCGCTGTCGTGAGAAAAAATGCGTCTGGCAATCACGCGGCCAGCGCCCGATCACCGTCCAGGAGGATCTTGAGCAAGACTCCGAGAGAAAGGAAGTCACCAGGGTCCGGACGGTAGGTGAGCCGTGGCCCGACGGCTTCTCGCAGGGCGCTCGATGGCCCCGAAGGAGATTCGCTTCGCGATGCCGAACGGATCGGCCAGGCCGGCCCGCCCAAGGGCGCTCGCAAAGACGGATCGGACGCGGCTTCAGACGCGGTCGGCGGACGCGTGCGGCAGAATCCCCGGGAAATGGGGCCCTTTGCTAGATGTCGCGTTCGTCGCTTCCGCCGCGCTGACGCTACACGCCCTTACGGCCCCCGTAGTGATCGATGCATCTTTTCAGCGCGTCGAGAAGCTGCTCGTCGGTAGCCCTTCGAGCCTTCCACTCAATGAACGTCTTCGCGGCCGGCAGCTCGTACTCCGCCGCAGCGTCACGAAGCCTCTCTTGCTCCTGGCGGGAAGACGGCGCCGCCTCTTGGCCTATCCATTTGTAGAACTCCTGGTACTCGATTCGCCAAACCTCGAGCTCGTTGCGCAGGGACTCCTGCAACTTTGATTCGTCCATTCTGAAGAGCTCATCGAGAGCTTGCGTGGGGTTCATATCGCGTCAGTTCCCCGTGCTCGCCCGTCCTCAATTGGAACGGACGGCTACGGATAGGGGTTGTCGGAGAGGGCTTCGGTGGCGGCGGGCTTGTCGGACCAAGCGGCGACCGCTGCGTGTGGCGTCGTCCTCGACACGGCGACCGCCGATACAGCCGCAACCGGCTTTGCGGGCGGGGCCTCCGCGCTGGGTGCGGTCGTGGATTCCGCACTCGACTCCAACGGGGGGAGGCTCCTGCCGGGGCACCGTGGAGCCAGCTGGAATCTCAATGAGCAACACGGGCGGGTCGGAACGATGAACGTACGCGTGGAGGCCGAGAAGTCCTCCGACACCGAGTCCCAGCAACATGAATATCGACGCGAAGACAATCGCCCCGGACGCCTGGATTCCCGGAAGAGGGTCGCTCCTCTTCGAGGGGGAGAATGTTGCCATGGGAACCCTGAGCGCAAAAGTCGGGCCAGCTGAAAGAGTTGGGGGTCGCATGAGGTCGAGCTCCCTTGGATCATTTCGTTCACTGGCGAGTTCAAACCGGTTGTCGCTCTAGGAAGAGAGCACGCCCGAGGCGGAGACCTGGGTACAGGGGCGCCTTCTGGAGCTTCTGCGTGGAAAGCCAGCGACGGAAGTTGCGGCCGACTTGCGCCGAACGATTCGGGGCCGAACGCTGCA
>Ga0070761_10001359_pt1 | contig 15428 bp, 12 predicted proteins | sample HubBroMetageREF1_FD_66724 | JGI IMG/M metagenome (GOLD analysis project Ga0070761, IMG submission 66724) | Reference soil microbial communities from the Hubbard Brook experimental Forest, New Hampshire, USA - Hubbard Brook CCASE Soil... | ecosystem: Environmental > Terrestrial > Soil >... | reverse complement strand
CATCGATTCCAGGATAGCGGAGTTGCGTTATCGTAGGGTAGATACTGGGAAAACGAGTGGCATTAAACTTCAGCCCGGTCCTAATCCTGCTCCTATGTAGCGCGCCCCTGATGGGCGCTCAAACGCCGCCCCAGGAAACTTTTGAAGATCTGGCGCGCGGCGCGCAGGCTGTGCTGGACAGCCGCCCGGAGGAATCCGCTCGTCTCTACAAGCGAGCCTTAGCTATCCGTCCGGAATGGCCGGAAGGCTGGCTATATATGGGAGGCGCCTTATATCGGTTAGGCCGCTATGCCGAGGCGACCGATGCGTTGCGCAAAGGAGTTGAGTTGGCGCCCAACGTCGGGACCGGGTGGGCTCTTCTGGGCCTCAGCGAATCCCAACTGGAAGATGAGGACCAGGCGCTGGCCGATATCCGCAAAGGAGAGGATCTGGGTCTCGGCAATAATACGGCGTTTGAGGTCGCGGTGCGCGTGCGGGCCGCGCAGCTTCTGATCCGGTCCTCGGCTTTCGATGAAGCACTCGGGCAATTGCAGCCGCTTTCCAAGCACGAAAACAATCCTCCGCCCGTGGAGGAAGCCATGGGTCTCTGCGTATTGGCCAGCCCCGACGACATGGCCCGGCTTTCCCCGCAAAGACGCGCGGTCGTGGACCTGGCGGGCAAGGCGGCGTGGGCCTTCGCCAGCCAGCATCCCGAGGCGGCGGCGGCTGGCTACCGTCAATTGCTGGAGCAGTATCCGAACGAGCCTGGCGTGCACTACGCCGATGGCCTCTACCTGATGGAAACGGATCTTACGGCGGCGCTGGCAGAGTTCCAGAAGGAGGTGCAAAACAACCCGAAGCACTGGCCGGCGCTGCTGGTCATCGCGTCCCTTCAAATCCGGCAGGGGGCGCCGGAGCAAGCCATCGAGTCGTTGCACGCGGCGATGAAGATCGTTCCTCCCAAATACCATTGGCGCTGCCACACCGATCTGGGGCGCGCGAATCTGGACGCTAACAATCTCGACGCCGCCGTAGGCGAACTGGAGAGTGCCGTACGGCAGATGCCTTCCAACGCGAATGTGCACTTCTTTCTGGCGGAGGCTTATCGCCGGGCGGGGCGCAACGCAGATGCCGAGAGAGAACGCACCGAGTTCGAAAAGATGAAAGTCCGGCAGGATCCTCTGGGCGTGCCGGCCTTGCACCCCTTCGGGTATTCTGGGAAGAACTGAAACGGCCGGCGCTGTCTTTGCGCAGCCCACGTTATAATCTCCATCAGGTGAGACTCGCACCGCTGGTTGTATTGCTTTCGTTGGGACTCGCCGGGCTTTGGGCCGACGGATCCGAAAGCCATTTGCGCGAAGCCCAGGCGGCGTACGAGTCCGGAGACCTGGCCACCGCCATTCGGCTCTACCGCGAGTTCCTCAAGGACTTTCCCGACGCGGCCGAAATCCGTTCGAATCTGGGCGCCGCGCTGGTGCGCGACGGGCAGTTCGCCGATGCCATCGCGGAATACAATCTGGCCTTGCGGAAGATGCCGAATAATCCCCAGGTCAGGATGAACCTGGCGCTGGCATACTACAAACTCGGACGGCTGCCCGAAGCTGTACAGGATCTCGATGTCCTGCACAGACTGCAACCCTTGGAACTAAAACCGGCGCTGTTGCTGGCCGACTGCCTGCTCGAAACGAACCAGCCGGCGAAAGCGGTGGAAGTGCTCTTGCCGCTGCAGGAAGAGTATCCCGACGATCACGCCGCGATTTACGCGCTTGGCATGGCGCTGCTGAAGGACAACCGCACGCAGGAGGCACAGGTCCTGCTGGATCGCATCCTGCGCGATGGCGAATCGGCCGAATCGGCATTCCTGCTGGGTCAGAGCGAGTTGCTCCGTAACGATCTGGCGGCCGCGGCCGGACATCTGGCGCGCGCCGTGGAACTGGATCCGAAGATGCCGTGGGCGCACACCCTGTACGGGCAAGCGCTGAAGGCCGCCGGCAAAGGAGAGCAGGCTACCCAGCAATTCAACGAAGAGTTGAAGGTGAACCCGTACGATTTCACGGCCAACACGGAGATAGCCCTGCTGCTCCGGCAGGATGGCAAACTGGACGATGCGCTGGCGCACATCGCGCTGGCGCTCCAGGTGCGCCCAAACGATCCCGGCGCGCTGTATCAGCGGGCCTCGATTCACACGGCACAGGGATTTACCGAACAAGCGCGCCAGGAATTGGAGCAACTTATCCGGGAGTATCCTAACTTCTCAGAAGCCCACGCCGCGCTAGCTACCGTTTATTACCGGCTGAAACGCACGGCCGATGGCGATCGGGAGAGCGCCGAGGCGCGCCGGGTGCGGGAGGAAGCCCAGAAACTCCTTGAAGAACAGCGGAAACGTTGAAGGTAGAGGTTCGGTGTGCGCCGCCTTTGATGTACCGTTCCCTCTACCTTGGGTCACGCCAGCAGAACACCGCCCCGAGGCGTACTGTAGGTACTAAATCCAAAACAAAAAAAACAAAATTTACTTCTTAAAATGCGTTGCAAAAGAGATAGAGTGGTGTACACTTATTGGAGCCAGGATGCCAAATAGAACCTCCTTGGAGAAGTTAATGGCACGCCGCTCCGTGGCGGTCCAGTGCATATCTCACAATGGCGGCCCACAACTGAAGGCGTAAATCCCGGTGCCAGGGTAAGGGAGAGATTATGAATCGAAGATCCGGTACGTCTCTACTGAAAGTCTTCGTGCTTGTATCCGTCGTGACTATCGTTTGTTATGCGCAGTCACGGCCCCTATTGACCCATCATGTGCGTGAAGCGACTCTCAATGGGCAGGCGCGGTCGGTCGGACGCCTTCCCGCTGCGCAGGGCATGCGGCTGGTGCTTGTCCTGCCCCTCCGCGATGGGACGGCCCTGGACCAATTTTTGAAGGATCTCTATAATCCTGCCAGCCCGTCTTACCGCCGGTACCTCACGGTGGAAGAGTTCACCGCGATGTTCGGTCCCGCCCAGCAGGACTATGATGCTGTCCTTCATTGGGCGGAGACCAACGGCTTCACGGTGGTTGGCACTTCCCGCAATCGCATGAACGTGGATGTGACGGGGCCGGTGGCCGCCATCGAGACAGCCTTCCATGTGAACATGGGTCTCTACCAGCACCCCACCGAAAACCGCACCTTCTATGCTCCGGACCGTGAGCCCACAGTGGACTTGCCTTTCCCGCTATGGCACATCGCGGGTCTGGACAATTATTCGATCCCCCGTCCCGCCCTGGTGCGTAGGCCTTTGGGAGTGGCGCCCCAGGCAACCACGGGATCCTGCCCCGACCAGTCCTTCTGCGGCAGCGACATGCGAGCGGCCTACTACCAGGGGACAACTCTCACCGGCAGCGGCCAGTCGCTCGGGTTGCTGGAGTTTGCCGGCACCGATTTGACCGACCTGGACACCTATTATGCGAACATCGGCCAAACCAACAATGTGCCGATAACCCTGGTCTCCACGGACGGGACCAGCACGAGTTGCGTCTACCCGGACTGCGACGACACTGAGCAGACCATCGACATGACTCAGGCGCTAGGCATGGCGCCGGGCCTGGCCAGCCTGGTGATGTACGTCGGATCGACCGATGCGGCCATCTATAATGCCATGGCCACGGCCAGTCCGCTGAACGCGCAATTGAGCTCTTCGTGGGTCTTTGAACCGGACTCGGGCGTTGACGATCCGTACTTTCAGGAGTTCGCCGCGCAGGGTCAGAATATGTTTCAGGCGGCAGGCGACGGCGGCGCGTGGACGTCGTCTTCCTTCATCTACCCAGCGGATGACCCGTATCTCACGTCGGTCGGCGGGACAGACTTGGAGACAACTGGCCCCGCTGGCCCGTGGAGTTCGGAGACGGTTTGGATTGACGGCGGCGGCGGCATTTCGCCGAACAAATTTGCGATTCCCTTCTGGCAGACGACGACAGCCAGCGGCTGTTCCAATTGCTCCAACAACTATCGCAACGGCCCGGACGTTTCCGCCAATTCGAATTTCACTTTTTACGTCTGCGCGGATCAAACCACCTGCACGGCTAACTTGTATGGCGGGACCAGTTTTGCGACGCCCATGTGGGCCGGCTATCTGGCGCTGGTCAATCAACAGGCAGTGGCTAACAATATGCCCACGCTCGGCTTCATCAATCCGGCTCTTTATGAGATCGGTTTGAGCTCGAACTATGACGCCGATTTCCACGACATCGCCAGCGGCAGCAACGGCTATGCGGCCACAATCGGCTACGATTTGGCGAGTGGCTGGGGCAGTCCGAACGGAAGCGGCCTGATTAGTGGGCTGCTCAGCACAATTAATACTCCTGGCTTCGGCCTCACAGCCTCGCCCACGCTGGTCTCAGTGCTGCAGGGCAGCTCGGGAACGTCCACGATTACCAGCACCGCTTTGAACGGCTTTAACTCGCCTATTTCCTTGTCTGCGACGGGCCAGCCCATAGGCGCGACCGTAACCTTCAGCCCGCTTAGCGGGGCTGGGACTTCAACTATGACGATCGCGGTAGCCTCGTCTACAGCCGTCGGCACGTACATTATTAAGGTCACGGGAACCTCCGGCAGCATCGCCGAAATCGTTACGGTCTCCCTGCAGGTGTCCAAGATGCCGCCCAACTACACCATCGGCGCATTGCCCTCATCGATTAGCGTTGCCAGGGGTAGCTTCGGCACGTCCACAATTACCACATCTGTTTCTGGCGGATTTGACTCGGCCGTTTCCTTGTCGGCGACTGGCTACCCAATTGGCGTGATCGTACGCTTCAGCCCTGAAAAAATACCGGCGCCGGGCGCGGGGACGTCGACCATGAAAGTCTTCGTGGGCAAGGGAGTCGCTCTCGGAAACCACACGATCACGATAAACGCCACAGGCGGAGGACTGCCGCGTACGGTTCAGGTCACGCTCGACGTTATCGAGTAGGCGAGCGTGAACTAGGACCGGCGGCACGGACGATCTCAAGAAGGGAGCGGTGCTTGACACGGGAACGAACCATGCTGCTGTACGATTGGCTATGTTAGTCGAACCGGTCGGATTTTTCGGCCGCAGGATCGCGCACGGCCCCCTTTTGGGGGAAATTGACAAGGAGGACAAAATGCTAAAACGAGGATTTTATTCGATTGCGCTGGCGGCTGCCCTGATTCCTTTCGCCCAGCCGGCGGTAGCACAGAACTACCAGGGAACACCTAAACCCACAGTCCAAGATTATGGACCGTTTGGAAACGTCCAGCATCAGAACACCACCCCAAAGCAGCCGATTTCGGACCCGCAAGCCACTAGCGGGAAATGCGGCAATCCGGCTGGCAACTGCTTATTCTACGGCGGCGACTTTCGCTTTGATGCCCTTTACCCGGCGGCGCTTCCCAATGCCTTGGCCAACGAGACTACGGTGTTAGTGCCCGGAACCCCATATGGCGCCGCAACCTGGGCTCCGTTCACCGTACCGAAGGGCGAGACTTGGGAGGTGACGGGACTCTTCACGAACAATCTGTCGTTGTATGGTGTCCTCGACCAAGGAGCCGAACCCTTGTCTGTGGCCTACTGGTCGATCAATGAGGGTCTGTTCGCAGGTAACGGTGGAACCGTAATCGATTCTGGTACTTCGCCGGCTACCTGCATCCCGACGGGCCGCGCCGCCTTTGACCAGACCGAATTCACGGTCCAAGTGACAGGCCTGAGCGTCACGCTGACACCCGGTTCATACTGGATGGCCGTCGTTCCCATATGTACGAACACGGCCGACCCTTACTGCACCGGTGTGTTTTTTGAGTCTGACGTCGAATACCTTAACACCACGCCCACAAACGCTTTCGGCCCGGCCGAGGCGGTTGATGCCGGTTTCTTCGACTCTCCTTACTTTGGCCTGAGCTTCGATCCCTCCAATGGCTCCTTAGGGGCGTGCGCCGGGTCCGGCTGCGACGCGTTCTCTGCAGGCGTGCTTGGAAAATCTAAGTAACCTTGTGGTGGGTTAGCGCTGCCGTGGACGTCATGGCAGCGCTTAGCCGCAGCAAGAGCAAATCCCTCCCGACATCCGGCTTCATGTCCTGAAGGGATATTATGGCGAAACCTTGCCCCTTGTATCCATGCGCATCTGTGGTCGAGTTTCGCCCGGCTGCTCCGTGATAGTCACTATCTGGTCCGCGCCAACATTGTGAAGTGTCTGATGGATGCGGCTGGGCCAGTCGATGTCGATCTCTGTCACCACCTTCGACTGCCCCAAACCGAAGTGCACCCGCGGATCGCTCGAGCACGCGTAACCCGTGCTGGTGGTTGCATGATTGTACTGCACACCCGCGTCGGTCGTGATGCGCACCTGCGCTCCCAGCCCCATGCGATTGCTTTTCACGCCCACCAGCTTTAGTAGAATCCAATGATTGAAATTCTGTGAAATGTTGTGGAAGTATTGCGCCTTCCCGTTGAGTACGCTGACCACGGAGTCGATGCGGCCGTCGTTATCCACGTCGCCGAACGCCATGCCGCGATGCGGCGCGGGGCTCAGGAACCCGGCGCCGGCGCCCGCGCTCACATCCTGGAACTTGCCGTTTCCCATCTTTCCCAAGTTGCGCAGCACCGTGTTGGGTTCTTCCGGTCCGCGCAACGACATTTCGGCGATATTGTCGAGCGCGTGCCCCCGCACCGCCAGCAGATCCTTCCACCCGTCGTTATCGAAATCGGCGATACCATTCGACCAGCCAAACATGTGGCGGGTGACCGCGCCCACGCCGGAGATCGCGGTGATCTCCGCGAAATCTCGCGCCGCGCCGCGATTCTTGAACAACGGAAAAGTGTCGCCGTCGAACCCGGTTACCCAGATGTCGTCGTAGCCGTCGTTGTCGATGTCCCGGAAATCGGCGCCCATACCCGAAATGTAACCGCCGGACTCCGGGTACGCCACGCCCGTCTGCAGCGCCACCTCTTGGAATTTCTTGCCGCCCAGATTGTGGAAGAGCATATTGGGGGCATTATCGTTGGCCACGAAAACGTCCATAAACCCATCATGGTCGTAATCGGCGAAAGCCACTCCCATCCCCTTTCCGCGGATCTGGCCGATACCCATCGCGGCGGATACATCCGTGAACGTGCCGTTCCCGTCGTTGTGGTAGAGCGTGTTCGGAAGCGGCGCGTAATTCTTGGGGTGGCAGTAAGCGCGCAGGTTCGGATTCGGCCCACAGAAGGGGTCCTTGTCTACTTCCCATTTGCAATAGTTGGAGACGAACAAGTCCAGGCGGCCATCGTTGTCGTAGTCGAACCAGCCGGCCGCCACCGCCCACATTTTGTTGCCGTCGAGGACCCCGCCGCCGACGCCGGCCTTGTCCGTAACGTCGGTGAAGGTGCCGTCGTGGTTGTTATGAAGAAGCTGATTCCTGGTTACATTGGCGAGGAAGATGTCCGGCCATCCATCGTTGTCGTAGTCTCCAATGGCGACCCCCATGCCGTAGCCTTCGCCCTGGACGCCGGCCTTCTCGGTGACGTCGGTGAAGGTGCCGTCGCGATTGTTGTGGAAGAGGCGGTTCCAGTATTTAGGCGATTCTTTCTTAAGCGACGGGATGGCCGCGCCGTTGACGAAGTAAATGTCCAGGTAGCCGTCGTTGTCGTAATCGAAAAGAGCCACGCCGGCCAGCATGGTCTCGGGAAGATTCTTGTTCGGTGTCGGGCAACTGTCGGCTACGAAGCGTATGCCGGCGCGGTCCGCGATTTCTTCGAATGCGATAGGCCCGAGCGTCGCGGTGGCCGCAGCCAGAGCTGGCGCACAGAGCGCGACTATTCGCCATCGCATCAATTTCAGAATAATACGCCCTCGATGGTAGCGGAAAAGGCCCAAAAAAGAGCCGCATATGCGCGACGCCGGCGCGAGCGGTCGGCGGCGTCGGGCTGAAGGCAGTCCCGCCACTCGCGGAAAGAGATAGAATTATCCTATGCAGAAGCTTTCTGTTCCGCTCTTTGTCTGTCTCGTTGCGGCCGCCGGCCCCGGCCGGGCGCAGGACGCAACTCCCCCCGCGCCTGGATCGACGATCCGGGTGACCACCACCGAGGTGGCGCTCGACCTGGTGGTGCGCGACAAGAAGGGCAAGCAGGTGAAGAACGTCAAACCGGGCGATGTGGAAATCTACGAGGACGGCGTGCGCCAGGAGCTTCTCAGCTTCCGCATGGTGCCGGGCCGCGAAGAGCCGCGCCGGGAGGCGGAAAACCAGAAGCCGGAGAAGTCCTCCGCCGAGTCCCTGCCGCTGCGGGAAGTGAACACGGTCTGCGTCGTTTTCCATAACATCGATCCCGTCACGCGGCCGCATGCGGTCGAAGTCGTCAAGGAGTTCATCAAGAGTAATTTGCCGCCGGAAACATACATCGGCATCTTCAATCTCAACGAGACGCTGATCCCCGTGCACGAGTTCACGAAAAACCGCGATGAGCTGCTGCAATCGGCGTTCGATGGCAGGCCCCTGGATTTTGGCAGGGCCTCGGAGGCCCTCCTCACCGCCAGCCCGAACATGGTCACCGTCAACGCCCAGGTGAACAACGCCACGCACTCGGCCAGTGTTTCGGTGGACGTGACCGGGGGCGAGGTCGCCGGCACGACCATCATGGGAGCGGACGTCTCCACCGGCACTGGCGCGAATCGCATACGAGGCGATCAGGTGCGGGAACGCAGCGATTTTGCCAATATCACGGGCATGCATGAGACTGATCGGATCATCGCCCTGATCAACCAACTCGGCGCGCTGCCGGGACGGAAGACCGTTTTGCTGGTGTCCACCGGTTTGACTACTACTGGCGATCCCGACCGGTTCCAAAAGATCCTCAATAATGCCAACAGCCATGGCATTACTTTCTACGCAATCGATAGCACCGAGATGAGCGCGACCACCGACACCGCGCAGGCCGGCAAGCTGGCCGTGGGGCAAATGGCGTCCGTCAGCCAGACCCAGAGCAACAAATCCGCCAGCGCCAGCGTTATGCGGCAGGCCAGCCGGCAGGGCGACGACACCGTCTCCGCGGTGCGCACCTCGGATACCCAGGCGAGCCTGCGGCAGTTGGCCGAAGGTACGGGTGGATTCCTGATCGCCAACACAAATGACTTCCGCAAGTCGTTTCAGCAGCTCGCCGATAATCTGGATGCACACTACGAAGCGGTATATCATCCCACCTCGAAGAAGTTTGACGGGCGCCTGCGGAAGATTGAGGTGAAGCTGGCGCGCAAGGATCTGCAGGTCGAGAGCCGCACCGGATACTTCGCCATGCCGGATCTGAAGGGTTCCGGCTCACTGACTCCCGTCGAATCCACCGGCCTGGCGGTGCTAAGCGCCGATCCGCGGCCGCACTCTTTCGATTTCCACGTCACCGCGTACCATTTCCAGAACGAAGGCTCGAATTCGCGGGGCACACTGGCCTTCGAGCTGCCGGGCACGAAGCTGGGCGCGACCGCCGACCCGGCGCGCAAGATTCATAAATTCGAGGTGTCGTTGCTGGCGCTCATCCGGGACGCCAACGGGGAGGTCGTCGATAAATACAGCCTCGACCAGCCTTACTTCATCGCGGACGCCAACCTGGCGGCGACGCGGGCATCCGCCTTGACCTATACGCACCCGGTCGATCTCCCTCCGGGCCATTACACGGTGGAAACCGCGGTGGTCGACCGCGAAGGAAGCCAGGCGACGGCCGAGACATCGCAGATGGACGTCCCCGCGCCGCCCAAAGGCGTCGGGCTCAGCAGTCTTGTGGTAGTGGAACACGTCGAGCCTGCCAACGCCCACGCGGACACTGCCGATCCACTCATTTTTAAGGGAAAACATGTGATTCCGATGGTGGAGGCGACCGTCAATCCCCCTAACAAGCGCTATGTGTATTTTGTAGTCTATCCGGACAAATCGAATACGGAGAAACCCAAAATCCATGTCGCGTTCAAGACCGGCGGCCAGGTGTTCGCGGAGTCGACAGCCGATCTTCCCGCGCCCGACACCGACGGCACCATTCCCATGTTCGTGGCGGCAGCCACGCGACCGGGCGATTGCGAACTGCAAATTACGGCCTTACAGGGAAAGGAGTCCGCTACCGAGCATCTCCAGTACGCTGTGGCCGCAAAGTAGCGATTGCCGTATTCAAGAGTGAGTATCGGCTTTACCGGGCCCGGAGTGTCAATCCTGTGCCTATCCCGCGCCTCACCCTGCCGCCTGTCCACTAAAGTATGTACCCCGGGTCCTATAGGACCTACCCGCCTTGCCACCCAGCCATTTTGGCGCTAATCTCCAAATGGGTGGTGTCGATGAAACTTGTCATGCAGTTTGGTTTGGGCTGTCTGCTCGCGTCCGGCGTTTTCGCCGCGCATCAGGGCGGCGCTGGGGTAAGCGGCGGCCATTCGGGCAGCGTAGCATCGGGCCGCAGCGCCGTTCACGCGCATGGATCGATGCGGACCTACGGATACGGCCGTTATGGCGGCTACGGCTACGGAGGCTACTACGAGCCGTTCTTCGATTCCGGGTATTATCCACCCGCGGACACAGGCGGGTCCAACGTAACCGTAGTCTATCCCCCGCAGGCGCCGCAGTCAATGGTGACGCAAACGGCCCACTCGGTAATCCACGAATACGCCCAGCCGGAGGACTATGCCGCCCAGCCAGAGGCGCAGAGCCATCCGATTCTCTATTTGATCGCCTTCCGGGACAACACCATTCGCGCCGCCATGACTTATTGGGTCGAAGACGGCGCCGTGCATTACCTGGATAAGGACCACCAGGAGCGACAGGCGCCCCTTTCCTCCATCGACCGCGATCTAAGCGCCCAGCTTAACCGCGAACGTCACGTACCGTTCAGCGTGCCGTGATGCTATGGTGTCAGCTCGAATACTGTGCCGACGTTCGAGGTCCCGCCGTAGAGAGTGGTGCCGTAGAGAATTGCGTCCGCGCCGAAAATCAGGCTAAAGGGGTTGCTGCCGTCGCTCCCGTCAAAGCTGTGCAGTGTGGTTTCAGTCCAGGAGCCGCCGGGTTCCTCGGAAGGACTCAGCTTGAACACCGTGCCACAAGTGCCGCCTTCGCACGATGCGCTGGCGGTCCCGCCGTTAAACGCCGTGCCGAAGAGCGATCCTTCATTGCCCACCGCGATCATTGACGGATATTCTCCATCGGCTTGGCCCTGGAAACTGTAGAGCACGGATTCGGTCCAGGTCCCGCCTGGCGCAGTCTCGTGTACGCGGAAAACCGTGCCGCACCCCCGAAGGCCGCCATAGACAGTCGTCCCATAAAGGTCCCCATCCAAACCGAACACCAAGCCCGATTGAGGAAATAAACCATCGCTGTCGCTGAACTTGTACAAGACGGTCTCCTGCCAGCTTCCGCTTGTTGCGGTCGGCGGTATCAGTTCGAATATCGTGCCGCATCCGGCCGACGAAATGCTGTTGATGTTGCCCCCATAATATGTGCTGCCGTAAAGCGCCCCGCCCGGGCCGATCAATACGCCGTTGGGATAGTCTCCGTCACCATTCTTGGCGCCGGTGAAGGTGTATAGCACCTTTTCGTTCCAGGCTTGGCCGGCGCTTACGGGCCGTGTCAACTGAAACACAGTACCGAACTGCGATGTTCCGCCGCCGCTTGTCGTGCCGTAGAGCACGCCGCTGGCATCCATCGCCAGGCCGTTGGGATATGCGCCGTCGCTGCCAGCGGTAAACCTGTGGATGACGGCCTCTCTCCAGGCGTCGCCTGGCGCTGCCGGGGGCGTCAGTTCGAAAACCGTGCCGCAGCCGTGGCCCTTCAAACACTCCGTTCCGCCGCCCTCAGCGGTGACACCGTAGATCGCTCCGTTGGCGCCCATCACCAGATCGGCCATGGGACTAATTCCGTCGGCTCCGCCCTGGAAGGTGTAGAGAACAGTCTCCGTCCAGCTTGCGCTGGGCGTGGCCGGAGGTGTCAACCGGAACACCGTGCCGCACCCTCCCCCGCCCAATGGGCACGAATTGTTCCCGCCTGCCTCCGTCGTGCCGAAGAGCACTCCATTCTTCCCGGTCAGCAGTGCCCCTGCGGGGGTGCCTCCATCGCCGTTCTGGCCGGTGAAGGTGTGTAGCGTTGTCACGGCCGGTTGCGAACTTTGAGCGGCGCTATGCGGGAGGAAAATGGCCAGGGGCAGGAGCAAAGCGATTTTGGCAGCCATAGCAGGTCATTCTCTGCCCCGGCGCGCGCAAAGTCAATATACGGCAGTACTGCGGGCGTGCGACACAGAAGTGGAGAGACGCGAAAAAACTCAAAGAAAGCCGCTAGATCCTTGCGTACTTCTACTTCAGGCCGCCGGTCCTGCCATGCCGCGCGATGGGAACCCGGGGAAATCCAAGCCGCGGGCCGCGGACTGTCCAAGCCAGGCTGTGAGAACATCCACATCTGCTCCCATGTCAGCTTCCCTAATGGCTCGTTTTATCCGCGTTCATCTGCGTTCATCTGCGGCCAATATTTGTCTTTGCTTCTGGCGTTGTGTCGGGGGAAAGCATATTTGGCCGCAGATGAACGCGGATAAAAGTGAGGATGCGACTATCGGTCGGCAGAAGTCGCGCTGCGGGAATCTCCACTTCTATGTCGCACACCCGAGTACCGCCCTACACCACCCCTGCCGCCGCGTGGTAGCCCCGGATGGACTCCAGCATCGCCGTAGCCGTCACCGATTTCGCCGGAAAGCCGCAAGTCTCCAGCAGGTCGCGGATTTCCGGCAGGCGTTTCTCGTAAGCTGGAAACTCGACCATCGTTGCGGGCTTGGTGGCTGGCCCCGTATCGTGATAAATCTGCGGGTTAATGGGGAAATCGAGGTACGCTAGCGCATCCAGAAGCGCTTCCAGACGGGGCGGCTCGACGGAAATCGAAACCGATACCAAGGCACCCTCGCTTCCCGAAAGCGGAAGTGCGGCCGTGACAGCAGTTGACCAGACGCTCATTTAAATCCTCCAGCATCCGGCGGATCGGCCCATACGAAAAAACCCTGGGGCCAAAGGCTCCCAGGGTCAAGAACTTCGAACAGACCGACTCACCTTTAGCACTTTTTAGCGTGGTTGCAATTAGACGGGCCTTGCCGAGCGGCCCTAAATCAATCCACGTTCAATTCCAGGATACCCCAATCGGGCGTGGAAGGCAACCGCTTTAATAATTGTAAAGATGACCCCGGCGTATGACACCATCGGCTTGTACCCGTCGTCTGTTCAATGGTAAGCTTGCCCCTGACTGGGAGGATCGATGAGAATACTATCCGTACTGCTTCCGTTAGCCGCCATGGCCGCCCAAAACTCCGCCCCACAAGCGCCCCCGAAGACCAACTTAAAAGTGGGGGACATGGCGCCCGACTTCACTCTGCCTTCCACCACCGGCAAACCGGTGACGCTCTCCGAATTCAAAGGCAAATCGGCCGTAGTGCTGGCTTTCTTCCCGGCGGCGTTCACCGGCGGTTGAACAAAAGAAATGTTGGCGTACCAGGCTGGTATCGCCCATTTTGAAGGCGTCGAGACCCAGGTTTTTGGCATCAGCACGGACAACATCCCGTCCCAAAAAGAGTTCGCGGACAAGCTCAAGCTCACCTTCCCCCTGTTGAGCGACTTCGCCAAGCGGCAGGTGGCTGCGGAATACGGCGTGCTCATCGCGGACCGCGGATTTGCCAACCGTGCCACGTTCGTGATCGATGTGGAAGGCCGCATCCAGCACATTGAGGAAGGCAGTGGGGCCCTTGACCCCACCGGCGCGGAGACAGCCTGCGCCCGCATCCATCGGAAAAAGAGCGAGTGACTTTGGGCGGCGTCAGGCGCTGCTGGGCGCGATCTCGGTGATCTCCAGTTTCAGCAGTGACCCGCACTTGCCGCACACCAGCCGGCCGTCCGGCAGCGCGTAGACGGCCGTGGAGTCGCACTTGACGCACGCGGCCGTGGGGTCGGAGGCTTCCGGCAAAGGGTCTGGCGGCTCGACGCCTGCCAGCTTTCCCCCTGCGAAATTGGTCACTGGTTCGAATGTCGCGCCGCACTCGCCGCACACATGGTTAAAGCAACAGTTGGGCGTGCAACTGTAGAATACCTCCGGCGATTGGCACACCGGACAAGCCAGCGAAAGTTTGGCGGTCTTCACTTCCTGTAATTTAGCGCAATGCCGCTACTGATATACTCGGGTCAGTTTGCCGCCTGTGGGGCAGGATGGGTATCCTGCGCGCCGATGCTTGGTGGGGCGGTCCCCCTGGACCGCGCGGGACGCCCTCGTCCCGCTGCTGGAGCAGGGACGCTTCGGACCTTTCGGTCACGCAACTCGCACTCCGCGGCTTGCACTGAAAACAAACGCCCAACACCGATCCGTCAGCCGAATCCCCGTCGCCGCCGTGCTACTCTTACGTCGAGTGTGGGTTGAATTGAAGCAAATGGTTGGTCCCAAGTAACAATGTTACATCGGCCCTGACGCCGCACCCAAGAAAAATCCGGGATTACCATTCAAACCCAACTAGGCCCTTTATTTTCAACAAAAGTTCGGAACAAAAGCCATTTCTCCGCGAAGGCCTGCGTCCAGAGCGGGAAAAGCGACAAAATGCAAGGATGCTAACAGGTCCGGCGGGCGCGGCCCGCTGGTTCACACTAATTGTCGTTCTATCCAGTCACGCATCTCACCTTCCCTCGCGCGCACTGAAAACAAACGCCCAAAGCCAATCCGTCGAGCGAAGCCGCGCAACCGCCGTGCTACACTTACCTCGAAGTAAGTAGGTTCCAGGACCCATAAGTTCGATCTTTGACATCCGAATATTTCACCGGCGCGGGCTACGCCGCGCGATTGCCCACGGCCACGAACCCGGACAGAAATTGCCAACTGAACTCAATTCTCCGCCGCTAAAACTTGCCATCCCTGGCCTCAAAATGCGTCGGCTTATCCCAGGTCCCCCCGCCCCTCAGAATCCACTCCGCTGTCCACTCAATAGCCGTGTCTACGCTCACCGATGGCGCCCCGAACAACCGATGACAGCGCCCCGCGTTGTTCAGCAGCGCCGTATCCGCTTCGCGCCCCTCGAACACCGGTTCGCGCCCGAACAGCCGGCCGAAGCGTCGCGCCACGTCCCGTACGGAGAGCGTCTCCGGCCCGGTCACGTTCAGCACCGCCGGTGGCGATTCGCAGAGAGCAAAGCTGCGCAGGCAGATCGAATTCGCGTCGCCTTGCCAGATTACGTTCACGTGCCCCATGCTCACGTTCACCGGCTGCCCGGTAAAAACCTTCACGCCGATGTCGCGTAGCACTCCATAGCGCAATTCCACCGCGTAGTTCAGCCGCAGCAAACACACGCGGGTGCCGTGCCGCAGGGAGAAGAACTCGAACATCCGCTCGCGCGCCAACACCGATTGCGCGTACTCGCCTACAGGATCGGGCGCGGTCTCTTCGGTGGCGCCGCCGCTTGCCGCCTGCACGAACGGGTACACGTTGCCACTCGAGAACGCTACGATCCGCGCA
>Ga0070761_10001358_pt1 | contig 15428 bp, 13 predicted proteins | sample HubBroMetageREF1_FD_66724 | JGI IMG/M metagenome (GOLD analysis project Ga0070761, IMG submission 66724) | Reference soil microbial communities from the Hubbard Brook experimental Forest, New Hampshire, USA - Hubbard Brook CCASE Soil... | ecosystem: Environmental > Terrestrial > Soil >... | reverse complement strand
TCGATTCTCTCCGCGATCTCGAGGACCAGATAGCCCGCGAGCTCGGGGGCCATCGGGACGCGCTTCGTGGCCAGCACGGTGAACACCTCCTCGAGGGTCACCGACGCGTCGAGCGTCGCGTCGCTCATTGGAGGCTTCCTGCGCGGTCGAGTTGGCGTGAGGGCTCCTCCACCGGCCGCACCGAGACCCCGGCTTGGGCGAGCGCACGCTTCACCTCTCCGATCGTGTACTTGCCCTCGTGAAAGATGCTCGCCGCCAGCACCGCGCTCGCGCGGCCCTCGACGAGCCCGGCGCGCAAGTGCTCCGCAGACCCCACGCCGCCACTCGCGATGACAGGGATCGAGACCAAGTCGGACACGGCGCGCGTGAGCTCGATGTCGTAGCCCGACAGGGTTCCGTCGCGGTCCATGCTCGTGAGAAGAATCTCGCCTGCGCCGAGCTCGGCTCCCCGTTCGGCCCACAGCAAAACGTCGAGCCCCGTCGCCGTGCGGCCGCCGTGGACGAACACCTCCCACCCCACGCCGGCCGTTCGCTTCTTGGCGTCGATCGCCAGGACGATGGCCTGCGAGCCCCACGCATCCGAGCAGCGTCGAAGAAGCTCCGGGCGATTCACCGCGGCGGTGTTGATGCTCACCTTGTCCGCGCCTGCGGCAAGGAGCGACCGAACGTCGTCTTCGGCTCGTACGCCGCCGCCGACCGTGAGAGGCACGAACGTGACGTCCGCGGTTCTCGTGACGACCTCGAGAAGGGTCCCTCGGCCTTCGTGTGAGGCGGTGATGTCGAGAAACGTAATCTCGTCGGCGCCCTCTCGGTCGTAGCGCGCCGCGCACTCGACCGGATCGCCGGCATCGCGCAGTCCCACGAACCGAACCCCTTTGACGACGCGTCCGTCCCGCACGTCGAGGCAAGGAATCACGCGCTTCGCGAGCATGATTCTGAGCTCAGCGTTCCGATTTTCCGTCGTACGTGTCGAGTAGTTTCTCGATCGATGCGAGGCTATTCTCCATCGCGTCTTGCACGATCGTATACATCGTTGCAGTCGAGCCCTTGAGCGCCTCGTAGTAGCGCTGCCTCTCGGTCGAATGAATGATCGCGGGCGGATATCCGCTGCGGAGCAGCAGAAGATTCATGACGAGCCGCGCGACCTTTCCGCTGTCGGTCGGGAAGGGAAAAACGCGGACCAAGTCATAGTGAGCGCGCGCCGCCAACCGGACGGGGGTCCGAGCGCGCCGAAGCTCGGGGTCGTTCATCCAGTCGATGACCTGCCGGAGCTTGTACGCGATCTTGTCGGGCGGGGCGTACTCGTGGAAATAGAGGCGGTGCTGCGGGATATCGCGGCGATACTTGACCGTCTTGACGTCTCCCTCTTCGGGGTGCAAGACGCAGTAGATTCGCTTGATGATGTCGATCGTCACCGGCATGCGCCGCTTGGTGGCGAGCTCGCGGACGAAATTGAGCGCTTCGCGGTGGCGACGTATCTCCTCGACGACAGGCTGCATGCTCGAGTCGGCCGTGGCGCCCACCTCGGGGCCGCCGATCGCGGCCCGGAGCTCGGAGACGGTGTAGACCACGCCCTCGAGGGCGCTGTCGTGCGCGATCCAGCCCATGTCCAGGTCGTCGCGGTAAATGGATTGCACCTCGGCAGAGGCCGCCTTGAGCCTCTCCTCGAGATACGCCGTCCGTTCTTCGATGGATTGGACCTTGACGGTCGGCTCAGTCGCTTTCTTTTTCGCGGAGTTTCGGGACGGCATCGGGCCTGCGTTCGCCATCGTAGATTGTATGTTCTTGAAAAGGCTCGCTTATTGGAGCTGGCGTCGCGGGTGGCCCGCCATCGCAGGCTAGTGAATTCGACGCAAGCCCGTCAAGCCTTCTGGGCGATGCTCGCGAACCTTGTAGGCTCCGGCGACGCTCTCGGAAATGCCGCCCCCTGGGAGATGATGCGTGCTGGCCCAGCTAAGTATCCAAAACGTCGTGCTCATCGAGGAGCTCGTTCTCGAGCTCGCCCCTGGATTCAGCGTGATCACGGGCGAGACGGGGGCGGGCAAGTCCATCCTCGTCCACGCCCTGTCGCTTGTGCTCGGGGGCCGCGTGCGGCCGGAGGTCTTGAGGGCGGGCGCCGACGAGGCCCAGGTCGAGGCCCTTTTCGAGATCGCTCCGGGGTCGCGGACGGTCGCCCGGCTCGATGCGGCTGGAATCCGGTGCGATCGAGAGCTCGTGGTCCGTCGCGTGGTGCAGGCGACCGGAAGCGGGGAGCATCGCGAGGTTCGCAGCCGCGCCTACGTCAACGGGCGCCTGTGCACGGCCGCCCAACTCACTGAAATTGCATCCGATCTCTGCGACATCGCCTCCCAGCACGAGAGCGTATCGCTGACCGATCCCGCCACCCACGTCGAGTACCTCGACGCGTTCGCCGCGCTCCAAAAAGACCGGGAACGCGTCGCCGAGGAGGTCGACGGGCTCGCACAAGTCGTTCGCGAGCTCGACGCGCTCACGGGCGCCGAGCGGACCCGCGCCGAACGCGAAGACTTTCTACGCTGGCAGCTCCACGAGATCGACGAGCTGGCCCCCCAGCCGGGCGAAGAGACCGAGCTCGCGCAGGAGCTCGCGCGGCTGCGCCACGCCGACCGACTGCTTGCAACCACCCAGCGAGCGGCCGACGCCCTTTACGATGGCCCGGGCGCGCTTTGCGACGCGCTCGCGAAGCTCGCGACCGACATGGAGCAGGGGGCGGCCATCGACGCCTCCCTCGCGCCCCATGCCCGCACCCTTCAAGTCGCGCGGTCGGAGCTGGCGGATGCCGCGCGATCGCTCGCTCGGTACGCCGAATCCGTCGAGGTCAACCCAGGCCGACTCGCCGAAGTGGAAGAGCGTCTCTCTCTCCTCCAGAAGGTCTTGCGAAAGCACGGGCCCACCATCCAAGACGTGCGAGAGCGACGCAGTGCTCTGGCGACCGAGCTCGAAGCTCTGTCCGGCGCGTCCGGTCGAATCGCGCAGCTCCTGGCCGAAAGAGCGCGTCGCTTCGCGCGGGCCGAATCGGCCGCTCGCGCCCTCTCGCGAAAGCGGCGCGAGGCTGCCGATACCCTCGGCGCTGCGATCGGGGGAGAACTCGCGCAGCTCGGCATGGGGAAGGCGCGAGTCGTGGTCGAAGTCACCGCAGCCGCGGCGACGGCCGACGCGCTCACCATCGATGGCGCGCGTCTCTCGCGCACGGGCATCGACCACGTTGAATTTCTCATCGCGCCCAACCGGGGCGAAGAACCGCGACCTCTGCGTCGCATTGCGAGCGGCGGCGAGCTCTCCCGGTCACTGCTCGCGCTCAAGCGGGTTCTGGCCGACAAAGGACCCGCCGGAACGTACGTGTTCGACGAAGTCGACGCCGGCGTCAGTGGCGCGATCGCTGAGGTCATCGGGAGGGCCATCGGTGACATTGCTCGTCACCGGCAGGTGGTGTGCATCACCCACTTGCCTCAGATTGCAGCTCTCGGCGATGCGCACTTCGTCGTCGACAAGAGTGAATCGGGCGGACGAACGCGCGCACGCGTGCGCCAGCTCTCCGCGAGCGAACGTGTCGAAGAGATCGCCCGGATGATAGGCGGGATCAAGGTCGGTGCCGCGGCCCGTCACGCGGCGGCCGAGCTTCTCGCGAGAGACTAGATCGTTTGGGGGATCCGACGATTCACGCGCCGAACAGCGTCGCCGCGTTCTCGCTGCTACGCAGAGTGCGCTCGCGCGCCGTCAGCACCTCGCACCCACCCCGCGTCACGAGCAGCGTGTGCTCGAACTGGGCACTGAGACTCCCGTCGGCCGTTCGCACCGTCCACTTGTCGGCGGGGTCGACCTCGACTTCCCACCCGCCGGCATTGACCATCGGCTCGATGGTGAACGTCATCCCCGAGCGGAGCCTGTCGCCCGTTCCGCGCCTTCCGTAGTGACGCACTTGGGGCTCTTCGTGAAACCGGCGCCCGATGCCGTGCCCGACGAAGTCGCGCACGACGCTGCAGCCCTCGCCCTCGACATACTCTTGAATGGCGGCGCCGATGTCGCCGAGTCGCGCGCCGTCACGCACCTGCGCGATGCCGATTTCGAGCGCCCGGCGGGCCACTTCGACCACGTGTCGCGCCGCGGGAGTCGGGGTTCCGATGTAGAAAGTCGCGCTGGTGTCGCCGTGGAAGCCTTGGTGCACGTGCGTCACGTCGACGTTCACGATGTCGCCGTCCTTGAGCGACGTGCCGCTCGGTATGCCGTGGCACACGATTTCGTTGACGCTCGTGCACACGCTCTTCGGGAAGCCCTTGTAGTTGAGGGGTGCCGGCCGGGCGCCCTGACGAAGCGTGTCCTCGTGCACGATGCGGTCGATGTCTTCGGTCGTCATGCCCGCACGAATTTTTTCGCCGACCAGAAGCAACGTCTCGCCCGCCATGCGGCAGACGGTGCGCATCAGGTCTATTTCCTTGGGGCTCTTAATGTCGATGGGCACGGCGATATTTATAGCCCATCGCTCCGGCAGCCGCGATGAGCGGCGATCCAGCGCTCTCGCCGTCCTGGCGTTCTTCTCGTGAGGGCATTCAGCCCACCCTAGTTGCGCCACAATTATGCTAGGTTGCGCGCGGGCGGCGCCAAGGCGGCGTTCGCCAGGTTAGGCAGGGACTCCCATGAAACGCGCCATTCTCGCTGCCGCTGTGCTTGCCGTGGGCGTTGTTCGCGCAATCAGTGGCTTTGCTGCGCCTCGGGCGAGCGACGCTCCGATGGTCAGTTCCCTTGCTCCGCTCATGCAGAAAGAGCTGCATTGGGGCATGTCCCACAGCGAAGTGGTCGACGCTTACAACAAGCCCGTGGGGCTGTTCGACGTCGAATACAATCCGCTGCTCATACGGTTGCAGCCCGGCGTGCAAATGGACCAGCTTGCTGCCGACAAGGACAGCCGCAAGGCCAATTTCGAGCGTAGCTACGCCGAGTTTGCCGACTCACCGACTGGCTACGACGTCTCTGCCTTGCAGCACGAGTACACGTACAAGAACGGAGAGGCCATCCAGAAGGTCTTCAAGGACGGCAAGACGCGATACTTTTTCTATATTCGCGACCACTTCTGGAAGATGTACGACGAGATTCCGCTGAAGGCGAATGGGCCTCTCGGCGACTCCTTCCGGGGTGCGGTCAGCAAGCTTGGCAGCTTGCTCGGCGCTCCAGGTCGGGTCATCGCGGGCGATCCCGCGCAGGGCGTCGACCGCACGACAGTGGACTGGCAAGACTCAACGCAACACTTGCGAGCCGTCGATCGCTCCGACGAACATCTCATCGGCATCGTGCTCGAGGACAAGCGCACACTGGTAAACCTCCCGTCGCTCCGGTCGAACAAGCCCGAGGATCCCTTCACCTTGGATCCGTCAATCACCGCCATCACGAAAGGCGGCGTCAGCGATCCCAATGCGGGCCACCGTGGGTCGGCCGACGCGGGGGCCGGCCGAGGGCACCACTAGCCGCCGAAGCCTCAGGAGCCTCAGGCGCCATCCGAAGCGCCGGGCCTTCGCACTCCCGTCGTGAGGATCAAGCGGACCTTCGGGGAGACGGAAGTCAGCGCAGGCTGGAGTACCTTGTCGGCGGTGAGGGTCGCCCCCGGGCATCCAGCGCAGGCCGCCGACAGGTGGATGTGAACCTCGTCCCCCTCGAATCGGAGCAGGTGAAGCTCCCCGCCGTCCACTTGCACGAGGGGTGCCAAAACCTCGCGGCACACGCGCTCGACTTCCGCCCTGATCCTGTCGTCCACGATGGCTATTCGGGTTCCGGGAGAGCTTGGGTCACGTTGGGCGCTTGGCGAAACCGCCGGAGGGCAATGCGTGCGGCCTGCCCGGCTGCGCCGCCTGGGTTATACTTCATTTGGGCGAGCTGCGCCTGGCGGACGCTTGCGGCTCTTTGGGGACGAGTCTTGGGGGTCCGCGCTGTCCAAAAAAGGCCCAGAAACCAGACGGGTGCAAGTGGCGCGTTACCGATTGAGATTCGTCCTGCAAGAGTTCGACTTGCCCCGTGGCGCCACGATCATCGGGCGTAGCCTCGAATGTCACCTCACGATCGACGACCCGCTGGTCTCGCGTCTCCACGCACGCATCACAGTCAGCGAAGAAGGCGCGCAAATCGAGGATATAGGCAGCCGCAACGGCGTCCGTCTCAACGGCGTTCCCATTCGCGGCCTGACTCCGCTGCGCAGCGGCGATCGCGTACGCATCGGGACCCAAGATTTGATGTTCTCGTGCGTGGAAGACGTCGCGCAAGGCCACGCACGAACCACGGGAAAGCTCCGGCTTTGTGTCACATGCCGGACGCCCTATCCGCGCGAGATGGTGGCCTGTCCGGGCTGCGGAGCCACCGAGCAGACCGACGACGATACGCCCACCGGAAGCGGATCCGATGGGCAGTCTTGGAGTGTGCAGCTTCTCGTCGAAGCTCTGGAGCGCGCTTTGAGGCTGGGCCGCGCTTCGGACGCGGAAGGGCTGCTCCGTCGAGCCGCCGCCCAAGTCGATGAGCTCGTGGCGGCGGGAACCAAGGTCGATGCCGACGCGGTCATGGCTCTCGCAAGCCAAGCCACGAAGACGGCCCTCGCCTGCAACGACCCAGCCTGGGCGATATGGGCCATGGACATCCTGGGACGAAGTCGCCGCATCCCGCCGACCTTGGTGGTCGAACGTTTTGCAGAGGTCGCGACACGGCATCCCAGAGCGGTGCGCACGGCGGTGAGCGAGCTGCTCGTTCGATTGGGCCCGGCCTCGCCTTCGGCATCGCCCGAAGAGGTCAGGGCTCTGGCCACGTTGAGAGGCTTTCGCGAATCGGACGAGGAAGTTACGGGGAACTTCTCCAACTCATGAGTCGTCTCGTGGCGCCGTGAAGGCGTAGAACCATGCGTTTTCGCCTCCGCTACCGGCAACGAGAGCTCGACCTGAGCGAGGGGTCTCTCACCGTAGGCCGCAGCTCGTCCTGCCAACTCTTCCTGGATGATCCGCTCGTCTCCCGTCGGCACGCCATCTTCCTCGTTGCCGGAAGTGGCGTCACGGTCGAGGATCTTCAGAGTCGAAACGGCGTTCTGGTCAACGGCCGCCGCATCCAGGCGAGGACCATGCTGCGGCCCGGAGATCACGTCCTCATCGGATCGGCCGAGCTCACGCTGACGGCCACGCCAAGCGAGGTCTCCAAAGCGCTCGACGAGAGCGTCGGCCGAAGAACGCTCAGCCGCCTCCCGGCGCCCAGCCCCGTGCCTGTTGCGACGGCCGCCCCACACACGCAAGGGGTGGTGGGCTCGAATGAAGCCGATGCGAGCACCGTGCGACGCGCGAATGCGTTCAACCTTTTGAGCGCGGTGGCTGAGAAGGCACTTGCGCTCGGTCGAGCCGAGGAAGCCGAGCGTCTGCTCGCAGGTCCGTTGGGCGAGCTCATCGAGGCTTCCCGTTCGGGGCAACGGCTATCGGCGTCTCTCGTCGACACGGTGGCGCGCCTCGCCGTCAGGGTGGCTGCGGCGACGGGCAAGGGCACCTGGGTCGACTCGACGATCGAGCTCTATCGAGCACAAGCGCGTCCGTGCCCGGGGCCCGTGATCGACGAGCTGAACACGGCCGCTCGTCGCGTCAATGCCATCGACGGGGCTTTGCTGCGCGCGTATCTGTCGGTGCTTCATGGGAAGCAGGCGAGCTTCGGCCCTGCGGACCGTTTTCTGCTTCAGCGGCTCGAGGGGCTCGAGCGGCTGGTTGGGCTTCGTTAGGAGATCGGGCCGTTGGGGGTCGCGTTGCCTCCTGCCACGCCAGGTTCGACATCGCAGCTTGCATGATCGCGGCCCGCAGGTTCGGGTCGCTGACTTGGCCGAGCCCGCGGGTCACTTCCGGCGGAAGCTCGCGCGGCGCGGGGACGGGTCGGGACACGCGACGTTCCGGCGGCCTCTCCACGGCGGGGAGCGCCCCCACATGGAACCGAAGCTGGTGCACGTCGATGCCGCGTGCGCGAAGGCACGCGGTCACTTCGTCGGCAAGAAGCGAGAGCTCGTGCGCCCACACGCTCGTGGAGACGCGCAGGAGTAGAACGCCGCCCGAGAGCGAGACCGGAGTTGCCTTGTCGGCGATTCGAGCCCCGACCGCCTCCCGCCACACGCGACTCGCAATGGGGGGTCGCATCCGGGCGAACCGGTTCTCCCCCGCGCGAAGCAGGATCGCCTCGAGGCTTTCGGGGGCAGACTGACGTGAGCGTCGCGGCGTTTTCATGGTTCAGCCCCCGCTCCTGTGATGCTCACCAGCCGAGCCGTGCCCGCAGGAGCCGCCGGATCGAAAAACGCTCCGCGCCGATCGGTCCGCCCGAGGCGCACCATACCGTCCGTCCAGATGGCCCCGTAGAACGCGTCGGGTCGAGGCTCGTTCGCGCCCTCAGGCACGATGTACACGAGCACGGGTCGGGTCTCGGCCGGGGCCGGCGCGCGCGCCGCGCAGCCCCCAGCCACGCGGACCGAGGCGTCGTTTCGGGCGCAGTGCTCAAGTGCGCCGATGGCGTCGGAGTCGCCCGCGCTCGCCTCGGTCGCCAGGGCGCGTGCGGCCGCCGCGCGGACCTCGTCGTCCGGGTCTTCGGCAAGTTGCCTGCGCTCTATGCCCCCCGGGCATCGAGCCCGCGCGTTCGAGAGGCCTGCGAGAGCATTGACACGCGCGAAGGCGGAGCCGCGGGCCAGGATGGGACAGAGCCACTGCGCGGCGGTCGTGGTTGCGTGCTCGCGCGCCGCGATCCGGCCGATAGCCGCAATGGCATCGACGGCCTCTTCGAGCTCGGAGCCGGTCGCGAGCGGTTCAAGACGCGCGAAGTCCGAAGCGTCGCCGAGGGTGCCGAGCGACCACGCCGCTTGGCCCCGCACGGTGGCGTCCGGGTCATCGAGCATGCTTCGGGTCGTCTCGAGCGCACGCGGGTCTCCGCGATGCGCGGCGAGCATCGAAGCCGCCGCCCGCCGGTCGAACGGCTCTCGCGAGTGAGCCGCGATCTCGAGGTCGCGGACGGCCGACTCTATCGGCGCGCGGCCGATCGCTTCGATCAAGGCATCGCGTTCGGGTCCCACGGAAAGGACCAGGGTCGTCTCCAGTTTTTCGACGGCATCCGCGTTCGGGGCACGAGCCAGGATTCCGCCGAGCGCCGTGAGGAGCGTGGCGCGGTCGATTTCCGTATCGCCTCCAAGATCACTCAGAAGGGCCGCCAGAGCGCGTGATCCGCCCGAGTCGGCGAGTGCCATGGCCGCGTGCAGTCGCATCTTGGCGTCGGCTGCCCGTAAGACTTCGACGAGCGCGTCGTCGGCCTGCCCCGGTCCTAGCGCTCCCAGCGCGTCGATCGCCGCGAGGCCTAGCTCCGCCTCCCCGCCGCCCACCAAAGGAGCCAGCAGGGGTGCCGCTCGGGCGGCACCGGTGCGTCCTAGGAGGAGCGCGACGCGAGATCGTTCTTGCACGGAAAGGCGTCGGTCACTGAGCGCGGCCCCGAGGGGCTCGACCGCGCGCCCGTCCGGATGACTCGGGTCGAGCAGAATCATCGCCGCGCCGAGCGCCTCGCTTCGAACGACGGGGTTCGGATCGTTCACGAATTCCAGGACCACCGGCGCCTCGGCTCCCGTCCCTGCGCCCGCAAGCGCGCGCATCGCGAATGCCACGGAGATGCCCCCGCCGCGCATCGCAGCCACGATTGCCGGAGCCTCCGCATGAGCACCGAGCGCGCCGAGAACCCACGCGGCTCCAGCCGCCGCTCCTCTCGACTTGGGAGCCAGCAGCGCTTCTCGAAGGCTCGGGATCGCTGCCTGTCCCACCGACACGAGCGCGTCGCGAGCAGGTGTGGAATCGAGCCCAGCCGCCGCTTCGTCGGCTCCGCCAAGGGCGGCGACGAGCTGCGCGATCGACTCCGGTGTCGAGATCTCGGCCAAGGCGTGGAGAGCTGCGAGCCGGACCGCGGGCGCGCGATCCGTCGAAAAGGAGACGATGACATCGACGGCGTCGGCTGCGCGCAAGAGGCCGAGCGCGTTCAAAGCCTCGCGCCGCACGTCGACGTTCCCGTCGCGAAGCGCCGTCACGAGCCGCGGCGACGCGCGTACATCGCCCATTTCCCCGAGCGCACGAGCGACCGTCTGGCGCACCTCCGCCGACGAGTCACCGATCTTCCCGACGAGGGGAACGATGGCGCGAGCGTCATGGAGCTTGGCCAGAGCCGCGGCGACTGCGACGCGCACTTCCGGGCTGCTGTCATCGAGCCGACCGAGAAGGGGCGTGACCGCCTCGGGCGCTCCCTGGCGGCCGAGCGCTCGCGCTGCGGCCGCTCGTACCTCCGTCTCGGGGTCGCCGAGCGCCCGCGCGAGGACCGCAATTGCGCCCGCGTCCGGCATGGCCCCGGCGACCTCGCAGGCCTTTCGACGAAGGCGTGCGCTGGGTGCGCCGACCCATGCGGCGACCCGCGCGGTCGCTTCGGGGGCTCGGAGTCGAATGGCCGCATCGGCGGCCGCGAGACGCACCTCGTCGTCGGCGTCCTCGAGCGCCGCGAGAGCGAGGGGCCCGCCGCGCGCGCGGCCGAGGGAGCCAAGGCGGTGCGTGGCCGACAAACGCACGGGGACATCGTCGGACGACAAGTCGTGCTCGATGCCGTCGGCGACGTCCGGCCACTCGAGCGAACGGGCGGATGTCGCCGCGCTCACGATCAGAGTCACAAAGAGAGACGCGAAGAGAGACCGCACGGCTACGACAGGCCTCCGCGCCGTCTCGCAATCCAATGGATCCCCAGCAAGGCCGCGGCGACCGACGACCACGCCCAGGGGGGGGCCATAGGCATGACGTGTCGTTCGACACTCACGACCGTCGGCTTGGGCAGACGAAGCGACGCCACGTCGTCGGCAAAGACGAAGGTGCCGCCGGTTGCTTGTGCCAGCGCTTCGAGGCGAGGCGCGTCGGGACGTGAATCGGCCCACTCGTCGCCCCCCCTCTCGCACGCGAAGTCGAGACGCGCGGCCGGTGCGCCCGCCATGCTCAGCCGAGCCGTGTAGGCGCCCTCGGTGAGACCGGGCACGTCGAAGTCGACGGAGGCGGAAGCGGGGGCGCGCTTGGCGTTGCCTCGAAAAGCGGTGCCGCGGCCGTCGAGCTTCGCCACTTCGAGGGTCACGAGCTCGGACGGCGCTGTCGGCAGAAGGCGCGCGCGCACGCTGGCAGGCACCCCCGCGACGCAGCCGCCCATGACCTCCAACTGGGCTGTCTCGAAGCGCGGGTCTCGCATCAGCCAGCCGAGCAAGCCGTCCCACAAAGCCCCGTAACCGCGGCCCCCGGTTCGGGCCCCCAGCTCCGAGAACTGCAGGTTCCAGGTGCCGTCGACGCCCAGCGCAATCGACCGCCCATCGCCCTCCTCTCCGATGGCGATCACCGGCATTCTTTTCCCAGTGGCTGTGCGACGGGTTGGATGAGTCAAGAGCGCGATCCCATTGGGCCGGACGTCTCCCAGAATGTTCGCGCCCGGCATCCGGGGCAAGTCGTCGCCCACGATTTTTCTCAACGGGGCCAGCAGGGGCGCGGCGCGCCCCTCCTCCGTCCAATCGGGAACGAATCCCGATGTGTCGGCCCCGTCGGCGTTCGGCGAGCCGTCGAGGTCGACCGGGAGCACCTGCGCCAGCGCGGTTCGCGCATAGCCCCCCGCGACGAAAGAGTTTTGACCGCCCACCATTACCAGGCCCCCACCTCCGCGCACGTAGCGCTCGATATTCGGTAAGTATTGCTCCAGGCCGTAGGGCTGCGCGTCGAAGTCTTGGAGCACGACCGCGTCGAAGGTCGGAAGATCCTCCCGGAAGAGCTCGTCGACCGGGAAGGGGATGAGTGCGAGCTCGCTCTGGGGCGCGCGCACGTCGTCGGTCTGTGTGCGCAAGATGAAGAACGCGACGACGTCGACCGATGCGTCGCTCTTCAGCCAATCGCGAAGGGCTCGCACGTCATTCGTCGGCCGTCCCGCGACGTGAAGGACCCGCACGCGCTCGCGCGCGACGGCGAAAGTCACGAGGCGGTGATCGTTGGCGGGGATCGTGTCGCCAGCAGGTGGCTGGATGGCGACTTCGACGATGTGCGATCCAGCGCGCTCGAGTGTGATGGTCAGATCGATCTCCGCCTTGCCGTCGGTGAGCCTGGCGGTGCCGGAGGCGAGCAGGATCGGCGGCCCGTCATCGCGTAGCTCCCGAGCGGCGACCTCGAGCTCGTCGCAAGCCAGCCCGCCGGCGCACCCGACTTCGATCCGAAGGGGAAGCGGGACGTGAGCGATTGCGGCGCCGGCAGCGCTGACCCGCCGCACGCTCGCGTCGGGGGGGACCGTTCGCGTGGTGGCGACCGCATGGATGGGGACATGCAGGACGTCGCCGAGCGCTTGCAAGCTCGACAGCGCGGCGTCCTCGGGCGGGTCGTCGAGCCGCCCATCGCTGACGACCACGACGGCGGCAGGTCGCTCCTCCGGTGAAGCCGCGAGCGCGCGCAGGGCAGCCCCTAGGTCGCTGCGAGGTGCGCGCGTCGATTCGTCGGGTGCTTGCGGGCTGCTCGTCGAAAGAGCCACGGGGGCTCCGTCACCGAATCCGAACACCACCGCTCGGGCGCTCTGTGCATTGGCTTGGACGCGGGCCACGGCCCGGTCTCGGGCCTCTCGTCGTGGTCGCTGGCTGTCTCCCGAGAGGGCCATCGATCGCGACACATCCGCGAGAACCAAGACACGGCTGCCCACCACGGTCTCGCGCGCCGAGACGCGGGCAGGGCGGAGAACTGCGGCGAGAAGCGCGCTCACGGCAAGCGCCCCCGTGACGACGATCCACCAGGTGCCGCGCCGCTCGGTTCGCATCTCGACGACGAGCATGGCCAGGCTGGCCGTTCCGAGCGCGAGCGCCAGCCAAACCGCCCAGTGGGGTAAGTCCCCGCTCGGGCTCAAGTGAGACGACAACATCAGTGCGAGACCGCCATGGCGCGGCGCTGCATGAGAAATGGTGCGTGGACCTGATCGTCCTTGTAGTTCGAGCAGAGCGAGTACATCGCGATGTTCACCGCTAGGCGGATGGCGTGCTCGCGTTGCCTCTCTCCCCCCGGCATGACCGGTTCTTGCCACGATCCGGCCGTGCTCCGGGCGAGGGCGCCCCCAAGGTCATGCTCGCTGAAGATCACTTGAAGCCGTCCCGCGCGCACGATGGCGTCGAGCGACGCGTGGCCCTCGATGCGGCCCTCGGCGCGCTCGAGGAGATAGAACGTGCGAAAGACGACGTGAGCGGGCCCGATGGCGATCGGTTGAGCATCGGGCAGAACGCGCGCCAGCTCGCGTCGTGCGCTCCGGCCGAATGGTCCCACGTCGCCCTGCGCACCCGGGGCTGCGTCGTCGGCCAAGAGAGTGCCTCCGAGGGCGAAGAAACGGCGGAGCCCCGCGACTTCCGCGGCGGTCAGCGGCGGGATCTCGGTGTCTCCGCTCCAGTAGAGAAAGGGCTCGTCCACGATGGCCGGGTCGTCGGCTCGTACCGACCCCGGGTGCAGCCGCGCCGGAGCGGCGGTTCGCTCGAGGAGCTCGACGGCCCAACGGGCCGGTGCGCTGGGGCGCGCGGAGTCGGTCTGCGAGCCTGTCAGAAGAACGCGCGGGTCGAACGCGCCGATGTCTCCGAAAGCGGCCGCAAGACGTGGAGTCGACGACACGAGCGCCGCCGACACGGCCAACCGCACTGAGGTTGCCTTTCCGAATTTCGCAAGAAGGGCGGCGAGACGAGGATGCGCAGTCACGGGTCCACTCTAGTCGAAGTTCTGCACACGCCAGACGCCGGCTTCGCGCTTCAGGATGACCGTGTGGCCTCCGGGAATCGGAACGCGTGCCTCGTCGCCCGTCACCCGCACGAGCAATGCGTCGGGATCGCTCAGTCCGTCCACGAGCCCGCGCACGTCGCCCTCGATGGACGCGCGAGTCGCCGTCGACAAAACGCGCATCAGGCCGTCGTAGCTGCGTCGCGCCAGCACGCGCCGGAGCTGCGCGAGGGTTTCTCGCGGGCTCCTTCCGCCTCCGGGCAAGGTTCCTGCCGAGGTGACGCCGTAATGTCCGTCGCGCAGGTCGAGCGAGGCCTCCTCGCCATCGGAGAACCTCAGTCGCGCTGAGGCCTCGACGCGAACCTCTCCGTGCTCGAGATCCTTCGCCTGCTCGGCGAGCTCCGAGCGTTCGTCGGCCACGATTGTCTTGACCTCGTCCAGCCCAAGCGCCAAGCGCGAGTTGGCGGTGAGAAGTCCGTAGAGCCCATCTGCGTCGCCACGCGCGGCCGCGCTGGCGTAGGCGCGTACGGCAATGCGCGGGTCCGGAACGGAGCTTGTCGCACACGCCGCGGGGGCCCAGGCGCAGAAGAGAGTCGAGAGCAAGAGCCTCGGACGCCGCGAGCGCGGCATCACGCGCCGACCTCCGCCCTCGCAACGGCGACGTCGAGGTCGTATTCCTCGCGCCACAACGACGCCTTGGCTCGAACGGTCCACTCCTCGAGCTCCCGATCGCCTTCGCCGCGCAAGAAGAGCGTCACCTGTCCGAGACCCCGGTCGACCGCGGCGCGGCAGCTATCGATCTTCTGCTTGTGCTCCCGATCGAGCGCGTCGGCAATCCGCAGCATGGCCGCGAGGCCGCGGACCTTCCCGCGGGCTTCTTTGGTCAGATCGCGGTAGCCGGGGTGCGTCGTATCGGGCGGGCCCTTGCGATGATAGCGGGCGATGTTGGCCACGATCGCTCGCTCGTCGGGCGTCAGCCCCATGATGTCGGCGTGCAAGATCAGGTATTGGCTGTGCTTGTGGTGGCCGCTGTAGTGGACATAGTCGCCGATGTCATGGAGCATCGCGGCCGCTCGGAGAAGCAGGCCATCACGGTCTCCGAACGCATGCACGCGCTGCAAGTCGTCGAAGAGCTGCATCGCAAAACGGCAGACCTGGCGCGCGTGTCGTTCGTCGAAGTGGTACCTGCGTCCCAGCCGGGCGCAAGCTTCCAAGATTCGCTCGGCTTCTCCCGCCGCGTCCCAAACGTGAAAGAACTTGTCGACCAGCTCTTCGAGCGCGCCCGCCGCGAGGCCCACTCCAGGTGCGAGGATGGTCGACAGCTTGAGGACATGGGTGAGCCGCAGAAAGATTGCCGTCGCGGGCACGATGGTGTCGGCGCGGTCGGGCCTGAGCTGATACGTGTCGCGACGCTCGTTCGCGGTCATCGCGCACATCTTCTTGAAGAGCGTCCGAACGACAGCGATGTCGACGGCGCGGGCCGTCCCCTTGGCCGGGCACAGATCCCATAGGGTCTCGAGGTTGCCACCGGTCCCGACCAGAACGTCGATCGTGCCGATCTGCGGTAGCGCTTCGCCGAGCGCGCGGTCGATGACCTCTTCGAGCAGCCGCTCGCGGGCGCGGTCGACCGTCTTCGCGCCTTTCAGATACGCC
>Ga0070761_10001357_pt1 | contig 15429 bp, 7 predicted proteins | sample HubBroMetageREF1_FD_66724 | JGI IMG/M metagenome (GOLD analysis project Ga0070761, IMG submission 66724) | Reference soil microbial communities from the Hubbard Brook experimental Forest, New Hampshire, USA - Hubbard Brook CCASE Soil... | ecosystem: Environmental > Terrestrial > Soil > Temperate... | reverse complement strand
GGTCCCCGTTTCAGTGTCCGAATTCGAGACGATTATTCCCGCAACTGGGCATGACGCAGCTCCTCAGTAGCCCCAAATCAGTTTAAGTGTATGATATAAAGTTGTTTACAGTCGACGGCCGCTGGAAGGCCACCTGCCCATATTCGAGAGGCCCCCGAGCGCACGCTCTGCAGCAGATGCCTGGCGGGGACATTCACATGGCGACGATGATCGTTCCGCTCACCAACGAAAATGAACTGGCGCAGCCGCGAGTGCTCATTGCGGATGACCAAGTAGACGTGCTCGAGGCGCTGCGGCTGCTGCTGAAGGGCCACGGCTACGTGACCGAAGCGGTGGCTTCTCCCGTGGCGTTGCTCGAAGCGCTCGCCGACCGGGAGTTCGATTTGGTCCTGATGGACTTGAATTACGCGCGAGACACCACGTCGGGCCGCGAAGGCCTGGACTTGCTGGCGCAATTGCAGGCAGTGGACGGCGCGCCGCCGATCGTCGTGATGACGGGATGGGCGACGGTGGGCCTCGCGGTGGAAGCCATGCAGCGAGGCGTGGGCGACTTCGTGGAAAAGCCCTGGGTGAACACGCGGCTGCTTGAGATTTTGAAGAAGCAGGTGGAGATCGGCCGCGGGCGACGTGAAGCGCGCCGGCAGGAAGTTGAACGGAGCCGCGCGCAAAACGAAATCGCCTCTCAACTTCACCAGCAGGAGCGGGAAATCGAAGAGGCGCTGAAAATTCAGAAAGGCTTCCTTCCACAGCAGATTCCGCAAATCCCCGGATGCAGAATCGCCGCTGCCTGGCAGCCGGCGCGCACGGTGGGCGGCGACTATTATGATGTGCTCGATTTCGGCGACGGGTCAGCGGGAATCTGTATCGCAGACGTGGCGGGAAAAGGAATGCCGGCTGCGATGCTCATGTCGAACCTGCAGGCGGCGGTGCGCGGGATGGCGTCGCCGTCGGTGTCGCCGGAACGGCTCTGCGAGCGATTGAACGCGCTCGTGTGCCGCAACATCGCGGGCGACCGATTCATTACGCTCTTCTACGCGCATCTTGATGGCTCAGGGCGGCGCCTGCGTTACGCGAATGCGGGGCACAATGTGCCGATCGTCATGCATCGCGACGGCTCATGTGACCGTCCGGCGGAGGGCGGAGGAGTCCTGGGCGTTTTCGAGCTTCAGACGTACGGGATGGGCGTGCAGGAACTCGCTCCGGGCGACCGTGTGGTGTTCTTCACCGACGGCGTGACGGAAGCAAGCGGACCGGATGAAGAAGAATTCGGCGAGGAGAGGCTGCTGCGCTTGCTCAAGGAGAACCGCGGCGTCAGCGCAGAGGATTTGCAGGGGATGATTCTCAAGCGGGTAGGCGAGTACTGCGGCGGCTTATGGAACGACGATGCGACGCTGATCGTGGTCGAAGTGGAGTAGATGTTCGGGAAAACGTGGATCCGAGGTTGCCAATGGAAGCCTTGATGCAAGACGTGAAATACGGAATGCGCGTACTCGTGAAGAATCCTGGCTTCACGCTGATTGCCGTGCTGATTCTGGCTCTGGGAATCGGAGCATCCACGGCGATTTTCTCCGTCGTCGACGCTGTCTTGCTTCGTCCGCTTTCGTATCCCAATCCGCAACGACTCGTGACCGTATGGGAAAAGGAAGCAGACGGGCGTCGAGTGCGTTTGGCGGATCCGAACTTCCTGGATTTTCGTTCGCAGAATCACACACTCGAGGGCCTCGCTACATTTTTCTCCGGGCCGGATTCGGTCTCCGGCGGCAGCGAGGCCGTGCGCCTGAATATCGGCCTCGTTTCTCAAGATTTTTTCAAGGTGATGGGCGTGGAGCCGTTTCGCGGCCGTGAATTCTCAGCCGACGAGGCGCGCCTTCACGGTACGCCTGCGATGATTGTTAGCTATGGCTATTGGCAACAGTATCTTGGAGGCCGGGCCGACTTCTCCCAGGTGCATTTGTCCATGGACGGACAAACTTACTCGGTCGTCGGTGTGATGCCGCAGGGTTTTGATTTCGCCGCCGCGAAAGTGGCTATCTGGGTGCCGCGCGAACCCTATGGATGGTCTACCAGCCGTTCGTCTCACAACTCGGAAGGCGTCGCGCGTCTTCGCGACGGCGTAAGCGTTGAGGAGGCTCGCGCAGACCTGGACACGATTGCTCGCCGGATTCACGCTGAATCTGGAAAAAACGAAATCTCCGATTACCTGCTGACCGATGCTACGGTTATTCCGCTCGCCGACTTCATTGTTGAAAACGTCCGCGTGGCTCTAATCGCCCTTTTCGGTGCGGTCATCCTCTTGTTCCTGGTCGCGTGCGCGAACGTCGCCGGATTGTTGCTAGCGCGCACATCCGCACGACGCAAGGAATTGGCCGTTCGCGCGGCCTTGGGCGCCGGCCGCGGAAGGCTCGTCCAACAATTGTTGGCGGAATCGTTGACCTTGGCCCTTGTAGGCGGCGCGTTAGGAACGCTGCTGAGCACGTGGACACTACAATTGCTTCCCGCGATCCTTCCGGCAAGCTTGCCGCGGCAGCAGGACATCGCCATCAACGGCGCCGTCCTCTTGTTTACGCTTGCCGCGACATTGACCGTTGCTGCCGGCCTCGGATTGTTTGCCGCGTGGCGCGCAGGCAAAGTAGACCTGGGAGACGCGTTGAGTGCCGGTTCACGCGGTTACAGCAGCGCAAGCCAGAAGGCTCGGAGCTCGCTGGTGATTGGTGAGATTGCTGCGACGCTGATGTTGCTCGTTAGCGCGGGTCTCTTGGGCAGGAGTTTTCTGCGGTTAATCTCGGTGAGCCCGGGCTTCAACGGCGAGGATTTGCTGGTCTTGAAGTTCTCGCTGCCTCAGCCACAAGACGAACTAACGCCTCAACAGAGGCAGGCGGAAATCGGGCGAGAGACTCAATTCCTCGACAACGCGCTGGAGCGAGTGCGAGCGATTCCCGGAGTCGAATCGGCCGGAGTGGCGGGAGCGCTTCCCGTCGCGGACGCCGACGGGTTCAATGATGGAACATTCTTGATTCTCAATGGTCATGCCGCGCCTACGAACTTTGATGAGTGGTCACTCATGGCTCGGAATATGAAACAGACTGGGCAGGCGGATCGCGCCGTCGCGAGCGCAGGATTTTTCCTCACGACAGGAATTCCGCTGATCCAGGGGCGAATGTTCGGCGCGCAGGATGGCCCTGACGCTCCGAATGTTGCGCTGATTAGTCAAAATCTCGCCCGCGGGAAATGGCCAAATCAAAATCCGGTTGGCCAGGTCATCGACTTCAGCAACATGGACGGCATCCTGAAACCGCTCACGATTATCGGAGTTGTGGGCGACGTTCGCGCCGAAGGATTAGATCAGCCGATGTCTCCGATGGTTTATGTGGATTATCGCCAGCGCGGGCTGGGTAACGGTGCGCCGGCGATTGTTCTCCGCACAACATTGCCGAGCAGCGCCATCGTTACCCCGGCGCGGGCAATTTTTCGGCAGCTCGATCCGAACGTCCCGATGGAATTCTCCACCTACGCGGAGGCCCTTGGCGGCTGGACGGCGCAAAAGCGCTTCCTGTTCCTTCTTGCCGGAGTCTTTGCGGCCGCCGCATTGACATTAGCGGCTGTGGGACTCTATGGACTTCTTTCATACTCCGTGACGCGCCGAACGCAGGAGATCGGCGTTCGCGTGGCGCTTGGTGCGCAACGCAGTGACGTTCTGCGTTTGATCGTAGGGGAAGGTGCGCGCCTGGCTCTTATAGGCGTAGCGATTGGCATTGCCGCATCGCTTGCGGTTACGCGCCTGATGTCGTCTCTTCTGTTTGGCATCAAGGCCACTGACCCGTTGACGTTTGCCGCGGTGGCCGTGCTTCTTTTTCTCGTTGCGCTTTTCGCATCGTACGTTCCGGCGCGCCGGGCTATGCGCGTCGATCCGATAGTGGCGCTGCGCTATGAATGATTGGGAGAATGGGATGCGTGAAAGGCGTTCAGCCGCGCTGCACGCAGCAAAAGTTTTGAGGAGACTAACTTGATAAAGCTGATTGATGTGGAGAAATTCTACGAGTCGGGAGCCGGGAAAACGTGGGTGCTGCGCCGGATCAACGTGGATATCCGCGAAGGCGACTTCATCACGATCATGGGACCTTCGGGCGCCGGCAAATCCACGCTCATGGGCATCGTCGGCATGCTCGACGGCGCATGGAAAGGCGAATACTACCTGCTCGATAACGCGGTGCACAAACTGGACAATCGCCGGCGCGTCGAGCTCCACAAGAAATACATCGGATTCGTTTTTCAGCAATACCACCTGCTGGACAATCTGACGGTAGCGGAAAACCTCGATCTGCCGCTCTCCTATCGCGATATCAAGAAGGCGGAGCGCGAAGGAATGGTCGCGGACATCCTCGACCGGTTCCAGATCGTCGGGAAGAAGGCGCTTTATCCGAACCAGCTTTCCGGCGGACAACAGCAGCTGGTGGCCGTGGCGCGCGCCGTGATCGGGAAGCCCAAATTGATTCTGGCGGACGAGCCCACCGGCAGCCTGCACTCCAGCCAGGGCAAAATGATCATGGATTTGCTGAAGAAGCTGAACGATGACGGCACCACGATCATTCAGGTGACGCACAACGACGCGTGGGCGGCTTACGGAAATCGGATCATTCAGTTGGCGGACGGCTGGATTGTCGATGGAGAGAAGCAGGCGGGCGCGGCGTAAGAGTGAGCTGAGCGAGACGCCGGCGGTTTTCGCGGGCGCGTTGGAGGCACGATGTCGAATTTTTGGGGAGACATTCGGTATGGCATCCGTGTGCTTGCGAAAAGCCCTGGATTCACGTTCTTCGCTATCGCGGTTCTGGCGCTCGGAATCGCGGCGAACACGGCGATTTTCAGCATCGCCGATGCGATCCTGGTCCGGCCGCTTCCCTATCGCGATGCGGCGCGGCTCGTGATGGTGTGGGAAGACGCCTCCAGTTATGGGTTTCCCAAGGACACGCCCTCTCCAGGAAATTTTGCCGATTGGAAGGCTCGCAATCAGGTTTTCGAGGACATGGCGGCCGTCTCGTCCAACGAGTCGTTCAATCTCACGGGCAGCGGCAACCCGGAAGAGCTCCTTGGCCGCGGCGTCACCGCCAATCTTTTTTCGCTTCTTGGCGCCAGCCCTGCCATCGGCCGTGACTTTCAACCCGAAGATGATGTGCCGGGGGCTTCACGGGTGGTGATTCTGAGTCACGGGCTGTGGGTGCGGCGATTCGGCGCAGAACAGCAAATTGTCGGTAAGGAAATTTGGCTGGACGGCGAGAAATCCACCGTCATCGGCGTGATGCCCCAGGGGTTCCAATTCCCCGATCGCCCCTCGGAACTGTGGGTTCCCATCCGGCTGACCAAACAGCAGTTGGCGAATCATGGGAGTCATTTTCTGGAAGTGGTCGCGCGGCTGAAGCCGGGCGTGTCGCTGGAGACGGCGAACGCAAACCTCGCGACGATCGCGAAGGAGCTGGAGAGGGAACATCCGGACGACAATCAAAAAATTGGCGCTTTCGCTGTCCCGCTACGCGAAGAATTGGCCAGAAACATGCGCGTCCCAATTCTCGTGCTGCTCGGTGCGGTTGGCTTCGTGCTGCTGATTGCGTGCGCCAACGTCGCGAACTTACTGCTCGCGCGGGCTGCGGGCCGAAGACGCGAATTGGCGATGCGTCTCACGCTTGGCGCCAGCCGGGGGCGCATCGCCCGGCAGATGTTGACCGAGAGCGTCCTGCTATCCGCGATTGCGGGAGCGTGTGGGTTGCTGCTCGCGAGTTTTGGCACGCAACTGCTTGCGCGGTTGATACCCGCCGAAATCGCACCGTTGGAAGGGACGGGTGTCGACAGCCGCGTCCTGGCCTTCACGCTGGGACTTTCGGTGATTACGGGAATTGTCTTCGGCATCGTGCCCGCGTTGCGCGTTTCGCAAATTGACCTGGTTACTTCGTTGAAGCAAGGCGGCGGACAGAGCGGTGTGGGCTCGGGCGGCCGAATTCTGCGAGATGTCCTCGTCGTTTTGGAAGTGGCTCTCGCGATCGTGCTTCTGGCCGGCGCCGCCCTGATGATTCGAAGTTTCGAGGCGTTGTACCACAACGATCCTGGTTTTCGTGCCGACCACGTCCTCTCGATGCGCACGCCTTTGCCTCTGCCGAAGTACGCCGATTTTTCGCGAAGGACATCTTTTTACAATGAAGTGCTGGCGCGCGTCGGCGGCTTGCCCGGAGTGGTTTCCGCGGGATACACCACGTGGGTTCCGCTGACGAATGGTGGAGGAGCGTCGTCGATCCGGCTCGAAGGTCATCCCGCTCCTGCGCCGGGTCACGAGCTGATTCCGAACGTCAGGCTGATCAGCTACGGCTACATTCGCACGCTGGGGATGAAGCTCGTCGACGGGCGGCTATTCGACGAGCGCGATGGAATGGACACGCAGCCGGTGGCGCTGATCAACCAGACGATGGCCAAGAACTATTGGCCGGGGGAAAATCCCATCGGCAAGCGGTTTCACAAAGGCGACGATCCAAATCGGCCGTGGATTACGGTGGTCGGGATCGTGGGTGACGTTCACCAGGTCGCGCTTGACCGGCCGGCACGCCCCGAAATGTATATCTCCTACCTGCAACAGGCGTCGTTCGAAGCGAAACTTTTCAGTCCGCAATATTTGACGGTAAGAACCAGCGGCGATCCGATGCAGATGGCGGAGGTCATCCGCCAGCAAGTGTGGGCCGTCGACAAAGAGCAGGCGGTGGCAAACGTGATGCCCATGGAAGAGCTCGTGGACGACGAACTCGCTCCGCGAAAAATGCAAACATCGCTTCTCGGCGGCTTTGCCGCGCTCGCGTTGCTGCTGGCGACGCTGGGAATTTACGCCGTGCTTTCTTTCACGGTGACGCAGCGCACGCAAGAGATCGGCGTGCGCGCGGCGCTGGGCGCCGAGCCGGCGGACATTTTGCGCATGGTCTTGTCGCAAGGGATGAAATTGTTTGTTGTTGGAGCTGCCATAGGACTTGCTGCAGCTTTCGCGTTGTCGCAAGTGATCGTTCATTTGCTCTACGGCGTGAGCGCCACCGATCCACTTTCCTTCGTGGGGGTCACCGTACTTCTCGCCGCGGTGACAATGCTCGCATGCTACATCCCGGCGCGGCGCGCGATGCGCGTGGATCCGCTGGTGGCTCTTCGATACGAGTAGCGCGTGGCGAGCGGTGAGATGCAAGTGACGCAGCCGGGAACATTTTCGATTTTGATGAGCTCTTGACGGACCCTTGATGGGTGGGGCGGCGGAGAAAGGAATGGGAGCATTGTTGCAGGATGTCCGCTACGGGATTCGCACGCTTCTGAAAAGCCCCGGATTCACAGTGGTTGCGGTTCTCACGCTCGCCCTGGGAATCGGGGCGAATACGGCGATCTTCAGTGTCGTGCAGAGTGTGTTGCTGCGACCGCTTCCGTATCCGCAGCCAGACCTTCTGGTGGAAATCTCAAATAATTATTTGCCCGCGTTTGCGCATTTGGGATTGTCGCCGGGCGACTATGCAGACTGGCGGCGGCAAGCGACTACGGTTTCCGAGATGGGCGCTTACAGCTCAATTCCGCAAGGCTTCAATTTACTGGGTGACGGGGACCCGGAGCGCGTTCAGGGAAGCTATGCGAGCGCATCCTTTTTCCCGATGCTCGGAATCAAGCCGATGGCTGGCCGTTCATTCGTTCCCGAAGAGGACAAGGCGGGGAGCGCACCGGTAGTGATGTTGAGCCATCGGCTCTGGCAGAGCCGCTTCGGCGCGGATCCTGCTGTGGTGGGTCGCGCCATCGCGCTCGACAAACAGCGCTACACGGTCGTAGGCGTGCTACCGCCAGGTTTTCAGTTTCTTCGATGGGCGGATTTGTGGATGCCAATCGGACAGTTCGGAGACGATCTAACAAGCCACGTCCATCATGATTTCAACGTGATTGCGCGGTTGAAGCCCGAGGTGACGCCCGCGCAAGCTCAAGCCGAAATGGTCGCGCTGAACCATCAAGAAGAAATTGCGTTCCCAGACACGCATCGGCATTGGGGCGTGGCTGTGGAGCGCCTGGAGGCGCCAGACGCGGCCAGGCTGCGAACTACCCTGCTAGTGTTGTTCGGAGCGGTCGGGTTAGTGCTCCTGATCGCGTGCGCCAACATCGTCAACCTGCTTCTCGTGCGGAATGCCGCTCGGGAGCGAGAGGTAGCCGTTCGAACGGCTCTCGGGGCAAGTCATTGGCGTTTGATCCGGCAACTGTTGACGGAGAGCGTACTGCTGTCGTTGTGCGGAGGCATTGTTGGCCTGCTCTGTGCAATCGGTGGATTGAAAGGGTTGATGGCGTTCGCTCCGCCCGATTTGGGCGTTTTGCACGACGCGGAACTGAATCGCTGGGTGCTGGGATTTACGGTGTGCGTTTGCGTGGCAGCGGGTCTGGCGTGCGGAGCGCTGCCGGCCCTGCAAGCGTTGAAGACGAATCTGAACGACGTTTTGAAACAGGGTAGCAAGGGAGCGAGCGCGCGCGGGAGTCACCAAGTTCACAACGCGCTTGTCGTGGCCGAGATTGCGATGGCGCTGGTCCCTCTGATCGGGGCGGGCTTGCTCTTGCGGAGCTTCCAGCATTTGCTGAGCGTCGAACCGGGATTCCAGACGGACCGCGTGCTAACAATCAATGTTCCGCAGGCCGCTCTCACGCTGGCGCAAGTGAATCAATTGACCGCCGCACAGCAAATCGAGCTGGGACAGAAGCAATCGCAGCAATTCGAGCAAATCGCACAGCAGATTCAGGCGCTCCCGGGAGTGAAAAGCGTTGGCGCAATTGACGACTTGCCTCTCGGCTCCCAACTCCGGCAGGCGTCGCGCTTCGTGATCGAAGGGCGGCCGATTCCTCCCACGGATGCTCGCCCCATCCTTCAATTCCGCACCGTGAGTCTGGGCTACTTTTCCGCGATGAGCATCCCGCTGCTGAAAGGCCGCTCGTTCACGCCGGACGATTGGAAACTTCAGAACGTCACCGTAATCAACCAGGCGATGGCGCGCCGCTTTTGGCCCGACGGCGATTTCCTGGGCAAGCGAATCAACCTGTGCTCGATGTATCCGACGCCGTGCTGGTCTTCGATCATAGGAGTCGTGGGCGACGTGCACCAGTTTGGGCTTGATGGCGAGCCGACGTTCGATGCCTATTTTTCCGGCGGATGGACGCCTTTCTTCGTGATCCGCACGTCTTCGGACCCTGCGTCGCTGACTCCGGCCGTGGCGGATATCATCCGCAAAGTGGACGCGAGTTTGCCGGTCACGCAGGTGATGACGATGGAGGACCTGTTATCAAGTTCCGTTTCGCCGCGGCGCTTCTCGGCCGTGCTGATTGGAATTTTTGCCGGACTCGCACTGTTGCTGGCAGCGGTGGGAATTTATGGCGTGATGAGCTACGTCGTGGGGCGGCGAACGCACGAGATTGGAATCCGCATGGCGCTGGGCGCGCAGCCGAGCGACGTGCGCCGGCTGGTGGTGAATCGGGGCGTTAAGTTGGCTGTGGCCGGCGTGGCGATCGGGCTGGCAGGGGCGTTTGCGTTAACGCGGCTTCTCTCGAGTTTGCTTTTCGGCGTAAGCCCCGCCGATCCGCTCACATTCGCAGGCGTGGCGCTGCTGCTTACGGGGGCAGCAATGCTGGCTTGCTATGTGCCAGCCCGCAGGGCGATGCGCGTGGATCCGCTGGTGGCTCTTCGATACGAGTGACGAAGGGCGAAGTGACGCGGGCCAGAAGAGGCGCCGCAAAGATGTCTGGACATTACGTAATCAAAAAGTAAAATAAGCCCCTTCCTCTCGAGATGAAGGGGCGCAACCATGCAAACTCTCTGGCAAGACATTCGGTATGGGTGGCGAATACTCCGGCGGAATCCCGGGTTCGCGACCGTGGTCGTGTTGACGCTGGCAATCGGCATCGGAGCGAATGCGGCGATTTTCAGCGTCGTCTATGCTGTTTTGCTGCGTCCGCTGCCATACCCAAATCCAGACCGTATCGTTATAGTCTTCGAGACGGACGCGAATCGGAAACTCACTCGAGGGACCATTTCGCCAGCAGAACTCCTCGACTGGCAGGATATGAACCATTCATTTGAGGCGCTCTCGGGAATACGCCCGTCCAACGTCACCCTGACGGGAAACGGCGAGCCCGAACAGACCTGGGCCGTGCACACGTCCGGGAATCTCTTTCGGATGCTCGGTCTCAAGCCGGTTCTAGGCCGCGATTTCGTGGCTGAGGAGGAGCAACCAGGTCACGAGAAAGTTGCAATGATCAGCTACGGATTGTGGCAGCGTCGGTTCGGAGGCGATGCCGGGATCATTGGAAAGTCCATGTTGATCGACTTTCAACCTTACACGCTCATCGGCGTCCTTCCTCGCGGTTTCTCGCTGTTTGGAACGAACGCGGCATTCGACGTCTGGGTTCCTTTCGCTTTTAACCGCGCACAGCTCGACCGTGAAGATCACGAACTCGTTGTTCTTGGCAGGCTGAAGAGTGGAGTACCGATTCGTGTGGCGCAGACGGAAATGGAAACGATCATGGCCGCGCTGCAAAAGCAATACCCGACGGTCGATCAGAAACTTGGCATACGCATCGCTGCGTTTCAGCAGGAATTTACGAAGAATTTTCGCCAGGCGCTCCCGGTGCTTTTTGCTGCGGTTATTTTCGTGCTGCTCATCGCCTGCGCCAACGTAGCGAATCTGATACTTGCGCGCGCGGCGGTGCGTGAACGGGAGATCGCGCTGCGCGCAGCCCTCGGCGCGGGCCGCCGCCGCATTCTGAGGCAGCTTCTGACCGAGAGCGTGGTGCTCTCGCTGATCGGTGGCGCCTTCGGTGCGCTTGTCGCTTACGGTGGTATCCACTTCCTGCGCCTGGTGCTCCCTGCAGCGGGAGGACCTCACGAGATTCCTTTTGCCGGCCGACTTGCCCTGAACGGAAATGTTCTTGCTTTCATTCTGGGGCTTTCGATGCTGACGGGAATCCTTTTCGGCTTCGCGCCCGCGATTCACATTTCGCGCTCCCGCCTGGGAGAATCGATGAAGGAAGGAAGCCGTGGCTCGACGAGCGGCCGGCGAGGCCATTTCTTTCGTTCGTCAATCATCGTGACCGAGGTGGCGCTTTCGCTGATGCTGCTGGTGGGCGCCGGTTTGCTCATTCGGAGTTTTGCGCTGCTGATGTCTGAGGATATCGGTTTCAACCCCGCAAACCTGCTCACCATGCAACTTTGGCTGCCGGACGCGAATTACTCCGCGCCCGCGCAGGTGACGAATTTCTACCAGCAGGTGCTTACGCAGACAGACGCGATTCCAGGAGTGAAATCGGCCGCAGCGATCAATTTTCTGCCGTTCAGCGGATGGGCGGACTACTGCGATTTTGAAATCGCGGGCCGAACAACGCCTCCCTCAGGGGATCAGTTTACGTCGCGCTACCGCGTGATCGACTCGCAGTACCTTTCCACAATGGGAATTCCCGTTCAGAAAGGGCGCGATTTCGCATCGTCCGACGGACCAGACTCAGCGGGCGTCGCTTTGATCAACAAAGCCCTGGTCCTGCGGTACTGGCCGGATGAGAATCCAATCGGGAAACAGATTCGCGTTCATTTTCCTGCAGTGAAGACTCCCTGGCAGCCGCAGCCGCTAGATTCGTGGCTGACGATTGTGGGAGTGGTGGGAGACCTGCGTGAATGGGACTGGGGCATCGAGAAAATTCCTGTCCTCTACTTGCCCTTCACTCAGAATCCGTCACGACTCATGAGCATTGTGATTCGCGCGAACGGCGATCCAGGGCAGCTCACGTCAGCCGTGCGGCATATTGTAGACCGCCTGGATGCGAACCTGCCGGTAACGAAGATACACGCGATGGATGAGCTTCTGGCGCAATCTGTGTCTCAGCGGCGCTTGAGCATGCTGGTGCTCGCAGTCTTCGCGGCGGTGGCGATGCTTCTCGCGGCCGTGGGCATTTACGGCGTGATGGCCTACACCGTTGCGCAGCGCACCCACGAGATCGGAATCCGCATGGCGCTCGGGGCCGAGCGCGCTGACGTTTTGCATATGATTGTGGGCGACGGCATGCGTCTGGCGGGGCTCGGCCTGATTGCGGGATTGATCGCCTCGGTGATAGCGATGCGTTTTCTGCAGAGCCAGCTCTATGGCGTTCGTCCTACGGACCCGTTCACGTTTATATGTGTGGCGGCGGTTCTCTCCGTGGTTGCGGCGATGGCGTCTTATTTTCCGGCGCGTCGCGCGACCGAAGTGGATCCGCTGGTCGCGCTACGTCACGAGTAGTCGAGATTTCGAGCAGGGCGTGGAAGAAAGGAACTGATGCGGACTTTGTGGCAGGATCTGAGATATGGCGTCCGCGTTCTTACGAAGAACGCGGGTTTTGCGGCGGTCGCCATTTTGACTCTCGCGCTCGGAATCGGCGCCAACACGGCGATTTTCACCGTCGTTAACGGCGTGCTGTTGCGCCCGCTTCCGTTCCCGGATCCGTCCCACATCGTGCTGGTCCTGGAGCAGAACGCACACTTTCCCGGCATCATCTCGACATCTTACGAGAACTATAAGGATTGGCGCGACCAGAGCCATTCGTTCGAGTCCATGCAGGCTTCGTGCGCTGCAAACCTCACGCTCACCGGCACCGGCGAACCGGAGCGCCTGACGGCGAGGCGGATGACCGCGGGCATTTTTCCGCTTCTTGGAGTCACTCCTGTCGCAGGCCGCACATTCCTCGCCGAAGAGGACCGCGCGGGGGGACCGCCGGTCGCGCTGATCAGTTACGCTCTGTGGCAGCGGCGTTTTGGGGGCTCGCGCGATTGGATTGGAAAGACGATCGCCCTCGATTCTCAACCGTACACACTGGTGGGAGTTCTGCCGCCCGGTTTTCTCTTCATGCAGCCCGCAGACGTTTTCGTTCCGTTTGAGCCCTGGGCAAAAACGTTGCCGGACGACCGCGACTGGCATCCGGGAATCATTCCTGTTGCTCGGCTGAAACAGGGGGTAACCATCGATCAGGCCCGCGCGGAAATGAAAACAATCGCGCAGCGTCTCGAAAAACAGTATCCGCTTTACGACACCGGCGTAAGCGCTGACGTCCTTCGCCTTCAGGACCGCATGGTGCAGAACGTTCGCCCCGCGCTGATTGTCCTGCTGTGCTCCGTCGGGTTTATTCTGCTGATTGCCTGCGCGAACGTTGCGAATCTCTTGCTCGCGCGCGCGGCTTCACGTTCGAAAGAGATCGCGATTCGCACCGCGCTGGGCGCAGGTCGCACGCGACTCGTCCGCCAGCTCCTTACGGAGAGCATCTTGATCGGAGTGGCCGGCGGGACGCTCGGCCTTCTTCTGGCGAACGCATCTCTCGGACCTTTGCTCAACCTCGCCGGGAAGAGTGTCCCGAACGTTGGCCTGATCCGTATCGACTATCAAGTGCTGGCCTTCGCGGCAGCCGCGTCGGTGCTGACCGGTGTTTTCTTCGGGCTAATACCGGCGCTCCGCACGTCAAATCTGGATTTGCGCGAGACGCTGAATGAAAGCGCGCGAGGTTCGACGGGCGGCCGCGCAGGCCACCGGCTTCGTTCGATCCTTGTGGTTTCCGAAATCGCCCTTGCCATGGTGTTGTTGGTCGGAGCGGGTTTGCTCCTCCGGAGCTTCGAGAGAATGCAGGCCGTTTCTTCCGGCTTCCACACCGACCATTTGCTGGCCGCGGATATTCCACTGTCTCCTGCGGCCTATCAGAAGCCGGTGCAGAAGTTCGAGTTCTTCGATCGGCTCCTCGCGCGCGTGCGAGTACTGCCGGGGGTGCGTTCGTCCGGCGCCGCATCCTTTCTGCCGATGAGCGGGAACGGTTCGATCATTCATTTCAATATTTTTGGACGGCCGCCGAAGGATGCCCATGAGTTCATCGCGGCAGGGTACCGGACAATCACGCCGAATTACCTTGAAACGCTCGGCGTTCCTCTCCTGGCGGGACGGATGATCACGGACGCCGACTCCGAGAAGGCTCCTTTCGTCACCGTCATCAACACTTCGATGGCGCATCAGTTTTTTGGGAGCGAATCGCCTCTCGGAAAGAAGATCCAATTGGGAGCGCTGCCCGATAAAGACGTGCCCTGGATGGAAGTGGTGGGAGTAGTCGGCGACGTGCGTCCCGGACTCGGCGTCGAGCCGCAATCCGAGATGTACCTGCCATACCGGCAGGCGGACGCGGTGCTTCCGGTTTTCCAGCTTTCCGTCGTTCTCAGGACGTCGCTTGATCCGGCAGCCGAGTCGTCTGCGCTGCGAAGCGCGCTGCATGAAATCGATAGCAACCAGCCGCTCGTCAACGTGCGCACGATGGAAGACAACATGGCGGCATCCGTCTCGGAGCCAAGGTTCCGCACCTGGCTGCTGGGCTTGTTCGCGCTGCTCGCGCTGGTGCTTTCGACGATCGGAATTTACGGAGTCATGTCCTATTCCGTGAATCAGCGGACGCACGAGATTGGGATTCGCGTCGCTATGGGGGCTCAGTCAACGCAAGTTTTTGGTCTGGTTACGGGCGAGGGCCTGCGGCTAGCGCTAATCGGGGTTGCGCTCGGGTTTGCAGCATCGATCGCGCTGACGCGCGTCTTGCGGAGTTTTCTCTATCAGGTGAGCGCGCTCGATCCAGTGACGTTCGTTAGCGTGTCCCTGGTTCTAATAGGCGTTGCGATTTTCGCGTCGTATCTTCCGGCGCGGCGCGCGACGAAGGTGGATCCTTTGGTCGCGCTGCGTTACGAGTGAGAAGATGAAATTAATTGCCAAATATGAAACGGGAGTGCGGGTGAAAAAGAGATGAGCTACATATCAGACGCTGAGCCGAGAGCCAACAGCGTCAGAATCCAGGGAGAATCTTTTCGCAACATGAATCCAATACAGTCAACCCGAACACGAATCCTGGTCGCCGACGACCAGCCGGACATCCGCGAGGCACTGCGTTTGCTGCTGAAAGGCGAAGGCTTCGAGACGGAAACGGTGGCGTCGCCCGCCGCGGTTCTTTCGTCGCTCGAAGCGCGCGAATTCGATGCATTACTCATGGACTTGAACTACGCGCGCGACACGACCTCCGGCCAGGAAGGGCTGGATTTGCTGTCGAATATCCGCGCAAAGGACAGCACGCTTCCGATCATCGTGATGACCGCCTGGGGAAGCCTCGAGCTTGCGGTGGAAGCGATGCGCCGCGGCGCGAAGGACTTCGTTCAGAAGCCCTGGGAAAACGCGCGCTTGCTGGCAATCCTGAAAACGCAGATCGAGCTGTCGCAAGCCCTGCGCAAGAGTCAGCGCCTCGAGGCCGAGAATCGGTTGCTGCGCGCCGACGGGCGGCCCACCTTGATCGCTGAATCGGCGGCGATGGTGCCGGTGATGGACCTGATTTCGCGCGTGGGGCCTTCGGATGCGAACGTGCTCATCA
>Ga0070761_10001356_pt1 | contig 15431 bp, 10 predicted proteins | sample HubBroMetageREF1_FD_66724 | JGI IMG/M metagenome (GOLD analysis project Ga0070761, IMG submission 66724) | Reference soil microbial communities from the Hubbard Brook experimental Forest, New Hampshire, USA - Hubbard Brook CCASE Soil... | ecosystem: Environmental > Terrestrial > Soil >... | reverse complement strand
CCCCGGCACAACGCCAGAAGCAAAGACCGATATTGGCCGCAGATGAACGCGGATGAACGCGGATAAAACGAGCCACAGGGAAGCTGACATGGGGGAGCAGATGTGGATGTTCTCACAGCCGATCGAATCGTCCGCGGCTCGCGACTTGGATTTCCCCCCCGGGTTCCCATCTCCCGGCATGGCAGGGCCGGCGGCCAGAAGTACAAGTACGCGATGACTCCGGCGCACGGCGCTGCCCCGCGGCGTGGATGGTATACTTGATCCATCGCACTCGTGATGCTTGGTGGGAGAGCCGCGAAATGGGCAGTCTGGGCTGCCGCCGGTGTCTTGCTCGCGGATGCCGTCGCCGCTACGGTTGCCGTGCGCCTGTTAGTGGTGGACTCCGCCAGCGAGGCGGAGCGCAGCCTGCAGCAGTTGAAAAACGGCGCGGACTTCGCCGTCCTGGCGCGCGAAAAGTCCACAGATGCCACCGCCATCGACGGAGGTTTCCTCGGCAGGATCGATCCCGCAACATTGCGGCCCGAGTTGCGCGAAGCGTTGCAGGGTCTGCGGCCCGGCGAGCTTTCGGGCATCGTGAAACTGCCCTCCGGCTATGCCGTGCTGAAAGTTCTGCCGGAATCCGATCTGGCCAAGCTGGATGACGCGAGCCGCGCGCGGCAGGCCACCATCACAGCCGGCAGCAGCGTTCACTACGCGCCGGATTTGGACGGGCAGTCCGAGTCCGTAGCGACTCTGCTGCAGATTCCCAAGCCGGCCGATTGGGACCAGGACCCGGAATCGATCTGCGAAGTACATAAGCTGGCGTATGCGAGCGCCCTGGATCGCGTCAACCGGATGCTGGACCCGGCTGACGAATACAGCCTGGAGCGCCGCAACGCCAGTCCGTACGATCGGGTGGAGGCTCGCTTCACGAAAGGCAACCTTTACGCCTATGTGGGCGACATGCCCAAGGCCATCGAACAATTCGAGGCCGCTTACCGGTATTCCGAAACAAATATTCCGAAGATGCTGCCCATCTTAGAGGAGGCTCTGGGGATCGCCTATCTGCACCAGGCGCAGATGGAGAACGATATTTTCCACAATCCCGGCGACCGATGCCTGTTCCCGCCGCCGCCGGGTTTGCGGTACGCGCACACGGCCAGTTCCGAGAAGGCGATCGCGCATTTCCTCAAGTTTCTAGAGTATGTCCCCGACGATATTGAAGTGAAATGGCTGCTGAACGTGGCCGAGTCGACCTTGGGCAACTATCCGGGCGGCGTGCCCGCCAAATATCTGATCGCGCCGTCCTATTTCACCTCCACCGAAACCGTGGGGCGCTTTGTCGATGTCGCTCCGGAAGCCGGATTGAACTTGTTCGCAATGTCGTCGGGTGTGGTGGTGGACGATTTCGATAACGACGGATTACTGGACCTGATTACGTCCGACTACAATACCTGCGCGCCGATGCACTTTTTCCATAACAATGGCGACGGGACTTTTAGCGACCGGAGCGCGGCCGCCGGCTTGACACACCAATTGGGTGGGTTAAACCTGGTGGAGACGGATTACAACAACGACGGATGCCCGGACGTGCTGGTGCTGCGGGGAGCCTGGGAAAAGGGCGCGCAACGTATGTCCCTGCTGCGAAACAATTGCGACGGCACGTTTACGGACGTAACCAAAGAGAGCGGCCTTTCCAAGCCGACCAATGCGCAGGGCGCGGCCTGGGCCGACATCAACAACGACGGCTTGCTCGATCTGTTCGTAGTGAATGAGCGCGGCCCCAGCCAGCTTTACCTGAATAAAGGGGACGGCACTTTTCAGGACGTTTCGCATTCGGCGGGCATCGACCGCAGCGCATTTTCCAAAGGCGTGGCCGCGGCGGATTACGACGGCGACGGGTACGTGGATTTCTACGTATCGAACATCAATAACATCGGCAACTATCTGTACCACAACAATCGCGACGGCACGTTTACGGAGGTGGCCGAACAGGCCGGCGTGCCGGGCACGGGCAGAAGCTTTGCCACATGGTTCTTCGACTACGATAACGATGGCTGGCCGGACTTGTTCGTGGCAAGCTACTTTAAGTCCATCGACGAGAGCATCAAGACCTACTTGGGACTGCCATTCAACGCGGGAACCCTTAAGCTGTACAAGAACCTGGGCGACGGCACATTTCGGGATGTGACGAAAGAAACCGGGCTTGATCGCGTGTACATGCCCATGGGCGCTAACTTCGGCGACATCGACAACGATGGGTACCTGGACATCTATCTGGGCACAGGCAGCCCTTCCTACGCGTCGCTCCTGCCCAACGTGCTGCTGCGCAACAAGGAGGGCAAGACCTTTGTGGATGTCACGGCATCTTCGGGCACCGGCGAACTGCATAAAGGTCATGGCGTGGCCTTCGCCGATCTGGATAATGACGGCGACGAAGACATCCTGACTTCTATCGGCGGGGCCACGCCCGGGGACAGTCACACTTTCCGGCTCTTCGAGAATCCCGGCAACGCAAACGACTGGATTGTCCTGCGGCTGGTGGGAGTCAAGGCCAACCGGGCGGCCATCGGCACGCGGATCAAGGTCACCGTGAAGAACGAAGGGCAGGGGACCCGCGCGATCTGGCGCACGGTGGGCAGCCAAAGCTCCTTCGGAGGCTCGCCGTTACGGCAGCACATCGGACTGGGGAAATCGGCGGAGATTCTGAGGATCGAAATATGGTGGCCGGGGACGCCGGCGCCGCAGACGTTTTCCAACGTCGCCAAGCGGCAATTTATCGAGATCAAGGAAGGGGCCGCGGAGTACACGAAGCTGGCTTATCGCCCGTACCGGCTGGGTGGCCCGAACAGGCGCACGCCATGATGGGAAAGGCGCTTTCCGCCTTGCTGCTGGTTGGCTGCCTGACCGATGGCCTGTGGGCGGCACAACGCTACGCGGCGAGCGGCATTGTCCTGAAGATCGACAGCCCGCACCGGACCTTCGTGGCATCTTGCAAAGCCATTCCCGGATACATGGAAGCCATGGTAATGCCTATCCCGGTGCACGATGAAAAGCTGCTGGACGGCCTGCAGCCGGGCACTATGGTGGACTTCACCCTGGTAGTGACCGGCGACGACGCCTACGCCGAAAACGTGAAGGTCCATCATTTCCAAAGCACGGAACGAGACCCGTTTCAGGCGCGCGGGTTGCAGCTTCTGGAGAACTTTGGCCGGAAAGATCCGGCGGCGCGCGAAGTGGCCGTGGGCCAACCGGTTCCGGATTTCACGCTGACGGATCAAACCGGACAGCACGTCAGCCTGTCGCAATTCGCGGGCAAAGTCGTAGCGGCCGCATTCATCTACACCAGTTGCCCTTTGCCGAACTATTGTTTCCGGCTGTCGAACAATCTCGGCCGGCTGCAAAGGCGGTTTGCAGACCGCCTGGGGCGCGATTTGGTCCTGTTGACCGTCACTATCGATCCGGTGCGCGACACGCCGGAAGTGCTCGCGAAATACGCCGCCACCTGGAAGGCAGACCCGAACTCGTGGCATTTTCTCACCGGACCGGAGGCCGACGTGAAGGCGGTTTGTCTGAAGTTCGGAGTAAACTTTTGGCCGGACGAAGGGGCGCTGACGCACTCGTTGCATACTGTGGTGATCGATAGGCGGGGGAAACTGGCAGCCAACTTCGAAGGCAACGAGTTCACCGCGGATCAGTTAGGCGATTTTGTCGCGGCGGCGATGCGCTAGTAAAACAGGCACGAGCGGGGGTACTTGACCGCTTTGGGGAACATTTCAGTGGGGCCCAGCAATCGTGATGAAAACCATACAGCGCTTTGGAGGGCGGGCAATTCTGCCTTGGTCCGGGCGGGTCCTCCCGGACCCACTCTTCGCTTGCGGAAGCAGCCCCTTGACGGCCGCGACAGGCCGACGAGGGCGTCGGCCGCGGACCGGGGGTCCGCCCACAATTTTACAGGTATTCGGTCATGGGAAAAGTGAGCGGCATTGGGGCACCCTGCCTGGGCAGAATTGCACGCCCTAGATATTTCTGCGTTCACTCCTGACGAAGCGCAGTGACCGGATTAATCCGTATCGCCCGCCGCGCCGGAATCCAGCAAGCCAGCGCCGCGATGGCCAACATCATCAGCAAGACGATCGCCAGGGTCAGCGGGTCCGTCGGCTGTACGCCGTAGAGGATCTTTTCCAAAAGGCGTCCGGCGGCCAGCGCGACGGCGAGCCCGGCCACAGTGCCCGAACCAATCAGGAGGAGCGCGCGGCGCGCCACGATTGCGAGCACTTGGCCCTGGCTCGCACCGATCGCCATGCGGATGCCAATCTCGCGCGTGCGGCGCGATATCGCGTAGGCCATCACCCCGTAGATGCCGGTGGCCGCCAGGATCAGCGCCAGTACACCGAATGCGCCGAGCGCCCCCGCCGCCATGCGCGCCGGGAACAACGGCAGGTCCATACGCTGGACCAGCGTCCCAGCGGAGTACAACGGCAGCGACGGGTCCAGATCTCTCGAGGCATCCTGAATCCGCCGCAGCGCCTGGGGTGCATTCAGCTTTGTGCGGGCCACCAAAGCGCCATTGGCGGCGTACCAGATCTCCGCCGGGCCCCACCAGGCTGGCTTGCGCGGCTCCGACAGCGAGAAGTATTTGCCGTCTTCGGCCACGCCGACAATCTGAATTGGCTTGTTCTCCGGGCTGGTGCGGAAGCGCTTGCCGATAGGATCCTGGCCATGCATTAACTGGTCGACGAAGGCTTTGTTGACCACGGCCACGCGCGTCCCATCTTGCTTGTCGCGGGAATCGAACTCGCGGCCCATGAGCAGCTTGGTCTGCATCGTGCGGAAATAATCGGTACTGACCGAGATACTGTAGGCGTTGGGAGCATCGGCGGGCTTGGGAATGGGTTTGCCTTCAACGTAGACGGCATCGGAAGAAAAATTCAAGGAGAGCGGCAGCCAGTCGATCAGGGCCGCCGACTCGATACCGGGAATGGCCCGAACTTTATCCAAGAGCCGCCGTTGGAACTCGCGTCCGCGCGCCTCGCTGTATCCCTGGATGTTGAGGTCGAATGAAGCCGTGACCGCGCCCTTGGGGTTGTAGCCGATGGGGGCATCCAGCGCGCGTTGCAGGCTGCGGACCACCAGTACGGAGCAGACCAGCAGCACCGCGGACAGTGCCACTTGTGTGGCCACCATATAATCGCGAAGCTGCCAACGGCGCAGTTTTTCGGAGATGGCTTCGTTCTTCAGCGCACCGACCAGATTCGTCCGGGTGGCTTGCAGAGCGGGAAGCAGTCCGAACAGCAGCGTGGTGAACATGGAAACCATCAGCGTGAACAGAAACACGCGTCCATCCGGCGCCGCATTGATCACCAGCGGAAAATCGGCCGGCGGATGCCATCCCGCCAGCGCATCGGTAATCGACAGCGCCAGCAGCGCTCCGCCAGCCCCGCCCAGAATTGCGATGACCAGATTCTCGGTCAACAACTGCCGGACCAACGAGCCGCGCCCCGCGCCCACCGCCATTCGCAGCGCGATCTCTTTGCGCCGGTCGGCCGCGCGGGCCATCAGTATGCTCGCCAAGTTGGTGCAGGCGACCAACAGGACCAGGCAGGAGACACCGAACAGCGCCGCGGCGAAACCGATCACTGCGCCGCGGATGAAGTTTCCGGCGAGTCCGGGCGGCGTCAGCAGGATCTTCATGCCGTCATCGAACTTCGGATATTGTTGCGCCAGTCCGCGCGCGATGCTATTCAGTCCGGCCTCTGCGCGCGCCACGGACACACCCGGTTTCAGCCGGCCGGCCGCGAAGAAATTGCCGGCGTCGCGGTCTTCCAGGTAGCCCCGGCCGCCTTCAAGCTGCTTCTGCATCATGCTGGGAAAGAAAATATCGGGCGCAAAGAAGAGCTCCGTGCCGAAGAAGCCTTGCGGCGCGATACCGAGGATAGTGAAATCCATGCCGTTGATCTTCACGCTGCGGCCCACCACTGTGGGATCGCCGCCGAAATGTTTCTGCCAGCAAGGCCAGGCCAGCACAGCCACGGGATGCCCGCCGGGCCGGAGGTCGTCATCCGGCCGCAGAACCCGGCCGCGCACCGCGCCCACGCCCAGCACGTCGAAATAGTTGCCGGTGACCAAGTAGCCCCACAACCGCTGGTTGCTGCCGGGCAGGCCCAAACTGGCGGGGAGGAAGCGGTAGGCCATTAATCCCGACAACACGGTGTTGCGGTCGCGCAAGTCGCGGTAATTGGGATATGAGACCGTGGGGACCGTGCCGCCGCCTAGTGTCTCGTTGATCGAGACGATTTCCGAGGCGTGTGCGACGGGCAGGCGGCGCAGTAGAGCCGCGTTAATGATGCTGAAAATGGCGGTGTTGGCGCCAATTCCGAGTGCCAGCGTTAGAACTGCGACGGCCGAAAAAGTCGGGTTCTGCCGCAGCCGGCGGAGGGCCAGGCGGAGGTCCAGCAGGAAACGGTCCATGGTCCGCTATGAGCAAGTGAAGCGCCATCGTGGGCGAGGCTAAAGCCCCACGCGGACTCATGTCCGCCCCCCAAGGCGTGTGCGGAATCGGGATTGGGCGTCCCGCGTGCGGACGCGGCGCGACCTGCGATAATCGGCAGAATATGCTTCATTGTCACAGCGTCACCAAGCGATTTGGAGAATTCACCGCCCTCGACGACATCTCCTTCGATCTGGCGGGCGGCATCTGCGCGCTGCTGGGGCCGAATGGCGCCGGCAAGTCGACTCTGCTCAAGATTCTGACCGGCCTGCTGGCGCCCGATACGGGAGAGGTGCTGATCGCCGGCTGCGATGTCGCTAAAGAACCGCTGCGCGTGAAGCGCATGATCGGAGTGCTGCCAGAGGACCTGGGCGTATTCGATGCGCTCACTATCGAAGAGCACCTGGAATTGTGCGGGCCGGTTTACGGACTCACCCGCCCGGAAACACGCGCGCGCGCCGGCGCTCTGCTGCGCATCCTGGGCCTGGAAAAAGGGCGCTACACGTACCTCGACCAATGCTCCCACGGGATGCGCAAGAAGACCGCACTGGCCATGGCGTTGCTGCACAATCCGCGCGTGCTGCTGCTGGACGAACCTTTTGAGGGCATCGACCCGGTGTCATCCGTGACGATTCGCGACCTCTTGATTGCCGTCTCGGGCCGCGGCATCGCGGTATTCCTGACGTCGCACGCGCTAGCCATGATCCCCCAGTTGGCGACCGAAGTGATGATGATTCGCGGCGGCCAGGTGGTGTTCCATTCCGCGGCGGCGAAACTGGAGCGGCCGCTCGAAGAGTTGTACTTCGATCTGGTCGAGACGCCGCAACCGGAGGACTTGCCGTGGCTGCGTTGCGCGCTATCTTAGCAGCGCTGCGGCGCGCGGTGGGGCGCGGCCTGGCAAGTTCCTTCAAGGCCAATAACCTCCTGTTTCTCGGGTTGCTGGGCCGGAGTGCGGAGGCGCTCTTTGTGCTGTTGGGCTTCTTGTTGCTGTTCCCGCTCTCGGCCGATCCGCTGGGTGAAATTCCGCCGGTGCGGCTGGCGCTGTGGCCCCTCTCCGGGTGGCAGCGATTCGGTCTGCGGCTCGCCAGCCTGGCGCTCAGTCCGGTGGCGTGGATCGGCACCCTGATTCTGTTAAAGACCAAGCGGCCCGGCCTGGCGCTCGCGTTTTGCGGGTTGGCGGTGGGGCTGCAGGGCGCGCTCGCTTTGGGACGGCGCATGGTCAAACGCGATCGCCATTGGGATCTGTTGCGCGACGTGCCTCAATTTCCCGGGCGGCTGGGCGGACTGGTTCGCAAGGATGTGCGCGAGTTGCTCGGCCTGCTGGATACCTATGCAGCGGCGCTGTTGAGCATTGGAGCCGGCGCGTATAGAATCTTCGCTGCGCATCCCGATCCGGCGGCGTTTTCGATAATGGGCCTGCTGGTGGCTTTGGCGATGAGCACCTGCACGCAATCGCTGTTCGGCCTGGATGGCGATAGCGGCGTCCCACGCTACCACCTGCTGCCGATGCGCGGCTGGGAGATTCTTATGGCGAAAGATATCGCGTTCCTGGCGATCCTCTTCGCGCTGCTGTTACCGCTAGATCCCTGGCCGGGCATGACCTTCGGATTGGTGGCGCTGTCCTTCGGCCACCACTCTTCCGTGCTGCTGGAACTGCCGCAACAACGATGGCGTTTCGCGAGCGGCAGTTTGCCGTTCGGCGCGCTGCAGACCGCGGCCGGGATGGCGGTTGGATTTCTAGAGCACCAGCTTGGGATTCCTGTGCTGGTGGCGGCCACTATAGGCTATGCCGCCTCGGTGTATTATTACGGCCGGGTCTGGGAGCGCGGGTAATGGCCGCAGTGTTCGCTATTTTGAAAGCGCTGCGGCGCGCCGTGGGGCGCGACCTGGGGACGCTCGGATCGATCAAGGTCAACAACCTTTTCCTGTTTGTCGCTGTGCTGGCGTACGGAGCGCTCAACACCGGGCTGCCGCCGAAGAGCGCTTATCCGTTCTTTCTGCTGTTGGGCTTTCTGCTGCTGTTTCCGCTGTCGTCCGATCCGCTGGGCAAGATCCCTCCGTTGCGGCTGGCCTTATGGCCGCTCACGGGCGGGCAGCGATTGGGCCTGCGCTTTGCCAGCCTGGCGCTCAGCCCGGTCACGTGGATTGGCGTCTTGATTCTGCTGAGGACCGCACGACCGCTGGCGGCGCTCGCATTTTGTGGACTGGCGGCCGGTGTGCAGGCCGCTGTGGCTTTGGGACGGCACGCCGCCAAGCGCAATCCGCATTGGAACGTGTTGCGCTACATTCCGCAATTTCCAGGACGGCTGGGCGGGCTGGTTCGCAAGAACATGCGCGAGATACTCAGCCTGCTGGATCCTTATGCCGCGCTGCTATTGAGCATCGGCGGAGGCGCATATCGCTTCTTCGGCGCGCATCCCGATCCGGAGGCTTTTGCCATCATCGGCCTGCTGGTGGCGTTGACCATGAGCACTTATGCGCAGTCTCTGTTCGGCTTGGAATTGAGTTCGGGCTCGGGTTCCGGTATGACGCGCTACCGCCTGCTGCCGCTTGACGGTTGGGAGATTCTGTTGGCGAAAGACATCGCGTTTCTGGCGGTCTTGTTCGTGCTGTTGCTGCCGCTCGATATCGCACCGGGCATGACCTTCGGATTAGCGGCACTGGCTCTCGGCCATCATTCCTCGGTGCTGCTCGAATTGCCGCAACAGCGATGGCGATTTACCGGCGGCCGCCTTTTACCGGTAGGCGCGCTGCAAGGCTTGGGGGGAATGGCGCTGGGGTTTGTGGAGTACGAGCGGGGATTGGTTGTGTTAGTGGTGACGGCGGTTGGGTATCTCGTCTCGCTGAGTCATTATGGGCGGCGGTGGGAGCGGCCGGCCAAAGCGTAACGTATTGCTTGGAATACACCGCACGGCTGGGACGTTATTCGACTACGGCTGGGTTAGGTTCCGGTCGAAAAACTCCGTCGCGCGCCGGAACGCATCGATTAGCGTCTCATCGCGCACGAAGATGTGACTCTCTTCCGGATAGTAGATTTCCGAGAAATCTTTCCCTTCGTGAATCAACTTCTCGCTAAGTTGCACGGTATCCTGGAACATTACGTTATTGTCCACTATCCCATGCACCATCAGAAACGGATTCTTCAGGAAGCTCGAAAAATGGATCGGCGAACTGCGCCGGTAAGCTTCGGGATACTCCTGCGGCTTGCCCAGCCGTTGCTCGGTATAGAAAGCGTTATAATTCTCCCAGTCGTTCACCGACGAAAACGATGCACCCGCGCGAAACGTGTCCGGCGATAAAAACATCGCCGCCGCGGTCATGAATCCGCCGTAACTGGATCCCCAAATGCCGATGCGTTGCATATCGATGTTACCCAGACTGCGCAAATATTCCACGCCTCCGAGCACGTCGTCCAGATCCGGGCCGCCCATGTGAAGATACACGCCCGTGCGCCAGTCGCGGCCATAGCCGGAGCTGCCGCGGTAATCCAGGTCGAGCACCACGTATCCTTTATTCACCAGAGAGCAGTTGAAGACGTAGCGTAACTCCTGGTAAGAGCCCCATTGCTTTAGCACGCTGGTGGCGTAGCCCGACCCGTGAATGAAGAACACCGCCGGGCGCGGCTTCTGGGTGCGTTCTTCGGGGCGATAACCCGGCGGAAGGAACAAGCGGGCCGCCACTGGTTTGCCGTCGCCGCGCGAAGGGAAACTCACCAGGCGCGATTCCGGCCATGGGTAATCGGCGAACTCCGCGCGTGGCGAAGTAGTAACCCGGTGACCGTCTACGTACAGGTCGAAGGGATTCTTCACGTCCGCCATCATCATGGCGATATCGCGGCCGTCCTCGGAAACGATCCCGATGTTCAGGCCTTCGCGCGAAGACAGCTTCTCTTTTCCGGAGCCATCGGGATGGATACGGTAGAATTGCCGCTCGGCCGTGCCCGCTTCGGTCGATGCGAAATAGATGAAATCGCCGGCCCACTGCGGCTCATGCCCGAAGGTGCGTTCGTTATCCACCTGCCACGCGCCGCGTGTGAGCTGCCGCGCTTCGCCGCCGTCTTTCGAAACGACATACGGATGCGACCAGCCATCGCGCTCGCTGGTGAACAGAATCCGGCTGGAATCGGGCGACCATGCCGCGAAGAACGGCTCCACCCACGCCGCGTCCTTGTCTTCCGCCACCACGCGCGCTTTGCCGCCGGCTGCATCGTTCACCAGGATGGCGGCCTGCTTCAAATTCGGATGCACGGCGGTGCGCAACAGCCAGCGCGAATCGGGCGACCACTGCGGAGTGCCGAACGTGAAAACCTTCTCGCCCCAGGGTCCCGGCTCCATGGCCACCGGCGCGCCGCCCTCGGCCGGAATCACGTACGTCTTCACCTCGGTCGCCGGATCGCCCGGCAGCGTGCGCGGGAAGCTATTCGCGGTTACCAGACGCCCCGCGTAATTGGGCAGCAGCAGCTTCCGTCCCGCGCCGGCCCGCACGGTATAGAGGAAATGCTTACCGTCCGGCGACCAGCGCCATCCGCCGAGCGATGCGCCCTCGCCCTCGATCTCCGTCACCTGCCAGAGCGCCGCCGAGCGCAGATCCTGCACGAAGAGCTGCCCGTCGCGCGAAAAGGCCAGCTTGTTCCCATCGGGCGAAAAGGCGGGACTGGTCTCGGCGGCCTTGGTGCGCGTCAGGCGGAAGGGCGAGTCTTGGCCCGATGTACCCGACGTGTTCACCAGGTACAGATCGCCGTGATACGAAAATGCGGCGCGTGCGCCATCGTGCGAGATATCGAAATCGCCGATACCTTCGGCCGGCTCCAGGTATTGCTTCTGCCGCTCGTCTTTCTCGGCCGCCGGACGGTTGATCGGGTCGTCGACCGGCTCCAGATTCGTGAGCCGCGCCATGCGGTGTTCATCCGGGCGATAGACGTACAGGTCCATGAAACGCCGGCCCTCGGCGTTCCACAGAAACAAGAGTGTGTGCCCTTGTTTCGACCAAGTCACCTTCGCCGGCGTCGTGCCCCAAGCAAACGGCCGGCTGAACAGCCGCTCCAACGGCCACGGATCGGCGCGCAGGGAGCATACCAAAAGAGCGGCAATGGCGGCAAATCGCATGTTCAGGGCGATTGCCAAGATTATCACACCTTCCGCGATAGAGTGGGACGGACCCGCTAGTCCGCGCGCGCCCCCCAGTCGCGCCTGTGCAGACGCTTGCAAACGGAAAGAGCTTCGCCCGAGCTCTGCCTCGGTGTTACATCTCACTCTTCCGATTCTTCCGATGGCTGCTCCAGACTCTCATCTTGTTCGTACGTTAGTCGAATCTCCTGTTCCTCTCCGGTCGAAATCTCAGTACCCGGGTATACCCTCCTGAGGTCCCATTCGTTAACCCATCGCCGGACATACGAGCGCATCCTCCGCGTCATCGCCGACGACGCCCACGGAATCTCAGGCGGGTCCCATCCGTAAGCCTTGCCGTGAATCTCCTTGAGGCGTCTGTAAGTGTCCCGCAAGGTGGGTTCATCGGGCGGCCGAAGTGTGACCGCCTCACGCTCGATCAGGCGCATTCCGGTGTCGGCGCGTCCGGCGAGATTGCGATGCTCATCCGTTCCCTTCGCGCGCAGCCTTGCCCCCACCTTTTCGCGGTCACCCTTTTCTTGCAGCACAGCGAGACTGAAATCGTCCGTAATTGCCGCGACCGTCATAAGGCCGGGGATCGCCGCGCCTTTGACTCTGCCCATCCAACGCGCCAATTCGGCGTAGGATTTTCCGCGCTGCAACAAGCTGTACCGGCCCACGAGTTCAACCTCGTCGATCAGCAATATCCACCCGGCATAGCCGGCGGCGAGCATCAAGCGCGACGCAAACAAGAACCGCTGAACCGCCAGCTCTTTGATCTTGACTGGCTTTAACGAGTACTCTCCGGAACAATTTATTTGCTTAAGTCCCTGCCTGATCCGGCCGACCGACAGGCGTTCACCCGACCAGAAACTTGTGATCTCGTCGACCAATTCTGGATCGTTATGCAGTCTTTCGTACAATAGGACTGTCGCCGCGAAGGTCTGGCTAAGTCCGCTAGAGGGATTATCGGCCCACTCGAAGAACTCAGCGTACTTCCCGCTGCCCGGTTGCAATCGAAGGGCAATTTCACGAATTGCTTCCCCCCTCACTCCTGGGACGACAGCGCCGTCGATTGCGGCCAGCAGGACCTTGGAAGGATCGAAGAGAGGTGTTTCCTTACTGATTGCAATCCGGCTGCTTACAAAGTTCTGGGAGCCTGCCGCGTGCTCCAAGTAGTCCAATAAATGCGATTTGCCCGAGCCAAATCCGCCCGCGATCAAAAGACCGGGAACCTGCTTGCCTTCCTGGGCGGCGCTCTGCACAGAAGCCAGCCGGTCGGAGAACGCGTCCTCGGCTTCCGGCTGGTTACTACCCAACAGGCTTACAGCGTGCCGGTTCGGCACGCCGTTTCGTAGCGCCTCCAGGGCGCGCCGGTAGAGTAACTCTCGATCCATCTCCATGTTTGCCGCTCCCGTCAACTGGCCGCCGTAATTCGGCCCAGCGATGCCATTGGATTCGCGAGATTTCTATCGTGAATCTCATCGAAAACCCTGAACTTCAGCGCCTCGTAGGCGCCAATGCCTCGATTTGGGTCCTCAAGGAAGTCAAAATCCGGTACGACGACCATGAAGAAGCCCTCCAAGTTGTCCGCTCCGTCTATGAATTGGCGCAGCAACTCATAGGCGTCCAATACCGCCGCTTTGCTGTAAAACAGACCGGGGTCCTGGGGCTTGCGCGCCAGCATCAACCGTTGGGCGTCGAGGAGAACCACGATTCCGGGGTGCGCGGTCAGTCTCGTCCACCGGACCATCGACTCGAAGAAGAAGCGCGCCGTGGATCGATTGATCTTTCGAAAGATATGATAGGGCTTGACGGCGCTCACGGCTCGGTTGTGTCCCGTCAACCAATCCGTGAGTATCTTGACGGCCGTCAATCCGTCTTGCCCGCCGGATAGCTCGGCGATGCAGAGTTGTGTCATGGCGACCCGGAAATCTCTCGATAATGCCGGTTCTTTAAGCACCTTATTCCCGATCGCCTTCTTGAGGTCCAGCAACAGCATCTGTGGATCGACTCGGCTTTTCGCGGCAAGCCGGGCACATAACGGGCCGTCCCCGTCCTCAGTCCATTCGTAGCCTTCATCAGCCGCCAGTTTGGCGATGAATCGCCGGCTAAGAGTCTGCCAGGGCACTTGCTCGGCAGTCCGAAAGAAGATTTCATCCATCAAGTGAATTTTGGTTTCGGCAGCGGCGATCTTGACCACCGAGTAACCCGCCTGCGTGGCCAGGCCGCTCAGCCCATCGAAGATTTCCGCTCGGAACGCATCGTCGAGCGGCACGGCAAACTTGATCGCCGAACCGCCATCGCGCACGAAACCTCGCAGATACTCTTCATCGATAAAACCGAACCATTTGGAGAGACCTATGGAAGGCGTCACTCTGGCACCTCGCTAAATCGAATTCCATAATATGTCACGGTTTCGCCGTCCGGTGCAACGAAAGAATATGTGCCCCTGGTGGTTTTTGTGCCCGTGCTCGCGGGAAGCGAGTATACGATGCCAGACTTCGTTTTCCGGATGCCGCTGCGGTCCAGCAAAAAGAGATCGCGGACAAAATCCGTCTGATCGTACGTGATCGTCGTCCCCGGCAACAGGGTCAAAGTCTCATAAATGCGCGAAAGTGCGACGGTCTTCCCGTAATCCGCCCCGGCAAGCAACCGATACGTGCGTTGGAGCACTTCCAGAAAATGCTCTGTCGTGGCTTTGGGTCTTCTCGATTGAATGGCCTTCAGGACCCTCGCAAGTCGCGTAGGGCGGATTCCCGGCACCCTGGCTCGGTTGATTCTGACCGCTCGGTCGGTTGGCAAGATGCGCAGAATAGAGGGGAATACCACGATCCCTTCATCGCGCTGCTGGACTTGAAGACCGTCTTTCTTGGCCGCCTCGATCACCTCCGCAGCGAAGGATTCCTTGAGGTATTTTTCTTCCTCCTCCGGGCTGAAGGGCCAAGCCGATTGCGCATTGCCTACCTCCTGCCGTGTCGATTCCACGGCGGTCGATAACCGCTCCGAGGCCTTGCGCATCTTAAAGAGGTCGCCTTCCGCGGCGGCTCTTTGAAGCTGTCGCGTGGCGGCGGCAAGAATCGCAACGACCTTTGCCGCGGCTATTGCCGCACGTTCTGCGTCTGCAAATCCCGCTTCGAATGTCACTACTTTCCTCCCTTTCGTTCACTGCCGGTTCGAGCACGCCGGCGTTCTAGTCTAAAGTGCGAGCCGACGCGTTCGTGGCCCGTGACCCAAGATCCCTCGTTTTCACCGGCCGTTTTGTGCCCGATTTGGCACAGAGAGGCGGCGGGCGCAAATAGCCGGGCGTGCTTACCCAGATTGCGCCGCCATAGCAATTCGACGTTCTCCGTAGTTCCGGAACCGCCGGGAGATCGCGTGTCCGCGGAGATGCGCCCACCTTCCGGACGGCGGGACGTGGGCGGCGAGACTCGCGGTGCAGGCAGCAGCCGGACGCGGACGGGCGCCGGTCTCCATCGAAGGCGCATCACAGCTTAACCCCCGCAAGAGTCGCAACATCTTCGAGGGCGCGGTAGAGGCTTCGCATCATAATAATCTTTTGTGGATTTCCAGCCTTCAGATCCTGAATATCATCGGCGGGCAATGTCTTGATTTTCTCCGTAGCTTGCTTGATCGCGAAGAAGGCGTCACTCTGGAGCGACGTATCTTCTCGCACGAGTACCTTTTGCGCGTCCTCAAAACCCGCCTGCTCCAGTGCCTTCACTGCCTCAGAGTTTGCGAGGATGATAGGCAGGTCTCGAACCTGCTTAGAATCGTTAATGCGCTCCTCGCTTACCCATTTATGGAAGGATTGCTTAAAGCGCGCATCCTCTTTGAAGCGCTCCCGCAATTCCTTC
>Ga0070761_10001355_pt1 | contig 15433 bp, 14 predicted proteins | sample HubBroMetageREF1_FD_66724 | JGI IMG/M metagenome (GOLD analysis project Ga0070761, IMG submission 66724) | Reference soil microbial communities from the Hubbard Brook experimental Forest, New Hampshire, USA - Hubbard Brook CCASE Soil... | ecosystem: Environmental > Terrestrial > Soil >... | reverse complement strand
CCTATCTGTCCGAAGATATTTCCGTCGCCCACCGGGATGAAGTGATAAGTCTGATAAATACCCCCGTTGGCCGTTAGGGTCAGAATGCGTTTTTCAGAAAGCAGGTTGTCAAGTTCGAACTTACCCAACTTGAGGTTGAGCCACGGGCTGCCGAATACGTTATCCAGGCGGGCCATGACCGTCTCGAAGTGAAACGCACCCGTCGAATCCGACGATGGAAGCACGTAGAACGAGAAGTTCTGTTCCAGCGTGCCACCGGTATGGAAGTCAAGGCCACTGAGGTCGAAACCGGAACTCTCAATGCGCTGCTCGGATGTACCGCGTGTTACTCCACCCGTGTAGGTGTCCACGGCAACCTTGCCGGTGCTGAAGCGGTGCCAGATTGGCGTAATGCGGAAAGTAACGGGCCAGTAGGATGGATTCTGCCAGATGGGAGAATCCCGATCATTCATGAGCTGATAGCCGTTGTCTTTAAATTTCTGTCCAAAGTAATTGAGCATCGGCCAGGATTCGTGGCAGGCTGAACAACGAAGGCCATACTTTCGGGCGAAGGCGGGTATTGCATGAGCCTCTGCCGCGAAGCCAAGGACAAGAAACAGCGAGAGGGACAAACTTGCAAGACTTTTCCGGTACGAGATCATCCAGTCCTCCTGAATACGAATTCACGAAGTTGCAACTCTCGGCGAATTCATGGACAGCGCACGCTCATCTCGGGAGCGTGCCTCACTATTAACGAAGACGAAATCTCTGAATTCTTGGTGAACTCTTGTTTTGGAGTGAACCTTCATAACAGAAAGCGAAGAGACTCCGCAACACTCCGGAAAAGAAACGTACGTCGGGAGCGGTCTCTGGCCTCTGTCACGAAGGCCAATTCAAACTGCGAAAATTATCTGAGGAGTTGCGCGTGGACGCACTGGAAATCATCTTCATGAAACAAGTGTCAACCAAAAGCAAAAATTAAAACAGACTCAATGGAAAATAAAAGCACTTGATTCCCAAAGTCGGAAAAACCGATCAGGCGGTCGAGGAGATTGGAGCGTTGCGGATAAGAATTCTGGCGAGCGTGCCCGCCATTTTTTTGGCCCCCAGGCGATCATGCCCGAGCAGGACCGGGCGGACAAAACCGAACACGAGACCGAGCATTCCCACCGCCTGGGTAAACGCTTCCATGGCTTCCTGCGAAATAGCAACGCAAGCGTCGTGCTGTCTCAGGCATTCCGTAATCCTCCTGGCGCGGGCCGAGATGAACGCCTGGTTCATCACGCCGCCTACCGAAGGATCAACGATGACGCGAGGAATGAACACCCGGAGAAAATCACGGCTCTCCCACATGCGCTCGACTTCGCCGTCGACCAGGTGCAAAAATTCATCGGCAAAGCTAGGGGCCGGTCGTCGTTGGTGGCTGAGATCCAGCGTCTCTTTGGAGATGCGATGTTCGATCATGGCCGCGAGCAAACCAGCTTTGCCTTTGAAGTAACGGTGGATGAGGCCCTCGGCGCAGCCGGCCGATGCCGCGATTTCACGTGTGGTAGTTACTTCGTATCCCTTCGATGCGAACAGTCCCAGAGCGGCTTGAATGAGTGCCTGTTTCTTAGCGGCCTGATCGCGTGCTCGCCGGGGAACGGTTCCATTCTGGTTCCGATTTTCAGATCGACCCAGCTTGGTTCGGCTCAGGGATTGTCCTTTGCGCATAGCCAATTTATTAGTGCCGGTGAACCAGAAACGATTGCAACCGGCGAGAGTAGCATCGCTGTCTCATTCGAGTGTGATAACTTCGTCTATATTTTGTAAAAAGATTGTCAGCAATTTGTCATGAGGTCGCATCTGCGTGGAATGAGATTGAAAAATTGAAAGCCGACCTCGGGCGAGAATAAGAAAGCTAAAAACCGAGATCGCGTTAGAATCGACTGATGGCCGAGAGATACAGGGACGTTTGTTGGAGTGCATGCTGAATATCGATACAAGGGCGACGGTACTGAATCCCGCCCGCGCCAGTGGAAACGTACTCGCCCCGAGTTGCAATCCTGCCCTTACTCGCAGGCTCGCGCTGGCTCTACTTTCGGTTCTCTGGCTGGCGTCCGCAGTGACGCCGGTTTCGGCGCGCGAACATAACAAGAAGCACGAAGATTTTGGTCAGGGTCTCTCTCTCGAAATCTCGACTCCGGAGAACGAAGTGCTGGAGGCGGTCGAGGCCGTTGTCGACGACGGAATTATCCAGGGCAGCTTCGAATACAACAAAGATAAGTACATCGAGCAGGCTAATGCCGTCGGGTCTTCTCCGTTATTTCCTGAATGGAAAGAACCGGGAACGGTCTTCTACAAGGTTCGCACTAAGGTTTTGGCGCCTGCAAATTTCGAGGAAACCGGAGACGAAGGCACCCTGGCCGTACGTTACGTGGTGCAGAAAAAGGACTCAACCAGAACGATCTTGCGCATCGACGCGCTTTTCGCGGAGGATTTCCGGCGCACCGTCCATTTATCGGATGGCAGCGTCGAGAGCGCGGAGTACAAAGACATCCAGGATCACATTGACGCGCTCGAATTGCAGAAGACTCAGGCTCAGCAAAGTGAAAAACACCGGCAAGAAGAGATAGCTCGACAGGCGCTCGAACGAAAGAGCGAAGAGAATGAAACTTTGGCCCTTGCCTCGGCTCAAACCTCCGTCAAAGCTCTGGAGCAGCACGTAGAGGAACTCCGACGCCAAGCCGAACGGGTAATTAAGGCTCCTGGCGCGCAATTGAAGTCCGCTCCCTTTCACACCGCGTCGAGCTTGAAATCTCTGGACGCCGGCACCGAGGTTGTGATCGTTATTGCCACTCCTTATTGGTATGGCGTTGAAACCGAAGATGGACAGCACGGTTGGATTCATCGCGACCAACTGGAGCCGCTGCCGTGAGGCTGCTCGCTCTGAAGGCGACATCTGCATTTCTCATCAATTTCTTCGGTGTCGCAATTCTGCTCATATTGACATATCCGAGCAACGCCGAGAGTGCACCGTACGAGCGCAAATTCGTCCAATCGAAGGCGCTGGTGGAAAAAGCTGTGAAGCAGTTACAGGCTTCGGCTTCAGGCCGGTTGCCAGTGTTGGAGGGTTTCGCCAATTCCGGCGACCGTCCCCTGGACCACTTCCAGCGCGGCTATTATCAGTGCGAAATCCAGGTAACTTCAACGCCCAGTGGAGAAGCGGTCGTGCGCGTCAGCGCCAAGATCACTGCATGGTACGCAGATCCCGGTTCGGCGAACTCCGGGTATCAGGTGCTGCCGTCGAATGGCCGGCTCGAGAATGATTTTCTGGACCGGCTCGCGGATGCGCTCGGAAGCAAACCCGCAACGGACAGCGCTCCTGCAAGGTCGATCCCGCCACGGACGTCAGCGCCCGCAGCTTCGCGAACTAACGATTTTCCTTCCGCACCAACACCTGGTTCATCGGCACCGATGCATAGTGACGCGCTGCCAGCGGGCCCGATCGCCAGTTCCAAGTCTTCCACAACCTCGGCGAGTTCGCCCTTCAAACTGGGAAGCGGTGCGGATACGGACTTGGCCACGCAGAAGGCGGTGGCTGACAAACACATGGAAGAACTCACCAAGGAAGCGAAGGGACTGGAAGAGATTCTTCGCAACCAGGCCCGTCCGAAGAATCTGGTTGCGGTTAAGAAATCGGACACTCCGGTTCTGATAAGTCCAGTCGAAGGCGCCAAAGTCTTGTTTCTTGCGACTGCCGAAGACGAATTTGAGATCCTGGATTTGAACGCGAACTGGGTTCATGTGCGGATCTCGGGACTTTCACGGGGATGGATTCGGCGCTCGAGCCTCGAGGTGCCGGAAAGTTTCACGGCCGCGGTGAAGGCTGAAAATCCGCAGGCTCCCGTGAGCCCTGAACAATTCCAGGTCAAGAATGAAGAGATCGCGTCTTTTCCGGGGTCGTGGGCGCCGCTACAGGGGCAGATCGTGAAGATCGTGACCGTACAACGAGCGAACGGGGCCTCGTCCGACACCAGTTCGCGCACGAAATTAGAGTTCGCAAAATCTCTCTTCCTGAAGCAATACGATGAGCTTACTCAAACACCGACCAGCGCCACCGGAGTCGTGGTGATTTTCGATTCCGCAGATGGCGGAATGGCGGCAGCGACGTTGCCCGTGCTCAAGGAATGGAAAGCGGGGACGCTTTCGGATCAAGCTTTCTGGCGGCGCTGCTTCTTCGATCCTCCGGAGACGTTTGCTTCTCAGACCGGTCAATAGTCCAAGCATCACAAGCGGAAAGCTATCACCTCGTCGGCGCATTGAAATTCGAGAAATCCGATCTACTCGCAAAACGAATAGTCGCGCAAACTTTTGCGAGTGATGCGCAGAAGTTTTCGCTTCATCTGTTGAAATCCGGCTCTGGATAAGGATTCTGCTTGACACTCACATTATCGGGTGCAAGAATCCCTGCTTTCCAACTGTTGTTCTTTTTTGCATCTCTCGAGACTGCGGAGATGATTTCCTACGGGGAGGGGATAGGGCTCGGAAGCTCATTCGTTCCACCGTATAACAGCTAAGTTGTTCGTAAACGTCCAGCGCCGGAGTGGATCAACGGGACACCGCGATGATAAAAGCGGAACAAGGTTCCGATTCCGGTTTTTTCAGTCAACCCAACTAAAAAACGGAGGAGACAAACAGATGCACAAGAAAGTGTTAGTGATGTTAGCCGTGCTGGCTCTTGCCAGCGTAGCCGCTTTTGCCGCCAGCAAAGATGGAATCGTATTGAGCAAGGACGGTAGAACGGTGACTACGACGAAACCGACCAAGTCGGTCACGAAAGCTCCAGTCGAGGATCCGAGCCTGATCAAGATCTACGACAATATCGGCACCGCGTACCCGAAGGGCACGTACTGGTGCTGCGAGGGCGCGACAGTCTTCGGGCCGACCGCGATATCAGGGGAGCCTGAATTCTGGGAAGCAAGCGCTTTCACTCCCGGCGCCAATTATACGGTGACTAAAATTAAGGTTGCCGTCGGTTATGTCGAAGGGTACAACGGATTGGTCGTTGCCCTCTATACCGACGCCAGCGGCGTACCCGGCACGAAGATTAAGAGTTGGGCAGTGACCAACTTGGGTGACTTCGGAAGCTGCTGCACGCTCTCGACGGCGAATGATGCGGCTGGCATCGCCGTAACATCCGGCAAACAGTACTGGGTAGTGGTGAAGACTAACGGGAAATCGTCCAATACCTTCGCCGCTTGGAACGTAAACGACACCGATCAAGTCGACCCTGAACCGAGTGCCTTCTGGTGCTCTGACGACAAGGGCGGTTCGTGCGGAAGCAGCAACGATACGTGGATAGCCGGCAGCGAGCAACCTGGCCTGGCGTTCGCCGTGGAAGGCACCAATTAATTGTTGGTGCTGAGCGGTAACGATGTGATCTGAGAAACTGACAACTTAGTACGCCGGCGTTCGCACGGTTTAGAACGCCGGCGTTTTTTATTGGGTGACGTGGCTGATCACTGATTCCAAGGATGACGAAAAATGTTGCGTAGTATTCGCACAAAGTTGCAGCCGATTATCCGAAATGCGTGCCGCACGTGGATTCTCCTTGACTTGGCCATCGGGGTATGTAAGATTTCTCCCGCTTCCGGCTCTCAACTTTCCACCATCTTCTGCAAGTTGGGCAGCTGATTCTAGCCACGGGGTAGGACCCGGACTTTTGCACACCATCGACACCGGGAAGGATTCCAGTGGAACTGCTGCGGCAGGAGGCAGTGCAAAACGCCACGGATTCTAACCATGGTTTCAATTAAGCCTGATCTGAACCAAGAAAAAACTGGAGGAGATAAATGGTTAAGTCACCATTCGCACGCATACTGCTTTGCCTGGCCGTGTTGACGCTCATTGGCGTCACCGCGCTGGCATTGGGGACCAAGTCCAACTTCATCACGACGAACGACGGGAGATTGGCAATCGCCACCAAAGGTCCGTCCGTCATCACCCCGTACGACGCCCGGTCCGACGCGGGTGCCAAAGTCATCGCCGGCAACCTGAGCACGTATAAGTACGGTACGTACTTCTGCTGTTTCGGGAATACCATCGCCCAATTGGGATCGAACGGCTTTCCGTTCACCTCTTGGGTGGCCATCCCATTCACCCCGGCCGCCGATGCCACCGTAACCAAATTCGAAGCGTCGGTGGGTACATTCGAAAATCCCAGCGAGTTCGAACTTAGCCTCCGTGCAGATGACAATGGTGTGCCGGGAAAAGTGCTCAAATCCGTCCATATCGTCAATCCTGCCACCTACGGAACATGCTGCACGCTCGACGTTGGCAAGGACGCGGCTGGCATACCAGTCACCGCTGGAACGCAGTATTGGATCGCTGCTACCACCACCGCCAAGGACGTTTTCGAGGGCGGCTGGGCTTTCAACAGCACCGATATGCGGTCGCACGCCATCGCTTCCTACTGTAAGGGGCCGGCTACCTACTGCGGCACGACGAACAACGGAAAATGGGTGGCAGGCCAAAGCGGCGATCCGCTGCCCGGCTACGCTGTCTTAGGAAACTGAAGCTGAGTTCGACACTGTTTCGATTTTAGTTGGAGCCAATTGACCGCCGACGCGGGGCCTCTGAGGAGGTCGAGCCGTCGGCGGTTTTTTTTACCCGATTGCTTGTCTTGTAGTTCCGCTTGAATCCCAAGTGCGGTTCCTCGTTCTTGCCGTCGCCCGCCACCCTCTGCCGCAAGGTCCCAGTCTGAAAAGCACGCGCCTCTAATGGAAATCGCTGAACGGACGATAGGTCACTAGAGAAGAGGTATCTTGTCTCTTGCGAGTCAGGAACCTCACTACGCCCCAAGCCAACAAGGATCGCGGCGGAGGTTGCGGAGTACAACATGGCCCATATTTCACAGTTCTGCACGTTTTATCTGGACAAGCTGCTGTTCGGCGTGGAATTGAAAGGCGTGCAGGAGGTCATCCGCACGCTCGAGATGACCAAGGTACCGCTGGCACCCGAGGTGGTGAGCGGATTAATCAACCTTCGCGGCCAGATCGTCACCGCAGTCGATCTGCGCCGTCGCTTGGAACTGGAGCCTGCACCGCCGGGAATGCACACCATGAACGTGGTAGTCCGTTCCGAGGACGGCGCAGTCAGTTTACTGGTGGACGAGATCGGCGATGTAGTCGAAGTCGACGAAGCCACGTTCGAGCCGCCCCCGGAAACTTTGCGCAGCTCGGTCCGCACGGTCATTGTCGGAGTCCACAAACTGAACGACCGCCTCATGCACGTGCTCGACATCGAAAAAGCCTGCCAAATGGCGGAGGTTGCCGAGACCGCAACAGTAGGGCGATAGCGTGCGCTTCCCGATGGCTGAACCCTTCGTGGTGAGCGCGGCTGTACGCAGAGATTGAGGGATCTGGGAAGAGGAAAAGATGAACAAATTGAATTTGAAGATGAAATTGGGCCTGGGTTTTGGCGTGCTGTTGGTCCTGATGATGGTGCTGGGCATCTGCGGTTACCGATCAGCGGTAACCGCCGATAAGCTCTCGGAGGAAGTCGACAAGGTCGCGAACAAGAAGGAATTGGCTTTGATGGTCGAGGCTTCGCTTGAAATGCAGAGCAATGGAGCCCGAGGCTTCCTGCTTACTGGCAAAGAGGACATGCTGGGCCGGGACGAGGAAGGCAAGGCAAAGTTCAAGGAAAGCTTCGACGAATTAGAAAGGCTGGCCACACTCCCGGAAGTCAAGAAGTTGCTGGCTGCGATTCAAGAGGACTACGGACAATACCGCCCTGTGCTCGATCAGGAGATCGAACTTCGCCGCCAGGGAAAAACCGCCGACGCTGTCGCTCTAGTCTCGGCTCCTGAGGCCGGAAAGTTGCGCGCTGAGATACGCAAAGATGCCGCGGAAGTGATCGAAATCGAGGACAAAGTCAAGAAAGAAGCCACCGATAAACGGGCGAGCAACGAAGCCACGGCGAAGACACTGGTGCTGAGCTTGCTGTTGGTGGGGGCCGTGCTCGGGTTTTCCGTTTCCCTCTTTATCACGCGTTCAATAACTGGCGCAATTTCGAAAATGGTGAACATGATTCAAGAGATCGCGGGAAATAATCTCACCGTCCCTGATCTCGAAATCAAGTACCAGGACGAAATCGGCCATGCTGGTGTTGCTTTGAACCGCATGAAGAACAATCTGCATGAGGTCATTCAGTCCATCGCCGGTTCGGCGCTTCAAGTGGGCAGCGCGAGCGAGGAACTGAATACGACGAGCCAGCAGATTACGGCAAACTCCGAAGAGACTTCGGCCCAGGCCGACCTGGTCTCGAAGGCCGCTCAGTCGGTCAGCCAGAACTTGCAAACCGTCGCCACCGGCGCTGAAGAGATGGGCGCCAGCATCAAAGAGATCGCCAAAAACGCCACTGAAGCTGCCAAGGTCGCGACCTCGGCCGTCAAGATCGCCGAAACTACCACTGCCATCGTGTCCAAGCTGGGAGATTCTTCAACCGAGATTGGCAATGTCATCAAGGTCATCACTTCCATCGCGCAACAGACCAACCTGCTGGCTCTGAACGCGACCATTGAAGCCGCACGAGCGGGCGAAGCTGGCAAGGGTTTTGCCGTGGTAGCCAATGAAGTAAAAGAACTCGCCAAGGAAACCGCGAGAGCAACGGAAGACATCAGCCGGAAGATTGAAGCCATCCAGAGTGACACGCAAGCGGCGGTGGACGCCATCGCATCGATCAGTGGAGTGATCAATCAGGTGAACGATATTTCGGGGACGATCGCTACCGCAGTCGAAGAGCAAAACGCCACCACCAATGAGATGTCACGCAATGTCAGCGAAGCAGCGCAGGGCAGCGGTGAGATTACCGGCAACATCGCGGGAGTGGCGGAAGCTGCGCAAAGCACTACGCGCGGCGCCGCGGATACGCAGAAGGCTTCGCAGCAACTGGTGGAAACGTCGACGCAACTCCGCCGCTTGCTCGAGCAGTTCAAGATCGACACAGGCAACCACCGGGCTGCATCGGATGCGGTGAGGAGCAAGGCAGCTCGCGCCGGGGCATAAGAGGATCGATCCGGCCAGAGCCGGCGAGCGAAGTAAATGATCGGACTCTGATTTTGGATTCCGATTTTAAAAGACGGACAGGTTGGGAGATTCGAGGGAGGCAGGCAATGCAGTGGACAATCAAGAGACGCTTGGCCGCCCTGACCATCAGCGGACTAGCGTTCGTGGCTGCGGTGAGTGCGACCGGGTATTGGGGTATCGAGTCAGTCGAGCAAGCCACCACCCAAGTGACCGCCACCGGCATGGCGATTCGCAGTCACATAGAAGCCGGAACGTTCAACGACATGACTTGGGGAGATATCTCTGCGATCTTCGCGAAGAAGGGACAGGAGCAGCAAGACAATGTGGACAATTTAGCCCTGCACTCCAAAATGCTGGCTCAAGGCATTGCCAAGGCGCGAGAGTCGGCCACCGATCCCGCCATTCAATCGGCGCTCGACGAAGAGGCCCACATGGTTCAAGCCTACTTGAGCGCTGCGGACTCGCTCTCGAAAGACATCTTGCGTGACCCATCCAAAGTCGATTCGGGAACCTGCTACCGGCTCTACCAGGGCGTCCAGGAAAAAATTGAGGACAACAGCGACCAGTTGGAGCAAAGCGGGAAGCGGGCTGTCACCAATGCCACCAGCAAAGCCAAGCGGGCTATGCGCGCCATGTTTGTGATGTGCGGGTTTTCGCTGCTGCTCCTGTTCGCGGTAGCCACGTGGGTCGCATTCAGCATCACGCGGCCGCTGGATTCATTTTCCAGAAAATTCAGAGCCATGGCCGAAGCCAACGACCTCACCGCCCGAGTGGATCAGGAACGCCAGGACGAGATTGGACAGTTGGGCCGATGCTTGAATCTGTTCGTCGAGAAAGTGCACGATCTTTTGACCCAGATTGCCGCCAGCGCCCAGCACGTGTCCAGCGCAAGCGAGGAGCTCAGCACCACGAGCCAGCAAATCAGCGCCAACTCCGAGGAAACCTCAGCCCAGGCCGATGTAGTTTCAAAGGCTACTCAAAAGGTCAGCCAGAACCTGCAGACAGTGGCCACCGGCGCTGAAGAGATGGGGGCCAGCATCAAGGACATCGCGAAGAACGCCACCGAAGCCGCTAAGGTGGCAACCTCCGCCGTAAAGATCGCAGAAACTGCTACCGCAACCGTTTCCAAACTCGGGGATTCTTCGATCGAGATCGGTAACGTCATCAAGGTCATCACCTCGATTGCCCAGCAGACCAACCTGCTCGCGCTAAACGCGACTATTGAAGCTGCACGCGCCGGCGAAGCGGGGAAGGGTTTTGCCGTCGTAGCCAATGAAGTGAAAGATCTGGCCAAGGAAACGGCGAAAGCCACGGAAGATATCAGCCACAAGATAGCAGCGATTCAGAGCGATACCAAAGCGGCGGTGGACGCCATCGCATCGATCAGTGGGGTAATCAATCAGATCAACGATATTTCCAACACCATCGCTACGGCGGTAGAAGAGCAGAACGCGACCACCAATGAGATGTCGCGCAACGTGGCGGAAGCGGCGCAGGGCAGCGGCGAGATTACCAGCAACATCGCAGGAGTGGCGGACGCTGCACAGAGCACTTCGCGCGGGTCGGCCGATACCCAGAAGGCGGCACAGGAACTGGTACAGATGTCGGCGCAACTGCGTGGCTTAGTCGCACAATTCAATCTTACCGCCAGCGATGACGGAGTGGTGACTACGATCCACGAACCTGAGCAGACGAGGGCGGCCCATGCAGGCGCGTGAACACGATGCCGAGCCGGTCGGATGGACAGCAACCTCGATGATGAAACCGATATACACGAATTGATATGACTCCTGTTCGCATTCTTGTCGTCGACGATTCGATTGTGATCCGCAAGCTTCTCTCCGACACTTTATCGGGGGACCGAGCGCTGGAAGTAATTGCCACCGCCAGCGACGGACGAATTGCTCTGGCCAAGATTCCGCAGCTCAAACCCGACCTGATTACGCTCGACATCGAAATGCCGGTGATGGACGGTTTGGAAACGCTTACCGCAGTGCGGAAACTGTATCCCAAACTGCCGGTTATTATGTTCAGCACGCTCACCGAGCATGGCGCCGCGGCGACCCTCGATGCGCTGTCGCTGGGAGCATCGGACTACGCTACGAAACCCAGCAACACCGGCAGCGCCGCGGTTGCAATCGAACGCATTCGGGCTGAACTCATCCCCAAGATCAAGGCGCTGTGTGGCATAGCTCCGTTGAAACTCCTGCCCCTGCCCGGGTCCCGGCCGGCCTTGAAGGTTCGGACACGGTCCAATCCACGAATCGAAATTGTCGCAATCGGAACTTCTACCGGCGGTCCAAATGCTTTGGCGGAAGTTTTGCCGCGGATTCCGGATGACTTTCCCGTTCCCATTGTCGTCGTGCAACATATGCCGCCCATTTTTACCCGGTTGCTGGCCGAACGGCTTGCCAGCCATTCCGTGATTCCCGTGGATGAGGGAAGCGCCGGCGAAATTCTCTCGCCCGGGCACGCTTGGATTGCGCCGGGAAATTTTCATATGACCGTGAACCGCGCAGGTTTGCAAGCGCGACTGAACTTGAATCAGGGACCAGCAGAGAATTCTTGCCGTCCCGCGGTCGATGTGCTGTTTCGTTCAGTGGCTGAGGCCTACGGCGCAAACGTTCTCGGAGTAGTCATGACCGGCATGGGTGCGGATGGCGTCCTCGGCGCGCAGGCGATTCGCGATGCCGGAGGAGATGTAATTATCCAGGACGAGAATTCCTCGGTCGTATGGGGCATGCCCGGTCTGGTACACGCCTCAGGCCTGGCGGACGCTGCTTATCCTCTCGATCAGTTGGCCTCAGAGATCACTCGCCGCGTTCTGCAGAGCCGTGCTTCTCACCTCAGTCTCGGTTTAAAAACTTGTTCGCCATTGGAGCGGGCCGCGAAATGACTACCATAACTCAATCCTCAGTTACGCCGCTGCCAGCGAACAAAGTCGAGGCTGTGGACCCCGTGTACCGGCAAATCCGCGACTTGGTGTACAAAGTTTCGGGCATCTACAAAGCAGAAGACAAACTTTATCTCCTGGCCGATGGCTGCGCCCGGCGGATGAAACAACTGGGAGCACGGAGCCCACGCGACTATTGGGACCAGTTGACCGCCCAGCCTAGCCGCGATGGCGAGTTGCGGCAGTTGCTGAACGAAATTACCATCGGCGAGACCTGCCTGTTCCGCAGTCAGCCGCAGCTCGACGCACTGCGCAAAGTCATCCTGCCCGAAATCGTCGCGGAGAAAGTCAAACAGGTAACAAAAAGATTGCGCATCTGGAGCGCCGGCTGCTCCACTGGCGAAGAGTCCTACACGCTGGCTATGAATATGCTCGAAGAAAAAGAACGCCTGCTCCAGGGCTGGACGGTAGAGATTATTGCCACCGATCTCAACGACCGCTCCGTCGAAACCGCCAAGGCCGGAATCTATGGCGACTATGCGGTCCGCAACACTACGGACTACTTCAAGCGGAAATATTTCGTGCCTATCGATGAAAAGAAACTGCAGGTCCGCCCAGAGGTGAAAAAGTTGATCACTTTCAGCCGGCTGAATCTGCAGGACGATTCCAAGATGCTTTTCATGAAGGGCATGGACCTGATTTTCTGCTGCAACGTGCTGATCTATTTTGACGGCGTCTCGAAATCAAAAGTAATCAATCATTTTTTCAGCAACCTTAATTTTGGCGGCTACTTTTTTCTCGGAACCTCGGAATCACTGATGAAATTGAATGAGCAGTTTCATTTGGTCCATTTTCCTGGGACCATCGCGTACTGGAAACCATCCCTCCACAGTGGCAAGCTATGACCGCATCATTAACCGCCGGCATTCGTGAGCGCGTGCAGCAGATCGAAACCATGCCCGCCATCCCTGCTGTATTTCTGCCCTTGCTGAAGTTGCTGAGCAGTTCGGGCCAGGATGCAACAGTGGATGAGGTAGTGCGCCTGGTGTCCTATGACAACACTGTGGCCGCACAATGCCTGCGGGTAGCGGCCTCACCTTTGTTCGGCATGCCGCAGCCGCCCAAGTCGATCAAAGCAGCCGTAATCACTCTGGGCCTGCGTCGGGTTGAAACCATTCTTCTGACCTGTTGCATGGGACAAGCGTTCCCCGCCGCGAAGTGGGTGCTCGATCCGGCCGTCTTCTGGAAACATTCGCTCGGATGTGCCCTGGTGTGCCGCAAGTTCAGCGAGAAACTGGCGGCGCCGGACGGGGAGAAGGCGTACATGGCGGGGCTGCTGCATGACATCGGGTTCATGGTGAACAGCCTGGTTTTTCCCCAGGAGTTCACCAAAGCGATGGATCTCGCCTGCCGCGAGGAGATTCCGCTAGGCGAGGCGGAACATGCCAGCATGGGATTCACCCATTGTGAAACCGGCCGGGCACTAGCGGAAAAATGGAAGCTGGCGGACGACGTGATCGACGTGATTTCGCATCACCATGTGGTCGAGCAAAGCCACAACGCGCAACCGCTGGTCGCATTGGTTCACTTGAGCGACCTTCTCTGCCGCATGCGTGGCCTGGGTTACGGATACTATGAGCGGCACAAAGTCGACTTGGTATCGGATCCCGCGTGGGCCATCCTTTTACAACAACATCGCGAACTGGATGGCGTGGACCTGGCGCGGTTCACCTTCGAACTGGATGAAGCGGTCGATGAGATTCAGGCATTGGTCTCTACGGTATTCGGCTCGACGCCGGCGCGAAGCTGACCCGGTGTTATCGATTTCTCCCAGATTTTAGCCCCGGATCCGCAGACGGATAAGAAACGGCTTACCTTCAAACAATAGATTGAGATCAAGGACAGCAGAGCTGGCCACACAATGCGTGCTGTAGTTTTTCCCCGTAATCACGATGGGCACCGACAGAAGGCAACCGTCACCCAATCCAGGAATCTTATTCTTGAAGTTGCCGGCCACCATGTTGCAGACTTCACCGAGGGCGTCTGACACGTCGCTGCTTCCATCGACTGCGTCTATTCCGAGCATTTTGGAGGCCATGAGCGTCGCCGACTTGGCCGCACAAGCGACGGTCATCGTCCCGCATAATTTTCCCGCCAAGCCAACGATGGAGGTGGTGTCGCAGCATCCATCCACTGCGAGTTCTGTTACTGCCAATTGGCAGCCCATCATCATCTCGAACACTTCGCGCGTGGCCAACTCCATTAATGGAAGCCACTTTTCGTGCTGGCCACTCGCACAAGCCGGCTCCTTTAGTGGCTCCATGGTCGTACCGGCAGCATGCTCGGGGTTCATAGGTCTGCTTTGCGATCTATCGGCACCGCAGTGGCCGGACTTGAGCCGGCGAGATTCGTATCACACGCGGGTCGAACACGGATCGAGGAATATCACGAGTCAGTTCCACTCTGAACAGACGACGGTCCACTGATCGAGATCAGACCCCTTTGCTCCGGAGTGTGCAAGCCGCACTCCGTCTTGCTGAAGCCGGACCAGCGTCCAGCCCGTTCATCTTCTCCCGGCTGCACGCTTCTTGTGCAATGCGTGCAGCCAATACTGGGATAGCCTTGATCGTGCAGAACGTTGTACGGAAGATCGTGGTCGTGAATATAGCGCCACACTTTTCCGCTGCTCCAATCGGCAAGCGGGTTGATCTTGACTAAATGGAACTTTGCGTCCCATTCGACTTTGAGCGCCGCGGCTCGTGTCGGAGTCTGGTCGCGGCGGATGCTGGTTACCCATGCGCGCAGTTGCGACAGCTTCTCGCGTAGTGGCTCGACCTTTCTGAGATTGCAGCATGCATCCGGATCGCGGCCCCACAGTGCGGGACCATAAGATTGTTCTTGATCTTCGGGCGTGAGGGCCGACTTGAGTCTTTCCACTCTGAGCCCGTAGCGTTTTTCGATTCGTTCCATCAGGCTGTAAGTCTCGGGAAATAAAAAGTCGGTGTCGAGCGTGAAGATGCGGAAAGCCGGTTGTACTTTCGCGGCGATGTCGATGAGCACGACGCCTTCAGGACCAAAGCCCGACGCAATTTCGACGTAGCCTCCAAAAGTTACGAATGCCCACCGCAGCAAATCTTCCGGATTCCACTGCTCGACCAACTGATGAATTCTTTCCACTCCGTCTTTCATGCTCCCTGCTCCTCATCGGCGAGGGCCGCATTCGAACTGCGCGACAACTCCGGATCTGCGTGCATCACGACAGGAGATTGGCTCGGAGGCCAACGATTCCAAATGCTCAGCTCCTCAGTTAGAGGACGACTGGCCGCGTGGCGCAGAACTTCTCCGACTACAAGCAGCGTCGGCACGGGCAGTCGTGGCGCGTCACGCAGGCTCTCGATGTCAGTTGAAAAGATTTGTTCTTCTGAAGTTGTGGCGCGCGAAATAATCGCGCACGGGGTTTCGGCCGGGAGCCCAGCGTCACAGAGCTTGC
>Ga0070761_10001353_pt1 | contig 15445 bp, 13 predicted proteins | sample HubBroMetageREF1_FD_66724 | JGI IMG/M metagenome (GOLD analysis project Ga0070761, IMG submission 66724) | Reference soil microbial communities from the Hubbard Brook experimental Forest, New Hampshire, USA - Hubbard Brook CCASE Soil... | ecosystem: Environmental > Terrestrial > Soil >... | reverse complement strand
TCAGCGGGCGGTCGTTCATGGCGGCGTGCGCCGGGAGCGCGCACTATATCGCATAATCGCTCTTCCGCCGTCGCGGCGGAGCCCCGGGAGCGGCGGATGAAGATCAAGAAGATCGACCACGTGGCGTTCTGCGTGCCTCGCCTGGGCGAGGCCGCGGCGCGATGGAAGGCTCTTTTCGGCGTGGTCGCGGGGGAGCACGAGGTCGTGGAGTCGCAGGGAACCGAGGTCCTTCCGCTGTCGGTTGGGGACTCGTGCGTGGAGCTCATCGCGCCGCACGGCAACGAGTCTCTCGGCCGTTTTCTGCAAAAGCGAGGCCCGGGGCTGCATCACATCGCTTTGGAGGTCGAGGGGCTCGACGAGGCCCTCGCGACCCTCAAGAGCCTGGGCGTGCCGTTGATCGACGAGACGCCGCGCAAGGGCGCGCGCGGTCATCGCGTGGCGTTCGTGCATCCGAAGGCCACGGGCGGTGTGCTGGTCGAGCTCGTCGAGCCCGACCCCGGCGACCCTTTCCGCGGCGCCTGAAGTGCACGGCTCGGGCCCCGGTCAGCGCAGCACGAGGGTCGTGGCGCTCATCGGAGGCATCGCGTAGGTGAGCGCGCAGGTGCCGCTCGCGCACGATACCGCTGGCGCGGGGGTTTCCCGCGGAGCTGCCACCCCGGCGAAACCGTCAACGATGTTGTAGAGGCTGGCGGTCCGCAGGTTCGGGGCGTGAGCGATGGTGAGCTCTGCGACGAGGGTTCCGGTCGTCTTGTTGATCGCGACCACCTCCATCGCCGAAGCGTCGCTCGAGTGGGTGAAGGCGTAGACCGACGATTGGTCGACGTTCGTCGTTGTCGCCAAGACGGCCGTGTCGCCAACGACCGAACCGTTGCCGTCGTAGTTTCGGTAGAGATCGAACGCGGCCAATAGATAGTTGAAGGCGGGCTCAGTCAGCAGCATCGCGGCCGCGGCGAAGACCCCCTCTCGACCGAAGATCCCGAGGTTGTCGGCTTCTGCAAGCGCCCCCGCGATCGTGGTCTCACATCCGCTGTTGTATTCGCTGAAAGAGAGGGCCGGCGGGGCGGTCCCGGTCGCCGGATAGGCCGCCGAAATCTTACGTTGAAGGCGGGGCACGATCTGACGTGGGTACCAGTGGGTGTCGAAATAGCCGTCGACGCCGGCGAACGCGAAGTCGATCCCGTCGGTCGCGGAAGCCGAGAGAGACGTATATTTCGGATCCCAAAACATGCGCGGATTCTGCACGCATTGCTCCGCTGCGGCGGTGCCCGCGTTGTAATAGTGCACGTCGAGCACATCGAGGAGCGGACGTCCGGCGTCGCTCGACGCAGCCGCCATTTGCCCGAGATAGTAGTCGAGGAACTCGGTCGGATAGTGCGGGTCGTGCTCGTAGCTATGCGCGTACACGAGCCCGTCCTGGGCCACGACGGGACCGAACACCTCTGCGGACGGCCAAGCCGTCTTGAGGGCGCCCGCGTAGACCTCGTCTCGGCCGACGATGTCGTCGTAAGTCACCAGGCTGGTCTGGCAGGGTAGGGTGCCGGTGAAGGGCCAGACCTCCGGGTGCACGCCGCCCCAGTAATTCGGCTCGTTGTCGAGGTCGAAGAAGATGGGGGTCGAGCCCGATCCGTAGGTCGTCTTGAGGTAGCTCACGAATTCGTCTTGATAGACCGGGGCGCTCGACACGGTGCAACCGGCATCGCAGGCTTGCCCCGGCGCGCAGGTGCAATAGGTGCCCGGCTTGCTCGCTGCGTTTGCGACGAATGCGCTGCTGGCCGGGTCCGTGGAGGCGAAGTCGAGGTCGTTCGAATTGATGTCGCTCGGGGTGACCAGACCCCCGTCGCAATCCGCGGTCGAGGTAGTGGGGCAGCTCGCGAGGGTGTCGTTGTCGTGTGCGGCCGACACGAAGTCGACGATTGGAACGGTCGCCAAGTAAGCCGCGCCTGCGTCTTGCGCCGTGGCGATGGAGTCGACGTCGTCCGTGATGGCCCCAGCGAGCGCCGCGCCGCCGCCGGCTTGCCGCTGCGCGAAGCACGCCGTGGCGCCAACGTTGAAGTAGTTGTTCGTCCAGTTCCAAGCGGTGAACGCATTGCCGCCCTTGCGGATCAGCCCCCAGCTGGTTTTCGTCGACAGAGCGAACGTTGCGCCCCAGCCGCTCGAGCCGTTCACGCCGTAGATGTAGTCGGAGATCTTGGTCGGCGGCGTCGAAGGCTGCACTTGCCGCGCGGGTCCCAGGGCCACGTCGATCGAGAAGGCCACAGTGCCGGCCGTAGCGGTGTCCGAGCTCTCGCCGTCCGCGGGGGCCATCCCTGGCTCGCTTGGCATCGTGGCGTCGTTGCCGTTTGATCGGGCGTTGCTTCCGTCGCCGGGGCCGCTTTCGCCGGTTACGCCCTCGCTCGGCGCGCCATCGCTTGGGACAGGGCCCAACTTTGCGACCACGCATCCCGCCAGGGCCCCCGCCATGGAGGTCGCGGCCCAGCCCGCCACGATGAGAGGCACTGCCGAAAATCGCATCGGATCCAGGGAAGCCGTCTCCTTGCCGTCGTAGCCTGACTCGGCTTTCGATGCGTCGCCACAGACAATCATCGATGCCTGTAGCCCTGAGCGGCGAGCCCAAGTATTCTGCGGGCTCAGCTTGGTCCAGGAGGCGCGTGTTCTATGAGCCAACCGATGGGGCATCGAAGAATAGCAGCAGGGGTTTTGGCCGGGATCGTCATTCTGGCGCCGACGAGCGGCGCTTGGGCGCAAAAAGCCGCGGCCACACCGACGCCGTCGGCGGCCCCATCGGCAGCCGACATCGCGTCGGCCAAGAAGCACTACGCCGAGGGAGAAAAGAAGCTCAAAGCGCAAGACTTCGAAGGCGCCTTGGCCGACTTCAAGGCCGCCAACGACATCAAGGCGGCTCCCCAGGCCGAACGAAACCTCGGCATCTGTGAAGACAACCTCGGCCACTTCCAGGCTGCGGCGGACTGGTACCAGAAGTTTCTGGCGCACGTGCCCGACAAGCTCGCAACGCAAGGCGAGGAAATCAAAAATCGCGTGGCGGCGCTCCAGGCGATGCCCGGCAAAGTGCACGTCGATTCGAATCCTCCCGGGGCCGCGGTCACGATCGACGGCAAAGTGCAGACGGGGGTGACGCCGCTCGATGTCGAGCTGCCCTCGGGAACACACGAGCTCAAGCTCACCGAGGCGGGGCGCCTGCCTGCGACCAAGTCGATCGACGTCGCGTTCGCGTCGACGCAAACGATAACGGCCGATCTCGACGCCGCGCCTCCGCCGCCTCCGGCGCCCGTCGTCGCGCCGCCCGCGCCTCCGCCTCCTGCCCCGGCGCCTTCGCCCGTCGAAGCGCGCAGCCTGATCCCGGCGTTCATTACAGGTGGGCTCGCGGTCGCGGCGGCGGGCGTCGGCACAGTGTTCGGCGTCCTCGCCCTGAACGACAAGAGCGACTTCGACAAGAACCCGACGACGTCCACGGCCGACAATGGAGACACGCACTCGCTCATCGCGGACATGGCGTTCGGTGTTGCCGTCACCTTCGGCGTGACCAGCGCCGTCTTGTTCTTGACGCAAGACGAGCCCACCCCGGCGGCGGCCTCGATCTCCACCCCGCACAAGGCGGAAGCCAAGAGCGTCACCTTCACGCCAACACCGATGGTCGGTCCGCACACGGCGGGCGCCGGCTTCTTGATGCAGTTCTAGGGAGCTTGGTCGAACTTCATGAAAAGGACAGCGATGCGTAGAGAACGTTTGGTCCGTGGGGGTCTGGTGGGTGGGACGGCGGGCTTTGCGGCTCTCCTGCTGCTTTCCGGATGCGAGCTTCTGGTCGATTTCGACCGAAGCAAGATCCCTCAAGATTCGGGCATAGCCTCCTTCGAAGGGGCGTCGGGCGAAGACGCGGGTGATGCGACGGTGGCCATGGGCGACAGCGCGTCGCCCAGCGACGCGGACGCCACGTTGACCGACGGGGGCTCCGAGGCCACGCCTTCCGAAGCATCCGAAGCGGCTGCGTCCGACTCCCCCCATGAGACGAGCGCGGCGGACGGTGCGTCGGAGACGAGCGCGCCGAGCGATGGCAGCACGCCCGATGCCACCACGATGAGCGACGGCGGAGGCGAGACCTCGACGGGCGAAGCTGGCCCGGCCGAAGCCGCATCGCCCGGAAACGATGCCTCCGATTCGAGCGCTAGCGCGAGTGACGACAGCGGCTGAGAACCCCTCTCTCAGGGGCGCACGACGTGAAAGGTGACCGAATCGGCGAGCGCCGAAGGCAGCTGCGCGTCGTCAATCTCGGGGACGCAGTCGTGCTCGCGATCGTAGGTCGGCGTGCCGACCTGACCGGGTAGCAGGTGATCCTGCGCGCTCCCGGTCTCGCCCGATAAGGTGCGCTCCGCCATCTGAAGGCCGCCGCGAGGAAGGCCGTCCTGGAAGAGCACGCACTCGTCGGGGTAGTCGACGATCTCGTTTTCGTCTCGATCGTCCCAACCGTTGAGCACGAGCTTGTTCAGACGCGCGACGCGACTCTCGATCAGGGGCGCGAGAGATCCTCCGCCGGCGCGGGCCGCGACGAGCTCGTACGTGTCCCGGAACGCGCTCTGCAGGAGTGCAAACCGAAGCGGGGTGTACTCCACGGTCGTCGCTAGGCCGGGCGTTACCGTGTAGATGCGCGCCGTCGGATCGTAGAAGACCCGCTGCAGTCGGTCGAACACCGCGACGGCTCGCTCGCGGTACTTCACGTTGCCCGTCGCGAGATACGTCGCGAAGAGCCCTCGGACTGCGGCAGCGTGCGCGTCGAGGGAGTCTTGATCGTCGACCGGGGCCGCTCGGGCGACGTCCCAACCGGTCCACGCGCGTCCTGTCGCGTCGCTGAGATGATCGTAGAGCAGGCCCCCTTCGGTGCCGAGGATCGCCTTGACGCGTCCGACGAACGTGCCGCCGCCCGGAGGATGGCATGGGATGGGGTCGAACGGAGTCGGGCCGATCGCGGTGTCGGGCGTGTTGTTCGAATAAAGCTGCAGCTGCGAAGTGAGCGAACGGACCACGGTGCGAAGGCCGAGGATGGAGTACGCCAGGGAGGGGGTCGTGATCGTCGTTCCCCGCGTTGGCGTCGTTCCGTTCATCGTGACGTCGTCGACGAGAAGACCGGACGCCGGGTCGGTGTGAAGGCGATCCAGATTCACGAGGGCCACACGGAGCATGGCGAGCGAGCGGTCGTGCAAGGTCGGCTCGCCATCGGCCTGCTGGTTGTCGGCCGCGAACGGATCGCCGTCGAAGTAGGCGAGAGCCGGCTGCGACCCGCCTACGGCGGCGTTGCTCGTGTCGGTGAGCGCGTAGAACTCGGAGTAGCCGAGAACGATGCCGATTTGGTCGAGCAGATCGCTGTTCGGCGAGGCGAGCGCGTAGGCAGGGCGGGGGAAACCGCTCCCATCGTCGGACTCGGTGACGGAGATGCCGCCTGGAAACCAGCGCAGCGGGTCGTCGTAGTCGTAGGCGAGCGCTTGGGAGAGCGACGCGAAGCCCGAGAGCGTCGCCCCATCGGCCGTCGTCAGCTGCATCAGCCAGTCCTGCGCGCGGTTCTCGATCTGGTCGATGAACATCTGGGCTTGAAACCCCTCGATGTCGCTCGAACCGAGATAGGTTCCGACGGCGGTCGCGTTCCCGGAAGCGTCCACCCCGACGATGGTGTTGCCGGGCGTGCCCACGCTCGCCAAGCTGGCGGCGGGGACGGAGGCCACGGCGGCTTCCGTCGAGTCGTGCATCGACTGCAAGTAGTTGAGGACCCAGAGGCCGTACTTCCAGGCGCTGAATCCGTCCGCCCCCGGCGTGAGTACGGGCTCGATCTGCGTCGAGCGGTTCGGGAGGTGCAGCGACGTCGCGTCGCACTCGTAGTCCGCGCAGGTGAGCGAGCCGGCGGCGCCGGGGTCGTCGTCCGACGTGATGGCGCATAAAAGGTCGACCGCGCTCGTCGGGTTGATCGTCGGGTCGAAACTCCGGAAGACGTGTGTCGTCGGCCAGATCCCCGGCCATCCGAGCGGGTTTTCTGCCCCCGTGCCCACGCCGGTCGGGTTGGAGTCTCCGGAGCGCGGGCTATTGGACGGAAAAGTGCCGGCGGGAAACACGAAGCGACCGAGCGCGTTGCTTCCGGCTGCGTAGTGTTGGACGCGCGCCGCGAGGAGGGCGGTGGCCGCGGGGCCGGCGATTCCGCTCGGGTTGACGAGCGGCGCATAGACCATCGCCGTGCCGGCGCCCGACTCGAAGGCGACGTTGTTCATCGGCTGCTTCGAGTACTCGTACGACTCGACGCCGGTCGAGAAGCCCGGCAGGTCGATCCAAGCGCCCCCATCCAAGGACGGGTCGAAGTTGAGGTCGGGAGGGACGTGGTCGCGGCTGTAGTCGGCGAGGTTCCTGCCCATGGATTGCGCGAACGGCTCTCCCGAGATCTGCATCTCGCCGGCCGCGAGGAAGTGCTCGCGCGTCACGAAGCGCGTGCTTCCCACCGTGCTCTCGATCGCCGCCGACTGAGGCGGATCGCCCGCGTCCCCCGCGCCGACGTCGGGCGCTTCAGGGGCGCTCAGCGAGAGGGTGGACGCGCTGCTCTGTGCAGGACTGGAGCGGCACCCGCTCGCCGAAAGCACGGCAAGAAGGATCGCGCTCGCATCGATGTGTTTTCGGATCGAGGGTTTCACCGCAGGACGACCGGTTCGTAGGGGGCGATGCTAGTCGATCGTCGCCCTGAGCCCGAGACCCGCGACGGCATGGTCGACTGTCACGTAGACGTCACATCAATGTCTTCTCGGAGTGACGGTTGATGGGTGTAGATACGCGCCACCTTCCCCTTTCGAGGATTCATGCGAACACGTCGGGCCATTCTTGGTGTTTCACTCACGGCTTTGGTCGCGGGGAGCGCGGTCGGATGCGGCAACGGAGACGACAGCTCGTCGGCCCTGCCGGTCGATGGCGGTGGTGGCGGAGACGCCACCAAGAGCGATGGCGGCGGCTCCTCAGCCCCCCAGCTCAAGCACATCTTTTACATCATGATGGAGAACCACTCGCGAATCGAGATCGTCGGCAACGCCGAGGCTCCTTACATCACGAGCTTGGCGGCGCAGTACGGCCAGGCCACGTCGTACTATGGCGTCACCCACCCGAGCTCGCCGAATTACCTCGCCGCGATCTCGGGTGACTTCCAAGGCATCTGGGACGATTGCAAAGCGGGTCCGGAGGTCACGTGCGCGCCCGAAGAGTTCGTGACGAACTCCGGCGACGGCACCGATTCGGACCTGCTTACGCCCGCCCAAGCCGCCAACGCCAGCGTCATTCCCCACTGGTTTAGTGGAGCCAACATCGTCGACGAGCTCGAGGACAGCGGAAAGACCTGGATCGCCTACATGGAGAGCATCCCGGCCACGGGCGACACGGACGAGTTCTGGCCTTACGCCCAGGCGACGGACGCGGGCCCCGAAGGAGGCCTAGATTACAGCAACCCGTACAAGCTCTACGCCCAAAAGCATGACCCGTTCATGTACTTCCAGGACATCCGCACGAACGCGAACCGCATGAACAAGATCGTGCCGTTCACGACGTTCGCGACGGACATGATGGCCCCGGCGGCCAAGATCCCGAACTTCGTCTGGATCAGTCCGAATCAGTGCAACGACATGCACGGCGTCTCGACCGCAATGGCTACGGCGCTCGGAATTCCGGGCTGCGACGTCGACGCGATGGACATCACCATCGGTGACAACTTCGTCAAGAGCACCGTGACGGCCATCCAGGCGTCACCGGCCTGGGCTGACGGCGCGGCAATCGTCATCGTCTTCGACGAGGACGACTACGTCGGCACGTCCGGGTGCTGCAACAGCCCGATGGGCGCGACGGCTGTCCTCGGTGGCGCCAACGTTCCGGCCATCGTCATCTCGTCGTTGGTCACTTCGCCCGTCACCTCGAGCGACCCCTACAACCACTACTCGCTCCTCGCGACTATTCAGAGTCTTTGGGGCTTGCCCTGCCTCGTCAACACGTGCGGCATGAAGGGCACCCAGCTCATGACGAAGCTCTTCCTGCCAGCCGCGCCCAGCGACGCCGGTTCGACGATGTCCATGAGCTCCGAGGCGGGCGAAGCGGCATCTCCGTCCCCCGAGGCGAGCACCTCCTCCGAGGCGAGCGCACCTACCGAGGCCGGCGCCGCGGAGGCGGGCACGCCCTCCGAAGCGGGCACCTCTTCCGACGCGGCGGCGACGGGATCCACCGACGCCGGCGACGCCGGAACCGCGACTACGGACGCGCCGACAGGCGGCTGAGTCAAACAGCCGGGACGGCATACCCGTGACGGCGGCCCGTTCGTGGCCGCCGTTGCGCTCAACGAGAATCTCGCCCCGCCCTTTCTGCCGAGCGCCCCTAGTTCGACATTTCGGCGATGGCGGCCGCTACGCGGTCGACGTCGGGCTTCATGAAGATCGGGTCGTTCGCGTCCTTGGATTCGACCCCCGCAACCCGGCGCTCGTGGTACGCGAGCTTGAACTCCGTGAACTTGAGCCCGTTGGCGGTCGAAACCACGACGACTCGCTGATTGGCTTCGATGAGCCCCTTCGCGCGGAGCTTGAATAGGCACGCGAGTGCGACGCCCGTGTGCGGGCACGTGTAGAGACCCGTGCGGTCGGCACGCGCGCACGCGTCGGCAAGCTCCTGCTCCGTGGCCTCTTCCACGACCCCGTTCATGGCGCGCAGGGCGGCCATCGCGCGCGGTCCGCTCACCGGATTGCCGATCTGGATTGCGCTCGCCACCGTCTCTTTGGCGACCACCGGGTCGATGACGTCGGAGCCCGCGATGTAAGCGCGATACATGGGGTTGGCGCGCTCTGCCTGTGCGACGCAGAGCCGCGGCATGCGGGCGATGAGACCCAAATCCTGCATCATCCGAAACCCGGCGTACAGAGCGGCCGCGTTGCCGAGGTTCCCGCTTGGAAGGATGACCCAGTCGGGCGACTCCCAGTCGAACTGCTGGACGATCTCGAGGGCCACGGTCTTTTGCCCCTCGATACGGAGCGGATTCATCGAATTGGCGAGGTACACGAGGCGGCGGCGGGAGAGCTCTTTGACGACCTCCATGCACCCGTCGAAATCCGTCTCGAGGGCAAAGACCCGCGCGCCGTGCGCAAGGGGCTGGACGAGCTGCGCCGTCGAGACGCGGCCGCGCGGAAGAAGCACCGCGACCGGAAGCCCGGCGGCCGCACCGTAGGCGGCGAGTGACGCGCTCGTATCCCCCGTGCTCGCGCAGCAAAGAACGCGCGTCGTGAGCTTGCCCTCGGCGATGGCCTGGCAGACGACGCTCACGAGCACGGTCATGCCCAGGTCTTTGAAGCTGCCCGTGTGCGAATTTCCGCAGAGCTTCACCCAGAGATCCGGAACCCCGATTTCCCGCCCGAGCCGCTCGGCCCAGTAAATGTTGGTCCCACCCTCTCCGGTGGAGACGATGGAGTCGTCGGGAACCTCGGGGGCCACCCATTCGCGCTTGCCCCAGACGCCCGAGCCGTAGGGCCACTGCGTCCGCATCCAGCGATCTTCGAAGAGTTTGATCCAGGCGGAGGCGCTTCGCTCGCGGAGCGCGTCGATGTCGTGGGCGACTTCGAGCAGCCCGTCGCACTTGGGGCATCGGTAGAGCGCCTCCGTGAGCGGGTACTCTCCGGGGCATCCCGAAAAGCAGCGAAAAGTGGCGCGGTATCGAGGCATCGGCGGCGAGCATAGCCCACCCGGCGCGGGTCACCCCGCCTTGGCTTCGCTGCCGAATTCGCGGTTGTCGTGCTAGTCGTTCGAGTGTCCATGTCCGACGTTTCCTTGATGTGCCGCCGCGCCCGAATGGCTGCGCGCCAGCTCGCTCCCAAGAGCCGACAAGCACGCGACGCCGGCCTGTCCGCAATCGCCGCAGGGCTTCGCGCGCACGCGGGCGACATCGTGGCCGCGAACGCGATCGACCTCGCCGAGGCTCGAGCCAAGGGGACGAGCGATGCGCTTCTCGATCGCCTGGCTGTGGATGTGCGGCGGGTTTCGCAGGTGGCCGACTCCGTCGATCAGGTCGTCGCCCTCGAGGATCCCGTGGGTCGGGTGCTTTCCGATACCGTGCGGCCGAACGGGCTTCGCGTGCGCCGGGTGAGCGTGCCTATCGGCGTCATCGCGATCGTTTACGAGTCGCGCCCGAACGTGACGGTCGACGCGAGCGTCCTCTGCTTGAAAGCGGGCAACGCGGTCGTTTTGCGCGGGGGCTCCGACGCGGCGCGCTCGAACGCCGCCATCCTCGCAGTCATTCGGGACGGCCTCGAGAAGGCGGGGTTGCCGCGCGAGGCCGTCCAGGGCTTGCCCCCCGGGGACCGTGACGCGATCCGTGAGCTTCTGCACCAGACGGCCACGGTCGATCTGGCCATCCCCAGGGGGGGAGAAGCCCTCATACGGTTCGTGCAAGAAAACGCGCGCGTTCCCATCATCGCTCACGCCAAGGGTGTGTGCCACTTCTACGTGGACGCGGGTGCAGATATCGAGATGGCCGTGCGCATTGCGTTGAACGCCAAGCTCCAGCGCCCGGGAGTGTGCAACGCGATCGAGTGTCTCCTCGTCGACGCGAGCGATGCCGCGCGGTTGCTGCCCCCTATCGCACGCGCTCTGCTCGATGGCGGCTGCGAGCTCCGTGGCGACGAGCGTACGCGTGCGCTCGTGCCCGAGGCAAAGGTCTCCACGGAGGACGATTGGGGGCGCGAGTACCTCGACCGGATTCTTGCCGTGCGCGTCGTCGACGGCATCGAGGGTGCGATGGCGCACATCGCGCTCTACGGATCCGGCCACACCGAGGCCCTCTGCACGCCCAACGCCGCCCACGCGGAGCGCTGGCGGCACGAAATCGACACGGCTTGCGTCGTCGTGAACGCTAGCACGCGTTTTCACGACGGGGGCGAAGTCGGCCTCGGCGCGGAGATTGGAACCGCCACGAGCAAGCTTCACTGGCGGGGGACCATGGGCCTCGAGGGCCTGACCACCTTCCAGTGGGTCATCGACGGCAGCGGGCAAACCCGGTAGACGGGGTGTGCGGGCCGACGAGTTCAACGACTCTGCCGCGCTCGAAGGAAAAGGCAGCGGCTTGGCCAAGCGCAAGAACGACATGGGCGAGCAAGGGGCGGATCCTCGGCCGCGGATCAAGACGTCGCATGAAAAACACAAGGCGCCTCGTCGTCGCGTGCGAAAGGTTACGGCGGGCACGCCGGCCGACCGCCCCTCCGGGCGGCTGCGCGCGCACGAAGCTCCGCTCGATCGGGGGGAGTGGAGCGTGGCGAGCGAGGCCGCTCGGGAGAGGGCGACTGCCATCGCGGTAGCCGCGCTCGACAAGAAGGCGATGGCGGTCGAGATCCTCGATGTTGCCGGGCGGGTCGACTACGCCGACTTTCTGGTCATTATGACCGGTCGCAGCGACCGGCACGCGCAGGCGCTGGCGGCCGGAATCGAGGAGGCGCTGAAGAAAAAGGGCGTCAGGCCCGTCGCAGTCGAGGGACTTCCGCACGCGACGTGGGTCCTCTTGGACTTCGGAGACGTCGTCGTCCACGTCTTTCAGGCAGAGTCGCGCCAGCTCTACGACATCGAGGGCCTCTGGCTCGACGCCGCCCGTTTGCCCGTGCCGCCCTCGGTCGGGCCTGAGTAGCAGCCCCGACCTTACTCCTTCTCGTCCGGCTTCTTCTCGTCCGGCTTCTTCTCGTCCGGTTTCCTCTCTCGCGGCTTCAGCAGGTACGCGATCGGAATCGACATGAAGTAGAGGCCCACGAGCGCGGAGCTCACGGCGAGCTGGCTGGTCACGTCGGGTCCGGGGGTGATGACCGCGCCCACGGCGAACGCGATCACGGTGGCCCATCGCCCAAACTTCAGGAGTTGTCGGGGTGTGACGACATTGGCGAGCACCAAGAAGGCCACGAGGATTGGAAGCTCGAAGACCGCACCGAACGCGAGCAAGAAGCGCGTGACGAAATCGATGAAAAACTGGAGCGTGACGATCTGCGTGAGCTCGACGCCTTGGCCGACCTCGCCGAGCAGCGAAAGGAAGTAGCCGAAGGTGAAGGGGAACGCGACGTAGTAGGCAAACGCGACTCCCGACAAGAAGAGCGTCGACGAGGACACGACGAACGGCACAATCAGCCGCTTTTCCTTGCGGTAAAGGCCCGGCGAAATGAACGCCCAGAGTTGGTAAAAGATGATGGGCACCGCGCACACGATCCCCGCCGTCAGCGAGAGCTCGAAGTAACCGAAAAACGCGTCCGCGGGAGCCAGCGTCTGCAAGACCAACGTCTTGTGGAAGCGCTGGTCCCACGCGATGCGGTAGGGAGTCACCGCCCAATCGAGCAGGCGCACGTGAAACGTCCAGGCCACGATCGTCGTCACGAGGACGCTCAGTGCGGCCTTGATAAGGCGCGATCGGAGCTCGTCGAGGTGCTCCCAGATCGACATCGGGCGGCCCGCGGGGCCGCCCTCGGGGTTGGAGGGCGGCTCGCCGGGTGGCGGCGCCTCGCCGGAGCCTTGTCTCTCGATGGCCTTGTCGCCGGCGTCGTCGGGTTTGGCCTCGGGGTGAGCCGGCCTGCCCGCGGGCTCCGGGGTGCCCTCGCTCACGAACGGGCCTCGAGGGTGCCGACGGCATGCGGCTCCAATCCCGGCGTCGTCGCGTCTTCGGACGCCGGCCTCGGTGCCGCTCCGCGCGCATACACGGGGTCGTCCGCGAGGGGCGAGGGGGGTAGCGCCTCGGGAATGACCGCCGTATCGGGGAGCGCGTCGTAGGAGTCAGGGCCGTCGAGGGGGTACTCGCGTTCGAGATCGACGGTGACGACCGGGGGCAAGAGCGGCACCGGGGGAGGGGGCGGCGCGGGCGCGGCTTGCGCCTGCGCTTGGGCATACGGCCCGAGGGCTGCGCCATTGACGACCGACCGCACGGTTCCGCTCAGCCCTGCGAATTCGCCCCGCGTGAGCTTTCGGAACTCCGCGAAGTCCTTGTCGAGGCCCTCCATGCGGAGGACCTCGTCGATCCCGCTCTTGCGCCGCATATCGTTCGCCCAGTCGCGCGCCCGGCCCGCAAACTGCCCAGCCTTGCGCATGTAGCGCGGTAGCTCTTTGGGCCCGAGAACGACCAGGGCAACGAGCAACAGTACGGCGAACTCGCCGAAGCCCATGCCGAACACGCCTGCAACGTAGCACGCTCCGTGGTAACGCACCGGCGGGTGCTCGCCCTTCAAGCCGTCACGCCCGAAGCGCTATCGCTCGAGCTCGGGGTCAAGCTCGCGGAGGCGCGGAAGCTGGTCGCGGCGGTCCACCGCGGCGAGTGGTCCGAGGCGCTGCGCCTCGACGGAGTCAGCCGAAGGGCGCACGAGGCGGCGCGCGCGCGCGGGCACGTGCCTTCGCTCGAGGTACGCGCGCGGCAGGCGAGCGCCCTCGATCCCTTCGTCAAGCTGGTTCTGTCGGCACCCGACGGACAGGTCATGGAAGCGGTGCGGATTCCTCTGGAGCGCCCGGGCCGCTTCAGCGCATGCGTCAGCTCGCAGGCGGGCTGCGCCCTTGCCTGCGCGTTCTGTGCAACGGGGCGGCTCGGTCTCGCGCGCAACCTCGAGGCCTGGGAGATCGTCGAACAGGTGCGAGAGCTCCGCTCGACGCTCCCGCCCGGCGGGCGCATCCACGGCGTCGTCTTTCAAGGAATGGGCGAGCCTCTCGCCAATGCCGATCGGGTGATTGAGGCGATTCGCGTGGTGACCAACCCGTGCACGTTGGCCATCGACACGCGCGCCATCACGGTTTGCACGTCGGGCCTTCCGACGGGGATTCTTCGACTCGCTCGCGAAGTGCCAAAGGTGCGACTGGCGGTGTCGATCGCGAGCGCGCGGCGCGAGGTTCGCCGAGCCTTGATGCCCATCGACGACACCTTTCCCCTCGACGAGGTCGTCGACGCCGTCGAACAGCACGCGCGCACGACGGGGCTTGCACCGATGTGGGCGCTGACGCCGCTCTCGGGAGTCAACGACACCGACGCCGACGCGCGGGCTCTGTCCGAGCTCGTTCGAAAGTTCGAAGCTCGCTCGGGCGTGCGCCCGCGCGTGAGCGTCGTGCCCTACAATTCGATCGATGAAGCGAGTAAGGATCCGTTCTCGCGCGGTGACGTGGGACGCTTCGTCGACCGGCTGATCGGTCACGGTCTGCGTCCGCATGTACGCTACAGTGGCGGCTCGGACATTGCCGCAGCGTGCGGGCAGCTCGCGAGCCGCCGGCTCACCGCGCCTGACCCCAAAGGGCTTCGATCGCCAGGCCTCTAGCGCCCGCGTCGATCGCGGGGAAGGCGAGGCGGCGGGTCGGGGCGACCAGGCACAAGAGAGCGGTAGCGGGGACTCCTACGCCCGGATCGACGCGCAGGCTCGTCGCCTCCACGGCCCCACTCGCGCCGACCTGAGCGACGACCCGCGCCGCCCCGCGCGCCACCGTGCCGCTTCGTCCTTGCTCGGTCGTGCATACGTCGAGGGCGTCCGCGACTTGGTCGACCGCAACGCGCGCGACATCGAGAGGAATCCCGCGCGCCTCTGCGAGCCCCACGACGGCCAAAGAGCGTTTGGCCACGTACTCGTAGCCGTCGGCCGGTCGGCTTGCGGTGCCGGTCTGTACGACATCGTGCGACGGGCCCACGACGTCGCTCCCGCTCGCGCCAGCGCAACCTACCCCAGAGACGATCACCGCCAGCAAGCCAAGAGCGCGAAGGGAAGAGAACCGTCCACGCCTTCGTCTTGGTGATCTTCGCGTCCTGGCGGTCAATCTCTCTCTCGGCGCTTCACGGGGCCAGCACGTGGCGAGCAATGACGAGCCGCTGCACCTGCGCCGTGCCCTCATAGATTTGAAGGATCTTCGCGTCACGCATCAACTTTTCGACCGGATAGTCCTTGACGTAGCCGTAGCCACCGAACACCTGAACGGCGTCGATGGCGGTCTGCATCGCGGCGTCGGCGCCGTACGCCTTTGCGCACGCGGAGCCCATCGCGTCGCGCACGCCGCGGTCGAGATTCCAGGCCGCCTTTCGCACGAGAAGGGTGGTCGCTTCGATCCGAATTTTCATCTCTGCAAGCATGGCCTGGACGAGCTGATGATCGGCGATCGGCACCCCGAAAGACTTTCGTTCGCGGGCATATTTCACGCATTCATCGAGCGCTCTTCGCATGAGACCCACTGCGCTCGCGCCGATGTCGGGTCGCGTTTCGTTGAAGGTCTCCATCGCGAGCTTGAACCCATTTCCCGGCGCCGCGAGAACTTGGCACGCCGGGACGCGGACCTCGTCGAGCACGAGCGCCGCGGTATCGCTCGCCCGCTGGCCAAGCTTGTCCTCGTGACGTCCCGGTTTGACCCCCGCTTGTGAGCGCTCGACGATGAAGGCCCCGATTCCGCGGTGCCTCAGCTCGGG
>Ga0070761_10001351_pt1 | contig 15455 bp, 14 predicted proteins | sample HubBroMetageREF1_FD_66724 | JGI IMG/M metagenome (GOLD analysis project Ga0070761, IMG submission 66724) | Reference soil microbial communities from the Hubbard Brook experimental Forest, New Hampshire, USA - Hubbard Brook CCASE Soil... | ecosystem: Environmental > Terrestrial > Soil >... | reverse complement strand
ACGCCGGAATATTTTCACTTGATGGGCATGACGCTGCTGCGCGGGCGTTTACTCACTGATTTCGACAGCGAAGAGGCCCCGGCGGCCGTGGTGATCAATGAGGCGATGGCGCAAACTTACTGGCCCAACGAAGATCCGCTGGGGAAGCCCCTGAAGCTATCAGTACCGGAGTCTTCCTGGGCCACGGTGGTCGGCATTGTCGCGGATGCGCGGGCCGAATCGCTGGAGAACGCAAGCGTCCCAGAAATCTATATTAGTTTGTATCAGAAGGTCACACGCCATCTCGCGCACCATCTGGCGATATTTCTGCGCGGACATTTGGACACCGCCGCCACTCCAGGAGAGGTGCGCGAACAAGTGCAGTCCGTGGATCCAATGCTTCCCGTTTTCGGCGCGCAGAAACTCAATGAGACGGTGTCTGCGTCTCTGACCGTGAGGCGATTCTCTATGGAAATGGTGGCGCTGTTCGCCCTGACGGCGCTGCTTCTGGCGGGACTTGGAATTTATGGGGTGGTTTCGTACATGGTCAGCGAGCGGACGCACGAGATCGGGATTCGCCTGGCGCTTGGGGCGCAACAGCGGGACATCCTGCGCATGATTCTGCGCCAAGGATTGGGGCTTGCCATTGCCGGCGCTGCGGTCGGGCTTGTTTGTGCGCTGATCGTGTCGCAGTTGATGGCAGGACTGCTTTACGGCGTGAGGCCGACAGATCCTTCGACGTTTGCTGGTGTCGCCGTTCTTCTCGTCGGCGTCGCTCTGCTTGCTTGTTATATTCCGGCGCGGCGCGCGATACGCGTCGATCCATTGGTCGCGCTGAGATACGAGTAGCTAAGGCAAAGCTACGCATCGGATGCAAACATGAAAATGCCAAGCTTCTTGCGGTTAGCAGCGGCGGCCCGATGAGGGCGTCGTGGCCCTCGCGGAGGTTATTGCCAATCCAAAGGAGGAATTTTACGATGAAGCGGTCTTCGCTCGCACTAGTTGCAGTCACTCTGCTTGCCGTCTTCGGAACTAGTCTCTACAGTCAAGGACGAGCACAGAATCCACCTCCCGCTCCGGCACTTACGCGTGCCGATGAGATGCTGCAAGCATGGAATCAGATCGGGAACAAACTCATCGCCATGGCGCAAGATTTTCCCGAAGACAAGTACGACTTCAAGGTGCAGAAAGACCAGCGCACCTTTGCTCAGAATCTTCTACACGCCGCCGCACTTGATTACGTTCTGATACGCAGGGTTGCCGGATCAAACATCGGGCCGGACTTCGGCGAAGGAGACAACCCGTCGCGAGACGTTTTCAAGACCAAAGCCGACGTGGTGAAGTTCGTGCAGGAGGCCGTCGCGGACGGAGCGAAAGTGATTCAACAGCAGGGCGACGCGGGGCTGGACAAGACATCAAAATTCTTTGGCAACCGGCTGGCCCACAACTCCGCCATTTGGACGTCCGCCATCGAGCACAGCGGCGAGCACTATGGCCAGCTTGTGGTCTACTATCGCGCGAACAACCTGGTGCCGCCGGCGAGCCGGGGAGCGTCAAACTGAATGCCAGAATCGCGGCGCTCCTGGCGTCCTGGCAATCACAGTAGGTGGCGTGGTGATTGCGGGAGAAGCTAAAACCAAAGCAGACGTTTTTTCCGAGCCAATTAAACCTGAAGTCCAAAGCGAGTGAGCATTTCGCGTCGGCCAAGACTTGTGACGCCTAAAGCTCTACTGTCCAAATCCTGGATCACCCATTTTCTTTTCAGCGCGACTCTCAGGAGGGCCGCGCCCAGCGCCCCGCCGATATGAGGGCGTCGCTCACTCCAATCCAGGCATGCGCACGCGAACCGGCGACGCAGCGTCCTAGCTGCCTTGATATCGATTCCAAGAGCCTCGAATGCCTTCGTTCCACCCGAGGTGATGTCGTACGAGTTGTCGCTGCCGTTCGAGCCGCCTGACAGCCACCCCAGCGCCTTGAAGCGGTCGTGGAGCGATACGCCCGCTGTGCCGGCCATGTGATCGTAACAAGTCCGTGCGGCGCGCAGGCGGCTTGGGGTGCTTGGCACGAACTTGTTGCGAGAGTCGCCAGCGAGAACGCTGAGGCCTTCCAGGGCACTGGCTACGTCGGGCCCTTCCAGACTGTAGAAGTGATGTTTTCCCTGAGCGAGAACCCTAACAAGGTGCGCCCTCTTGAGTCGGCTCAAGTGTACGCTCGCGGTTGACGGACTCACGTCAGCCACCACTGAAAGCTCGGTGCTTGTTCGCGCATGGCCGTCCATCAGGCAATAGAGCATGCGAGCTCGCGCGGGCTCGCCGATGGCAGCGGCGATTCTGGAGACCGAACCGTCAGCGTGGCGCTCGACATTCACATTTTGACGGTAGACGAATCGTTCATGTTCGTCAACTGCCAGACTGCCGCCCGTGGGTTCAACCAAGCCATCGACTGGACAGATAGGCCGCCGCGAAGCCATCGGGGGTATTGCTTCGCCCTTCAGCGGAGTTGCGCTGGTTCCGGCGGACCTCTGCCAAGACAAGATCATCCGTAGGTATGAGGAGACTTTGTCGCGTGTCCGTGACCTTCTTCCTCAGATCGAGAGATTGGCAGCAAAGCTGTACAAGATCGCGATCAAAGCCAAAGGGAGGATTCTGTTTATTGATCCCGCCGATGTGGTGACGGTTGAGGCTCAAGGCAATCACGTTTTGGTGCGGAGGATGTCGGGTTCTGACCTTCTCCGCGAGTCCATGTCGACGATCGCGGAGAAACTCCGGCCGTACGGATTTGTTCGGATTCACCGCTCTGTGTTAGTCAACGCTTCGTTTATCGAGGAGATCCAACTTCTCGCTAACGGCAAATGTGTCTTGCGCATCAAGGGCGGAAAGGAGCTCAGTATTTCTCGCACCTACAAGAAGAATCTGCATTCCATCACTCCACTCTGGTTCGGCACTGACGCTTTCGGCACCGGAAGCTAATCCAACCCTCCCGGCGCAAGATTCAAGCGACGCCGGAGAAAGTATTCCGATACAATCGCGGCCGTTGGCGCGGCACACCTCGGCGGAGGCCGCGTGACGGAGTCTGCCGCCCGCCACGGGAGATAGGATTGGGTTTTAGCCAGCGATTGCGCGAAATCCGTTCGGGATTCGAGCCCGCCTTCTGGGTGGCCAACTTCACCGAGATTTTCGAGCGGTTGTCTTATTACGGCGCGTTCGCATCGCTGGCAAACTATCTTCACGAAACGTTGAACTTTCCCACAGAACAGACGGGCACACTGACGGGATTCTTCGGCGGAATGGTCTGGTTTTTGGCAATCTTTGGAGGGGCCGCAGCCGACCGGCTGGGTTTTCGCCGCGCTCTTTCGGTTGCCTACCTAATCCTGAGTATCGCGTATTTTATGTTGGGCTCTCTTGGCGCGTCGTGGCTCGCGCCTGTACGTCAGGTAGTGCCCGCAGCGGTCTTGGTTGGGTTTGTCCTGCTCCTGCCCGCGCTCGGAATATCTCTGGTGAAACCCTCTGTGGTGGGAACGACAGCAGGAGCCTCGAAAGAGAACGTGCGTTCAATTGGATACGCCATTTACTACACGCTGGTTAACATTGGAGGCGCCGCTGGACCTTACGCCGCTTCCTGGGCGCACCGACACCTTGGTGTTGAGAGTGTGTTCCGTGTGGCTGCATTGAGCGTTTTCCTCATGTTCTTTTGCGTCCTCTTGTTCTTTCACGAACCAAAGCAGACAGAGAATACCCCCAAGCCAACCATCTCGAAGACTCTCCGCAACTTTTTGACTGTGATTTCAAATCGGAAGTTCATGTCATTTCTGTTGATCTTCTCGGGCTGCTGGGTTGTTTTTTGGCAGCAGTACACGACGCTGCCGGGTTATCTGCACGGCTATGTAGATCGGAATGCTGACGTGGAGTTGATACTCGTTACCGATGGCCTCACAGTCATCTGCTTCACACTCGCTATCACTCTCATCACGCGACGCATGGCGGCCTTTCAAGCGATCACGCTGGGAACTTTCATATGCTCGATCTCATGGTTGATTCTCGCCTTTCACCCGTCGGTGTGGGGCGCGGTGGCGTCCATCTTCGTGCTGGCCGTTGGCGAGATGACTTTGTCACCGCGCTATTATGAATACGTCTCAGGTCTTGCGCCGCCTTCACAGCAAGGAACGTACATGGGTTTTGCGTTTTTGCCGATTGGGATCGGTTCACTCCTCGGTGGACCGCTTGGAGGCTGGCTGCTGCACCATTTCGGCGAAGTGCAAAATCGCCCGAGGCTCGTATGGTTGGCCATAAGCGGAGTGGGAGTTCTTACGACGACGCTGCTATTGCTCTACGGTAAGCTTGTGAGAACCGCGGAATGAACTCGCCCTAGCGCAGCTTGGCGGAAGTGCCGTTTCCGAGCGAAGCAAGCACTTGATCGGTGGTAGCGAGCCGCGCGCCAAGAGCTGCCAAGCGCTCGAGCGTCGAGCGGCCTTCTTCCAGCTTCAGAGTCTCGATTGCGTCCGTAACGACGGTGACTTTGCGACCGCGCTCGAGGAGTCCTTTCGCTGCAAACTGCACGCAGTATTCCGTAACGACTCCGAAAACCACATACTCCGCGTCCCCTCCGAAGCGCTCGACAAGTTCGGACGCATGCGGATTGCTGAAGACGTCGAGCACTTGCTTTTCAATCACAACCTGCGCCGGGCGAGACAAATCGCCGGGCAAGTGGAACGATGGATCGTTGGGAATCACGCGAAAATCGGCTTGCAAGCCTTCGGGAACAACGCGCGCGCCCGGAGTTCCCCGAATGCAATGCGGCGGGAACGTCTTGAATTCGGGATCGTTCTCGCTGTGGGCGCAAGCGCTCGATACCAGAAAAACGTGATTCTTGCTGGCCGCGTCGACCAGGCGTTTCAGGTTCGGGATGATTTTCTCGGCGCCGGGAACATACAGTTTTCCTCCCGGCAGCATGAAATCGGCTTGTGCGTCCACTTCCCAGAAAACGATTTTGCGCGATGGACTCACTTGCGAAGGCCCCCTGCGGTGAAAAGATTATTTTAGCGCCGAGCGGCGGATCCGGCGACGCACCTTTTCGAGCATCGCCTCGAGTTGCTTGCTGTAGCGGACGGGATATTCCACCGAGCGACTAATCTGCCGATACCGCTTGGGAAGCCGAGCAAGGGATGCGAGGGCCCGCGCGCGCAAGGCGCTGACGGGCTCGGTGGGTCTCGTGCGATGGCCTGCGCGCATCACTTCGACGAGCAGCGGCTCACCGCCGTTTGCCGCTTCGCCATCGAGCGCAATTTTGTCGTATTCAAACTCCCCGGCGGAATCTGAGTATCGGAGCACCTGCTTGCGGCCGGGATAGGTGACCTTCGCCTGGCTCAGCTTCGCAGCTTCGCGAACTTTGCCGCCGCGTTCGACCTCAACCAATTTGTAGACGAGATTCAGGTGGGGAGCGTCGCCCGGCGTCGCGAGGGCGGTGCCGACGCCGAATGCGTCGATGGCGGCGCCCGCCTTCAGCAAGTGCGCGATCTTGAATTCATCGAGATCGCCCGAGGCGAAAATCTTCACGTCGGTCCAGCCCGCGCGGTCGAGTGCGCGACGCACCCATTTGCTGTCCTTTATCAGGTCGCCGCTGTCGAGCCGCACGCCACCTGGCTTCCGTCCCATGGCGATGATGTTTGTCACGGCGTTGCGCACGTCATACGTGTCGACGAGCAGAACGCCGCCCTCGGGGAAAGCATCCAGAAAATGACGGAATGCCTCGCTTTCCGTCTCGTGGGCCATCACCCAGGAGTGCGCCTGCGTGCCGTACACATTCATTCCGAACTGATGGCCGGCAAGGACGTTCGACGTTCCTTCGCATCCGCCGATGGCGGCAGCGCGCGCGGCCCAAAGGCTCGAGACGGGCCCGTGGGCCCGGCGCGCGCCGAATTCAACGACCTGGTGACCGGCGGCCGCGGTGACGACACGGGCCGCTTTGCTCGCGATCATCGTTTGAAAGCTCAGCGTCGCGAGCAGGTAGGTCTCCATGATCTGCCCTTCGATGATGGGAGCGGTGACGCGCAGCATCGGCTCGCCGGGAAAAACGAGCGAGCCTTCAGGCACGGCCCAGACGTCACCGGTGAAGCGGAATTTCGCCAGATAGTGGAAGAAGTCGTCGCGGATATTGCGGAAGATCGGATGACTGCGCAGATAGGCGATTTCCTCGGGGGTGAAATCGACGTTTTCGAGAAAGTCCAGGGCCTGTTCGAGACCGGCGGCGACAAGATAATTGCGCTGTCGTGGCAGGTTCCGGACGAAGAGTTCGAAGGTGGCGCGAGCGTCGAAGCGGGTCTGGAGGTAACCCGCCGCCATCGTCAGCTCGTAAAGGTCGGTTAAGAGGCCCGAGTGTTCACGCATTTGTGTGTCTTGGCCGTGATTGGCAATCCGCTAGCGGTCGCGCCGCAACGTGAGTCCGCCATCAACGAGAAGCGTTTGCCCCGTGATGTAATTGTCCGGCTCGAGAAAAAACCGGACGGCACGCGCAATATCCTCCGGGCGGCCGAACCGAGGGATCGCGCCGGCGTCGATGTACCTATCGTACTTTCCTGACTGAACGCTCGCGGCAGCCATTCCTGTAATCGTCGCTCCGGGCGCTATCACGTTCACGCGAACACTGTTCCATTGCTGCGCCAGGATTCGCGCCGCATGGACCAGGGCTGCCTTCGGCGCAGCGTAGTTCAGGCTCGACGGGAACGCGGCGGTTGCCTGCATTGTGGCAAGCAAGACGAGGCTGCCGCCGGTCTTAGTCACCGCCATGGCGTCGCCCAAGTCCTTGGCCAGCAACACCGGTCCGACATAATTGGATTCGAGAGACGCCACAACGGACTCATGGTCGAGGTCCTGAAACGCGACTCTGGCCGGATCGCCCGAAAAAATGGCAGCGCCGGAAAGGGGCGTCCCAAGCCGGTCTGCTGCTTCGAGGTAGCTTCGCCGTACGCTCGCGTCGGAGAGATTGCCCTCGACCAAGGTCAGCTTGCGGCCAAATTCCCGCTCGATGGCGTCGCCAAGGCGTTGGGCGCGGCCCCGATCGCGGTGATAGCCGACGACGAGATTCACACCCTCGCGGGCGAGCAGCGCGACAATGGCCGAACCGAGGCCACCCGTGCCCCCCGCAACGACGACAGTCCTTCGCGCGAGCGTTTTCTCGGGGAACTCGAAGCGAAACTCGCGATAGGCAGCCGCCCGAGCCTCATCCCAATGCGGCGAGGTCATCGTTCCTCTTGTTTCCGGGATTTTCCGTGAGGTTCCGGACCGAAACTGAACGCCGCGAAGGCCAGCGGCTGAAAAGACAAAACCCCCAAGCCCCCGGCCCGCGTTGAAGACAGGCCGCGCCTGGGGGTTTTACCGAGTGTCTCTGCGCCGGAATCTACTTCAACACGGCGTCTTTGAAAGCCTTGGCCGCGCGCAAACGAACAACGGTCTTTGCCTTGATCTTGATGGCCTCGCCAGTGGCAGGGTTACGGCCCATGCGCGCCTTGCGATGTGCTTTCACCGCACGACCCAAACCGGGAATCACGAACTTGCCGGCGCCTTTTGCTTCCTTCACCGCCAGCTTGAACAGTTCGTCGAAGAAAGCAACGACCTGCTTCTTCGAAACGGGCTTCTCGGGCGTGCTGACTTTCTCGGCCAGGTGCGCAATGATCTTTGACTTGCTCAACGGACTCGCCATTCCAATTCCTCCTCAGATGTGATTGCTTGTCGGCTCCGGGGAGCCCCGGATGCCGCGTGGCACTATAGCCGTGCTGCCCATCGAACGCAAGGGAAAACATGAAAAAAGCCCGAAAAAATGGGGGTTTCCGTTGCTGGAAGAAGACGCTGAGCAAGAACTACGAAGAGGCCAGACTCTCGTAGAAGAGCGCGACGGACTTGATTCCGCCAAAATAGTTTTCGAGCGCGATGTGCTCATCGGGCGCGTGAGCATTCTCGTCGGGCAGTCCGAAGCCCATGAGGACGCACGGGACCTTGAATGTGTCGTGCATCTGCGTAACGAATGGAATCGAGCCACCCTCGCGGATGAACGACGCCTTCTTGCCGAAGCCCGATTCGAGCGCCTGAATCGCTTTCTGGAAGATGGGATGCGAATACGGCGCCACCCACGGTTTGCCGGTACTGAGCACGTCGAACTTGCACGTTACGGTTTTCGGCAGCAGCTTTCGAACGTAACGCTCGACGAGTTTCGCGATTTTCGCGGGGTCTTGATTCGGCACGAGCCGCGTGGAAAATTTCGCATACGCCTTGGAAGGAATTACGGTCTTGGCTCCTTCGCCCTCGTAGCCGCCCCAAATGCCGTTCAACTCGAGAGTGGGGCGAATCCAGAGCCGCTCGACGATGGTGTAGCCCTTCTCGCCGCAGAGGGCCCGCGCGCCAACCGTCTTCCGAAAATCCTTTTCTTTCCAGGGAAGCGCGTTCAGGGCCCTGAGCTCCTTGGGCGAAAGCGCCGCGACGCGATCGTAAAATCCCGGAACGGTGACGCGGAAATTCTTGTCGTGGAGCTTGGCGATCATTTCGGCCAGAATCGTGATCGGATTCGGGACGGCGCCGCCGAAAACTCCCGAGTGCAAGTCCTGCATGGGTCCGGTGATTTCGATCTGATAATAGTTCAAACCCCGAAGGCCGTACGTAATCGACGGAACGCCTTTCGCCAGCATCGAGGTATCCGAAACGACGAGCGCATCCGCCTTGAGGCGTTCGCGGTTCTGGCGAACGAAATCCCACAGACTCACGCTGCCGACTTCCTCTTCCCCTTCGACCATCACCTTGACGTTGATGGGCAATTTTCCAGCGGTGTCACGCAACGCTTCCAGCGCCTTGATGTGGATGTGAACTTGTCCTTTGTCGTCCGCCGTGCCGCGGCCATAGAGATTTCCGTCGCGGACGGCGGGGTCGAAAGGAGGAGTGGTCCAAAGATCCAGAGGTTCCGCGGGTTGAACGTCATAGTGTCCGTAGAAAAGGACCGTCGGCTTGCCTGGAGCGCGCAGCGATTCGCCATAGACGAGCGGATGCATCCTGGTGGGCGCGATTTCTATGTTTTCCAGGCCAGCGGCGCGAAGCTTATCCGCCACCCAGCGCGCCGCTTTCTCGATGTCCGGCTTGTTTTCCGTCTTCGCGCTAACGCTGGGAATGCGCAGAAATTCCTTTAGCTCGTTCAAGTGATCTTCGCGCTTGGATTCGATGTAGTCGATCAGGTTCATCCGAGAGACGTGCCTCCGCTTTGGTTTCGTGCATGCGCTAGAACAGCCGCCTGCGAGCCCAGACTCGCCTGCGTTCAAACGCCCGGCGTGAAACGCTCTTGCTGAAACAGATGTGACATATTACGGAACCTTGCGCGAATTCAGCAAGCTTTTTGCAAACTGCTTGTTTGAGCACGCAATGGCTTACGCGTCGTTGACTCGCGCTTAACCGCGTTGCACGATAGATGGAAATGATGCCGGACAACTCAAAGGAACGCCGCAGCTCGCGGGTTTTCACGCGTATTCCCGTGCGCGCCGCCGGAAAAGACGCCGACGGGCGGAAATTCCGCGAAAACAGCCAGACGATCGTCGTCAACGCCCACGGCGGGCTTCTGTACCTGCAGCAAACGATCGGCATGGGATGCGATTTGGTGCTGATCAACCCTGCCACCGAAGAGGAGCAGGAATGCCGGGTCGTCTATCTCGGAGACACGTCCGAGAAAGGCACGCGAGTGGGCGTCGAGTTCCTCTCACCGAGCCCGCATTTCTGGGGAGTTGAATTCGCGCCACAGGATTGGCCGGCTCGAGCCTCCACACCTCCCGTAGCCTGACGATTCCGATCCGCAACTTTTCTCCAGCCTCGCCCTGTCTCCAGGCAACACAGCGAATCCGCTGGCACTCTAAGGATTCAGCACGCCCGGCGGGGAGTGCGAACCACCCCAACGCCTGCAAGAAAGATCAACCGCCACGTTCTAAGAGATAGACGAAGAAGCGACTCGGTTCCGGTTTCACAATTCGAAGGCAAATAGGAGGGGCGTATGCGAAAGCTTGAGGTGTGCACGTGTGCTTTGACGTTCGCCGTACTCGCGGTGACAGCGTGGGCTTTGCCCCAGGACGGAGGGTCCCCGCAATCGAAACCTTCGGCCAAACCGGCCATGACTGCTTCTCCTTCTGCTTCTCTGGCGAAAGAACAGCCGGGAACCGCCGGCGAGTCCGCGGCCGCGAAGCTTCCGGTGCGCCGCGTGGTCCTCTATAAGAGCGGCGTCGGCTATTTCGAGCACCTGGGCGGCGTGCGGGGCGATCAGACGGTTCGAATCGACTTCACCAGCAGCCAGCTCAACGACGTACTGCAATCGCTGACCGTCCTCGACCTTAACGGCGGCCACATTTCCTGGGTGAACTACAACTCCGAGGCGCCGCTCAGCCAGCGCCTGGGCACGCTTCGCCTTCCGCTCGCGGAACAAACGGACGTCTCGAAGTTTTACGGCGCGCTGCGAGGCGCCCGGCTTGAGATTCGTAACGGAGCCAGCGTGATTACCGGCCGTCTGCTGAGTATCGAGCGCAAGACGCGCGTCAGCGGCGGCACCACGCTGGAAGTGGATTTGATCACGGTGGTGAGCGATACAGGAGAAGTGCACAGCGTCGAGATTACGCCGGCGGTGAGCGTCCGCCTTGCGGAACATGACGTAAATGATGAAGTGGGGCGGTATCTTGGGCTGCTCTCTTCGGTGCGCCAGCAGGATTTGCGACGGATGACCATCGCGACGTCCGGTTCGGGCGACCGCCAGCTCTATGTGAGCTATATCAGCGAAGTGCCCATCTGGAAGACGACCTACCGGATCGTCCTGCCGTCGAAAGCAAGCGAAGAACCGCTGCTGCAAGGCTGGGCGATCGTCGACAACACTGTGGGCGAGGACTGGAACAACGTCGAGCTGTCGCTGGTGGCGGGCGCGCCGCAGTCGTTCATCCAGCAGCTCTCGCAACCCTACTACGCCCGGCGTCCCGTCATCGAGCTGCCGCAAAGCGCGCAGTTGACGCCGCAGACTCACGAAAGCGCGATGCTGGGAGGCCTCGGCGCGGTGGCGGGGACGGTGACGGATCCGAGCGGTGCCGTCATTGCGAACGCACAGGTGAAGCTGCTCGACGCGTCGGGCACGCTCGTCGGATCGAAAACGACCGACAGCGCAGGGCACTACGACTTCGGCGATCTCCCGGCGGCGAATTACCGACTCGAAGTTTCTTCGCCCGGCTTTCAAACAACGGTGGTTAATGCGCTGTCGCTCGGAGGAGGCAGCCAAGTGGCGCAAGATCTAAAGCTGAACGTAGGCGCGATTACTAACACAGTTACTGTGGAGGCGTCCGGACTCACCACTCTCAATACTTCGAGCGCCGAATTAGGTGCGAGTGACCAAGTATCCAAACTAGTTGGCTCGGGGCGTGAACTTGGCTCTGGTCGAGGAGTTGGCGGAGGCGTCGGTTCTGGTTCCGTGGGCGGGATCGGTCCGGGCTCCGGCGGCGGCTTCGGTGGGGGTGTGTATAAGAGGTGGCTCAACGAAACGCCGGCAGCAAAAGGGCAGGAACTTGGCGATCTCTTCGAGTACAGGCTGAAAGAACGCGTCACGATTCACAAGAACGAGTCGTCTCTGGTTCCGATTCTGCAAACGCACGTGGGGGCGGAAAAGGTGTCGCTGTGGAATTCGTCACTGGGTTCGCCGCGGCCGCTTCGGGCGCTCTGGCTGACGAACTCAAGCGCGCTGACTCTCGACGGCGGCAGCTTCAGCATCCTCGAAGATGAAGCGTTTGCGGGCGAGGGCCTCACCGACTCGATCAAGCCGGGAGAGCGGCGGCTGCTTTCGTACGCCGCCGATCTCGGAGTCCGCGCCGAATCGACTGCCAACTTCAATCCGCAGCGCGTCACGCATTTGCGCATCGCCCACGGCGTGATGATTCAGACCAACGAGAATAGACAGGAAACCCAATACACGGTTCGCGACGACGATACGACTCCTCGCACGGTGCTGATCGAGCATCCGCTGCGAGCCGGCTGGACCATCGCGGGCGAGACCCCCAAGCCCGACGAGACAACCTCGAGCGTCTACCGCTTCCGCGTGAAGGTTGAACCGAAAGCGACCGCAGTTCTTACGGTTCACGAGTCGAGCCCCATCGAGACGCGGTACCAGCTCACCAACCTGGACGACGATCAGATCAAGCTTTTCCTGCAGCAACAATCGATCAATGCGACGGTGGAAGCCGAATTCCGCAAGATCGTCGAACAGAAAAATCGCGTGGCGGCTCTAGATGCGGAAATCGCGAAACGGACCGATGAAACCCAGAAGATTTATGACGATCAGCAGCGTCTGCGCGAAAACATGAAGGCCTTGAAAGGGAGCCCCGAAGAGCGCGCTCTTACGCAGCGCTACACGCAGCAACTGGCGAACCAGGAGACGCGTCTGGAAACGTTGCAGCGCGAGTCAGCGGAGCTCCAGCAGAAGCGCGATCAGGCGCAGGCCGACCTCGACACTATGATCGAGAGTTTGACCCTGGACGCCACGATCTGAGGGAGCTATCGGGCAGGCACCGCGGCGGGAGCGTTGTACTTTGAGAGATCCACGTTGCGCCATTTGCCGTCGATAATTTCCTGCCGAATCTCAGCGGGCGTTTTGCCTTTTTGCGTTTCCTGATACGCAAAGACGGCTTCCATCTTACAGGTGGCGCACACGGAGGCGTGTTTGTCGACGTAGCAATCGAGCAGGCTCTTGTGCCCGACTTCGCGGTCGCAGCGGCAATAGCACGGCTGCTGGTAGAGGACTTTCTTCTCCTTCGCTGCGAGCGCGTAAATATTCTGGTTCAGGACGTCCGGGAAAATGGAGGGATCGAGCGTCGCGGGCAAAGGATCGTGAGGGGCCGTTGCGTGATAGGCCGGCAGGTCCTGCGCGGTTGCCGTCGGTGCCGGCGATTGGGCCGAGCTCTGAGCCCGCACCAACGCAAATCCGCCAAGCCCGAGACAGAGAATACCCACGACAATCAGGGTTTTGCGCAGCATTTCGGCACCTCCTGCCTTAGTCCTTCCCGACATTGTACTACAGGGGCATGCCCCGGGAAGCAGATGGGACCACACGATCTCTATTGCTGCTGCTGCGGAGCCTGGTGAGGACGTTCCGGTGCCAGCGATTGTTCGAGGGGACTTTGCGCTCTCTCGCTCAGTTGTTCGTGCCCGTCGTCGTCGAGTGCAGGCCGCACGCGGACATCCACAGATAACCGTTGGCCTGCGTGGCCCTTGTAAACGCCGCGAACAGGAGCAACGTCGCCATAATCCCGCCCATATGCGACGCGCACATGCCTTAGTCCGACGGGCGCACCAAGCGTGGGATCGTGAGGAAGCCATCTCGAGCGTGGCGTAAGGATTTCGGTCCACGCGTGCGAAGCCTGCCCGCCGATCACTTCTTCCTGCTTTGCCTCCCCAGCGTCGGCGCTTCCGGGAACCAGGTAGCCTGAAACGTACCGCGCGGCGATCCCGCGCATACGCACGGCACCCAGTAGCAAGTGGGCAAAGTCCTGGCATACGCCCGCGCCGAGCGACAGCGCATCCTCGATTGAGGAATGAACGTGCGTTGCGCCCTTCACGTATTGAAATCGCCGGTGAACCAACTGCGAGGCAGCGTGCGAGAAGCCGGCAACCGTTCCGTCACACTCGCGTTCGGCGGCTTCGACGATTTCGGCCAACTGCGGAATGTGCGGGACATATTCGGTGGCGGCAATGAAATCGTAGTTTTCTTCGAAGTATTGGTCGCGCTGTTCATCAAACTCACGAAGCGTGAAGTGGCTGGGAGAGGCGGGCAAATCATCGTGCGTCAGAACCACCGACTCTGCTTCGATCGTCAGGGCGCGATGCTCTCGAAGAATGTTGAACTGGTGAGCCCAATTTCCGTACGCATCAAGGAACGAGGTGTTGCGAGACGCGGGCGTCGTGGCCAAGCGGAAGGAGATGCAGCTCTGCCGGTCGTCCTGGATGGGGCGCAGCCGAACCTCGTTGTAGCTTTCGGAAACCGGACCATCATAGTGAAATTCCGTGACGTGCACCAAGTGGTACCGGTTCATGCCACCACCGCGTAGTAGAAGTAGGTTCGCGCGATATCTTCCCCGATTGCTTCGCACATTCGCAAGAGCTCGTTCAAGTAGCTGTGTAATCCCTGCCGGAAGATTTCCTCGATGCGGTCGTATCGCAGGCGTTCGAGAAGCTTTCCGGCGAGTCTTTCGGCTTCGTTGGCATAGGAACCGGCGCCCGTGCCGCTGATCGCGCGCAAACCTGCCTGGACTTCCTGGATGGTGAACCGGATTGAGCGCGGATGCTGGGGATGCAGGATCAGCAACTGCGCGACGCGCTCGGGTTCTATCGAAGAGTGATACTGGCGGTGATAAGCCTCGTAAGCGCCCACCGATTTCAGCACGGCCATCCATTGGTGATTGTCGGGCGGGCTCACAGTGGAGGCGGCGTCAAGGAGAGTGTGGTATTGGACGTCAACGAGGCGCGCGGTCATCTCCGCGCGTTCGAGCGACCATCCAATGCGCAAAAACTCCCAGCTCTCATCGTGCGGCAGAGTTGCGTCGGTGACGCCGTGGAAACGATGGCTCCCGAACTTGATTTTCTCGCAGAAGCGATGGGGCCCCATGGCGATCTGCTCGGCGGCGTTGAAGCCGGTCACAGTGAGATAAAGCCCGTTGATGTCTTCCCACATCTCGCGCGAAATCCGGTCGCGGATGGTTCGGGCGTTCTCGCGCGCTTTCGTGATGCACTGCACGATCGAACTCGGATTATCGTGGTTGAAAGCAAGAAATTCGAAGACGCTCTGCGCGTTTGCTTCTTGGTGTAACTGGCGAAAGCGGCTTTCTTCGCCGGCCATCGCGATCAGGGCGTCCCAGCGCAAGCGGTACGGATGCTGCGCCTGCTCGAGGAGCGCGTGGTAGGTGACATCGAGGATGCGCGCGGTATCCTCGGCACGCTCGATGTAGCGCGCCAGCCAAAACATCGAATCCGCGATGCGCGATAGCATTCAGCTTTCTCCGCGAAGGACCCACGTATCCTTGCTGCCGCCGCCTTGCGAGGAATTCACGACGAGCGAACCCCGCTGGAGGGCGACGCGCGTCAGCCCGCCCGGCACGATGATCACCTTCTCGCCGTCGTAGAGACAATACGGGCGCAAATCGACATGGCAGCCGGCCACGTTCCCCGCCGCGGCATCATACGACGGCACGCGCGAAAGCGGGATTACAGGCTGCGCAATGAATTCCCTGGGGTTCCTTCGAATTAACTCGCGGTATTCATCGCAGCGTTTGCGTTCCGCCACAGGCCCGATCAACATTCCATAGCCGCCGGACTCACCCACATTCTTGACCACAAGCTCTTCGATGTGCTCGAGAACGAACTTCAGATGATCGGGTTTCGAGCAGATATACGTTTCCACGCTTCGCAGAATCGGATCCTCGCCGAGATAGTAGCGGA